>JAABUY010004645.1_pt1 | contig 14257 bp, 13 predicted proteins | sample 5560271 | NCBI WGS metagenome assembly JAABUY01 (sample SAMN10711886, study PRJNA513374) | rock metagenome | isolation source: Antarctica rocks | place: Antarctica: Victoria Land, University Valley
GAAGTGACCGCAAGAATGCGGTATTGGAGGCATATGGCGGAGTTTGTCCAGGGTCAACCATCTGCTTGTTCCATTCCTTCTCTGAGTCTACAAGCTACCATTATCCCTCCTGCTGGCATGCAATCCCCAGCCATATCAATCTGTCTCTGTTAACGGGCGACGCCCGCAATGTTAATCTTTTCCTATAGCCTACAGCCAGAAAGAGCCGTAGTCAGCACGAAAATCTTGATGCATTATGCACAGGTACCAGCTACCGGCTGAGGCTATCTCATGCTCTAGTCTTGAATATCAAAACCACTCTTGCTATCCTTGCTGCGATCACAACGCCCGCCGAGATCAATATTGTTGCGCCACAGAAAGCTTTCAGGCTTGTCCATCCGCTTCGAAGAGCGGCACCAGCGACGGGATTGCTTATAGTAAACTAAAGGCGATGGAAACAAACAACATTCCATTACGCACGCCCACTACGCCCAAGGAAGAGGAAAGCGTGAAGACAACGGTTGGAGGTAGAGAGACGAATTTGTTTTAAAAAGAGCCTAAATTTCGACTGTTAGTAGTGACAAGTATATGCCTTAACTCCTGCTGGGAGGATGTTCAAACCCGTAAAGGAGACAGAAAACGGTGACTCCGGCTGGGCTAGTGATGGCAAAGGAGAGTAGACCTGTTACCAGAATACACGGAATGAGTACATTCATTGGACCCATTTTGTCGGCGATAAAGTTGGGTAACTTGTCATTTCAAATCAGAAGGCTGTTAACAGAAGGACCAGCTCAAATTACTCACAATTCGCCCGAAGAAAGATCCAGTGTTCAGCAATACCGGCAGGTAGAATGCCAGGTTCTTATCTATATATGTGCTTTCAAGAGCATAGATTTGAATGTAGAAAAACGGAACATAGAGGCCCATGAAACCAAAGATCTTGGCTATACTAAAGAGCGAGAATGGTGCTTCTGGCCACCCCGAAAGATCGAACACTCACCTGGCTGCCACTGGCTTCACCCGCATTTTCATGCACAAGATGGGGACGGCGAGAGTGGCGAGTACTACGCAAGCCATTACACGAGTCGCCCATCCAAACCCAATACATGGTAAAAGCTTGTGGAAGAGTATAGGGTAGATGATACCGCCCAGGCTACTCCCACTCGCTACGAGACCTTGCGCTTTTCGCGTTGAGAAATACGAAGGAAGGATGGCGACGCAAGGCACAAAAAGACAACCGCATCCCAGGCCCACGGTAACGCCCTGCCTTGCCAGTATGTGGTGCATAGGCTCGTCATCATACCAAAAACGACTCCGAAGCTTCCAGCGAGGATCAGAGTACGGAGGTAACCATAATCACTCAAACATCGGCCCAGTGAGAATGCCGACAAAGACTAGTAATAAATGCTTGAATAAAGCCGATCCATGAGATGTTCGATGATGTTTCGTCGGGCAGAAGAGTCTGTTTGTAGACATGTTTGATACTGTAGACACCTGTATAGAGAAAGCTCTTGTCAGAAACGCGGAGCTGGGTTTATGTGGTATTTCTATCCTCAGCCAGCTTACCGAATGCATGGACTAGACCCCCAATAGTTGAAGAACCCCCAAAAAAGAAGGGAGCTCGCGCATTATAGCCAAGCGATAAGCCCACCGTTTGTGGGTATCTCCTTTTAGACGGTGATCATACCAACTACAGTAGCTCATTATTGCTACAGTAGGTGCATATCGAAAATCGGTTCAGCTGATACCTGGCCCCCTCCCGTCTTTTATCATTTGTGCATGCTACCTTACTGTACTTCAGCTGCAGTATGTAGCAGCACTGCGTTACATGGCACCGCCAAAAATACTTTCGATTCCGTTCGCTCGGAGATTTTTTACCAAATGGTTCTTCAGCTGTTCTATCTACTGGGCACTAGAGTACTTTCGTTTCTGCTAAAACGGAGATTGTTACAAGTAATGAGAGTGAAGGTGAATCGAGTGCATTGATGAGCATATAATGAAATGCTATTTGGAAAAGTACAGGAAATAGCGGGTTGAAAAATTTCTGTTCTGTGCGGAGAATGCGCTCCGTGGAAATTCACCGAAACCTCTTTCTTCGCCAACAACGAGGGCTTTAATCTTCTAACTCAGCGATGGTTCACCAGGATCGTCTTGTAATTTGATCGATCTGACTCTTTATTCGCGGCCTAATCATGAAGCCTACTTGACTTGTGTGTCTTGACAATGTCCCATTCTTGCAGCATATAGAGGGTTTAGGGACCGAGGGCAAGACCTGCCGAAGAAAGGTTTGAAGGATTTGTATGATTACTCCTTACAGTGTCTCGAAGCCTTGAAACGTCTCTTCCTGTTTCCATAAATGCATCTTGGGCAAAGATGCATCGACAATGTAATAATCTACATCAAGGCTCGCCTTGCGATCTTTCGCGTTCTCTAACCAGCGGCGATGCATCTGTCACTCAGGATCGATGACGGGCACGGAAGGATAGCATTGGGCCGTCTTTCCAGCTCGTGAACCGATCCCTAAGTCTGTATTCGCTCTTGGAGTGATCTTTGTACTTGCTCAAATACTTCTTCATGGGGGCTTCGAGCTCGGTATCTGTCATGTCTCTAATGTCCAAAGTCCATAAGACCCGCGCCATTGTCACCATCAGTTCCAGGTATGCTAGATTTTTCCCCACGCAGCCCACAGGTCCAATGGAGAAAGCAGAAAAAGCACTGCGAACAAGTTCGACAGACTCAGTTGTGGTATTCCGACCCACAATCCAACGCTCAGGTGTGTAGGTGAATGGATCAGGATAATAAATGGGATTGTGCTGGATGGCGTAGATTCCAACACCAACATCATAACCCTGCGGTATTGTTTGGCCACTTAGGTTGACACCTCCCTTACAGACCTCACGCCACAATGCACCGCCAACTGGAGGTGACATTCGGAGTGACTCATCAAGGCAAGCTCGTAGATATAAACACGAGGTTAACTTTCGAGAGGTGCGAATCTCCTCTGCCGAGGAGAATGTGGACCGAACTTCCGCGCAAACCTTGGTGTATGCTTCGGAGTTGCGGCTCAAGTAATAGAAACAACCAGCCATTGCAGTGGAAATGGCATCGGAGCCTGTCGCGTATTAGGTTTCGCTAGGTTCGAGTGTACTTTCAAAACGTTACCTGCGACGATGAGAAGAGTAGATTCGCCCCAGATCTCGTCCATCGAAAAACCTTTGCCAGTTTGAGGATCCCTAGCTGCGAGAATGTGTGAAAACAAATCTTGTCGCTTGCTATCCATATTCATTCTGTCAATCGCCATGACTTTACTGACTTCAACATACTTGTCCCGTAGTTTCCTCACACGGGGAGTAAAGATCTTGTCCATGTTCCATATTGCCAGCTTTGGCATTTGGAGGCATACTCCGACTCGGAAAGCTGCCACCTGGATCAAATCAATAATGAAACGGTTGTCTGTAAGGTCTAACATGTGAAATGCTTTGCCAAAGACAAGCTCAGCCATGAGGTCAAAGGACACATAACTGCCTAGCATTCCAATGATTAGATGACCACTTCAGTAAGTTTGACAAGTTCAAAGAATTGAACACCAGAGGACAAACTTACAGACCTTGGCAATATTGAATGCTGGAGACCAGGACCCCTCTTGTGACTTTTCGATGCTTGTACCAATCGACGTCAGGTGTGTAACAAAAGTTTCTACATGCTCAAGAATATGGTCTTCGAACGATCTGATGGCGGATTCCGAGAAAGCCTGACATATCACACGCCGTTTACGCGCGTGTGCTGCTTTGTTGACTGTACTCTGCGTATCATGAGCCGTGGGGGATGTTTCGAAAGCCCGGTACGCTGCGGACTTCTGTACATTTGCAGAACGTCCATAGATATCTGTTCATAACATCGATCAGACTAGCCATGCACAGTATCGTCAAGATAGTTCATCTCATACCTTGAATAGCTTTGTTTGTATTTACAATGACCTTGTTTGGACCGTATCGAACCACTTCGCCTATGGTCGATTTGCAGGGTTAGCTGGCTAGTTCCTTCGAGTATTTGGCGTAGCATAGCTTTGCACGAAACGACAGTGTGCCGCACCATACAAAACATGACACCTCAACATGTCAAGGTGAAGATCACCCACATAGGCATGATAGACGGCATAGAAATTGGTAATTCTGGCAAAGAGAGGACCAGGGTACTTGGCCAAAGGGTGTATGGTGAGACGGTAAATGGTGATGATGGGGATCTATCAATGGACGGTTCAGTTCGGTATAACCGCGTTTCTTCAGATAAAGTGCTATTTGCTCACCCAAAGAGCGAGTACAGCTCCCAAGCCCAAGATCAACCTGGCAGGGAATGCTGCGTTTAGGATTTCAGATTCCATTAGTGAAGCTCACCTGTAGAGAAAGCACCTTATCAAAGTATTCTGACTTGGTTGACGTGATTTCTAGATATTTGAGGAAAAGGCCTTCGCTGTGGATTGAAATCTGCTCCTGCGGTTATGATTCATGTACTGTATGTAATCAACGCTGTCATTAGCCCGTATCATTGTATCATTGTATCAGCTAAGGCAAGCCCAACCAGATCTACCGAAGCTAATGGAGAATAATTACCTTACCTTAGGCGTCTTAGGTACGAGTACGGAGTACTGTCTCCGCCATGACGCAACCTGCGTAAGGCACCCTAGGGGACCAAAAGGCTGACACGGTACACCTAGAACCATCTGCCAGGCTGCCAGGTTTCGATCGAATCATGCCTGTGAATACCAGCGCCCGAGGATCGGTTGCGGGTCGGCTGTAAGAGCTGAGATAGAAAGAAATCCTTCCAGTTACAGTACTCTAGTAATGGACCGTTGCAGCTCGTAGCATTCGTGGCATAGATGGTCTAAATCTGATCCTACTTTAGGTCGAGCGGCCGCGCGCTCAGTTTCAGTCAGCGTCCGAGGGTCGTCGAATCTCGACTAGTTCTATCAATAATTGATACATTAATTAGCCTTGGAATTAAAAATTCCGAAAAGTTTTCTGTAGCATCTCAAAGCACTTTCAAGCATCTAGTGAAAGCTTCGTGTTTTGATAAGGTGTATAAGTTGATATTTTCCAGACTCTCTTTCTCGTATAAGTACGGTTTTCGGTGAGTTCGTTTAGCTTGGTCTGTCAGAAAATTTAAATCCGCCTCTTGGTCTTTCAGGTGAACCTTGACTTGGCCCATTCTTGAGGAGATGGTTAAGACACAACGATTGACGAGAATAAGAAGGTCTCCAACACCTCGCAATGAGTCATGTTTGTGATTGTAGATCGCACAGCCAAGATGTACTCTCTCAATGGCAATCTTTCATTCGGCACACGGACTCTCAAGATAGTGATGCTGTGATAGATGGCCACAGCTTGGACATAGCCACCGTTGTTGCAGTTGCGAGGTGCAGAAACCCGGACATTCTGGTAATCGTGGGCTAATTAGGACCTTAGGTATGGAGCATTGGCACGCCTCCACGATAGGACAAGGTATGGCGTTGCAGAAAGTGCAAAGCTCCTTCGGTCTGGTCTTGAGCAGGGGAATATCATATATGGTGAGCAAGCTGTGTCATCTTGCTAAGATGCTATGGAAAGTGTTAGAGCTAAATTATATTTGAAAGGCGTGAACACCGGTTTTGGAGGAAGTGCGGACACTCGCACAAACGAAATTGAAGAACTTCAGGCTACCTTGGTGCGGGAGCTTCACAGTGGGATAATTATAAACCCAACACTTGGTCAATCATCTAGCGGTGAAGCGATGATGCATTCGCCAGGGAAAAGACCCTTACTAATTGACGATTCACACTCAAATACTTGCATGCCTGAAGCCTGGGCCCGAGCATCTATCCTGGTTCGCGTCAATTCACTTGCAAGCGGTCATTCAGGAGTACGTCCTATCTTGATTGATAATATGGTAGTATTATTGAGGAAGAATATCGTTCCTCAAATCCCACTTCGTGGAAGTATATCTGCCTCAGGAGACCTCATGCCACTATCGTACATTGGAGGTACACTTGAAGGAAAGCGTGGTGTCACCGTAAGGGCCGGAAATAGGATGAATCGACGTACAGTCACGGCAGATGTTGCTTTGAAAGAATCCTCACTTGATCCAATCAAATTGGGACCGAAAGAAGGACTCGCGATTATCAATGGCACAGCCGTATCGACCGGTGTAGCAGCATTGGCGGTATTCGACGCCAACAACATCGCTGTCTTATCTCAAGTGCTGACAGCCATGAGCGTGGAGGCGCTCCGTGGCACGGACGAGAGCTTTGATCCATTCTTCGCCGCCGTCCGTCCACATCCAGGTCAGATAGAGGCGGCAAGAAATATCCGAAGCTTTCTTAGTGGATCTAAATTGGTACAGCATAATGATGGTTCAGAACCAGGGGCTTTGCGTCAAGACAGATACTCGATACGTACCGCTCCACAATGGCTCGGGCCTATCTTGGAAGATCTTCAATTGGCCTTCAGGCAAATCACTATTGAGTGTAATTCGGCCACAGACAACCCTTTAATCGATGTTGATCTCCATCAAACGAAGAGCGCAAGAATACTGCATGGTGGCAATTTCCAAGCCAAAGCTGTCACATCCGCCATGGAAAAAGTGCGCTTAGCCCTACAGACAATAGGCCAAATGCTATTCGCTCAATGTACTGAGATCATTAACCCGAGACTGAATTATGGATTGCCCCCAAGTCTCGCCGTCGACGAACCCAGCCAATCCTTCTTGCTGAAGCCGGTAGATATCATGATAGCAGCTTTACAGTCCGAATTGGGGTTCCTATCGAATCCGGCTGGTACTCATGTTCAGTCGGCAGAGATGGGCAATCAGGCTCTTAATTCTCTGGGGCTGATATCAGCTCGGTATACCCACACTGCCTTGGAGGTGCTCTCTCAGCTGGCTTCGGCTCATCTCTTCACTCTTTGTCAGGCCTTAGATCTGCGAGCCTTGAATTCGAGGTTCCTCAAGGATGTCGAGCCGATGCTGAGAAAATATACAGCCGAGATTTTTGCTAACATCTTGGATGAAACCGTTGTCCCAAAAGAGACGACAAAACTTATATCTCCGCCTCGACTGCTCCAGCGCTCGTGCGATAATGGCAGAGTCGAAGGCGATTGGAACGGCCAAGACGGCAGTATTCGTGACAGTTCGCACATTTCCACCACCCGTGTGGCCACAGCTTACCCGCTAATCTCGCATATAGAGCGCTCCTTCAACGGTATCCTCGACTTCCCCGAACACTCCGCTGTGCCCCCACAGAAGATGCGCGAGATGGACGACGAAAATCTCTGCATCCCAGCTCTACTCTCTAGGCCAAGTCATCTTGATTCAGGAAGGACTCTTGAAAATCTTCATTCGTTGCTCTGGAAGGCATTTACTACAAAGCTGGACGAAACAACGACCTTGGACTCGTCCCAGCGATTTAGTACCGTTTTCAGATCACTGCAACCGATTGTTCTTGATTTTGCATCTTCTTCGGTAACGGTATCGGCAGTGAAGAAGTGGACAGAGGAGTGTTCCAGTTCTGCCTTGAAGATGTTCATTCGAAATCGTGATTCCTACCATGCTTGCCCGGACGCATCACATCTTCTCGGAACGGCCTCGCGCCGCATGTATAGGTTTGTGCGTGAAGAGCTACATGTGCCGTTTCTCCGAACTTCGATGCTTCGAAACCGAGATTCGAAAGAGTCTTCCCTTGATGACAATCGCATTTCCCTCGATGGTGGCACTGAACTGAACGATCACGATCAAGCATTTCCTGACTTAACAACCGGAGCACTTATAAGTACGATCTATCAATCTATTCGTGCTGGTTCTCTTTATGATCCAATGATGGAATGTCTATTGGAAGCTGAGAAGATGAGTTGAAACCATTGTTTTCGTCGAAGAAGTTCGAGTGTAGATATTCGGTAGAAATTCAATAGAATTCACAGAGAGATCGTTGGGGGAAAAAGCTACAAGCTTGAACCTCTTCTATTTCACTCTGCACCAGCTCTTAATCCTGAATGCTTTGAAAGGGTATCATGATGAATGATGGGGTTGGGTTTTAAACGAGGGAACTCAGTGACAGCGTTTGAAACATAGAAGCAACATCGGCCGTTTGGGAACCAGCTTGGGAAAAGTGGTTTGGCTCAGCTCGCCCATTTGGCCCTGGGACTCCTGGGACGGCTCAGAGCTTCCAGGGTCACCTTAGTAAATACATATATCTCTGAGCTTCCAGGGCCAGTCTACTGTAATTTAACCCTAACTTCCACCCCACTGGTACGAGTACCCTGACCCACAGTACCAATTTTTCGTTGACTAAATTTACTTGAAATAAATAAGGGAACCACTAAACGTCCCCCCCCCCCCTTTCACTACCTTACATACTGTATACATACCCCCCTCAACTTACTACATATACCTCCCCCCCCAAAAAAGGCTTAGTAGCATTATCCATATGTAGGTACTTCGTTTTCCGTGTGACTGTCGCCAAAATTCATGTATCTTCGAGTTATGTTTTACTAATTTGAAAAGGCACAAAAAGTACTACCAATAATCTTGACATTTGAAGCGATTATCACCTATGTCTACTATGTACTTTCAGGTAAGATTCCATCTGAACGACTTCATAGAAGCCAGCTTTTTCACCTGAAACTTCCTTTCTAATACTCTACTGCCAGTCGAAGCTTCAACCCTTCCCCCCCTACCTCGCCCCTCTACCTCTACCGACAAACCCCCCTTGCTGCCTATACCTCCCGCTCCGCCCCCCTACCTCGGCCTCTACCTCGGCCTCTCGACTGTGTTTGTTGAGTTTCTACCCTTCTCTTCGGCTTGTTGCCTTGAAACCTTCTTCGCACGCTCAAATTGAAAGGGTAATTGACGAGTGAAGTTTTCAAATTATTGCTCCTGACGCGTACGCGTAGTGGATCCAACCGACCTTCCTCGCGATCTCGTGACAGGAGGGTTTTGAACTGGTAGCTGTGGGTCAACGAGAATATCTAGTACTTCTTCGAGCTGAATATTGAATGAAGTACCTATGAATAACGCTATTAAGCCTTTTGGGGGGGGGGGGGGTATAAGTAGTGAAATGAGGGGTACGTTTAGTGGTTCCCTTAATTAATTATAATACATTGATTGATTGATCATACACCCTTGTGACATCGGTTTAAGTCCGACCCATGGGGGAAAACTATGCTATGTGTATCGAACGGACAAAATCCTCTGGGGGAGAAAACCGCTCGCCGGCTACACAGCGACTGCACGTCGTCGAGACAACAACGCTGGGACAATAGTATCAGTAATGAACCTATAGCTTCCATTCAGCGCGTGACGCTTGAACTCTTGATGCGTGTTCGTGCTGTTTTCTTGCTATGCATCGTCTTTGCTCTGCTCTTCATTGACGATATTCTATACAACGATGAGGCTGTTTCGATTCGATTCTTGATTCGAAGACGAAAGACGTTTTCTTTGCACTCGTGATGCTCGTGATTGTAACGTACGTAGAGCTGTGTTCTCTTACTCAATGATTGTCATTCATTGAGCAGAGAAATATGTGATGAAAGAGAGATGCACACGATGAGAAGATAGAGTGTGATTGTACTGAGTAATTCTTTTCTTCTTTTGATTTGACTTGTGTCACGTAGACGTTGAATGAATTGTTAGTATAGACGTGCGATCGCAATCGTTCGATGTTTGACTCTGATCGATGAAAAAGAATGCGTTCTGATCGTTCTCTTGAGCTCTCGATTTTTCACATGAATAGATGAATGACTTAACGTCAAGTAAAGAAGATGAGCTCAAGTTCTCTCAATATATCAGCGTGATCGACGAGTCACTACTTCTTCGAGCACTGTAGTCACGTCTCTCAATACTTGAAACGACTATTCTATCTAATATCTTTTCATCAATTACTCGACGACACTGTCGATGTGATGAAGACGTTTCGATATCGACGCAGTCGACGAGTCGCAAATTCTTCGATCACTTGTAGTCACAACTCGCAGACTCTTCACCTGAGTTGTCTTTTTCACTAGTAGTATCTTCCCATCTCTTACTGACATCGACATGTCATTAATCTTCTTCGTAGATCGATTGTGACTGTTAGGGGGAGTGTTGTCGCGTGGGTGAAAACTCTGCACGACGGCTTTCCTGGTCACGCAACGTTCTAACATCGTTCGAACTGCGTCGGATTGAGATCTCTTGGCTCTTCTGACTTCTATTCGGACACAGAATAGAATCAAAAGGTTCGTAGCCGGCACCACGTACAGGTGAATCTCGTTGCCAGCCATATAGAATATGATAGAAGATAGTAAAGCCTTAGTAATTAATATATCTTCATCAACCAACTCCTCTACTACCTACCCACCACCTCATCGCCGCCATGGATCTTGCACCGTCTTCAGTGGGTGAGCTGACGAGAAGCTCATCGCCGCCGTCAATACGTGGGCTTCAGCCCACGGTTACGCGCTCATCGTCAGTCGCTCGAACAAAACCAAAGCGGGGAATCAAAGATAAAATTCGACTGAGATGTGCCAGATAGAAGCGATAAAATCAGGTGAAATGAGGGGCAAAAGAGACTACACGTCGGCTCAAGGCTCATCGAATGTTCTCTTCAAAGCAATAGCTTAAATGATCGCTTGCGAAGACCGATTGATTGATTGCTCAGAATCGAGAATTCAGCTCATCATCACTGGTTCCTATTCTATGATCTGAATCTCATTCAGCACTAACGAAAACTGGCTCTGGATCAAATTAGATCAAAGGCGATATAGTCAATCGAAGCCGTGCGAGAATTACGCTCAGGCAAATCCTCACTGACGTTTCATCGAACCAGTAAGGGTAGTGAATGTAAACAACGAACCGAAAGGTAGCTTTGAATAGATCTATCGATTCATTATTACTACTGTGCAAAATTCATCTATTGCAAGGGCTCGAGGTAACCCGTTGGTTCAACTGCAGCTGCAGCTCGTACGCGTCGTGAGCAACAGTTACCAGGACAAATACAAGCGAGGGGGGGTAGAGGTAGAGGTAGGGGCGGAAGCGAAGGTAGGGGAGGTAGGGTTAGGGGCGAAGGTAGAGGTAGGGGCGAAGGTCGAGAAGGTAGAGGGGGTGGAGCTTTAGCTGAGCCTCTATCCGAACATTAGCAGGAGGCTTCTATGAGGTGTTTCACATTTGATCAAATGTAAATTCGGTTCGAAAAAACATTCGCCCTCAGCAATACTTGATTCTTGGTGACGAGCTCATACAAATATAAGTACCTTTGAGGCTTACCAAGTACAGCTTTTCGACCGCTAACTCTATTTTGGTGACCGCTAGACCTGGTTGAGGGGGGGTGTACATGTAGTGAAAAGGGGTGTACGTTTAGTGGTTCCCTAATTTAATATTGTTTTACTTTCTTTTATCGTTCGTTGTGATTCTTTTAGATTTGTGCTTTTCTCAAGAGCAGATTCCAAGGACAAAGTGTTAAGATTGAAGCAAACTGTTTGATACTTCGATTCTCGGAAAATGATGATGAGAGAGAGAAAAGTAGGATTCTCATTCAAAAGGCGAGGTGTGACCTTGCCACTAATTTCAGTGTATTCTCGCAACATTCGTCATCGTCATCGGTCATGCCCTGTAGTGCCACTCGCCCTCATACGCGCCGCCTTCGTCGTATTTCAAAGTCTCGAAATGGGGCCATATTTTAATAAAGTTGTGATATTCGGCTTCGGACATTTTGTAATGACCGTTATGGGTGATGGCATTGAGCTTGTCCCTCGCGATCTGTGTGGTACGGACTTTCAGATCACTCTCCAGATGTCTTTCCGTATGAGAATCAAGGGACAGAGTATGTCTCGCATTATCAGCAAGGGTACCTTCTCCTTCCATCGTCTCCATAACGTACAACGCGTGCCACCTCAGTTCGTCGTTCTGTTCATTGCGCGTCAAAGAGGGAGGTAGGCGGATATGAGCCTTGGTCACGTTGGTGACGCAAGCGAAATGGTCCAGAAGCTCTGCGATATCACAGAACAGTGGATCGGTAACTCCATAAGAGCTCAGAAAACTTCCTGGCGCGCCATCTTGACACCATGTCGCGATCTCGTTCTCCTTGAACCAGACCACAAGCTTCGGAATCCGCGCTGCAGCGCGAAGATCATCTCGAAGCTTCCGCAGGTGGTCCCAGATGTAAAATATATCTACCGGTCGATCAGGGTGTGGAGGCCAGATCTCCACTCTGAGTACAGGTAGGTCACCGTAGCTCTTGGGACGTTGCTGTGCGATGAAGCAGGACAGGGCAAGAGCGTCGAAGTTGGCACCATGGCATGTCACTCTCAAGGTGAATCCGGCCTTTTGTAATAAGTCAAAAACCTCTCCACGAACTTGCTTGTTGACGCGGAAGAGGGGTGAAGGGAGGTCTTCCCAGATAGCGCGGAGATTGTTTTCGTGTACCTCTTCAGGACTTGGAGATCGAGAGTCAGCGATGCTTCGTCGGTAAATAATCCTTCTCAGCTCAAATGGTAGTCGAAGTAGTGGAGACTGTATGGATGTCGTGTCGTTTGATAGGAGATCCGTGGGGGTGGTAGGTTGCTCGTTGCACAACTTGGATTTCAGAACCTTCATGGTGATGATTTGCACTGGCTACACTAGGAGCTATGTATGCCGATGCTGAGAGCAGAAACAATGACGAATCAAGGAGCGATTCGTCGAATTATGAGATTGGTGGTCAGTGCGAGGTTGTGTGGTGGCAGTAGTTTTTGTGCTTTGCGTTGGTGGTAAGGGTGCCTCTAGTTGACTGAGCGACAAAGTTTTAAGAGCTTCAGGTGAGCTCTGTAATGGGCGGATAGATTAGACGTTGACCCCCAGAAGTATTCCGTAAGTAAGAATTTGGGCTGTAGGCGTCCAGTGATCACGTGCGTCCCAGGAAGTTTTCTTGGGAATAAAAGCAGGTATGAGGTAGCAAGTCTGTGCAGGTTCAGGTACAGGTGTAGAGGATTCTACATCCTCTCAGCTTGAAAAGAGTAAGGTAGATTTACCTTCAAAGATGAGCCTTTGGAGTGGAGTTTGACCTTGCTCGTTTCTGGACTAGCGCCAGCAGCCTATGGAGATAGCCGAGACAACCTGAGGAGGAACCCTGCATGATAATAATGCACGGTGCGGGCGCTACCTACCCATCGTAATATCTCTATCCGTACCCCGCACTAAGGTAAGCTCATTCTTAAGCGAAGAATGAGCGAAAGTGCGGGGTACGGATATCTCAATCTCGCAGCGAAGTAGAGCTGTCATTATGGTTCAAAAACTGTGGGAGAAGTTGCTGTTGCTCTTCTAATTTGGGGGGGCAAAGTTGGGCGACTATGTATGTCGGTGCTGCTGCTGTTCGGACTGGATGACTCACCAGAAGATCGCCATGACAACGGTCTTGTTTATCATGATCTTCCTCCCCGCGCTTTTTCCTCTTCCTTTCTTCTGTGATGCTGCAAGTCCTGTCTCGACAGGGGCTGTATCAAAGCGCAAGCCTGTATCTCTAAGTGCGCCTAGAAGCTGGGAGCTGAGCAGTACACGAAGGGATGGGAGATACAAGTGATGTTTGGCCGCTTGGAACCCAGGATCTTCTGCTGCTCAATTATCAATCCTATTCTGTCAGAAGGTTTCTGCCGCAATGACTCTCGTCTGTCGATCAAGTCGAGCGGGCAAGATATTTGGGATTTGCGTTCCATTGTTGGGAAGTGTTTGTGGCAATGAATGCGCAGATTCAAAGTATTCTATCGCCGTTTGTTGGGCTTGGAATGAAGCCTCGAACGTCGAAGAGCCGAATTTTGACGTTGAATCTTAAGTTTGTACGAGCTAAGTGGAAAGACTTCCAGATTCTTAGCATGGCACACTTACCACCAATACCAAATTTTCTCATCTCACCTTCAGAGGCCAAACCACTTGGACGCTTCTCAATATCACCCGCAAAAACACCGTCTACGTCTCAACAACGCTCCTTCAGTCCAAAGGATATGCTAGAGCCAATGGCCAATTGCCACACCTCAGACTCCTAGATGCGAATCCTACCTTCGCCACCAGTATCGTCATGGATGAACAAGCAATGCAAGGAAGAGAAGAGCGGACATAGCACTAAATTAAAAAACAAGTATCAAAGAAACGTACGTGAAACATCCAGTTCTGTACTCCAACAGCAAGACTAACTATGTAGAGCCACTATTTCCTGCTAAAGAGGCGTAGAATTCACAAGAATCCCATCACCATGCGCGTGTCTCATCGCGAAGAATATCGGCTTGCTTGCTTGCTTGCTTGCTTGCTT
>JAABUY010004647.1_pt1 | contig 14249 bp, 15 predicted proteins | sample 5560271 | NCBI WGS metagenome assembly JAABUY01 (sample SAMN10711886, study PRJNA513374) | rock metagenome | isolation source: Antarctica rocks | place: Antarctica: Victoria Land, University Valley
GCCATGGCGTAGTCCACCTGGTACGCGGTCACGCCCTGCACGGCGCCCGGGCGCGGGCGCTGCCTCAGGGGCGAAACCGGGCAGCTGCCCTGGCCAGCGCCGCCGCGCCGCAGCCCACTTGACAGGCCCTCCGCGGCGCCAGGCACGCATCCTGCGCTGGGGTGGCGGCTGGACGAGGATCGGACAACGTCCCCACACAGCTTGTGTCAAAGATTGGGCGCGGTGACTGGCGACGCCACACGCCCGCTCGGCCAAGAATCCTGTCCCTTTGGCCATGCAGGCAATGTTGAGATGTCCCCATGCAGGTGCTGCACAATGTAACCAAAAGCCAGCGGAGCTGCCAATAGCTGGTACTTCAGGCTCTTGTGTATACAATTCAGCTGCACACGCTGCTTCGCCTAGCGAGGCGCGCGGGATGGAGACAGGGAGGCACCGGCGCGACAGGGAGGTGACTGCCCACAAGCGGGGCGGCCTGGCAGCACAGCGCGCAGCGGGCGCGCGCGCGCGCGCGCGCGCACCCGGAAGCGCAGCGGATCGTTGACGGAGATGGACTTGCGCGACAGCTCGGCCCCGCGCGGGCCCAGCACGCTGATGTCGCTCAGGAACTGGTCCACCGCGCCGTCCTCGCGGTACTTGACCTGCAGACGGTGCGTGGGTATATGTCACTGGTGCCATTACGGTCACAACTGTAGCAACTACCTAAATACACTCCTAGGTTGGTGTTCGACAGGACGGCCACAGGTCCACGGCGCCGTGCTCGCGGCACCTGATGACCTGCGGGTGACGCGTTGTGAAGCAGGGCGGCCGTCGCATTGGGTATCTATCATGCACAGCACGCCAGCGCGCAACAGTGCCTGTCATTCTGACCTCACGCCCGACCCAGTTTGCCCAGCTTGGCTGGCGCTGACGAGCCGAGAGTACAAGTACACAGAGCATCCTGTGCAGGACTGCTGCTTGCAAGTGGACGGTCGCCGCATGCTCTGCCAGCGCCAGACGCGTTGCGCTGGTACGGGAGCGGCCGACAGCCTGTTCAGGGCAGGCAAGCGCTGCCATGCACGCGCGGGCAGGGCGGGCCGGCGCGCGCACGTCGAAGCTGTTGACGCGCAGCATGGCATCGGCGCCGTCCGGCAGGCGCGCAAACATGCTGCGCGGCGCCAGCACCTGCGACAGCAGGAAGTCGCCGCCCTCCGGCACCATCACGCTGCCCTTGAGCCCGCACAGGCCGCCGTACGACACGCCTGCGCGCAGACGGATAGGGTATGGGTGTACAGGGTTAGGGTAAGTCACCCTACTCCCTGCTCCAGCCAGACGCCTGTCTGCGGCGCCGCGACACCGGCGCTGCGGATGGCCGCCGCGCGCGCGACGCGCTGCGCCCAGGCCCGCCAGGCAAGCCTGCGGGGGGCGATGCGCGCGGCCGGGCTGCGGAGCGGTTGGCGCACACGTTCGGCCAGCAGGCCTGACGGGTGTGGTGGCAGCGGGACGGCCCGACCCGGGCGCCAGGGCCGCCGCGGGGACCCGCGCGGGCGCGCCTGCCATGATGGCCAGCATGGCCGCGTGGACGCCGATGGGCCCCAGCTTGCCGCCCAGGCCGCGGAACGCGTACAGCGCGCCGCCCCGCACAAACACCTGCGCGCGCGCCTCGCTGGGCAGCGCGCCATGCACCGGCAGCGCACGGGGCGCGCCGGGCCCCTGCAGGCGCCCCTCGCAGACGCCTGCAGGCGCCCTTGCTGCGCGGCACGCTCCGCGGCGAGTCTGCTTGACAAACGGCGCTCCGCTCTGCAGGACGCCAGCCGCTGCCGGGGCAGCCTCTGCCCACAACCAGCACGCCTCCCTCACCCGCGCAGGGTCACGCATCCCAGCGCACAAGTGCATGCGCTGCGGGACATAGCCCGAGCACGGCACCGTCCTGATCGCTGCCTGACAGCCCGCCGTGTCAGCCCGACACACGACCGACACCATTCCGCTCGTGAAGGCTGCCCCCAGCTGCCCTCAGCGCTCGGCACTGCGGCCCCGCACGCAGCAGCCGCGGCGCGCGCGCGCACGCGGCCGCGCCCGGACCCACGCCGACCGGGCGCGCCGCCAGGCTGCACACACCCGCGCTAGGCCCAAGCGCACGCCCTCCTGCAGGCAGCTCTGGGGCGTGCACGGGCGGGGCGGGCGCGGGCGGCGCCGCGCCTGGAAGCCGCGCTGGCGCAGGAGGCGGCCCAGGCCGCGCGCGTCCGCGTCGGGCAGCACGACCGCGTTCTGCGACGCGGCCATGGCGTACACGCGCTCCGGCGAGGGCGCAAAGCGCCACCTGCGCGCGTCCCGACCCTCTCTGACGCAACCTCTGCCAACATGCTGGCTTCACCCTTGGTGCTGGCCTGACTCCCCGCGCACATCTGGGAGCTGGGCATCGAGCAGAGCCCGTCCTGCGAGGCGCGCGGGCGGGCACTCCTGCCTCGAAGCAGCAGCAAGGGAGCGCGAGGCTGCGACGCGGCCCGGCAGCGCTGCCCCCCGGCAGAAGCTGGGAGGAGCTTCACTGCACCGGCTGCAGACCCCCGCCGCCGACGCGTGCGCGCAGAGGCACCCGCCGCCGCTCGCTCTCACAACAGGAGAGATGCGCGCGACAATGTCGGCGCCGGGGTTTGGTGCAAGGGCGCAGCCGCGCACCGGCGCGCCACGCGCACGGCCGGCCACTGGCGCGTGGCGGTGCAGGCGGCGAGCGAGGCGGCGAGCAGCCCCAGCAGGCCCAGGAAGTAGCCGGCCGTGTAGATGTGGTCCAGCTGCAGCGCCTGGATCAGGCGCCAGTCCACGAAGCCGGCCACGCGCTCGGGGCCGTCCGGGTAGTTCTGCGCGCGCGCGCCGGCGGGTCGGGCTCAGGTCATGGCGGACGTGAAGTGGGTGGGGAGCGCGGGGGTGCTGCGAGCGCCGGCGGCGGCTGCCGGCGCGGCTCTGCGCTGCCATGCACCATGCTCAGTCACAGCCTGTGTGTCATCCATGGTCCGGGTGCGCCTCCTAGGTGAAGTGCCAGTCCGCAAGCCGTCCGCACGTGATGAGTCACTCCGGTGCCCACGCCCCAGCTACCACTCAAGCTCAGCTCATCAGCGGCCCTTCTCACCCAAGTGGGAGCCGGGCGCCGCGCCTGCGCGTAAAATTCCAGCGGCTTGTTCTGCTCGATGATAGTGCCGACCGCGGAGAGCGCGGCGATGACGGCGAGCTCGCCGATTGCGAGCGGCAGCGAGGACAGCTGGCGCAGCGTGCGCTTCCAGAGCAGCTTGCGCAGCGAGGGCCCGCGCCCCGCTGGGCCGCCGCCGGGCGGCGGCGCACGCGGCCGCCCGGCCGTATCGCGCAGGCCCGGCGCGGCCGCCGGGCTGCTGTTTGTCGCTGCGCGGCGCCCCACACCGCCAGTCAGCGCCACTGGTGACTCTCCCGCGCACGATTGCTGCTGTTGCGGCTGCTCCACTCCATGCACTCCTGCCTCTGCTGCTGTGCACTGACCTGCTCCGATAAGAGGCTGTCCACTCTCGTGTCACTCCCTGCGCCTGTTCGCTGTTTCCCAAAGCTGACAACCCGCACTTGGCCTTGATTACAGTGCGTACCTCGGGAGCAACAACTAGTTACAAGAACTTGCTTCACTCAGCGTGCAGGCTCATGCGTTCTGTCACAGACTGCTCCACCAGCTTGCCTTCTTGTTTTCCCAAAGTGGCTGACGCACTTGCTGTCAGCACCGAAGCACACGGTGTAACAGTGTGAGTGTAGTGGGAGAGCAGAGAGGCCGCACTTGCAGCGCAGCGGCAGGCATGCCGGCTCCCGCGGCACCGTTCCGGCCGCACTCTGCACGCGGGTCGCCTGCCGGACCAGCTAGGTTGCTGCCCGCTGTATTGTAGCTGCGTGCGGCAGCCGCGCGCCACCATGACAGGCGCCGCGAAACGCGTGCGCATCTTCGCGTCCTCCCTGCAGGAAAGCTGCGCAGCGCCAGCTGCTTGGCAGTAGGACGTCGACGCGTGCCCGCACTGCCTGGCCAGCGCCACGTCCATGGCTGCACACTGCTATCTCAGCGGCGTACCAGAGGGGTACCAGAGGTCCCCTCACAGCCTCTTGTGCGCGTTGAGCCAAGTCACAGCGGGTGTACAAGCTCTTCAGCCTTTGGGCGCAGCCTGATCAACCCAGCAAGATGAGCAGTATGTCGTGCACTTCTCAAGTCGAATTGATACCGCCGTAGGTGTAGGGTACAGCAATCATATCAACATTGGCGCCACCTTGCAAGACTACTATCACAAGCAAATGTGCGAGGTTGTCTGCCTGCTCACCCTCACCGGCACCACTTCGTTCTGACAATGCAAATATAAGACAGGCAGGGCAAGGACTGCCAAGTCCGGCTGCGCTCGCGCCCGCCGACGCCCTATGACACATACACGTTTCACCAAAGCACCGGCATAGGCTGCAGCCTCAGAATGACTCAACGCTTTGCCAAAACGGTCAAAGACGCCTGGGAGACCACCCTACACCCCTGCAAGCCCTGATGCAGGCAAGAAAAGCGGAGCGCAGGCCCCCGAGTTGACCTACAAGCTGAAGCACATCAACCATCAGGTGTCACCGCGTTGCATCGGCTCGCACCCATCGCCTGGCCATCGCCCAAGCACCGCCCGAGACACCGCCGTGAGCCTGACCCTCACGACGCCTGCGGCCTGGGCGACGCGGGCGCCAGGTCGCCGCTGTTGTTGACGCTGCGCGGCGCAGGCGCCTTGCCCGCGTCCGCGCGCGGACTCGCCTCATGGCCGCCCGACATCTCCAGCCCCCCCGGCTCGCCCGCCTCGCCCGCATTGCCTGCCAGGTGTCCACCCGCCGCGGCCGCCTGCGCCAACGCCGTCGCTGGCGCCTGCGCCGCCTGCTGCGGCTGCAGCTGCGGCGGCGCGGCGCCCGCGAGGCCGTTGGCCGCCGCCGCCGCGTGCGACGCCGCGGCGGCGCCGCCGTACCCCGGCACCAGCCCCGCGGCGCCCAGACCGAGCGCCTGCGGCGCAAAACCCTGCGATGCCAGCTGCGCGGCCTGCAGCTGCGCCAACGCTTGCGGCGAGAGCGAGTGCGGCGGCATGCCTTGCGCCAGGGCCGGGTTCCCGCCCGGGCCCAGCGCCAAGCTCGGCACCGGGGCCACGCCGCCGTTCGCGTACGCCATGTTGGGCACCAGGGCCGGCGCAAAGGCAGGGTTGAGCGCGGGCGCCAGGCCCGGCGCCAAGCCAGGCGCCAGCCCGGGGGTCATCCCGGGCATGAGCCCAGGGGGCATCCCGGGCACCAGCCCCGGGGCAAGGCCGGGCAGCGCTGGCGCAAGTGCGCCGGGCGCCAGCAGAGGCAGACCGCCTGCGCCGGCCGCCGCCGCCGCCGCCGCCGCCGCCGCGCTCGTGTACAGCGCCGGGGCCGCAGGCGCAGGCGCGAGCGCGGGGGTTGCGGGGGGCGGCGGCGCCAGCGCGGCGCCGCCATACAGCCCCGCGCCCTGGCCGCCGTACTGCCCCGCGCCCTGGCTGCCGTACAGCCCCGCGCCCTGGCCGCCGTACTGCCCCGCGCCCTGGCTGGCAGCGAGCGCCGCATGGCTCGCGGCCAGCGCCTGGCTCGTCGCCAGGCCCTGGCTGGCAGCCAGCATGGCCTGCGAGTAGTACAGCCCCTGGTTGGCGAGCGGGCCCGAGGCCGCGCCGGCGCCGCCCAGCCCCGGATACCCGCCCGGCAGGCCCCCCAGGTGGCCCCCCGGCACACCGCCAAGCGCCAGCGCCTGCAGCCCGCTCACGGGCGCCTGCGCGCCCGGCAGCGCGCCCGGCAGCATGGGCGGCGCGCTTGCGTGCAGCGCCGCGGGCGGCATCGCGGCCGCGTGCGCGTGCGAGTGCGCGTGCGCGTGCGGATGCGCGTGCGCGGCCTCCCGCCCCGGCATCAGGACACTGCCGTGGACACTGCCGTGGACCGAGCCGGCGACCGAGCCCGCGTGCGAGCCGCCGCTGTGGTAGATGGAGGCGGCGCTGGGGCCGGCCAGCCCTGGGTTTGCGAGCGGATTCGCGGGCGGGGCGTGCGAGGCGGCCGCGTCGGCCACGCAGGAGACCAGGCCGTGGAAGCCGGCCTCGAAGCGGCGCTTGATGTCGCTGCGCATCACGTCCGCCGATTGGTGGTCCGTGTCAAACTCGCCGTGCCACTCGAAGTAGGTCGCGCTGGTCATCGTGACGTCCTTGAGCTGCGCAGAACAGCCGCGTCGGACGTGAGGGCATGTGGTTCTTTACGCGCCAAGCAGAGCGACAGGCACAGCGGGCCCGCCGGCGCACCTGGATGGTCCCCACAAAGTTGAGGAAGGCGCCGGCTGCGCGCGCGGGCCGCAGCAGGGTCAGCGGCCGGTGCAAAGTGGCACGCAGACCACACTCAACTTCCCATAAGGCAGCGTAGCGAAGAGCTGGCAGCCCAGGGCGGAGCGCACCAAAGGGGCTCGAGTTCCACGGGTGGCTGATCAGCTTGTACTTCCTGCGCGCGCACACTCTCCTTCAGCACGCTGAGCACAAACAGGCAGGCGCCTGGCCGTGCTGCCGCAGCGCAGCGCGGGCAGCTGCAGGCGCTGCTGCAGCGCGCGGGTGGCGCACAGGACAAACAGCTCGTCGTCGAGCGCCTCCAGCTGCTCCACGACCGTGTAGTTCAGGTCGAACAGCACGCGGCGCACGGACCCCACCTGGCTCGCAATCTGGCCCGGCTGGACAGACGCACAGGCGGCGCGTCAGCCGTGGCGGTTGGGAGCGCGTGATTCCTCGGAGCCGCACACCTGCGCCGGCTGTCTGCACACGCGGTGACAACTTGCAGGCAGTGAGGGAGGGGTTTACCAGGAGCTCGGAGTCCACGCGCTGGTTGCCCACCCTCGACAGCCACTTGGAGAGGTTGCCAAAGTCGCGCACCAGCGGCCACACCCGGTCCACTGGCGCTGGGAGCACCCCGGACACCGTGACTGTGACATGCGCCAGGGAGCTCATGCCTGGCGCTCAGATGGGGCGCCCCACCGCCCTGCTGCCAGCCCCGCGGACGTCTGTGCTCGCCACTCACAGGCTTGGGTCCATCAGCAGGCCAAACACTGGCTGGCCTGCAGGCTGCCACACAGCGAGCGGTACAGGGATAAAGCTTAACAGCGATGTCACATCGCCGATGTGCTGCAGTAGGGGATCAGGGCACTCCAGATCCTGAACCTGAACCTAGAGTTGAAACGCTCCTCCTATCAGAGGCTGATGCGTTTTAGCTCATTCAATCATTTTGGCGAGTGAGCACCAACAGCGCGGCCACTCCTGAATGTGCCTACTAATGAGTGCCACCAGCGGCATGGATCAGGTAAATTTGTATGCACAGCTGCTTGGTGCGTGTTTCTATTGTATAGGCTATCTGGTAGCCGCTACCAGCACCACTGGCCCATGAGCGTGCTTGACTCTTTGCAGGGCCATGCAAGCTTACGTCTGTCTTCTTGTCAGCAGCTTGTTGATAAAATTGGGGACTACGTGTATAGACTGCTATGCTCTGGGGGAGTCAACACAGAGACCAAGGGAGTTGACACAGCGACCAAGGTGCATGCGCAGGCCAATGTTTCACTTTCAAGAACACAGGCCCGCAAAGACCCAACAGACACACAGACACAAAAATGCTTGAGCTTGCAGAGTGTTGTCACATGAAGCAATGTGGCCCACGCATCCACACCTTAGAGCCCGGTGGCAACGCAGCTAAACACCCGCAGCATACGAAGCCCCACTTCAAGGAGCCTAAATATGAGTACAGGATGGCAGGTGCATGCGCGCCTACCAAGACACCAACTCAGCCACCGTCCAACGCATACAAGCATGCACACAGTGCCAAAGCAGTCCCACCTTAACCTGAGACCAGACTTATGCTGCCACACGGATGCACCTGATTTGCCTCGCTCTACCAATATGACTGCATGCATGTACAGCTTCACACGGGGAGGTGTGCTGCGGGTCACGCTGCACCGCTAGCTAGCCAGCCAGCTAGCTATATCCGTGGTGCAGTGCGGCGGCCGCTGCCTCCGGCAACGCACAGCACGGCCTCACTGCACCATCTTGTGCGGGCCGGCTCTTCCCTAGCAGTCACTTCCAGGCCAACAAGGAGCGCACCTCCTCCAGCATGGCTGACAGGAGGTTGCAGCAGCCTCAATAGCGCAGGAGCAAGCGCAGCCGCCACGACGGAGTGAGCGCCAGCCGCCTCAAAGGTGGTGGGGTGCAGGAGCGGGCGCAGTGTCCTCGGCTATGAGAAGGGCACCTGTGGGAGGGTATGCGGCCGCCCCAGCTGTGCCCGCATAGCACCCCTGCTGGCAGTCGATGAACCCCTGGAAGCACGGGTGCCCCGGCGGCGGCGCATTGCCGTCGCAGGGGTTGGTGCGCGCAAATGAGCGGCAGCACTGGCTGCGCTGGAATGTGCACCGGAACCTGCAGCTCGCAGAGTTTGCGTCCTCTGGGACTGCTGCAACAAGCGTTGCCGCCACGATCAGCGCGCACAGCGCGGCCAGCAGGGCTGCTGCGCTTGCTGTTGCTCGCGCCATGTCTTCAGGCACCCTGCGTACGGCACGGCAATACTTAGGTATGGTATGGCAGCAGGGAAGGCAGCGGGCAAACTTAGCGCCCCTCCAGGAGGCGAGGCTTTCTGCCACCTGGCGGCCATGCATCTTGAAAACTACAAGCTGGTCGCACAGACCTGCCTCTGACCCGTGTACTACACTTGCACGCGGCAGGTCACCAGAAGCTAATCCCAAGCTAACTGAAGGTCACCTCTGCTTGCTATGGGCTTGCCAGGTGTAGAAGGCTCTTGGAATGCCTTGCCACTGGCGTAGCCGTCACCTTTGCAGCTGCAGGTATGTCAGACCGCCACCTGAATGCAGAGCTACGCTCTGCCTTCTGCAGCTTCTGTATAGCGCTGGGAGATCCTGCGATGCAAAGCGACCCCAAAGGGTTAACCAAGCGGTGCACTCCGACACGCCTCAACCGAGCACGTATGCTGATGGCTTGCAAATCAGCTCAAGTCTCCGGCATGCCGGCAATAGGGGCTAACAGAGACATCGCCGCTCATGCATGCATGCACATCCAGCTGACCCCTGAGCAGTGTCCTGGGTGGCTGCTGGAGGCCGCAGCATCTTGAACTCCGTGTAAGCTCAAATACATATATAGGATATGCTTCATGATAGTCCTGCCTCACGCCTCCCGCAGAAGGCGGCAAAGGGCAGTCGACAAGCCACATCAAGCTATGCAGGACGCTGGTGCAGGCTTTTTTGGTGTCTGCAACGAAGCACGCCCTCCTGCGTCCCCAGCTAGTGCGGCCAAGCATGCAGTCCAGCACGAGACGAAGACAGCAGCAGCATCCGCGGAGGCACCTGCAGAGGACAAATGCATGTCTCTTCGGCACCACAGTAAAATGAGTTCTCTCCGGGAAATGCAACCGGAGCAGCAGCATCACCGTGCATGCGATTTCCGCCGCACACGGCTCAGTAAGTACCTAGTTTAAAAGAATTCCTGCCACACACACGCCGCGCACACAGCATTCCGGCGCACGTCGAACCTGCTGCAGTGTGCCGTCACGCGCGCCAGCGCCTGGTACCCGCTGTGCGCCCAGTGCTGCCGGCAGCTGCGGCGTGAAGCAGAGGGGCATGCTGCGCCCTGGCGCTGTGCCCACCAGGGTTGGCGTCACTCATGCCACGCATGTCACGCTGCAGATGGCAGCCGCGGCAGGCAGAGCTGAAATAACAGGCATTCGGCTGCGCAGCGCCTTAGCTGGCGCTGAGCAGCACTCGCACAACCCTGGTAACGCAGGCCTGCAGCTCACCCTGAGAGGGTGTGTCATCAGCTGGAAAACATCTTGCTTTGGGGCATGCACCAGCCAGTGACGATGCCTGAAGCCAAGCAACCATGTGACCAGCCAGTGCCCGTCAACATAATGACAAAACTTAACTTTGCGTGCAGAGCAGTTTGCATGAACAGCAGAAGCTGCTGGCTTTGATAAGGCAGGGCCACTGCTTGCGCTCGTCAGATTGTTATGGTCAGCGCCCGCGCACCGGCCAAATTGGCGTGTAGCTCCGTGATGACGTGTTCACAGGCAGCACATTTGCACGCTACACGACGGAAGAAGCGCCCCGCTGGGTGTCAAGTGCCGCCGTCTGGCGCGCTTTCGCAGCAGCATCGCCCACTCCCTGGTCCGCAGGGTCTGCCGCGCATTGCGAACACACCAGATCCTGAGAAGACTGACAGGAGTTCTTCAGGCAGCACACACATGATCTGCTACTATGTATAATTTTTTTCCAAAAACCAAAATCGCCACATGAGCATCTTGGTCTGACACGCAACATGCACAGTGCAGCCATGCCGACATGTCCACCAGAATGGTACCAAGTATGCACCACAAACACGGGCGCTCGCTTGACGTGCGCGCGTCACCGCGGCGGGCAGGCGAGCTCTGAGCCTCCAGCCCCCGCTCTGCATGCAAACACATGCTAGGAGGCCAAGCAGGGCGCGCTCGTTGGCCAGAATGGCCTGGTGCGCAGGGCGGCCCGCCTGCATCGCTCGGCGCGGCGAGGCAGACGAGCTTGGTGCGCCCGTCGCCGGCGTTCCACACGCGGCGCTGCGAGCGCCAGGCGTCGCCGGCCGGGTTGAGCGCCAGCTCCAGCGGCTGGTTGATCGCGGGCGGGATCTGGAACCAGCCGAGCAGCGTGTGGTGCACCGCGTGCGCGCGCGCCTGGCGCCGGGCGGCATGGTCACGCCCTGCCTCGGCACGCCTGCTGGGCTGAGCAGGCAGGGCGAGATCGCTCAGCTGGCAGACAGGTGCTTGTGACCGTTCGCATGATGGCCGAACTGCCCTGTAAACGGTGATGCGCGACACGCCCTGCGGGGCCACCCCCATCGCTGCTGTGCGCAAAGCCGGCCTTAAGGCTTGACCTCAAGACATTTCAGGGCACGGAGGGCAGGAGGTCAACGAGCCTGCAGCTGCCAGTAGGTCAGGTCCTCGCCCTGCCCGGCCAGTCGGGCGGCGTCCAGGATCGCCACCTCGCTTGCCATGAGCTGCGGGTACACCCGCACCACCTGTGCACGCATGCAGCCTAGGTTGGTCCGCTGCCCAGCTCTCAAAGCCTGCCATCTCCAGGCTTGCCATGCCCGTTGCGGACGTACGTGCATTACCTGCTTGACGGGCAGGCGCAGCAGGCCTCTGCGCACCGATGGGGCCCCCAGGTATGCAGGCATGATACAGGCAAGGTAGACAGAATACACACGGACAGTGACACCAACACGTGGGCCGCGCAAGCAACAGCAGTACATACTAATTTCCTCATGCAAGAGTTGCCGGTGAGGCACACGCCTGGGGGCTGTATGCTGCCTGCATGAGCAGCTTGGCGCCCCATGAGGTCGCGTTGAACACCATGCCTGTCACCCCGCGGCCGGATATGTCAGCACGTGCGCCACCCTGCCCGATCAGAACCTGCCGTGCCACCCCCAGGTGCACGCCTTGCCAGGCGTCAAGCAACGAGACAGTGAAGAGCGGCCGGCGCTGGTGCAGGCGCTGGGCACAGGCATCCGCGGCACAGGGCCCGCGAGCAGCGGCACTGCGGGAGGCCCTGCAGGCCGGGGCGCGCCGAGCGGCATGCGCTCGCGGTCCTCGAAGCGCGTGATGCCGTCAAAGGCCACCTTCTCCATCACGATGTTGATGTCGGGGAAACCTTGCTCCTGGCCGGCGCGCCACCCCCACGCCAGTCTGCGCATGCAGCGCAGTGCGCGCCGGCGGCACAGGCAAGCGTGCACACGACTGCAGCAGGAGTCGGCGGTGCCCCAGTCATCTTTCAGACGTCGCCTCTGGGCCGGGCCTGTCACGCGGCGCGCCTGGCAACGCACGGGCAGGTCAGGGGAGGGCGGGGCGGACCTGCAGCAGCTTGCGGAGGTTGAGCTGCACGGTCATGATGAGCGCGTCCAGCCTCAGCATGTCTGTCTGGGAGCCCATCTCGATGCCGTTGCTGCTGACCATGTCTGGATCGATCTGCGCCATGCGCGCAGACACCAAGTCACTGAGCTGATGCTTAATGTAGCCAGATGCCCAGTTTACACAGCACTACTGCCGCTCATGCACTCTTTGACACCACGCAGCACGCCAGTGTCATTCAGGCTGCGCTGAAAACATCAGTCCGCACTTACACATGAATCTTTCTGAAGGCGCTCTAGGGCCTTATGAACTCCAAGTAAAAGCGCTCTCGCAGCGCACACACTGTATGGTAGAAGAGCGCTCATGGTGGAAACAGCTGAAGGAAATCTATATCTGGGCCGCGGCACAACGGCAGGCTGGCCGCGAACCCAGGACTGGTCGAGCACGCAGATGGCGGCGCCGAAGCGCGACACGTCCGCCGCCGCGCCGAGCTCCGCGCGGCTGAGCGGGTTGCCGCGCACGTGCAGCACGGACAGGCGCGCCAGGCGCCGCGCGCCCGCCAGGTCGCCCAGCAGCGCGCGCGTGTCGCGCTGGCTGACCAGCGTCACCTGCGCCGCCCGGAGAGCGTTGGAGCCCAGGGGCGGCCCGATCGCAGCAGCGGCGCGGGCGGGACGCCCCGCGGCTGATGCATGATGTGCGGAGGCGGCACACACGGGATGCAAGCAGACACCGGCTGGCTAGCATGATGTAGACAGAGATCGCGCCTGCTTGTCCGCACATTCCATGACGGTGTGCCAGGGGAAGTTGTTTCCTGACCATGGAGGTACGGCGACAGGCGCGACAAAAAGATCAAGACCCAAAGGATGTTGGGACTGCACTGTGGCCCAGCGAGGGCGCGCCTCAGAGCCCTTGGGCAGTTCGCGGTCCAGCGCAGCCAGCAGATCGTGCATGAACGTCTCCTCGCCATGGCCGCACACCAATACGCGCTGCCCCGCCGCGAGACACGCAGTCAGGTTACTCGCTCTGCAGACTCCCCATGACAGTTGTCCAGGCGCGAGCATGCATAGAGCTGTATCTGCCAGCTCTCATGCACAAACTGCATGTCTCAGGCGACATGGAGGTACATGTGGCGCCTGCCAGGCGCAGCAGCATCATGCGCCACAGTCGCATCGGGGCGACAGCTCCGGTATCTTGGTATACCAGGTCAGCAATTGGTGACGATGCCCTCATGCGATGCATGCTGCACCCAAGCATCTGCCAAGCCATGCACCAGTACGCAGCATCCTTACAGCGGCAGCCATGCTCGTGCCAAAAAGGCACACCGCCAGCCTCAACACACATTAGGTGACAAAGCCACACAGCGTGCAGGTTGTGGTGCGCTTGCAGCACGTCTGCCAAGCGGGGCCGCACCGCCGGCTCGGCGGAGCGGCGCGACAGCTCGGGCGCGATGATGTGCAGCGGCGCGCACTGCTCGCGCGGCTGCACGCGGCGCGCGGTCTGCTCGCCCAGGTACGCGGCCCGCCGCATGTCCACCAACGCGGCCTTGGCGTCGCCGCCGCCGCCGCCGCCGTCCCGCACGGACACGCCGTCGGCCGCCAGGTCAGCGCTCGCGCCGTTGCGGGCCGCAGCAGCTCCAGCGCCGTCGGCAGCACGCGCTGAGGCGCCGTTGGTGGCCGGGTCGGCAGCTGTAGGGGCGCTGCTTGCTGCCGACCGCGAATCAACCTCGTCGCTGGAAGGACCGGTGAAGCCGGACCCGTTGCTTGCGGGCGTTGCGCCATTGCCGGACGCGCCAGCGGTGGCAGGGGAAGCGTCCTGGGGCCCCAGCTTAGCCGCAGCCATCGTGCCGGTGGGCGCAAATAGCACCTCGTCCTGCGAGCTCCGCGAGAAGTCCGCGGAGTCCCAGTCGCCTGCAGAGGAAGGAGCGCATGAGGAGGCATGCTGTGCAGCTATTGCAGCATATGCTTTCTGACGAAGCTGCAAGCAACAGCATTGCTTCCATGGCTAGCATGTGTGTTGAGTACTACAGTCCCATGGCACTATTGCGGCACGATACAGCCTTGCTTGCTTCACCATCCCACAGTCTCATGGGATGTGCTGATGGGACATCAAGCAAGCGGTTGCAGGCAGTTTTGCTTATGAGCAGGCGTACGGCGTAAATCCATCGCTGAACCTGAGCAGGCAGCGAACAAAGCCCCCCATGATCCACCCACATCCCACATGTGACCACTTGCATGAGTCGTGGCATGCATCAAATCTCGGGAGCTGCAGAACGGGACGAGGCCCACAGACTCTGCACCTGGGTCTGTCAGCACGGGGACGTCCAGCGGCACATACTCCGCCGCGGATGCGCTGGTCGGCCG
>JAABUY010004649.1_pt1 | contig 14247 bp, 17 predicted proteins | sample 5560271 | NCBI WGS metagenome assembly JAABUY01 (sample SAMN10711886, study PRJNA513374) | rock metagenome | isolation source: Antarctica rocks | place: Antarctica: Victoria Land, University Valley
AGGCTGCGCGCCCTGATCCGCATACCGTCGTGTCCGCCCGTAGCACACAGCCTTCACCGCCGTCCTGCCATTCGCTCAGTGATGCCGAGTTGTGTTGGCGGTGGCGCACCAGTGCCGCCGCCCTGCGCCACACCGTGTCCGCGGACCAGCGGCTCTACCTGATCGAAACCCGATCTGCGTTGCTCGACGAGTTCGCCCGCCGCGGTCCCGCCGGATTCACCCGCTGGGTGCACACCGACACCCACTCCGTCAACGACCCGGCCCGTTTTCTCACCACTCCCGGTGGGAACTGACCGCACCGCAGCGTGACTGTGATCGCTGAGCGTCATCCAATGGATCAGTACGGTGCCGTCAACCGGTGCCAGGAGCGCTGTGCTGATGGATGTGACCGCGCTCTATCGCCGGTCCCACAGCCACTTGAGGGTCAAGAACTCGAGGATCTTCTTCAACACGGGATCGTCACCCCCTTGCTGATGAGATTCCCGACGTCCGCCGGGGATCTCATCCTAGACGCGATCGGGCGCGCAGCGCTGCGTGCGGCTCGATCGAGCGCCAGCGGCAATGGACGGTCACCCGTCGCCAAGCAGCACCACCTCGCGATCACCCAGTAACACGCAGGTGCGCAACTCTGGTGTGGGCGGCTACTTCTTCGTGGTCTTCTTCGTTGCCGTGGACTTCGACGCAGTGGCCTTCGGCGCAGTGGTCTTCGCTGGGGCTTTTTTCGCTGCCGCTTTCTTTGGTGCCTTGGCGGTGAGGCTGTCGGCGACTTCCTGTTTGAACGTGGCGCCTACCTTGAATCCCACGGCCCGAGTGGCGGACAGCTGCAGCTGGGCCCCGGTCGAGGGGTTGCGGGCGGTACGCGGGCCGCGCTCCCGCGGTTCGAACGTGCCGAACCCGGGAAGCTGAACCTTCTCCCCGGACGCCACGGTTCCCCGTACCTGCGCCAGGGTGGCGGTGATCGTGGCCTCGACCTGCGTGCGGGGCAGGTCGGTCGCAGCGGCCACCGCGTCGATCAACTGTCCACGGTTCATCAGTTCCTCCAGGCGGGCGTGGGCCAACTTCCGGTGATCGTGGCACGTCGGGAACAGAGTCGATGCAGAGACATGCCGCACCGGGCAACGGTTTATCACCGGCCAACGAGTGAGTGCCGGTGGGCTTGCCCTCACTGCGCGGGGCCTATCTCCAACCACTGCGCCCGGGCGCTCGCCTGGTGGTGCGTCCCCCGAAATGACGAGGTGGTTGGCGGGCAGGCGGGACCTTCTCGGGGTGTCCGTCTGGGGTACACCCCATCCATACAGTCGCGACGTCACGCGAATTGCGTGCAGCTAGGGTCCCGATCCGCTTTCCGGCATACTTCTGCTCCAGGGTCTAGGCATGTTGAGTCAAGTTGTCGCATATGTGCGGGTGAGCAGCGGCGAGCTGAACCCCGACCGTCAGACGGTCACGAAGGCGACCGTGTCGGGTGGGAACCCCTGTGCCCGGGTGCTGTAGAGGTTCAGGCTGCCCGCGACCCGTGCCCTTACAAGCAGTGGTGCGGCCAGGAAGGACCGCACCCCCTCGCCGGCGGACCTCGCGGCCAGCCCGGGCCAGCTGGTGGCCACCTCGGCCAAGGACATGGCCACCGTGGCCCGGGTGGTCATCGCGTGCGTGCAGGGCCCGTGGTGCAGCGCGTACTGCGCCTCGTCGAGGGCGACGACCTGGGTGTCGGTGAAGGGGGCGCCGGCCAGGGAGACGGTGATGCCGGCGCTGTCCGCGTCGGGCAGCCAGGCCACCGCGGCGGCGGCCCGGTCGAGCAGCTCGGTCAGGTCGTCCTCGTCGACCACGGTGCGCCGCAGCGACCTCAGCGTGCGCGAGACGACCTCAGGATCTGCTCCGTGCAGGCGGGTGAACGCCGCAGAGAGGTCCTCCAGTCGGGCCCGGCCGGGGTCTGGGGCGGCGGGCGGCTGGTGCGCGGTCACGGCGTGGGTGTTCCTCCTCCGGCCGTGTAGGCCTGTTCTCCGCCCGGCGTCCGGGTCCTGTCCCCACCCTGGGCGCGCGCCGCAGGGTGCCCCAGGGCAGAACGACCCGGGGTGGGACCGCGGCGACGCAGTCACGACAGGTGAGGTCGTCGAGGTGGATGTGTGGTTCAGCGCTCACCTTGGGTGGGAGCCACTCCTCCGGCGGTGATGGTGCTCGGGTCAACCTCGGTGAACGACGTCACGGCAGGCCACGGTCGAGATCTGAACCGGTCGGTTGTCGGATTCCGACAAGTCGCTCGAGGTACGTCCAATTGGGTCGGTTGTGAAACACCGCGCGGGCCCACGGGTCGTTTGCCGGGCGGCGTGCGGTTCGGGAGACGTCGAACGCGCTGCTGACGGTTGTTGATGTTGTGGCGGGCACCTTCCGGGCGGCTTGGCACATGGGCGTTGACCTCGGGTCGTTCGACGACCTTGACGCCGCCGAGGTGGGGCTGACCCCGGTGTCCCGTCAGGCTCCGTCGGCGAGGTAGCGATTCGCGAGGTGAGGGCTCTGTCCTCCACGCCGGGGCGATCACTGTCTCGCCGAGGTGGATGCCGGTCAGGGCGGCGTTGACGACGTCGGCGGGGGACATGCGGGGCAGCGAGGAGAGGTCCATGCCCGTGGGTGCGAGCATCCCGCTGCGAGGTCCGCCTGCGCGGTCCACGCAGTCGGGCCGTCGGCGGGCAGGCGGAGCTCGCCGGTCTGCAGACCCGGCTCAGCATGAACATCGCGCTGGTGGCGTGGAACCCGTCGCGCAGCGAGGTGACGTGACGCCCGACTCCTGCAGGTCCTGCTCGGTCCGGGCGTGACCCACGGCCGGGGCGAACAGCGATTGCGGGCCGGCAGCCATGTGGGAGGTGTAGACGAGGTGCTGGGCACCGGCGGCGACGGCAGCGGAGATGGCACGGGCGTGCGGTGCCTGGTCGGTGGTCCCGGAGATGATGAGCACCCGGCTCGCCCCCTCGAAGGCCTGCGCCAGGGTCGACGGTTCGGTGAAGTCACCGCGGCGCACACTCACTCCGCGATCGGCCAGGGGTCTGGCTTTGTCCGGATCCCGGACACTGACCGCGAGCTCGGTGGCGGGCATTCGTTCGAGCAGCCGATCGACGACGGCTCCGCCCAGACGGCCGGTGGCTCCCGTGACGAGGATCATGGTGTTCTCCTTCAGGGTGGTGGTGGTGCTGATGATGGTGGGGACGAGAGCTAGCGGACGGGGAGGCCGACGACGGAACGGGATCAGGGCGCCTTTGTTCAGAGCGCCGTCGGTTCAGGGCGCCAGGACCCGGCGCAGCGACTCTCGCTCCGCGGCCAGGGTCTTGAAGTACTGCGACCGCCTCAGGTCCAGGTCCACCGCGGGTGCCATCGAAGCAGCACCCGCAGGAGGGTTCCCGATCGACCGGTGCGCGGGCGTGGATATGCTGGACATCCCCTCGTCGAGAGCAGCCCCCGACCGAGACCGGCGCTGAGATGGATGTCATGAGTGATCAGCTGTCCGAGGTGTTCGACCTCGTCGAGGTCGAAGGTCTGGTCTCAGGGGGTTTCGAGGCCCGCGGCCCCTGGAGGTGGCGCACCGCGACCGCAGGCGCGCTGACCCTCGTCGCGGTCGTCAGCGGCGGCGCGCTGCTGGCCACCGACGGGGTGGAGGGCCGGGTCGAGCTCGCCTCGGGCGACGTCGCCCTCCTGAACGGCCGGTCCTGGCTGGAGCTGACGGGCGGGAGCGGCGAGGGTCGCCCCCGTGAGATCCCCGCGCCGCTGACCGGCCCGTACATCCCTTTCTCCGGACCCGACGGCGACAGGGTCGGCGTCGACGTCGTCGTCGCCGGCGCGATTGAGCTCAACCTGACCGGGCAGGAGCTCCTGCAGCAGGTGCTCCCCCCGGTCGGACACGTTCGCGAGGCGGTCTCCACCGCGACCCACCTGCGATGCAGCCTCGACCGCGTGTTCGAGGAAGCGCGCGCGGGCCGCATGGGCTCCGCCTTCGCTATGCGCCAGTACGGCCAGCTCCTCCTGCTCGACTCGCTCCGCGCCTACGTCGACCAGACCGACCTGCCGCCCGGGTGGCTGCGCGTGCTGACCGACGAGCGGCTGCGCCCCGCGCTGCGCCTCATGCACGCTCGGCCGGGCGAGCGGTGGACCGTGCAGGACCTGGCCCACGCGGCGGCGATGTCGCGGACCTCGTTCGCCGCCCGCTTCCGTGCCACCGCCGGCATCGCGCCCCTCGCCTACCTCAACCGCTGGCGGTTGCTGTTGGCCAAGCGCGCGCTCCGTGACGGCGACACCCGGGTCGGGCCGCTGGCCTTCGACCTGGGGTACGCCTCGGAGAGCGCGTTCAGCACCGCCTTCAAGCGGCAGGTCGGGCAGTCGCCGGCGCGCTACCGCTCCCGCGCGCACGAGCGCTCCTCGACCACCGCCGGGGCCAGCGCGTAGAGCCCCGGACGCACGAGCAGGTTTTGGGGACGCGGGGGCGTTGTCGGCGCCCGCCGCGAGGACGAGCCTTGGTCCTGCACCGCGACACGGTGCTGAACCACGCACAGTTTTCCGATGGGGAACGACCATGAGCACCACCACCTTCAGCGTCGAGAACCGTGATCGTCCTGATCGACCACCAGGTCGGCACGATCGGCTGGGCCGGCGAGCTCTCCTCCGAGCAGGAGAAGGACGAGGTGAAGATGTGGGCGTTGCTGCTGGCCCGGTTCGCCGAGGGCGCCGGGATGCCACTCGTGCTGACCAGCGGCCAGCAGACCGAGCAGCAGGGTCCGCTGCTGCCAGAGCTCCAGGACATCGCGGCGGAGGAGTACGACGCGCGCATCCAGCGCGTCGGCGTTGTCAACGCCTGGCAGGACCCCGCCTTCGCCGAGGCCGTCGGCGCGACCGGCCGGAAGAACCTGGTGATGGCGGGCGTGACGACCGACGTCTGCCTGGTGCCGCCCGCGCTGTCCGCCAGGGCGGAGGGCTTGAACATCGTCGCGCTGACGGACGCGTCCGCGGCCACGACCAGGTCGGCGGGTCAGAACAGCCGCGACCTGCTCCGCGGCGCTGGCATCCAGCTCATGACCGTCGTGCCGATGATCACCAGCATGCTCGGCGACTTCACCGTCCCCGCCGCCGCCGGGCTGTTCGACGGCATGGCGAAGGAGGGTCTCTACGAGGCCTACGCCCGCGGGAACCTCCGCTGACCCACCCCTTTCCCCCGCGCACCCCGCACCCCGGCCCTCGCGGCCCTGAGCACACCTGGACGGTCATGGAGATCGGCGCTTACAGCTTTGGTGACACACCCCGCAACCCCGACGGCTCGCTGCGTTCCACTGCCGAGGCCATCCACAACCTGTTCGGCGCGATCGTCCACGCCGACCGGGTCGGGCTGGACTACTTCGGCATCGGGGAGCACCACACCCACGAGCTGCCCGCCTCGTCGCCCGGGGCGATCGTGGCGGCCGCGGCGGGGGCGACCCAGCGCATCACCCTGGGCAGCTCGGTGGCGGTGCTGAGCACCGAGGACCCGGTCCGGCTCTTCCAGCAGTTCGCCACCGCCGACGCGGTGGCGGGCGGCCGGGTGGAGATCACGGCCGGGCGAGGTTCAACGGGCGAGTCTTTCCCGCTGTTCGGGTACGACCTGTCCGATTACGACCGGCTCTACTCCGAGAAGCTCGACCTGCTCATGGCCGTTAACGCCTCGAAGGACGGCTGGGTCCGGTGGTCGGGCACCGTGCGCCCCACCCTGGACGGCCAGGTCGCCGTGGTGCCGCGCCCGACCGAGGGGTCCCTTCCCATCTGGGTGGGGACCGGGGGGAGCCCGCCGTCGTCGACGAGGGCAGGGCAGCTGGGGCTGCCCATCGCGTACGGCATCATCGGGGGGATCCCGTCCGCGTTCGGTCGCCTGGCCGACCTGTACCGGGAGTCCGCCGCCCGCGCCGGCCACTCCGGCCCCCAGATCAAGGTGGGCGTGGGGGCGTGGGGGCTGGTGGCCCCGACCACCAGCGAGGCCAAGGAGCGCTTCCACACCGGCTGGCTGCGGGTCAACGAGGAAATGGGCGCCTCGCGCGGCTGGCGCACCCCGACCAGGGCCGAATTCGAGGCGATGGTGACGCACCCCGGGGCGTACTACGTCGGCGACCCCGATAGCGTGGCCGAGCGCATCGTCGACCTCCACCGGTACGTGGGCCACGCCCGCCACTTCCTGCAGGCCGACCTCGGCGCGCTGGCGCACGAGCACTTCCTGGAGCACCTGACGCTGCTGGCCACCGAGGTCAAGCCCCGCGTCGACCGGCTGCTCGAGAAGAAGTAACGGCATATGCCCCGGCTCGGTCGGCGGGCGCTCGCGGTGGCGACCGACGACGCCGACTACGACGACCTCGCCGCCGCACACCACTTCTTCGCCGCGCACGCTTGACGACCGGGCCCAAATCCCTGTCGTGGGTCACTACCGAAATTTGACCCGCCGCGGCAGCGGACCACCTGGCCAGCAACGTAAGCGGTGTCGGGTGGCCCCAACCACCGAGGTTGAGCGTCGACATCAATCACCTACCAAGGAAGAACCCCTAATGACCAACATCACGCTCACCGGCCTCAGCGCAGGCACCTGGACCATCGACCCCGTGCACTCTGCGGTCGCTTTCCAGGTCCGCCACCTCATGGTCTCGAAGGTCCGCGGCAGCTTCGACGAGTTCTCCGGCCAGGTCGTCGTGGCCGAGGACGGCACCCCCACCGTCACCGCCGAGATCGTCGTCGACTCGTTCAACACGAAGAACGCCCAGCGCGACGGCCACGTCCGCAGCGCCGACTTCCTCGAGGTGGAGAAGCACCCCACCATGACCTTCCGCTCCACCGGCGTCGACGGCTCCGGCTCGGACTTCACCCTGCGCGGCGAGCTGACCCTGCACGGCGTCACCCGCGAGGTCCAGCTCGTGACCGAGTTCAACGGCGTCAACCCCGGCATGGGCCACGGGCCCGTCGCCGGCTTCGAGGCCACCACCACCATCAACCGCAAGGACTTCGGCATCGACATCGAGATGCCCCTCGAGGGCGGCGGCGTCGTCGTCGGCGACAAGATCCAGGTCACCCTCGAGATCGAGCTCAACCAGGCCTAACGCGGCAGGGTGTGGGGTGGGCGTGCCGCGGTGGGCGTAACCACCTCACCACCTCCCCCACCAAAACCCACCCCCGCCGGCCCGACCGCAGCCCCCGCCCGCACCATCGGCCCGCCCGACCGGCCGACGTCCTCGCCGTCACGACCACCAATCTCGTGTAGGTGCCGCGACCGCCGAAATGAGCGGATTGTCCCAGCGCACGATGCGCGACCGCGCGGGCGCCGAGCTCTTCATCAATGTCCTGCCACCTCGTCGTCGGTGCATCGTTGCCCAGTCGCACCGGGGCACAGAGATGCGGGCTGGGACCACCAACACCGATTCCGATCCGGAACTCGTGCCCCGACCGAGGTTTCCTTATAACCCACTCCGCAGCGGGCCTCCGGTTGCCGCGGGAGACTCGTGCACGGTCAGTGCACCGGCGGGGCCTCGCCGGGCTGGACCTCGGGGAGTATCTCGCCGTCCTGTGAACACCCTCATGCTGCAAGACGTCCTCGCCGAAGACGACTGGGCCGCGCTGCTCACACCCGAGGACCGCCGCGGGCTGACACCGCTGTTCTGGCAACACGTCCTGCCCTGCAGCGAAGTCAAACTCGACATGACCGCACGCCTCAGCATCCGGACCACCGCGCCTGCCAGCGGCCCGTAGGTGGATCGACCCCTGGGCGCGGGCAGTGGTGCGATCTTAGAGCCGATGTGGGCCTCTAACGGTTAAACCAGAGCCGCCACAGGCGGGGGTTCAAGCTCGGACGAGCGCGAATTTTTGAGGAATCGTGCGGTGTGCGTGGCTACCCGCTTGCCGAGGTGGCGGGCTGTGGACAGGTCGGCGGGGTGGACGGCTTCGGGGCCTTGGTCGTTCCAGGTTTGGGCGCCGGCACCAAGGTAGAAGCCGAGGCGGTTGTCGTCGTGCTCGCTGGCGATAGTGGTGTTCCAGCCGGGCAGGAGGCCGAGGCTGATCCAGTGCATGCCGTGTTGTGCCGCGAGCAGCGACAGGTACTGCAGGGTGTGCAGCTTGTCGCCGCTCATTGATCCGGAGTTGGTGAATCCCGCGGCGATCTTGTCTTGCCAGGCGCGGGTCATCCACCGACCGGCGGTGGCTTCGGCGAAGGCATGGAACGCGCCGGAGGCGCTGCCCATGTAGGTGGGGGTGCCGAAGATGATGGCGTCGCAGCTGTCGAGGGTCTGCCAGTCGGCGTCGGTGACGGTGGCGATGTCGATCATTTCCACGGTGGTGCCCAGGACGGACTCGACCCCGGCCGCGACGGCGTTGGCCAGTTCGCGGGTGTGTCCGTAGCCCGAGGTGAAGGCGATCCCGACGGTGGTTTGAGGCATGGGTGATCTTGCTCCGATCAGATAGCATCAAGCAGATAGGTGGCAGGGCTGGAGTGAGGCTCAGGCCTCGCGGGCATTGGAGGTCTCGGTCATGTCGGGGTAGCGGTCGCCGGTGACCTGGGCGGCGATGGGCTCGAGCTGCGCGAGCTCGTCGGGGGTGAGGGTGAGGTCGAGGGCGGCGAGGTTCTCTCGTAGGCGGGCTGGGTGTCGGGTGCCGGGGATCGGTACCACGGCGGCGGCGTGGACGGCGGCTTGTTGGTGCAGCCAGGCCAGCGCGACTTGGGCGGGGGTGACGCCGCGGGCGGTGGCGATGGTGGTGACGGGTTCGAGGAGCACGGCGTTGTTGCGCGCGTTCTCGCCGGTGAAGCGGGGGAATCGAGAGCGGACGTCGCCGTCGGCGAAGGCAGTGGGTAGCGCACCGGTGAGAAAGCCGCGGCCGAGCGGTGAGTAAGGGACGACCCCGACGCCGAGGTCGGCCGCGGCGGGCACCAGGCTGCGTTCGATGTCGCGGGTGAACAGTGACCATTCCGATTGCGCGGCGGCGATCGGATGGATGAGATGGGCCTCGCGCAGCTCGTCGCCGGTGACCTCGGACAGGCCGAGGTGACGGATCTTGCCCTGCTCGACGAGGTCGGCCATCGCGCCGATGGAGTCGGCGAGCGGGACGGCCGGGTCGCGGCGGTGCATGTAGTACAGGTCGATGACCTCGATTTCGAGCCGGGTCAGGCTGGCCTCGACGGCCTGTCGGATGTAGTCCGGGTGATTGTTGATCGACATCGACCCGTCGCGTTCGCGGACGTTGCCGAACTTGGTCGCAATGACGACCTGATCACGGTGGGCGCGGACGAACGGGGACAGGAAGCGTTCGTTCGCGCCTTCGCCGTACATGTCGGCGGTGTCGAACAGGGTGACCCCGGCGTCCACGGCGGCGGCGAGAGTCTCGACAGCCGAGGGTTCGTCGGTGTCGCCGTAGAACTCGCTCATCCCCATGCAGCCGAGTCCTTGCGCGCCGACGACGAGGCCGCCCGAGCCGAGTGCGGCAGTCGAGATATCTGGGGGCATGAGTTCTCCTCGGCGAGTCAGTAACACGGCAACACGGCGGACATAACATCTGGTGACAACGTCACCACTACACGCGTATCAGTGTCACTGCCACTGTTACCATAAGCTTGTTACCATCGACATATGCGCAGCGAGCTTGCCGACGAGGCCATCGGCGAACGGCGGGACCAGCAGCAGGTGATCCTGCAGGCGGCAGCCGAGCTGTTGACCGAGCAGGGTCCGGCCGGCATCTCGACCCGCGCGGTCGCTGCGGCCGCGGGGGTGCAGACGCCGGCGTTGTATCGCCTTTTCGGGGACAAGGACGGCCTGCTCGACGCCCTGGCCAGCTACGGGTTCGAGAGCTACCTGGCCGAGAAGCGGGCACTCGAGCCCAGCGAGGACGCGATCGACGACATCCGGCGCGGCTGGGACATCCACGTCGAGTTCGGGCTCCGCAATCCCGCGTTCTACGCCCTGATGTACGGCAACCTGCGCCCAGGCCGCCGCCCAGCCGCCGCCCAAGAGAACAGCGAGATCCTGCGGCGCCTCCTCGAACGGGCCCGCCAACAGGGCCGGCTCCGTGTTCCGGTCGAGACCGCCGCCCGGGCCATCGAGGCATCGACCACCGGAGCCGTACTACTGCTGCTCGCCCAACCCGAAGGCGACCGAGACCCGGCTCCGCTCGCCCGTCTGTGCGACACGGTGATCGACTCAATCGTCAGCGACGCCGAACCGGGAGGGGACGTCCGAACGAGTATCGCCGGACGGGCCCTGGCACTGCTGGCCGCCCTCGGTGACGGCCCCGACGACGACCCGGTGGTGGGTGCGGGGTTCAGTGCTGCCGAGGCAGCGGTGCTACGGGAGTGGCTGAACACCTTGACCCGTTCGTCTCCGCCTGATCAGTGAGAGCGTTCGCGCGGTGCGACACGCGGCCAGCCGACCGACGCTCAGCCCTGGTCTGCGGTCAGGCGCTCAAGCGCCGCCGTGACCCGCTCGACATCGCGGGCAGGAACGCGACCGGTGAGGTGGCGGCGGATCGCCGCGGCGGCCACTACAAGCGAGACGACGAGCGGCTACGGCGCCTCAGCGCCTACCTCTAGCAGTCCAGGATCCCTACGCGCGGTCCACCACGGGGTCAGTCCGTAAGCGGACCGTCAACCGGGACGCCCCAGACCTGACCCGACATGGAGTGGACCTGTGAATCGCTACGCTAAGCGGCTGCTTTTTCGCAGCACTAAATGGGCTCATCGCAGAAGAGGGTGTAGTCGAGGCCTTGCCAAGACCCACCCACTCACCAGGCCGGTTTTCGCCGTGGGAGCAGGCGGCGGAGCGTTCACGCGGCCTACAGGGTCGCGAACGTCACAAGCCGAACTGTCATCTCCGTTCCGCTCGCTGGGGTCGGCCACTACGTCGCGCCCATGGCCCTCGCTGACGCAATCCGCGAGTTCACCGGCCGCGTCGACGCGGAGTGACCCGGTGCGGTGGGTCGTCCACGCACTGCGCCTACGTCAGCCGGCGCCGACGTGATCGCCATCGAGCCGAAGCGCCCGGAGGAGCCGGGTGAGGCCCGTGTCCTCGTCGCGCCTCCATACGAGCCTGAGCGCGTAGCTCGGTCCGGGTTCGGAGAGTTCCACGACGGAGACGCCAGGAACGATGATCGAGGGCAGATGGTCGGGGATGAGGCAGGCGCCTTGTCCGCCTGCGACGAGGGTCATGATCTGGGTGTAGTCCTGGAGGCTGTGGTGTCTCCAGCGGGGCGTGACTCCGTGCTCGAGGAAGTAGGCCAGCGTGCGGTCGTGGACAACCTCCGAGAGTGCGCGTTCGATGATGAGCACGGGACGGTCCTCGAGTTCTCGGACGGAGACACGACCGGTGGCGGATCGGACGTCGGCCGCCGCGAGGGCGACGAAGCGATCGCTGGAATGCCCGAGCGCCATGGAGTCGTGCTGAGGACCTGTCCTCGGCTCGCGTATGACGGCTGCCAAGATCTCGCCGGCGTCGAGCGCGGCCATCGCCGGGCCGGCGAACAGGGAGCGTGCGGTCACCTCGACACCGGGAAGGCCGTCGCCGATGCCGGCGATGACCTGAGCGGCGAAACGGCCCGCATTGGGGGCTAGCCCGATGACCACTCGGCCCGTCGTTCCGCTCGCGAGCGAGCGGGCCGTCTGGGCCACCTCCGCGACGGCGGCGAGGGCTGCCAGGGCAGGGGCCAGCAGTGCCGCACCGCCGCTGGTCAGCGCGACCGTCCGGCTCGTACGCCGGAAAAGCGGCAGGCCGAGTTCCCTCTCGAGGTCGCGAACCCGCTGGGTCACCGCGGCCGGGACGACATGAAGCTTCTCGGCCGCACGACCGAAGTGGAGGGTCGCCGCGACAGCGGTGAAGGCCTCGAGATCGCGGATGTCCACCCGGTGATTCAACACGAACCGGGACCGTCACCCTTCACCGTTGACGATCCGTCGTTCATGGTTTGGTCGTTGACCGGCCCACCGACGCCACATTGGATAGGGGGATGCCTACCACTGCCGCCGGCGTTTCCCGTCGCGGGTTCGCGACGGTGACGGGCGTGTTCGCGCTGTTCCTCTGCGCGGGCGGGGCCCCGACGCCCCTCTACGGCGTCTACGCCGAACGGTGGCATTTCGGGGCGGGTCTGCTGACTGTCGTCTTCGCCGTCTATGCCGTAGCCCTGCTGGGGGCACTGCTCCTGTTCGGAAACCTGTCCGACGCCGTCGGTCGCAGACCGGTGCTCCTCGCCGCCACCGGGCTGCTGGTGTTGAGCCTGCTCACGTTCGTGGCCGCTGACGACATCACACTCCTGCTGGTGGCGCGCGTGGTCCAAGGCTTCGCGACGGGCCTGATGACGGCTGCCGCCTCGGCAACGATGCTCGACTTCGAACCAGCAAGGCGACCGGGGCTGGCCGCCCTGGCAAATGTCGTCACAGCGATGGGCGGCCAGACGCTGGGAACACTGTTCGCCGGGGCCCTCGTCCAATACGGACCGCAACCCACCCGGCTGGTCTATGTGTTGCTTTCGTTGCTGGGGATCGGATGTGGCGTCGCCATCTACCTGGCGGTGCCGGAGCCGCTCGAGGGCAGGAAGCCGTTCGCGTTGAGCGTGCGCGTCAGGGTGCCGCACGAGATCCGACCGGCCTTCCTCGCGGCCCTGCCATGCCTCATCGCGACCTGGGCGCTGAGCAGTCTCTATCTCTCGCTCGGCCCTGATCTCGTCCTCGCGCTCGATCACAGCTCGAACCGCCTGGTCTCGGTGAGCGCGTCGGCGCTGCTGCTCGGCTCAGGGACAGTCTCGGCGGTCGCCGCACGGAAGCGCACCCCGCGCGCCCGGATGCTCGGCGGATGCGCCGCACTCGCCACCGGCTCGGGACTCACCGTCGCTGCGCTCGCCGAGCAGAACACGCCGATCTTCTACCTGAGCATCCTGGTGGCCGGACTGGGTTTCGGCACCGCTTTCTCCGGCGCCTTGCAAACCCTGGTCAGTCTCGCCGGTTCCGAGGACCGGGGCGCTCTCACCGCAGCGGTCTACGTGGTGGCATATGCCTCTTTCTCGGTCCCGGCCGTCATCGCCGGAGTGGCAACCACGAGCGCAGGTCTCATCCCGACCGCCGAGGTCTACAGCACAGCGATAGCCCTCCTGGCCGCCGCCGCGTTCGTTGCGACACGCCAGACGGCCGGAGCCCGATGACGCAAACCGACCCCACCAACTCGGGAGAACCCGTGCTGCGATCCGCCCGCACTGACGACGACTTCAGCCTCGCCGATCAGCGCCGACCACACGAAGGCGCACCCTCCAGGCGATCCGCCGTCCTGCTCCACGGCTGGCCCGACGACCACACTTTCAGCACGCCTCGTCAGACAACGCACTACATCGAGTGCGGGCCGGCCGACGGACCGCTGATGATCTTCCTCCACGGCTGGCCGAGCATCGGTTTGATGTGGCGCGCCCAGATGGACGCGTTCGCCGCCGACGGTTGGCACTGCGTCGCTCCTGATCTGCGCGGCTACGGCGGCTCTTCCGCGCCTGCAACCAACGACGCCTACACCATCGAGGAAGTCGTCGCAGACATGGCGGAGTTCCATGACCACCTTGGCGGCAAGCCTGCGATCTGGGTTGGCCACGACTGGGGCAGTGTTGTAGCCGGTGCGTTGGCTGCGCATGAGCCCAAGCGCAGCCGCGGTGTCGTGCTGACCTCCTGGGCGTATTTTCCCGACGCGAACGCCTTGCCCACGCTCGTCCCGCTGGTCGACCGAACGATCTACCCGGCTGACCAGTATCCGGATGGCCAATGGGACTACTACCGCTACTACACGACGCACTTCGAGGGGGCGGTCACCGACCTCGATGCAGACCAGGCAGCAACGCTGGCGTCGGTATATCGACCAGGCAGCCCCGCCGCCATCAGCAACGTTTCGCCGACAGCGATGGTCACGCGCAACGGAGGGCGCTTCGGTGCCGCGCACCGCGCCCCGCCGACTCAAGCTGACCCGGCTCTCTGGCCGCCGGCGGACTTCGACGTGCTGGTACAGGCGTTCAAGGCTCATGGCTTCCGCCCCCCTCCGCGTGGTACGTGAACGATGACGCCAACATCGCCTACGCTCGCAAGGCGCCCAATGGCGGCCACCTGTCGCAGCCGGTGCTGTTCGTCAACGGCGACTGGGAATCTCAATGATGTTGTCAAGCCGCTATGGCGGCTGCGGGGGGTTGTTCGGTGAAGGTCCGGTTGTCGCGGAGCAGGGCCCAGAGGACGTCGATGCGGCGGCGGGCGAGGGCGATGACGGC
>JAABUY010004651.1_pt1 | contig 14245 bp, 22 predicted proteins | sample 5560271 | NCBI WGS metagenome assembly JAABUY01 (sample SAMN10711886, study PRJNA513374) | rock metagenome | isolation source: Antarctica rocks | place: Antarctica: Victoria Land, University Valley
ACGACCTCCCGCAGCTCGGCAAGCGAGAATGCCTCCAGCGATGATGCATCCGGCAACGTCATGTCGGCTGTGAATCACGCCAGCGCCCTCAGCGCAACTACCTCGCCCGGGAATCTGCCCCGGTTACCAACGGTGCCAACAAACAAGCTCACGACGTTGACTATGCGCAGGATGACCGCGCCTGGGCGCTACGGCGATGGCGGAAACCTCTATCTCTTCGTCAAGCCCACCGGCGCCCGGGTCTGGACGTTCCGCTTCACCCTGCCGGGTCAAAAATCGCGGGAGATGAGCCTGGGCAATGAGGCGGACGTCTCCCTATCGGACGCGCGGGACCTGGCGCAGAGCGCGCGCAAGCTGCTGAACGCTGGGCGCGATCCCATCGAGGCGCGGGAACAGGCCCGGCTTGAGGCAGCAAGCCAGGGCATGACCTTTCGGGAGGTTACGGCCTTCTACATCGCGTCGCATGGGGATGCGTGGCGCAACGCGAAGCACAGGGCGCAATGGACCTCGACCCTGAACACCTACGCCCATCCGACGCTGGGCGACCTGCCGGTGGGCAAGATCGCCGTGGCCAACGTGCTGGGCGTGCTGGAACCCGTGTGGAAGGTGAAGCCTGAAACAGCGTCCCGGGTGCGGGGCCGCATTGAGGCGGTGCTGGACTACGCCACGGCGCGGGGCTGGCGAAAGGGGGAGAACCCGGCCCGGTGGAAGGGACACCTTGCCAACCTGCTGCCCAACCGTAGCAAGATCGCGGCGGTCGAGCACCATGCGGCGCTGGCCTGGGAGGAGTGCCCGGCGTTCATGCGCGCCCTGATCGCTCAGAAAGGGACAGCGGCGCTGGCGTTGCGGTTCACTATCCTAACTGCCGCCCGTACGTCCGAAGTGACCGGCGCGACCTCAGGGCAATCGCATATGAATTTCCGAGCCGCCGCTTTAATTTGACGGTGGTGGATTCTGGCGGCTCTGGTCGAATTCGGGCTGGATTAAGAGCGTATCCGCGACCAAAATTCGCCTCCATGATCCATATGCGATAGCCCTGGCGCGACCTGGGGAGAGGTGGACTTAGCCGCGAAGGTGTGGGCTGTTCCCGGCAATCGGATGAAGGCCGGGCGTGAGTATCGCGTGCCCTTGTCTCCGGCGACGCTGGCCGTATTGCGCGAGATACATACAAAGGACGTGAGGCCGACCGATCCGGTGTTCCCCGGCGGCAAGCTGGGTTCTGGCTTGTCCAACATGGCGATGACAGCGGTTCTGCGCCGCATGAAGCGAGCGGAGCTGACCGTGCATGGCTTTCGGTCCAGCTTCCGGGACTGGTGCGCCGAGGCGACCCCGCACCCGCGCGAGGTGGCGGAGGCGGCGCTGGCGCACACGCTGCGCGATAAGGTCGAGGCTGCATACCGGCGCGGCGACATGCTGGACCGGCGAGCGAAAATGATGGCTGAGTGGGCCGCTTTCCTAGCCCAACCGGCGAATGCGGGCGCCGTGGTGTCCATTCGCGGCCGGCACCGCGCATGAGCGATAGCGACGTCACGCCGCCTAATGGCTGGAACCAATTGCACCCATTGCACCCGAGCAACCTCGGCCGTGTCGAGGCAGATGTCGCTCAGATGTTTGATGGGCTTGTGATGCAATACGGCACATTGATCGCTCATCGCATATGGAACGAAGCGGCGGCGCGGCATCCTCGCGCGAAGGCAAAAGGAAGACCAAAGGGCAGCCGGACTCGCGACCATTGGCTCGACCAGAGGGACGCCAGCCGCGTGCTGCATGCAATCGCCAACGATCCAGAAAACGTCGGCCTGTCACGATGGCAGGTTTTAACCGCGCGGCGGCGGTGCTGGACGCCGGCCATCAGCAAGAACAACGGGCCAAGGCCGAAGCTGAACGCCGCCCACCGCAGGCCCACGCGGTGACTAGCTGTGAACCGCAGCGACTTGTCTCGCCGCCCCCCACGTTTGAGCAATGGGTGGCCTCGTTACCAAAGCCAACCGCAAAGGAAACCAAGGCACGCCAGCGGCGGATTAGTGCAATTCGGCGGACGCTCGAACGGCTACAGGCCGACATTGACGAGAAGCGGACCTACGCATTGCGGTCCTACGACGAGATCGAAGCGTCCATTGAGGAAGACGAGATACCGTCGCCACGCGCCAAGGCGCAGATGTCACAATGGCGCAGCAACGCCCTAGCTACCTGGCCGCCGCTTCCACAAGAGGGCGGTTCCGCTCGCGGCAAAGGAAAAAAGACGGCCGTCCAAAAATCTCCATAGGACAAAAATACCGGCGCATTTCTGCGCGATTTCGGACGGCTGTCCTCAACCCCATCACTCTTGCGTCCCTAACGAGAAGGACGGACGCGAGTGAACACAACGAACGAATTGAGCGCGGTTGCAGGCAATTCCCCGCTCACCAGCAGCAACTTCCCGGCTTATGCTGGTCTTCCGGAATGGTGCCGTATTTCTGGCATGGGCAGGTCCAAAGCCTATGAGGCTTTAGGCGCCGGTCATCTGCGGGCTGTTAAGCTTGGCGTGAAAACGCTGATCGACGTGCAGCATGGGTTGACGTGGCTCGGTAGCCTGCCGCAGGCCACCATTCGCCCACACGGCGCCAAGCGCACGAAGCAGGTTGCATGAAACGAGAAACCCCGGCGCTGGCAGGCACCGGGGCGGACCGTTGGGCAGTGCGGACGCGACATGCGCATTCTACAGCCCGGCTCCGTGCCGTTCAATGCTTGTCGGCCTCCTCTAACCCGAGAGAGGACACGATGACAGAACCTCGACAACACCGGCCGCCACTCATCCTGACCCGCTTGTGGCAACGCATCTCCGCCAAAGGCAACACCTTTCTCATGGGACGCCTCGGCGCCGCGCGCCTGCTGGTTATGCAAAACCGCGACCGGCTGGGCGACGATGACGCGACGCACGTCCTAATGCTGTCCGACGTTGGCGAGCGAGAGGCTGAGCGATGATGACGCCCCTCGACCGCCTCCGTCTGCAAAGAGGGGCCAAATACCTAAACACCTTGGGACTGCGCGCGCCGTCGTGGCTACTTGCTGTTCTCGCGGCCTAAATTGGGGAACACCGGCCACTGCTCTTGCTTGCCCGGCAAGATCGGTTGAGGCCGTGGATGATCCGTACGGCCGGCGAGGACAGTTTTGTGCGCCAGCAGATACAATTGGCGGAGCGCGCGGCATGAACCCGCACGACATGGCGGCGGAACTGGCGACCCGGTTCCGGCTGGACAAGCGGCGCCGGAGCTGGGACGGGAGCTGTCCGGCGTGCAGCTATCCCCGGGCCTTCTCTGTCCGTGTCGGCAAGGGCGCCCGGCCCATGCTGTTCTGCGCCAACGGTTGCGCCCGCGACGTGCTGGACGATGCCGCACGGCGCGCGCTGGGGAACACCTGGGCACCACAACCAGCGCCGGATACGGCAGAGATGCAGGCGGCACGCGAGCGCAAGCAGGCAGCCGCGCTGCGCCTGTTCTCCGGCAGCACGTTGCTCGCGGCCCTCGACCCGTCCGGCCGCTACCTGATCAGCCGGGGCCTAGCGCACCTGATCGGCTGCCCGGCGCTACGCTACCGCGGCGATTGCCCGCACCCGGAAGGCGGGCGCCTGCCGGCCATGGTGGCGGAGGTGCTGGACATGGCAGGCCGGCCCATCGCGGCCCATCGCACCTATCTGACGCCCGCCGGCGCCAAGGCCGCTGCAGACCCGGTGAAGGCCAGCCTTGGTCCGGTATGGGGTGGGGCGGTGCGCCTCGACCCGGCGGCGCCGGAGCTCGTGATCGGGGAAGGCATCGAGACAGCGGCGTCGGCTGGGCTACTGCTGCAGCTTCCGGCATGGGCCGCCATCAGCGCCGGCAACCTGGCGCGTGGGCTGGTGCTACCGCCGGAGGTGCGGGCCGTTGTGATTGCGGCGGACCCCGATCAGGCCGGGATAGCTGCAGCCGCGGCGGCCTCGACCCGCTGGCAAGCGGAGGGCCGGCGTGTGCGGATCGCCACGCCGGATGTGCCCGGGCGGGATTTCAACGATGTCCTACAAGAACGCGCCGGCCACGCGACGGAGGTGGGACATGGCTGATGGCACGATCCTGCCCGGCGCCGGGTTCACCATGTCGGACCCGGCACTTCGCACCATGGATCTGGACACGTTGCTTGCGACCGAGTTCCCGCCCCGGGAGCTGGTGTTGGCGCCGTGGCTGCCTGAAAAGGGGCTGGCAATGGTCTATGGCCCGCGTGGGATCGGTAAGACCCACCTCTCGCTTGGTATCGCCTACGCCGCGGCCACCGGCGGCCGGTTCCTCCGCTGGCAGGCTCCGCGGCCGCGGCGGGTTCTGGTGATTGATGGGGAGATGCCGGCCATTGTGCTGCAAGAACGCCTAGCCGCCATTGTGGCTGCGGCCAGCCTGGAACCGCCCGCACCAGACTTCCTCCGGCTGTTGCCGATGGACATACAGGACGGCGCTAACCTCGACCTGTCAGACGACGGATGCCACCCGGCGCTTGAGGCGGCGATCGCGGCGGCGGAACTGCTGATCGTGGATAATATCAGCACTCTGGTAGGCAGCGGGCGTGAGAACGAAGCAGAGAGCTGGTCAACCGTGCAGCAATGGGCATTGCGCCAGCGCCGCGCGGGCCGCTGTGTGGTGTTCATCCACCACGCCGGCAAGGGTGGGCAGCAACGGGGCACGAGCCGGCGCGAGGATGTGCTGGACACGGTGGCCGCGCTCCGCCGACCGTCCGATTACCAGCCCGACGAAGGCGCCCGCTTCGAGGTGCATTACGAGAAGTCCCGCGGCTTCTACGGCGACGATGCCAAGCCGTTCGAGGCGGCGCTAATCCATGGCGAAGGCTGGAAAACCCGTGACCTGGCGGATGCCGACATGTCCCGCGTGATGGCCCTGACAGCCGAGAAGATGACCGTCCGCGACATTGCGAACGAGCTGGGCATGAGCAAGAGCGCGGTGCAGCGGATGCAGGCCAAAGGTAAGGCGGCGGGAGCCGCCTCGACCGGCCATGATTGATCCGCTGCCGGTTTGTCCCACTGTCCCAACCCCTGGACGTGGGACAATGGGACAAGGTGGAAACGAGCGGGACACGCAACGGGACAGCAGTGGGACAAGCAGCCTGAAACGTCTGGCTGCCGGGGTTTTGGCGCGGGACAAGCGTGGGACACGGGCCGTAATCCCTGTCCCACATACCTTTCCGCTTGTCCCACCCGTTCAGGCCACTGCACCGCACCCGCCGCAAGCCTCACCCGGCGTGCCCGCGGCATGGTGCGAGGGGGTGGCTGGGCTTGCTGCCCCGTCCCCGCTGGGCACGCCCGGTGGGCTGCCCTGGCGGCGACCTCGACCCGTCTGCTGCAGACGCACGGGGCGGAACTGCACCGGGCCGGATGGGACGCCCTCGACCTATTCGGGCTGCACGCCACAGCGCCGGCCACCAACTCGCCCGGCTGGGGACTGGCGTGGTTGCTGGGCACGGCCGGGGAGGTTCTGGACGTGGTGCCCGACGTAATCGGAATGCGCCGCGGGCCGGATGGGGCACGGCTGGTCTTTCGGCGTAAGAATACGACGGCGCGGGCCGGTGTAGTGCCAGCTTGGACGCTGGATGCTAACCGGCTGGCCGCGAGGTGAGACCGGCCGTGGTTCATATGGATTGCTTCGTGTCGAGGCCGGGCAATCAGAGCGCTTACGGCAAATGAGGCAACACGCATCCTCAAACCGCCGCGACTGCTGCCGCGTCGCCGTGTGCTGCAGGCTTGAACTGGTGCTTGCCGTGCTTGCGCGGCCACCGGCACCCAAATGCCGCCTATGCCCGCCCTAACTTCTTAGCGCCGCAGCACCCATGCTATCCCGCCGAGGATGGCCCAGAATGGAAGGGTCAACGCCAAACCGACGATTATACCTCTCGCGGGCGCTAGTTTGTCGCCCAACAGTGGAGCGTCAACCTTGCCCCGCGGTGGCGCGGAGCGCCGTTTAGCCAGAGGGAATTCCCTCGAACTCACCGACATCATCCTGGACGCTCCACCCGTAAAAATCTACCAAAGAGAATACATGGTGATAAAAAATGCAACTTATTGGTTGCTGCATGGCAGATTCGTGTGAGCGTTCGTGAGTCAACATCGGCCTGGTTGCCCATTGCTCCTGCGTGCATGAGTTGCAAACTATACAGCGCCGGTCCGCTTGAGGACGGCTGGCACAGTCTTGGCAAGGATTACGAAGTCCTGCCACAGCGTCCAGTCTTTGACATACCACGTGTCGAACTGCACGCGCTCCCTGTATGTCGTATTGCTGCGTCCGTTAACCTGCCACAGCCCGGTCAGCCCGGGTCGGGTGACGTAATAGCAAGCGATTTCGGCCCCGTAGAACTCAATCTCATCCTCTACAATCGGGCGCGGCCCCACGAGGCTCATCTCAAGACGTAGGACGTTGAGGAGTTGCGGCAGCTCATCCAGACTCGTCCGGCGCAGGAAAGCACCAATTCGGGTGACGCGCGGATCATTGCGCAGCTTCTGCGTCGCGCCCCACTCGATTGCGGCAACTGCGTCAGTGCTGAGCACGTGCTCTAGCAGCGCGGCGCTGTCCTGCTTCATGGAGCGGAATTTTAGGCAACGGAACCGTCGCTTGCCCATGCCCACCCGCGGATGGGCGTATAACACCGGACCACCGTCGAGCTTGACGAGAAGCGCAATCGCCAGCAGCAACGGCGACAAGACCACGATCAAGCTCCCGGCGCCAATCAGGTCCAGTATGATCTTCGCTGTCCTGGGCAAAGGCTGTGAGGAGGGCTTGCGGTCGAGAGGGACCGTGACCGGAGATGAGCTATAAGGGTCGATGTCGGAAACCACCGTTGGCCTCACTTGTATGACTTTCTACGCGGCGTCGTACTAACACGACGAGAGTGCTAACGTCCCTTCTAAAAGATCGGCCTCCGTGGTCTGCATCGCAGGTAGGACGCGTGGATTGCGTGCTCGGTCACGCCAAGGTTCCCGGAACAGCTATGTAAGGACCAGACCGCGGCCAAGCGCACGGGGTGCGATGAGCCCGCAACACTGAACGTCGTTGCTCTGCACGACAGCCGACGGCCGACGGCCGAGGCTGCAGGTAAGCGGTCCAGCAAAACAGGCGTGCCGCTTTGTGACCGATGCACGCTGGCCGTTGCCGTCCGAGGACACAAGCAAGTTCGGACGCCAGTGGGGAGACTGGCAGATCATCGCGACACTATACTCCGTCCACGTGAGAACCCGAAAACTTCGCATCCCCGGAACGCCGCTCATATAAGGATCGACTCGCCAGCCGATTTTCGGGTTCTCACGTGGACAGAGTATATAGACAGTCGCGCCGAGGCCGCGCCAATCGTGATCACCGGCCGGTATATCCGTGAAAACTTGGTCCACGTCGGACCGGCATGACGGAGTTCCGACGTGTGCTGGTCATTCTTGATCCAAAAATCACCAGCTACGCTCGACATCATCGCGCATTTCATCCACGGCGTTCGACGGACACCCAACAGTTGCAACAGGATGTTAGGTTCCGTTGACTTTTTGGTCGACGATCGCATTGGCGTGAGCAAAATCAGAGCATTAGTACGACGCCCAAAATGTAGGCAACCTCCAGAACCCCGAAGGAAACCAGCGTTCCAAGCCGCCGGTTCACAAGTTGCCCACAGCCTTATGCACAGCTTCGGTGGACCAAACTGTAAGCCGGTTTCCGTTCCTTTTATGACGGCCTGCTCACCTTTCCCGGCTTGCAGACGCCGTTACTTCTACTTTTTCAACCCATGCGGGTGACGGCGTTGCGTTTAGCGGGCACCGCCTACACATGCGACTACTAAGCGCACACAAGGCAGAATGCCGTGCTGGCGTGGACGATTGCAGAGGTGCTGAGATGGCGGCGATGACCCTTCCAAGCCTTTGCGGCCTAACCGCAGGAGATGCCGAAATCTTCGACCAGCTTGCCGCGGCGAAACGCGCGTCAGCAGTCGGGTTTGAGCCCATGTTCGTCGCTCAACGTGAGGCTGAGGCGGCGGGGCTGGAGGCAATAGCGTCTCGATTGCGTGATCCGGAAGCGCGAGGCGTGCCGGTGCTGCGTCACGGAAACGGCGGCGAGACGGCACCGCCCGAAGATTGCGATATGCCCTGGCGTAAGCGCGAGTTGGCGCAGGTGGTGGCGGCACCGTCGGCAACGCTGGCGGCCGACGCCAGCTTGGATCGGCTCACCCTGGCGCGCAACGCCGATGCGCTCAACCTGGCCGTGGAAGCAGCGGCCGATGCCGGAGCGCAAACTGCGACGGAGAAGATGTTGGCACACGAATGCGGCACAGCGCATCGGGTCTCAATGGGCCTGTTCGCCACAGTAGACGCCGAGTTGCACAAGCATCGCGTTGCTCCGCACTTGAACCCTGGCGCGTTGACAGAGGCCACCCGGTGCGCCAATGCCGCAGCCCGCGTCATGGGCGCGTTCGTCCAAGGCGTGCTGGCCCTGGACCGATTGCGGAATGGCAGTCGCCAGACCGTCACCGTGCAACATGTCACAGTCACCGATGGCGGGCAGGCGGTGGTCGCCGGCAACGTGAACACGCCGAAGCCGTCCCGGTGAGCGGGCCCGGGGCGCAAGGGGAGGCTTGCACGATCAGCGTGGCCCCCCGGTGGCGCCTGCTTCTCGATCGGGCTAACGAAGGCCGCCGATGCGGTGCGACATGCAAGCGCACGGGTCTAATACCAGACGCCCTGATGAATGACCGGTTTCTAAAGCGCGAGTCCATGCGCTCGGCGCAGCGTCCCAGCCCACCCGGACCGGTCAGCAGTCAGGGCGTCTGGTATAAGCTGCCGAGGGCCAGCGATGCCGAATGGGCGCTGCCGAATGCATGGAGGCCCCAGCACGGGGTCCAGGAGTTCCGAAGGCATCGCACGGTGCACGTCGGCCCCGACGAAGCACGGTGGACGAAACGCGGCGGCACGAGCACGGGCAGCCCAGCGAGGTCAGGCGCGCGCCGTTGTCGCGGAACTGTGTAGGTTAGTAGCGGCGACACTGAGCTAATCTGAGGCCAAGCTGATGTCGTGGGTATCTGGGGCGGGCCTCGCCGCGTGATAGGCTGACAAGGTGGCCAAGAATAATCGGTCAATGAAGAGCTGCAGACCCGTAGCTAAAAACCGCCACTAGATGACTGTGATGAATCACCCTCTTGGTTACACGCCGCCGTGTTCCGTATGCCTCTATCCATGCGGCGAGGCTGCGAAGGGAGGCGAAAATATCGCGGATAGGCACGTGATCCAACCCTGCCTCGAACTCGTATGTTCGACAGATGCAAAGCGCCACGTCCAGAATATCGACTGCTTTCAGCCCGAGGCCCCCGTCGCTCAGGCGCGTGTCCGGCCGAATGTCCGAAGGCTGCAAATCAAGCTGCAGGGCGGAAACAATAATCTCGGCCACAGCCCGTTCGGGCGCGGTCTGGCCGATAACGTCGGGGGCGGCAAGCGGGCAAGGCTTTCTGGTCATAAAGTCTCCGCAGCGACTTCATCATCAAACCGCGCCATCCACGCCAGCGAGCAAGAATGTCCGCACTCAACCGAGCCCAATGGCTCATGAACTTAGTAAATCAGAGTGCCTAGAACGGCGCCGGACTGCAAATGGATATTTAATCCTAAACAGGTGGCAATCGCAGCACACCAGTGTGGCATTCCGTCGAGAGAGTACAACAAAATTGGCACAATCCACTAACCTGCTGCCGGTTACGCGTTAGGCTCGCAACTGATTATGGTTGTTCGGTTTCGGAGTAGATGATTGGTGCGACATGGTTATTCTTGCTATTAGCCACATACCGTGGCTGCTCGAAGCTTTGACTGCGGCTTTGGATAGCGCCGAGGGCACCAAGGTACTTAAGGCGTCCTGTCACGACACCGTTGAAGCGGTCACGCTTGGGTGCCCGCCCAGTTTGGTCGTAGTCGACGCATCGCATCCTGAGGCTAAGGCCTTGGTTGCCACGCTTCGGATGCACCAGTCACAGGTCAAAGTCGTCGTCCTCGCGATGCGCGAGTGGGACGAGGAGTTCCTGACCTGGGCGGAAGTCGGCATTTCCGGGTATCTAGGGCCAGACACTTCGGCCCGCGACATTTTGTCTGCTGTGCGACGTGTTGGGGCGGGAGAAGTTGTTCTATCGTCAAAACAGACCGCACTCATGTTGAACCGGTTGGGGAGTGGCTCAAAACTCCGGGCACCGCAGGGCGGCATTCACGAACTTACGGCGCGCGAGCGCGAAGTAGCTGCGTTGGTGGCGGATGGCATGTCCAACAAGCTCATTGCACATCGGCTCGGGCTCGCCGTGCCAACCGCCAAAAACCACGTGCACAGCATTCTCGACAAGTGGAACGTGCGGAGCCGAGGAGAGGCTGCGGCCCGCTATCGCCAACAGACCCAGGGCGCGCCCGAGACGCAACCGAGAGTTGGCCTTGCCGTCCCCGCAAAACATGGCTCCGCAGACTTCAGTAGGGCTACGCGCAAGCACCAACATTCTTGAGAATGTGGGGCCTGGCCCTGCATGTACTCGTCTGTTCCGCGGACTAGGCGACACGGGTTAGCTTTGCTGATGGCGGAAGTAGCAGTGCGATCCGGCGTGACATGCAAGGGCACCGGCCTAAGTTGTCGAGATGCCGCCATGCCGAACGGCCGCTGCAGGATACATGGCGGCGGCAGCACGGGCGCACGCACAGCGGAAGGGCTTGCCCGGTGTAGGATTTCATCATGGAAGCATGCGGACGGGATGCGGCGGCGCGCACCAGGGCACGCCAGCGAGGAGTGGCACGCAAACTGACGGCAGACCTTCATCGAATGATCAATGATTTGCTCAAGGCAGAAAAAAAGCCGCCTGTCTGACCCACTACGCCCAAGAGAGGACATCTCGTGAGGGCCATCGGCGGGACGACGACGGTAAGCAGGTCCGGGGCGTGGTCGGTCTGGCGATAAAGGCGCGGCCATCGGTGGGTTTCTGCGGCTACTGGCAGCGGAGGTAACGGAACTAAAAAGTTGTTGGGCCATTAAATGCATAGTAAGACTTTATCGCCATATGGCATGATTGGAATTGCCAGATGGCAGGAATTTAGGAGGGGCAAAATGATGAATGCGAATGCATCAATCGCGGTCGAAACCGGACTTGCGTCTGAAGCAGACGCCATGACTGCCGTCGCGGTTAAAGCAATTGTGCGTGTTTTCAAAGCATGGCGATTGGGCATACCAGATGCCGCAAGATTGGCTGGGGTTTCTGAACGCACATGGAGCCGTATGAAGGGTGAGGCGTGGCCTGGCACATTGAGCCATGATCAGCGTCTGCGCGCGAGCGCAATTGTTGGCGTCTACAAGGGGCTGCATTTGTATTTTGGCGATGATCTTGCCGACAAGTGGGTGAAGATGCGGAATCAAGGCCCTTTGTTTGAAGGCTCGACACCCGTTGAGTACATGTTAGATGATGGATTGCCGGCAATTATCCATGTCCGGGAGTATGTTGATGCGACCAGAGGCGGCATGTGATCGCGCGCCTTTCTGAGATTGCACAACAACGCACGGTACGGCTGATACCAACAGCAAATTATAAGCCTCCTGTACTTCGCGCGCTGGTCGATAGCGAAGCGGAACTTCGTCTGCTGGAAAAATTGGAAGGCATGACCAGCAAGCGGCTTGCCGCTGGGATTCCGACAGTTGGCCTTGATTACGATGCCTGGGGGCGGACTTATATCTCTGCGGCGTTTACATACTGCAGAAAGGGCGGCAACCGCTTCAATGATGAGACACGCGGCGCTTGGTACGCTGCCTTTGATGACCGAACCGCCTTGGAAGAAGTGGCATTCCACAAGACACGTGAATTGAGGTACATTGGATATTTCAATGATCAAGTGCAATACAGAGCATTACATGCTTCGTTTATCGGGCGGTTCCATGATATTCGGAATATTGACCCTCAACCTGAATGTCTAAACTCAGACCCAATTATTGGATATCCTATTGGTCAATCTCTCTCAAGGGACCTGATCTCTCAAAGCTCACGTGGCTTAATTTATCCTTCGGTAAGAAATCCTAGGGGTGTTTGTTTGGTCGCTTTTCAAGCAAACGTTGTTCAAGATTTGAGTCTGGGCGCGTGCTGGCAAATCACCTGGGATGGCACTCCACGTTGGACCGCGACTACGGTTTAGCGCCGCCCTCTACGCCAACCCCCACCGCACCCCCGGTCCCATACCTTCACCACCCTCAACCCGCCCACGCTTCCGCATCCCCTGCAAGCTCGCCCCCACGCGGTCCCGCATGGTCTGGCACAGCGCGCGGTCGGCCAAGTTTAGCCCCCGCGCCTGCATGACGCGCTGGGTGATCTCCCGATGGCTCAGCGGCTCACCGGCTTCCCGCAGCAGCGGCAGGATGAGCCTCGACGTGTCACCACGGTGCACCTCGTACCGCCGCGGCACTGGGCCACCGAGGCAACACGTCGAGGTTCACATCGGGCTTAAAGAACTGGATCGTAGCGTCGAGCGCATCTACGTCTAGGATCAGTTGGTTGAGACGGGACTGCGCCCAGCCCAACTCGGCGGCGATTTCCTGGCGCTTGTGAACAAGGCCAGAACGGATGGGTTTAGCGATGCTGCTGGACGGTCGGCGCGTGGGCAACATCACGCCGGAGACTGTGGAGATCGTGACAGCCGGTGGGCATATACTCCGGTTCAGCCACATGACCGCGCAAGCGCGATGCGAGGCGGTGCTGGCCTGGGCGCTTGAGTGATCTGCGCCAACAACTTACCTTAGTGACCGGTCTCGACCCAACCCGGACAATCACGGCCCGATCAGACCCGCCCGGAAGCCGACATTTGGAGAGGTGGTGTTCCGGCAGCTACGCGCCCATCTCGGACCTCAGATGCTTCAATGGCCTCCCCGGTTAAGGGGACACCGGCTCGGGTCCACTTGCCACGGCCGTACGACGCTCGAAAATCTCAAAAGCCGATTCCCGCTGCACGGAGGCTCCAGTGCGTGACGGCCGGCCGTGCGCTCGAGAGCGAGTCCGGCGGAAGATCGCCCAGGACGGCGGTCGCCCTGGCCAGACTGCAGGCACGGTGTTGACGCCGTTGCCGCCTGGCAACCTATACTGCTACGCTCGGCCGCTTCCGCGCGCGAGCATGCACATGGACGAACCGATATCTCTACCGCAGCAGCCTACGGTGGAATGGCAGCTTCTTCGGCTGCTCCACCAGAGCCGGTCTTTGCCAATCCAGCAGGCCTACCGCGAGCTGGCAGTCCTTTTGAAGCTCACTACCCAGCAGCGGAACCTTGTGATGAGCGGGGTCGGACGGGAGAACGCTTTTGAGAACCGCTGCCGGTTCTCCCGGAGACGCCTCGTCGATCGGGGATGGATGAGCCGGAGCCCAAAGGGCATCCGGTCTATCACCGAGGAGGGCGATCAGATCGCGAGTGTCCGCGGCTCGACATACCAGAGCTACACGCTCACGCTGGAGCAGCTAGGGCTGTAGCCGGGGCCGCCTACGACCGGAGCCGCCCGAACGTGAGGATTGCCATGGTGGTTGTGATCCGGTTTGCTCAACTGGAGGCGAACCCCACACATGTTTAGCTTCCAGTGGAGAATTGATTGTGTCGACCGCGATCAGCTTGTTCAATCACAAGGGCGGCGTCAGTAAGACGACCACGGCCTTCAACCTCGGATGGATGATTGCCCGACATGGAAAGAAGGTCCTGTTGGTAGATGGCGATCCGCAATGCAACCTTACCGGAATGGTGCTCGGTCTCGAAGACTTGGAGACCGCAGATTCCATTTTAGGATCGAAAAACGGTCGTCCCCTCAACATCCGCGAAGGGCTCGCCCCCGCTTTCGAGTCTCGTCCCTCGCTAATTCAAGCTGTCGACTGCCAGCGAGTGCCTGGCAATCCCAATCTGTGGCTCATGCCCGGCCACATTGGGTTAGCCGAATATGAAGTTACCCTCGGCATTGCTCAAGAGCTTTCGGGCTCGTTAGTAACATTGCGCAACTTGCCAGGCTCCCTTAGATACCTCATTGACAAAACCGCAGTTAATTATGGCATCGACATTGTAATCGTCGATATGAGCCCCAGCCTGGGTGCGGTAAACCAGAATCTTCGTAATTGCTCACCCCTGCCGGTCAGGCATCACGCCGATCGCATGATCGGCCTGCTCGCCAGGGCCGCGCGCAACGCCTCCAGAGCGGTCATGCCATGCAGTCGTCCGGTGGCGATGACGCTTGC
>JAABUY010004652.1_pt1 | contig 14243 bp, 15 predicted proteins | sample 5560271 | NCBI WGS metagenome assembly JAABUY01 (sample SAMN10711886, study PRJNA513374) | rock metagenome | isolation source: Antarctica rocks | place: Antarctica: Victoria Land, University Valley
GCCTCCGGCGCAGGCCGGCCTGCTGCTGTCGGCGTTCGGCCATGCCGCGCGCCCAAGTGCTGCCCGAGGCACGCTCTGCTGAGCCATGCACGGTGGCCTTCCACGCATGTATGGCACGCGACCGGGGCGCGCGCGCGCGGCGCGGCAGGTCGCGCACGGGCTGTCCATCGCGGAGACCCTGCGGCGCGACCTGGCGCCCGCCTGGCGCCCCGTGGCCGCGCGCCGCGCGGCGCGCGGCGGCGGCGCCGGCGCGCGCCGCGCGGCCAGCACCGCGCTGCTGCACGTCGCGGCCACGTTGGAGGTGCCGGTGGTGTCGGTGCTGTGCCTGGTCGCGCGCGGCCGGCCGCGCGACGGCGGCGGCGGCGGCGGCGCGGCCGGCGTGCAGAGCGCGCTCGCGCCCGTCTACGGCGCGCACGTCGTCGGCCTGCTGGGCGCGGCCACGTACTCGGTGCGTAGTCGGTCTCTGGCCAAGGATATCATGGGCTTCTTGGGGTTAGGGTAGGATTTTTGCAGTCGCAGGCCGCCATCTGGGCGTATTCGGTGCGGTGCTGCGAAAGATCCCAGCAGGCGTGACTACCTCAGCGCGGTCGTGGACAGCCCTACCCTTTAATATACCCTAGTCTACCCTAACCCTATTATGCTGCGCAGGGCGGCGACGGCCTGGCGGCCGGCGCGGTCGTGGACGGCGTGCTCATCCGCGACCTGCAGCTTCGCACCGAAGCGCGCTCCGCGTGCGTGCTGGCGCCGCTGCCGGCGCGCGCGGCGGCGCTGGCCGCGTTTGCCGCGCGGCACCGCCGCGCCATGCTGCGCCTGGGCGCGGGCGGCGCCTCGGCCGCGCGTGCGCGCTGGGCCTCGGCCACGCGCACGCTGGTGCCGCCCGCGCCGGGGGCCTCGTGCCAGGGCCCGCAGCTTGCGCTGTGACATGACGCACGTGCTCGCACGGCTCGGCGCCTGCACGGCTCGGCGCCTGCACGCCGGCACCGGCGCCCATCGGCCCAGGCGCACGTCGGCCCCAGGCGCACAGCGCCGTGTCTGCATGCCCTAACCCTAACCCTAACCCTGCTCCGACCCGCGCGCAGGTGCTGCGCTGGCGCGGCCGCCAGCAGCACCATGCGGCGCTGTCGCGGCGCCTGGCCACGCTCAACTCGGCGGCCTCGGCGTTCAGCCGGCGCTTTGCGGGCGCGCGTGTCGCCGGCCCGCAGCTGGCCGCCTCGCTGCACAAGCGGCCCGCGCCGCCGGCCGCCGGCGGCCTGCTGGCGCCGGCGCCGCCGGCCGCCGTGGCCGTGCAGGTCGGGCAGCTGCTGACCACGCTGCGCTTCGCGGCCAGCAACCGGCTGCTGCCGCTCACATCGCAGATCCTGGACCTGCTTCGCCGGCGTTCCCCTTATGCCGGCTCCGCGCCGCCCGCGCCCGCGCCCGCCGCCGCGGCCGACCCGGCCGCGGCCGCGCCGGCGCCGCGGCCCGGCGTGGACGTGCGCGTGACGGCGGTGGGCTTGGACGCGGTTCTGCTCGTCGAGGGCCGGGAGCTGGTCGCATTCCAGATGGTGGATGCGGCGCTGGCCGCGCATGTCGCGCCGCGCGCCGCGCCGGCGCACCCGGACCCCGCGCAGGCGCTGCCCGGCGGCGCGGCCACCACGGTTGGCCTGCAGGTGGACGCGCTCAGCCTGCTGGACCTGCAGGCGCGCCCGGGGCACGCGGGTAGGGTATATGATAGGGTATTTCGCGTAGGCACAAACCTGCTGCCCGCCCATAGGGTACATGTAGGTTTGAACAATGAGTTGCATGGGCAGTGTCTAGCATAGGGTATTACGCGCAGGCACACAGCTGCCGCCCGCCCTCCGTGGGTCCCAGTGTCTGAGCGGCCGGCGCCGCGGCGCTGGGGGCGCCGCGGCCGGGGAAGCCGCGCTCGCGCTGGGGGCAGGCCACGCGGCCTGCCCGCCTGCGGCCGGCATGCCGGGCGCCGCTGCTCGGGGAAGCGCTCAGCTTGCATGTTTGGGGATGGCTGTCATATACTAGGTGTTCTCCGAGGGTACCTGGTGCCCTGTGGTATGCTAGGCACACCTCACCCTCATCCTCTGTTTTGTAAACCGCCAGGCGGCGCCGGAGCACCGCGTGGTGCTGCAGCCCAACGCGGCCGGCGCGTCGTGCGGGCTGACGCTGGAGTACTGTGCGCCGGCCGCGCCGGCCGCGCCGCCGTCGCTGGTCGTCCAGCTGGCCAACCCGCGCCTGCTCCTGCTCGCGCGCTTCGCGGCCGATGCGCTGCACGGCCTGGACATCATCCGCGCCGGCCTGGGCAGCAGCGGCCTGCCGAGCGGCGGCTCCGGCGGCCTGGATGCGCCCGGCGGTGGCGAGGCCGCGTGCGGCGCGCCGGGCGCGGGCGCGGGCGCGGGCGGCGCGCCGCCGCTGCAGCTGCTGGTGCACCTGACGTCCGCGGCGGTGCTGCTGCCGCTCAGCTCGCGGTGCGCGGCCAGCGCCTCGCGCGCGCACCCCAGGGCGCCGCGCGGGCAAGCCGATTTGGGTCTAAAACAATGAGCAGACAGAGGGCGCAGTGCTCGTGCATGCGCCGCCGCAGTGCGTGCCCCACGCGGCAGCGCGGCTGTCAACGAGCGACCCAGAGTGCATCTGTGCCCGACAGCGCTCACTGACAGCTGGGCGAGGTGTGTTGCTCCTGGCACTCAGAACTCGGAAGTCTGACCCCATGATCGCAGCGCTCTGCACAGGGCCCGCGCGATCCAAGACATGAGCCGCGCGCGCGCGCGGCAGGTCGCACGAGGTGCTGGCGTGCGAGGCGGCCAGCGTGTACGTGGCCTGCCCGGGCGCCGCGCTGCCGGCGCACCACCTGGAGGCCGCCGGCCTGCCGACGCTGCCCGCCCTGCTGGCCGGCGCGGCCGAGTGCCACACGCTGATGGCGCGCCGGTCCGGCGCAGCGGCGGCGGCGGCGCCGCCGCCCGCCGCGCCGCCCGCCGGCCCCGCCTCGGGCGCGCCGCGGGCGCCGGACGGGGCCGGCGGCGGCGGCGGCGGCGGCGGCGTGCCGCCCGCGGCGGCCGGCGCGGGCCGCGGCGGCAGCGGCGAAGAGGGCGAGGATGAGCTGGCGCCGGCCGCCGGCGACAGCCTGCTGGAGCGCGTCGGCAAGCGCTGGCGGCGCTGGGACCGCTGGGAGGCGCGCGGCGGCGGCCGCGGCGCCGCCGGCGGCGCCGCCGGCGGCGTGCTGTTCGTCGACCCCGCCGAGCCGCTGTCCGACGAGGACGAGCTCGGCCCGGGCGTGCTCGGCGTGCCGCTCGAGCCGGCCGGCGGCGGCGGCACCCGCGCGGCAGTGCCCGCGGCGTCGGCGTTCGCGGCGCCGGCGGTCCAGCGCGCGACGCCGGCAGGCGGGCGGGGCCGGGGCGCCGCCGGCGGCGCGGCCAGCGGCAAGGGCGCTGAGCGCAAGGCGCTCAGCGCGCCAGATGTGCTGCTGGAGGCGGCGGCGGCGCGCGCCGCGGCGGAGCTCGGCGCGGCGCCCGCCGCGCGGCAGCGCTCGGACGCCGGTGCGCGGCGGCCCCCGCGACTCGGGGCAACTGACCCAGCGAAGCGTGCCCTCCTGCCGTCACCGCTCCTCGCTCTCCCACATGTCGGATGGGTCAGCCCCGAGGGTGTGCCCTCAAGATCCAGAGGTGCACCGTGCGTGCCGGATGTAGCATCAGTGCATGTTGCGGCCACGCTCGCAGCAGGATGCTCCTGCACCGTGTGCGGGAGTGTGCTGGCCGCCAGCGCATGTCCGCCGGGCATGCACATGCAGGCGCGTGCATCGTGACTGCCGCGATGCCCCCGAGCTACGAACCGCGCTGAGCCGCGGCAGGCTGGTCAAGCCTAACACTAACCCTAGTATGCGAATGTCGCAACGCCCTCGCGCATCAGAGCATCACGTGCGCTGACTGCGCGCGCTGTCCAGGCGCAGGCGGCGCGGGCGCCGCGGTAGCCGTGCTGGCCAACCGCCTGGCCTTCAGCCGCGCGGCGCTGGTGCCCTGCGCGCGCGCGCACCGCCGCGCCGTGCAGCCGTCGGCCGGCGCGGCCGCGGAATCCGAGGCGCAGGTCGAAGTGGGCGCTCGGTGCGCTCGCGCGCTCCCAGCTGTTTGCGAAGCCCTGAGTGAGTCACGACCGGGAGCAGGCCTGTCTGGTGAGTCCGGCGAGCGTGCCTGTGGTGGTGTCGCCCAGGCTGGAAAGGTGCCGGCACCTGCACGGGTGTCGTTGAAGCGCTGGTGAGGTGAATGTGTGTGTTTGCTGGTGGCGTGGAGGTCATGCCCACTGCTGGCACAGTCCCGGCGTGGCTGGCTACACGGCCTGAAGGCCGATGCCTAAAGGCCGCTGTCAGGACGCACCAGGGCGCGCAGCCGCAGGCGAGCCTGCAGGGCGCGGGCCGCGCGGCTCCAGCCCAGCATCCCGCGCCGTGCTCCACTATGCGGCCGCGTATCTTGATTATGTCTTGCTCATGTCCGCGGCAGGTCCGAGTTCCTGGGCGCGGCGAACTATGCGCTGGTGTCCGCGCCGCCGCCCGCCCGCGGCGGACCGATGCACCTGCACCTCGCGTCCGGGCCGCTCGCGGCCGACCTGGACGCGCCCAGCGTCGCCGCGATGCTGGCCATCGTGCGCGGCAACGTCGCCGAGACGTCAGCGTTCCCCGGCGCGCGCGGCCTGTGGACGCGCACGCCGCTGCCGCCGCCGCGCACCGCCTTTGATGCCAACTTCAAGTTTGGGCCGCCGGCGGGCGCCGCGGCCACGTTCGTCATGACCGCCGCCGCGCCCTCCGCTGTGGCGCGCCCCGGCCGCCCGCCACTGACCAGGGTAGCCCGCACGTGCTGCTCGCGCGGCTGCCGACCCGCCGCGAGGGCCCGCCCAGCTGAGCCGCGCGCTTGCCGGCAGAGTGCTGCGGCGGCGCGTTGCGCGCGTGTCCAGTCCACGGCCATTGGGACAGGCCCGGCAGCCACCCACCCGCTCCTCAAGAGCGCTTCAGGGTTGCGCGCCCCGCGCGAAGGCATGCGCATGCAGGCCGCCCGGCGCGGCCCCTGTGACAGGGCGCGCGCGCGGCGGCAGGTGACCGTCGAGGCGGAGCCGTCCGCGTGGCAGGCCGGCGCGCCGGCGGGCGCGCCGGCGGGCGCGCTGCCGTTCGCGCAGGCGCGCCTGCAGGGCTTCACAATGGACCTGGTGACCCTGGAGGGCGACGCCGGCACGCACCTTGCGGTCTCGGCTGCCGAGGCGGGCCTGGCCGACCTGCGCCTGGCGTTCTGCCAGACCATGGCGCGCTGCGAGGTGCGGGGGTAGGGTAGGGTAAGTGCAACAAGATAGGGTCAGGGCAGGGTAGCAGAATGCAGCCCAGGAACTGGGCAGCGGCTGCGCCTGCACAAGGCAGCCGGAAATGTCGCACACCGCCGCGGGGCTGTGCCCCACGCCCATCCGCGCCCTGCCACCGTGGGACAAACGTGTGCCGTGTAGGGCACCCGGCGCCGCGCGTCGGCGCTGCTGAGGCGCCGTCACCTGGCCTGCGCCCTGTGCATGCCTGCGCCTGCAGCCGTGGGAACGGGCAGCAGCTGAGATGGCATGACATGCCATGGCCAGGCGCGGCGGCTGGTTGCCAGGCCGCCGTGCAGATGCGGATGCGTGCGCACCCGTCAGCGAGCGCAGCGCGCCGGCGCCGCACGGCATGCACGCCCGCGGGCGGCCGGCATGCCGGCACACCGCACATGCTGGGGGCGCGCGCGTGCAGGTCGTGCCCTCCGCAGCGCCGTCGTCGCCACGCGACGCGCGGTCCACCGCGTCCGCGCCGACCGCCTCGCCGCCGCCGGCCGGCGCAGCGTCCGGCCCCGTTGGGCGCCCCCCGCTCGCGCGCCGCGCGGGCGCCCTGGCACGCGCCGCGTCAGCAGGCGCGGCGCGCACACCGGTGCCGGCGCTGCGGTCTGCGTCAGCGGGCGCCGGGCCACATGCGGCTCCCCCTCAGCCGGCCGCCGCCGCTGCGCCGCCGAGCGCCTTCAGCGCCGCGCCGCCCGCGGCGCCGCCCCGCCTGGTGGAGCCGGAGCCGTCGCTGGCCGACACGTCCTTTGACGGGCCGACCCCGGGGGCGCGCCCGGCCGGCCGCCCCGAGGCCGCCGGCGCCGCGCCCGCGGTGGTCAGCATGCAGCGCGTGCCTGCGCGCGGCTGGCTGCCGCGCGGCGGCGGCGAGCTGCCGGTGGTGCAGCTGCTGCGCGCGCCGGCCGCGGCGCCCGCGCCCGAGTCCGCGCACCTGCCCGCCGACTGCCGCATGCCCGCGCTGCGCGCGCCGGCCGTCCGGGCGCGCGCCCCCGCCGCTGCCTGGCTGCAGAGCGGTGGTGGCATGTAAGGGGCCTGCTGGGGCCGCGTGTGCGGGCCGCACCGGACACGAGTTTGCCTCCAGCGCAACCAGGTCGCGCAGGGTTGTGGGGCACGCTCTAGGAGGGACATTGCTTTTGTTGGCCATGGTCGGGGGCGCTGAGCAGGCTCGCTGGGGATGGGGCAGGCTTTTACCCTCCATGCCCGCGGGGGCGCTGAGCAGGCGTGCGCGGCGGCCCGCGCAGGTGGCCGTCGCGCTGATGCGCGACGGCACGACGGCGGTGGAGCTGGAGGGCGCGCACTGCCTGCTCGCGTGGCCGTTTGCAGCGGACGTCTCCCTCGGCGCGGCGCTCGCCGCGGTGTTCGCGGCGCCCGCGCCGGCGCCAGGGCCGCAGGCGGCGCCCGCGCCGGCGGCGCCGGCCTGGCGGCCCGCGCCCTGGCTCTACCTCAACTTCCTGCTGACCAACTCGCAGCTCTTCCTGCCCGTGCTGGACCAGGCGCGCGGGGCGCCTCTCACTCCACGCCGTTAGGGTAGGTTATGGTTAGGGGACACAAACAACCATAGGGCCCTACCCTATGGTTGTTTGTGTCCATACTATGTGTGTTTGTAGACATTACATCCGTGTGTATGCCGCTGCTCCCTGCTTGCTCAGGAAGGCTGCCACAAAGGGTTACACGGCGGGGCAGCGGCGCCTGGTGCGCACCGTAAGCGCACTTGAGGCACGGGCGACACCCAGGTCGCGCGCAGCCGCTTGCCAAGAGCGTGACTGCAGAGGCAGCAAGGTGCACTGTGGGCCCTGCGTCCGCGCTGGCGCGACAGTCAGCGGCGCGCCGCGCCGTGCAGGGCGGCCTGGCGGAGTTTGTGGAAGCGCGCTTCGCCGACGCGCGCGGCGCAAACCTGCACGCCGCCATGGCGGACCTGCTGCTGCTGGTACACGCGCTCAGCATGGACGAGGCCGGTGCGCGCTGTTCAGGGTCTGCAAGGGTTTGGCAATACCCGCTGCCCTGGCCCGCCGCAGCTGCCAGCTCCGCAGCTCGCGCCATGTCGGGGCGCTCTGCGCATGGAAATGTCTTTGACAGAGCGCACTGCACGGCCCCGGGCGGCGGCCGGTCGCAAGCCTGTATTGCAGCGCGTGGGGCTCAACTCGGCCGTGAGCGTGATGCCGTACGCTCAGCAGCGCGAGCAATCGCACACAGGGAACCCGAGGGCTGCAAAGCGCCCCGCCACACCGCCGCGCTGCCCAGCCCCGGACGCAGCGCCCCTCCGAGCGCGCCGGTTGCTCCCGGCAGAGCCGGCGCGGCGCCTAGAGGAGCGCGGGCTGGCCATCACGGCGTCCGCGCTGCGCGTGGCGTACGCGGCCGGCGGCGACGGCGGCACCGACCTGCGCCTGGACCTGCGCAACGCGGCCGCCTTCGTGCGCGACCCGGACGCGCTCGTCACCTGCCTGCTGCTGCCGCTCAGCGCCTCGGCGCGCATGGAGGCGCAGGCGCGTGCCCCGCCCGCCTTGGGCCGTGAAAGGGCGCATGACCGGGGCGCGCGCGGCACCCCGCGCGCATGACGCATGAGGGCGCACGCGGCCCGCCCCGCCCCGGCCGCGGCACGGCGGCGCCGGCGCGCCAGGGGGGCGGATACGGAGCCGCGAGCGCGCCCGCCTCCATGCCTGGCTGCTGCCTGCGCCGTGCGGCAGTAACCCTGGCCGGGTCTCTAGTCAAGGTTGGGGTGCTGCTGAACGCTGCGTAGCCATTCTTTGTGTGTTGGCAGATCAACCCCAACCCTATGCTTTCATGGGAGTGCCTGGTTAGACTGTGGCGGGCCGAGCAGGCGCCACGCAGCGACGCCGCGCGCGCCCTGGAGCGCGCCGTCCGCGCGGCCGTCTGCATCCAGCGCCGCTTCCGGCTCTGGCGCCGGCGCCGCGTGCGCGCGCGCGCGCTCGCGGCCGACAGCCTCGCGGAGTGGTGCGCCGCGGGGGGAGCTCCTGCCGGGGGCAGGCTGTCCGGTTGGTGTGCGTGCGCGGCTCCCTCTGCCTGGCAACCGCAGGCTGCATGAGGCGCCGCGCAGCCCACCCTGCGTGCTTACGCGGGTCTGATCCACGTAGGGGTGGGGTAGGGTAGGGACCGAGCGCACTCACCCGGGTTCGAGATGCATACTGTGGCTCGATCGGGCGCAAGCAGGCATCCGGCACCAAGGACGGAGAGTGAGGCAGGCGCCCCAGGACCATGCCCCAAACCATGCTGGTAGCAGCGACACCGCCAGGAGCGCGCGACATCCGGCAGAGTCGACTGCGCCGGCGGACGAGACGTCGCGCGCGCTGCAAAGCGCGGACCGCGGGGCGGCCCGACGCGGCGCGGGGCGGTCGCCGCGCGGCGCGCGGCCCGTCCCACGCAGCTTCTGACGCCGTGCCGCGCCGCCAGGGCGCGCCCGGAGCCAGCCGAGGCAACCGCGCTGGCTGGCGAGGCGCTGCGGGCGCTGCAGGCCGCGGGCGCGGCCGGCGCGACGCGCGGCGGCTCGCTCATTGACGCGCTGGTGCTGGAGCGCGCGTCGCCGCGCACGCGCGGGCTGCTGACGGCCTACCAGGAGCACCACGCCGCCGTGCGCATTCGCGCCCGCGGCCTGCCGTGCTTGCGCTCTGCGTTGCATGCCTGCTTGGGCATGCGCGGGCAGTTGGCCGCTAAGCGGGAGCACTGTGCAGCCATCTGCCCCGCCATGCGGCTGGTGCCCGCTTTTCAGCTGGATGCCGAGCGCGTCATGCCATGTCTTTGGGACGGTGGCTGGCCTGCACGAAGGTGATCCGGAACAGAGCAGGCGCGCGAGGACCCACAGCCGCGCGGCACCCGTGTCCACTCCTCACCGGCAAACCGCAAGTGCAGCGAGTCTGCATGCAGCTGCAACGGAGGCGGCGAGCCCGTCACAGGCACGCCCGCGCGCGCGCGCAGGCGGTCGAGGAGGCCGCGCCGACGGCGGGGCAGCCCGCGGCGCGGCCCGCATCGATGCGGCTGACGCTGCGCGCGGGCGGCCTGGCCGGCCGCGCGGCGTTCTCGCACGTGCCCTTCTGGCGCGACGCGGCGTGGCTGGCGCGCAGCGTGGCCGCCGGGGCGCCCGCAGGCGGCGCCGCCGCCGAGGGCGCGAGCGCCGAGGCGCGTCTCCCTTGTAAGGGAGGGATGGCTTTTAGAGTGGCGGGCATAGAGTTGTAACAGAAAAGGAGCGTCAATGTCCATGTGTCTGGCAGCAGCATGTGCAGTTGCGCGCGCGGCTGCATGGTGCTGACTCGACACACGACGGCGTTTCAAGCTGGCCTCCAGGACGGCATCTGGAACGGTAGCCAGGCCTTGCAACACGGTCGCTGTGCACGAGACACAGGCTTGGCCCTGAGCCGCCGGCCGGGCGGCGCCGCAGGTGCGGCCGGCGGCCGCGTGGCAGCCGGCCGCGCTGGAGGTCATGGCCAGCATGCGCAGCGCCGCGCTCGTGCTCTGCAACGACAAGCCGCAGACGTACGGAGCGCCCGACGTGCTGCAGCTCGCCGTCTCCGAGCTGGCCGCCGCGTTCGCGCGCGAGGCCGTGCTCGCCGACCGGCCGCCCAACCAGGCGCGGCAGGGATACCTAACCCTAACCACGCGCAAGCCCACGCCATGCTTTATTGTTGTGAGAGTGCAAGCATGCACGGCGCGGCCTCCAGCCCCGCGCCCTGTTTGAGGGGATTGCCGACTCATGGGGAGGGCCCGGTCGGCGCGTCAGCCCCGGCACGCACCCACGCCGTACCGAGCCTGGGGAGGCCGAGCCGGGCGCGGCCTCAACCCCCAGGGCGCGCGGCGCGCAGGTGGCGCAGGTGTCGCTGCGTCTGTGGGCGTCGTTCCTGAACAACAGCAGCAGGCGCTGGGAGGCCATGTGGGAGGCCGTGACACCTGTGCCGGGTGCGCGGCGCGCAGGTGGCGCAGGTGTCGCTGCGCCTGTGGGCGTCGTTCTTGAACAACAGCAGCAGCCGCTGGGAGGCCGCATGGGAGGCCTGGCCGCTGCGCCTGGAACTCGTGGACCGCGTCTCCGCCGTGTACCGCTCCGACCACCAGCGGCGCGCGCGCCCGACAAGCGACTGCGTAACTGAGCTCCCTCGGGCTGCCGCCCGCCGCTGCGGCCCGCCGCTGTGGCCTTGTCGCCGGTGGCGGAAGTCTACAGGAAACGCTTCGTAACACTGTTGTGAGTGATGCTGCTTGGTGGGAAGCGTTTCCAGCAGACAAATTAGGATGACGCACTCGTTAGCTTCACCCATTGCAACTTCATTTGGGCGCCCATGGGTCGCCAGCAACATGCTGCCGAACATGCCAGCAGCGCGATGACCGCACATCGTGACAACACCTGTGCGCGGGCGCAGGCGGCTGTGGGTGACCAGCGAGGAGCACCTCAGCGTGGCATTCAACCCGGCGGCGCTGCTGGCGCTGGGCGACGCGCGCGCGCTGGCGGCCGCGCTGGCGGCGCCGCGCCCGCCGCGGCTGGCGGCCGGCGCGCCGCCGCGCGAGCCGGCCGCGTCGGTGGTGTCGTCGTCGGGGCGCGCCGCGCACGCGGCCAGCGCGCCGGCCATCGCGGAGCAGCTGGCCATCCGCGCGGCGCTCACCGCGCGCGTGCCGCAGGCGTGGGGCCTGGGGACCTATCTCTAACCCTATCCCTATGCTTAAATCTATCCCTACCCAGGAGTGGGCCTGGGAACGCCTTGCAGCGGTTACGAAAGCCCTGTTGTGCTGTCCGCCCTGACAGCAGTGTAATTCTTGTGGATGTGGGTCCAGAACAAAGCCCTGGTGGCCGAGCACTGTCCGTCTCCCACGGCACATGAAGAGGAGGATGCTCGCCTTGGGCATCCCCCAGTTGGCAGAAATTGCAGCCAGGGCGCTTGTGCCACGCCGTTCACAGAGTGCACTCACTCAAAAAGCACACACCCCGCACAAACCATGCTGCTCTAGTAGTCGCAGGCCCTGTCTGGGTAGCGGCGCTCAAGCGGCGCGCTGCCCGGGCGCGCAGAAGTACCTGATCCAGAATCATACGGGGCTCCGGTGCTACTACTACGCCGACGCAGTGCGCGCCCGCGCATGTCACCTCCACGCCAATGCATTCTGGCTGTGTGCCGTATGCTGCAAGCCCCTTGGATTGGGGCGGCGCCGCGACTGCAGCGTGTGCTGTCTGGCGTGTGCGCATGCGAGACGTCATGGGAGCCAGACAAGCTCGTTGCGCAGCGCGCCCCACCCGCGCAGTCCACTGAACGCTGGCAGTGCTGTGCAGGAGACCAGCCTGCACCGGCGCTTCTGCCTGGAGAGCGGCGACAGCGAGACGCTGCGCATCCAGCCCGTGCGCCGCGTCATCCACCTCAGCACCTTCTCCAAGGTGCCGCCCGGCGCCCGCCTGCCCTCCGACGTCCTCCAGCGTGCGCATCATGACTGCCATGCTGGTTGGGTTTTCCGATCGGGCATGCAGGCTGCATAGTGGCCGCATGAAGTTGTGGCGGCACTGGAGTCGGCCCTTCCTTGGCATCAGGGAGCCAATTGTGTAGTCCCAACTGAGCCAAATTTGTGCACTTGCTGCATGTGCTGCACTTGTTGTGTGTGAGATTGCAGCTCCTGCGCGCGCGTCACCGCTGTCAGCGCGCCCGTGCTCAGGAGCCGCCGGTGGCCGCGGTCCCGAGGCCCCATGGGAGCTGCGCAGCGCTTGCTGCATTGGAGATGCAGGGCATGTCATCGAGGACAGCAGTGGATGTACACACACTGTCAACCAGAGATGTGGAAAGCGTGAGGGAGACTGGCCCTTGAGGATGCCTTAGATACCTCAATACTAGGGAGTATAGGATAGGGTATAGGGTATACCATAAACCCTACCCTAACCCTATATATAGCGCAGGGCGGCGCGGTGGCCAAGGTCGCCAACGTCATCAACCTGTACTTCGAGGGCAACTGGTGCCCGCTGCAGGCGCGGGGCGCACTCCCTAGGCAGGCCGCGTCCCGCGCCTCCCGCCCGCCGCAGGGGTATTCAGCGGCTGGTAACCTGTGCAATGCTTGCGCGTGCAGGGGCGCGCCGCATCGCCAGCCAGGCACTTCTCTGTTGCTCCTCCGTTTCCTTGGTGCTCAGATTCACACGCAGGGCCAGACGCGCTGTTGGCCAGCCCGTGCAGAGCTTGAGGTCCATGAGCAAAACATGATGCAGACCCTAAAGCCACCCCTGCTGGCTGCGCCTGCGCGCAGGACGTGGGCGTGTCGGTGGTGGGCAAGTACCGCTACCTCATGGCCAGCCCCGCCGAGAACGACCGCGTGCCCGTCGTGGTCGACATCATCCTGGTGGGCGCCCTGCCCGCTGTACACGCCGGGGCTGTCTTAGGGTTTTGTGGAGGGTTAGGGTAGGATGGTTGGTTCGCAAGCAGCCCATGGCAAGGAGCCTCCTCCCTCTTGCAGCGCAGCAGCGTGGCGGGCCGTGGCCGGGGACGCCAGGGCGCTGGTAGAGTCCTGGTGCTGAACGGGCATAGGTTTAGGGCTCGCCTGCACGTGCGCTGGACAGCCGCGGGCGCGCGCGCGGCGCGCAGGTGGGCCGCACCAAGATCATCACGCTGCACTCGGGCATGTGGCTGGAGAACTGCACCGACCGCCGCGTCACGTTCCGGCTGCACACGCCGATCTCGACGCTGGTCGCGCCGGCGGCCGACGCGGGCGCCGCGCCCGCCAACGCGCGCACCGACTCCACCATCGGCCCGCTCGGCCCGGACGAGGGTGCGGCCGGGGGCGGCCGCGCCGGCGCAGCCGCGGCCTTGCCCGTCGCCGCATCAGGCCAGGGACATTGGATCCCGAGCGGCAGCTTGTCAGCTGCGCTTCCTTGCAGCGCCTGTGCTCCCTCCACGGCCTGTTCGCGGGCAGGGGTGGGTGTCCTGGCGGGCCTGCCGCTGCGCGGCCGAAGCAGTCACAGCGTGAGGTTGCACAGCCATGGCATGCCGGGCAGGTGTCGGCCTCCAGCGGCGGCGCTGGCGTGTGCCTGCCTGCCCCAGGGTTGAAAGATGGGGCAGGGATGATGCAGACCCTGTGCAGGCGTGCGGAGCCTCGCATGCGGCGGCGCAGGCGTGTACCTGCCCGTGACGGCGGTGCTGGGCGGGCGGCTGTTTGTGGCGGCGGAGGGGTACGAGGAGGCGGTGCGGGACGTGGTGCGCCTGTGCGCGGACGTGGCCGGCCTGCAGGAGCAGCAGGCGCGCCGGGCCCCGCTCCGCCCGCCCGCCTGCGGGTTCGCCCGCAGGCGCGCCTTCGGCCCTGCAGCCGTGCTGCGGCACTGCAGCCGCCGTGCATGGGGCGCTGTCAGCCCCGCGCGTGCCTCCCAAGCCGTACCAATAGGGATATGGAATCATGACCTAGCCCAAGCCCTTACCCTACACACTTGTCACCCAAGCTGCGTATGAGCGCGTGCGTGCCGGCAGGGCCCGGTGGAGTGCGCGCCGCTGCCGCGCGACGACGGCGGCCTGCCCGACCAGCTGCCCCTGCACTGCTCCCTGCTGGTCACGCCCGCGCCGGTGCGTGCCCGCCCCCGCGCCCGCCGCTGCCCGTGCCTCCACTGCACCGCCTGCTCGCTGATTGCGACCGAGGCGGGCGGTCGGGCCTGTCTGTGCAGAGTTAGGGTACTGACTTAGGGCGCATATGCCTGCTGTTCAGCAGGCGACTGCGCTGCTCGGGTCCGGGTGCCGCCCCAATGGGCGTGCACCACTACTCCATATGCACCACTACTCCACATTGAGGCGCTGTACGCAAAGCCCCTAGGGTTAGGGCGTGACCGGCGGGCGCCCGCCCCGCGCGCGCCAGGTCAACTCCGAGTTCCACGCGTTCAAGCACTTTGAGGCGCTGGGCCCGGGCGAGCTGCAGCGCGCGGTCGCGCCGCTGGAGGCCACGCTCGCGCTGCACCCCACGCTGCTGCTGGCCAACGC
>JAABUY010004653.1_pt1 | contig 14242 bp, 15 predicted proteins | sample 5560271 | NCBI WGS metagenome assembly JAABUY01 (sample SAMN10711886, study PRJNA513374) | rock metagenome | isolation source: Antarctica rocks | place: Antarctica: Victoria Land, University Valley
TGCCCGCGCAGGTCGCGCTCATGTTCCTGACGCGCGGCGTGCTGCACCACGAGGCCGCCTGGGCGCTCTGGTTCGCGGCCGCGCGCGGGCTGGTGCCCGCGGCGGCCGTGCGCGCGCGCGGCTGCGCGCCGCCGCAGCTGGCGGCGCTGCGCGGCGCGTGCGGCGCCGCGGCCGGCCCCCGCCTGCTCCAGCAGCAGCACCTGTTCTCCGTCTATGTGCACGTTGGGGCCAACGACGCGGAGTTTGCCGGTGCGCCGCCCCCGCCGCGCCCATCCCGCCCGCACCAACGCCGCCCTCCTGACAAGCATGCCCGCATGGGCCATCTCTGCACGCTCATCTCTTCCACAGCGTATTACCAGCGTGGGTCACGGTTGCCTTTTAGCACGCTTTGCAGGCAGGCCAACGGAATGCTGCGTCTGCAGCGGAGTGGCAGTGTCCGCGGAGGGCAGCGCGTTGCCACGCGCACAGACGGCACTCGGGCATGCGCATACTCGCCGGGCTGGGCCCGTGCAGGCGGTGCTCGTTGCTGCACGGGGTCCTTGGCGGCGCCCCGCGAGCGCCCACGCCAGGGATGGGTGCACATGAGCACGGCTATTTTATCCTATCCTACCCACTTCCCACCCTACCCTATCCTACCCACTTTCCCTACCCTACCCTGATCAACCCTGCCTTTTGCGCCGCGGCAGGCTTCCCGGCGGACAGCCTGTTCCACGGCACCGACATCGCCGAGCGCGTGCACGTGCGCTGGGGCACGTTCGCGCTGGTCGACGCGACACGCGCGCTGCTGCGCGCCGCGCTCGCCGACCGCGCCAACGCGCGCTTTGTGCTGCTGAGCGAGAGCGGCATCCCGCTGTACCCGCCCGCCGCGCTGCACCAGCAGCTGACCGCCGAGCGTCGCAGCCGCATCAACGCCTGCGCCGTGCCCGGGGTGCGCGGCGCGCGCTCTCCTCTCCGCCTCCTTGTCTCACACGCCGCGCTCGGCGGCATCTCCTGCCCTCGTGCTGCGCTCACGGGCGTGTGGGAGATCCAACGTTGCTTTTATTATGAGGCATCTGGCTGTGCCTGCCTGCCGCCCTATGCCCAGCAGCTGCTGGCGAGGCAGAGCCGCTGCGCGGCGCCCTGGGCTCTGCCGGCGCGCACGCAAGCAGCGTTGACAGCATGCGCGCAGCTCCTGCTCAAACACGGCGGGCTGGGCAGCACCACCAATGTCCTGGAAAGCGATTGCACTCGCCACATGGCCGGGTGCGGCAGGACGGGCATAGCCTGCACCGCATGCAGCCTGCTTCCTGACCCTGGGCCCGCAGCAGGAGGGGTGGAACCTAATCTGGAACCCTTGCTGGGCGCGGCAGGACGAGCGCAACCTGCACCGCTGGCTGGGCAAGATGGAGTCAGACAAGCTCAAGCGGGAGCACTGGCGCAAGAGCAGCCAGTGGTGCGCCTGGCAGCGGGCCCTGCCAGACGCGCACAAGCCACGGCTGGGCATCCACCAGTGCGCTGAGCGCTCAAGAGTGTATGGTACCTTGGTCAGTGTGGTGTGAAGTTGCCTTTTGTTCTCAGCCGTCCTTGCATTGGCCGTCCTCGCATTGCGACCCTGCAGAGCCCTCCGATGTGGTCCTGCCCGCGGGTGCGCATGGCATGCGCGCACTGCTTGTTCAAGGCACGCCGCAGCCTGATGGGTTCCGCGCGCGCGCAGGATGGTGCTCACGCGCGCGCACGCGGCGCTGGCGGCCAACGAGACCGAGGTCGCCGAGCGCTTCCGGCAGTACTGCCTGCCAACATTCCGGGAGGGCTGGTGCGCCCTGCGCGGCCCTGCGCGCCTGGCACACGCTCTGCCCGCGGCGGCGATGTCGACATCATTGAGCGCCTGCCCCTGCGCTGCGTTTGAGCCGCTCTGCGCGCTCGCGGCACGCCCAGCCCTCGGAATGCCTCCTGAGAGCTGCGTTTTGCGGGAAGTGACTGCGGCGGGGCGCTGAGCTGGCAGGCCGGGACTGAGCGCCCGTGCGGCGCGCGCCAGGTGGCGCGACTGCTACAGCGATGAGCACTACTTTGCGACGCTGCTGGCGGCTGAGGGCCGCGACGCGGAGACCGACTGCTGGGGCTACGCGGTGCATGTGGACTGGAGCCGCATGGGCGAGCACCCGCGCGCGTACGAGCCGCGCGAGATCACGTCCTCCAGGCGCGCCTTTCCCCTGCCCTACCCTAACCTTTCCGGGGCTTCGGTCGGGTCATGCTTTGCAGGCAAGATCATGGGCTCCAGGCGCGAAGCGCAAGGCGGACTGCGGTCATTCTTCCCCCGTGCTTGGTCTTAGAGCAGCAAGCCCTGGCTGCGCAGCGCACCCGCGCGCACCGACAGGGCCGGCGGCCGCGCAGCTGTGCCAGGTCGCCTTGGCCAGGCGCCCGGCCGAGCGCTTCGCCGAGTATCATAGAGGCAGCCCCGCTGAGCATGCTGATTGCCCTCCCCCGCAGGCTGCGGCAGCTGCGTGGGCCGACCGAGGGCTGCCGCTACCCGGCCGCGATCGCGAGCGCCGCCGCGCAGCTCGTGCCTGTCGACGCGGTGGGCCCGCAGGCGCGCGCGCCGCCAGCTGCCTCAATCGCTGGCCTGCCCAGTCTGCATGGGGCATCTGGCTTTGGCAGCGGTCCAAAGGTAGCCGGCCAGTTGAGGGTGGGCGATGCCAACGGGACAGCGTGTGCATGCACACCCGCAGACCCTCGCCAATGTGTCTGTCCTGAGCACCATCTGCATCAAGCCCGCGAGTGACTGCAGGACGCTCTGGTAGCTGCTTGAAATCCATGCTGCCAAGACATCTGCTTGCCAACTGCAGCGATGGGGTGCAGGTGTGCGACGGCGCGCCGCCGCCGCCATACGCGGCCTGGGCGCTCGGGCCGCAGTGCCCGCTGTTCGCGCGCAAATTTGGGCCCCACACCGCGCCCGCAGTGTTTGCGGCGTTTGCTGACTGCGCCAACGGGCTGCGGATTGCCAGCGACGGCTGCTGAGGCCACCAGCGGCAGCCCTGCTTGAGCCAAGGGCAGGCCGCTGTGCATGGCTAGGTCTTCATTGTGCTCCTCAGGACGCGTGCTCTGGATGTGTGCCGGACTGCCATGCTCAGACATGGCACTATGATGATTCTTTAGCAGCTGGCCCGCTGGGCTGCTGAGTGTGTGTGCAGGGTTGGCGCCTTTCCTGCCAGCTGCGCGCGGTACGGGGTGACTTGCTCCGCTTTGGGTGTGCTCTTCTAGGTTGCGGGTCTTCTATTAACGCTGGCTAGACAGCAGTTGTGGTGCCTGTGGGCGCCAGTCAGAGACGAGCGCTTGTGCTTGCAAATCGGAGATGCATGCAGACGAGCTGCGTCGAGGGTGTCAAGGGTTATAGGGTTGCCACACCTGTGTGCCTGTCAGGGCGAGTTTTGTCGGCCTCCAGCTGCGTCCTTGTGTGCTCGGGTCGGCTCTGTTGGCCGACATTGCGGCTGCGAAGTGATACGAAGCGGCGGCTGCAGTGGGCGGCGACATGCCCCGCCCGGTCTCACCTGCCGGGGCGCGGGCAGGCGCGCCGCGCCTAGGCGCCGACTAATTTTCCCGTGTGCTGGATCACTGAGCACTTGTCCGCCTGGTGTGGTTTGCGATGCGTGGATGTCCTCGCGCAGCCTGCGCAAGTTTTGGGTAGCCCGCGTGTGCTCCGCAGAGCGGAGCGCTCCGGCGTGCTTCTGCAGGTGGTTTGCTGCCTTCACTTTTCCGCGCCTCGTCTCGCGTGTAATAATAGCAGCCGCAGCGCTGTAGAGCAGCGTCGCCGCAACGAACGCGCTCGCCAGGAGCCTGCATGCAATGCAGTCCCAAGCATGTGCCAGCATCCGAGGTGTTGGAGCCTCCTCGCCGTGTCACACAGCCGCAGTCCACATGCTCGCCCTCTGCCCCGCATGAGCCGCTCTCGACCAGCACGGCAGCAGGGGGGTGCAGAGGGACCTGCATGCATGCATGCACTTGCCAGAATGTCATGCGGCGTCCAAGGTTTTTGCAACTGCCGGGTCACCTGCACCGTTGCATGCCCTGGCGGCATTTCCACCAGCCGCACGAGCTCTAGCAACAAGTGCTTGTTTACGCACACCATAACAGACAGTTCTTGGAGCACAACACGTCAGTCCCAGCTGCGCATCGAGCTCACATGTGCTCAACAGCCCCACACACCAAACCATGGTCTGGTGGAGTGCCGCCATTATGACGGCTTCGTGAGCGCGCGTGCTGACCACGTCTTCTCTTAACAAGCTCGTCAGAGTGCGCAGTGCTGTTGCCAGTTTTGGCTGCTTGCGCCATACTGCATGTGGGCCCGGCGGGCGTGTGCACAGCCGACCACCCTTGAAACCTGACAGGGCCCTGCAGCCGTCGCCCGGCGCGCCGGCAGCGGGCAGGCGCTCCAACGCGCCGCGCCGCGCAACTCCGCGCCGCGCCGCGATGCGCCTGTTCAGGCGGCCCTGCTGGGCGGGCGCCGCGCTGCTGGGCATCGCATCGGCCAACCTGCTCCTGGTCTGCCTGCTCGCGCGCGGCGAGCGCGCGGCCACGGCCGCGCGCGGGCGCGACGCCGGCCCGGCCAGCGCGGCCGCGGATGCATTCCCTGGGCTGGCCAGCCGCATGCCAGGGGTCCACCCGGCAGGAGGGTTGGGGTTGGACTTAGGGTTGGAGCAGCAGACCCTAGCCGCCGCATGGCGCGCGTGGCTGGGGCGGCAGCACGCCCGGGCCGCCCCATCTGCGCTCCACTCCATAGCTGCGGCGGCTGCCGGGCGCGGCAGCGATGCGGACCAGCAGCCTGGGCCGCCGCCAGCGGCAGCGGCCACGCGGGCTGCAACCACGGCTGCGCGCGTGGCCGGCAGCGAGGTCCGGCTGCGCCCGCAGGAGGACGCACTGGCTGCCGCTGCGCTCGCTGCAGGCGCAGCCGCGGAGCCTTTCAGCGAGCAGGTGCTGAAGCCCGACAAGCATGCCATTTCCGCGGCTGAAGATGCTGCGAGCAGTATCGCCGTGCTGCCCAAGGAGGCGGGCGGCGCGCAGGGTGCGGGGGCAGCCGCTGCGCTCGGCGCCGGCGCGGCCTTGCAGCCCGACGCGCTGCAGGACACGTCCGCTGCAGGGGCCGCGCATGCAGTGGTAGCCCGTGCCGGCGACCAGCGGCTGCTGGACGGGCAGGCGCAGGCGGCAGCTGCAGCGTCGGCGGCCGCTGGCACCGCCGCTGCGCGCTCATCAGACCCGTCTGCAGGCGAACCGGGAAGGCTTAGTGTGTTTGCACTCCCTGCGCCCGTCTTTGCAGCATGGCCGTGGTGGGAAGGCTTCAGTTGCATCTCATTGGGACATGTATTTAAGGTGATCGCACAATGCACGCAACCGCTGAGCAAGGTGTATGCATGACATGGAAAAGGGTAGTGTCGTGCCTGTCTGCCCACCACCCAAGCTTGCAGAAGCACCCTCCGGATGCATGCAGGCCGTGCGGCTGACGGGGAGGCGCAAAATGGCGCTGCGCACGGCATGCACGCAGCTGCAGCCAGCGCGGGCCTGTCCGCGCGCGCCGCACATGATGCCTGCGCAACCGCCCTGCGCATCCCGAAGGCGCGCGCCAGCCTGTGTCCTACTGCACGGGCCAGGGCATACCCTACTGCCTGGAACAGGGCATGCCCTACGAGCAGCGCAGCTCCGTGGCCGGTGCTTTCACGCCGGGCCTGGGGTGGCTCCTGTGACAGACCGCTGCGCGCGACCTGTTGCCCTTGGTGGCTCTCCCTGCGGAGCGTGCTGGAGTGAGCTTGCAGTGCTAGGGTTTGGCACCTGGAGTGACACGCAGCGCAGCAGCCACACACGCTGCAAGTCACCGCACGCAGTGAGGCTGCCTCGCGCGCTGGCAGTCACATGGGGGCGGCGCTGACAGGGCGCCGCGAGCAACAGCAGAGGCGGGCCTGCTGATGCGCACCCCAGGTACAACCGGGGGTCACATGCATTGGATGGCTTGTCCCTGCTGGGTCACAACCTCTGCCTCCAGACGAGCTTGGACAGGGCACCGCGCGCAGGTCGCGCTGCTGTTCCTGACCACGGGCGCGCTCTACCATGAGCGCAGCTGGGCCCTCTGGTTCAGCCACGCGGCCGGCCTGCTGCCGCTGCGGTCCCTGCTGGACAGTCCCGGAGGTGCGGCAACGGGCCGCACCGGCACTGCCTGATCCGACCAGCCGGGCCCATGTCAGGAAGCCCGCGGCGGGGCTAGCCTCGGCCGCAAGCTGCAGCGCAGCTGCATGGTTGTAGCAAGGCAACTTTGAGCAGTAACCGCATGCCGCTTGTGGAGGTTACCTTAACGGCCGTGCAGATGGAGCGGGCGTAAGTTTGCACAATCATACGCATGGCTTGCTGAGCACTTGCTCGCCGCAGCCGTGTCACTCCACTTGGTATCTCTTCTACATGCTCCCAAACGAGCGCTCGCACAGAATAATGTGCAGTGCAGCTGAAGCTATGAGTGCACCATGCGGCGATCAAGCATGCTGACAGAGCAACGTGCTGGCTGATGTGTGGCACAGGGGCGGGGCAGCCAGCTGCATGCAGCGCGGGCCCGCTGCGCCTGGCGCAGGCGCTCTGCCAGCCGGCGCCCGGCCAGGGCGTCATCCAGCGCCAGCACCTCTTCACCGTCTATGTGCACCCGCCGCCGGCGTCCGACGGTGCGTGAGCCGCGCCGTGCTTGCCAACGTTGCTGCGTATCAGGTGGATGCTGTGAACCCACAGTCTGTGGAAGAGCATGCAATGCATCCACTGTGGCTGTCGTGCGGTGTGCAGGCTTCCCTCCTGAAAGCATTTTCCATGCAAGGGAGATCGAAGACCGCATCCAGGCATGCTGCCCGTATGTGCACGCATCCTTTACGTGCTTGCATGTACTTACCTGCACGTATACACGAGTGGCAGATTACGGGCACTTCTGCATGGTCCGTGCCATCAGGCATCTTTGACCCAGGCCATTCTGGCGAGGCGGTTGACATGCATGCAGGCGCAGGTGTTTCCCCACATTGCCAGGCCTTCAGCCTCCCGGCGCTTGCTCACTGCACGCTTTGTCTCCTGCAAGCTGTTCTCACGACACGCAGGTCGAGTGGGGCTCGCATGCGCTGGTGGTGGCCGCGCGGTTGCTGCTCGCCGCCGCGCTGCAAGATGTCAATAACCTCCGCTTCGTGCTGCTGAGCGAGAGCGCACTGCCCCTCTACGCGCCTGCGGCTGTGCACCAGCAGCTGCTCGCTGAGGAGCGCTCGCGCGTCAACGCATGCGGCACCGGGGTGCGCATATCTGCCAAGCTGACCTACATGCTCACACAGATCTGGCATGCGCCGTGTTCAGGTCACGCGTTTGCATACAGTGTGCAACGACGGCTGTTGTCAGTTGCATGCACAGCTCCTATGGCAGCAGTTGGCGCCACTGTGGAGCACGACAGTACTGGATGCAATTGGAGTGTACCAGGATAAGCTATGAGCATGCAGGGCATGCAACCTGGTTTGCAGCGCAAAGCGCAGGGCAACTTACACCTCGGTGCTGGGGAGAGCGCGCAGGAGCAGGATGTGCACCGCTACTCTGCCAGCATGGGGCCGGAGCTGCTGCCGCACTGGCGCAAGAGCTCCCAGTGGTTCTCGCTGACGCGGGAGCATGCCACCCATGTGCTGGCTGATGCAAGCGTGCTGGCCACCTTTGCGGCCTTCTGCCGAAATGCCTGGGACGCCGATGCGCAGAGGTGGGTGCAGTAGGAGCATTTGATGCAGCCTGGGTGAAGACCAGTGGCGCTCACGAAAAAGACACTGCACACCATGGCGGCTGTGTTGCAACATTGCAGACGAAGTGTAGGCATGCATTGTCAGCATAGGGCTGCCTCACACCTCTTCAGAGCACCTCAAATGCAAACAGAGTGGCTCTGTGACGTTCAAAGCAAGGCCTGTTGCAGTGTGCATGGCAGTCTATAGCGGCGGGGCATGCTGCCGACATGCTGAGAGGGCGTGCCTAGCAGCACCACGCGCTGCTAGCCCACGCGGAGGCTGCCCGTCGCGCGTCCCGGGGGATGGCCAGACAGGGAGGCCGGGCGCAGGTGGCGCGACTGCTACAGCGACGAGCACTACATCCCCACGCTCCTCTCTGCGCTACAGCTGGGCCACGAGACCGCCTGCGTTGGCAGCCTGGTCAGCGTCAACTGGCTGCGCGGCGGCGCGCACCCGCGCGCGTATGCCAGCGGGGAGCTGAGCCCCGAGCTGTGCGCCCCGCCGCGGGAGCGCTGCAACGCGGCTCGGCGGGGCCGCTGCAGCGCTTTGCTCATGGCGCCGCCGCCGCGGAATGCCAGCGGGGCGCGGCGCTAAATGCGCTGAGCACTTTAGTGGCTCACATGTATAGGCCTGACCGTGAGGAGCTGGGCTGACGCACTGCCGATGTGACAGACTGCTTGCCGCCAAAGTTGTGCCACTAAAGACGCTTACGTGCCGCGTGTGTAGGTTTCAGGCGCTGCGCAGGCCGGCGAGCGAGTGCGACCCAGAGGCCCTCATCAGGCATGGACTTCACCTAGCATTCTCCGCGCGCATGCGCCCTGTCAGTGGCGCACCGGTAGCGCACTGCTTGCATGTTTGCGCTTTCACAGGTGCATTGGGGACCTGCCCATGATCATCTGTGATGCACTCACCGATGCGCGTACCGTGCAGCCCCATGCGTGCCAAGCCTTGCTTTAGCATGTTCCGCATGCAGACGGCCCGTGCGTGCCCTTTCAGCCCTGGGCAGGCGTGCGGCTGCACGGCAGGTCGGCGGAGGGCGTGTTCGCGGCCGCGGAGGACCTGCAGCAGCCGCATGAGGCGATGGCCGAGGTAGGGCAGCCGCCGGTCTGCATGCGCGGGGGCGCGCTGCGCTTCAACGCGAGCGCGCTCGGCGGCTACGCCTGCCCGCTGTTCGCTCGCAAGTTCCTGGCTGAGAGCGCGGCGGCGGTGCTGGAGAGCGCGCCCTACGTGTGGCTGCGCGGCGCGGCCTGAGGTGCTCTGCATGGCCGCAGCAAGCGCGGTCGCGCGCAAGCGCGCTACCACTGCCAGCTTACCAGAGTCAGTGGTTTTATCAGCCCTGTTTGTTGGTCAACAGAAGCAGACTCAATGAAGACAAGAGTGTGACTGGTGCAGCGGTGCGGAACAATCGTGGCAAAGCTGTCCTTGCTGTGCTTCAATTTTATGCAGAGGCAGGCTTTGCCGCCTCAGGGGTGCACCCCCCAAATACTCCTGCCCACCCATCCTGCAGCACCGCATATTGGGACTGGCAAACACAAACCGGCAACATGGCTGGGTGCGAAACAAGGCCATGCAGCCCCCTTGCGCAGACACGCACAACACCCCCACCGGGCTCGATGCCCCATGCCCATGAGCGCTCGTTGCTGGCCAAGCATTACAGCCGCAGCTGCCGTGCTTTTGAGCCAGCGCAAAGAGCGAGGTCTAGGGTGCGCCAAAGAAGGCTGCAACCCCCATCCTCTGAGCGCTCAGCAGTGGGCGCTGCACACACACTGACGGATGCGCATGGCGACTTTGTCCCGAGCAAGACATCCCACCAGCCCATCAAGCACCGGCCTCCATTGCCAAGCGAGGCCAGACACCGTCGTGGCCCTGCCGAGCACCGCGCGCGCGGGCGCCGCATGCCAGGCATGCCGGTAGGTGAACCTCACGCGGCGGCCGCACACGGCTGGCTATGGCGAAGATGCTGACGTGAACCAGACTTTGGCGCCGCGTGCGCCGCAGAGCCACGCTCCGGCCAGCGGGCTGCATCGCTGGGTACCAGCTGCAGGCACAGAACCATCTCCACATGGGTGAGGTGCGCTGTGCGGGGCCAGGCGCACGCCCGCTGGCGCCATGCCAGCTGACGGACCAGGCCCAACAGCATGGGGGCTTTGCTACACACTACACACCCTCAGCTATCGGCCGCGGGGCCTGCGACGCTAGGCCCGCCACCGCCGGTCGGGCGCATCGCTGGCGCTTGGCTGCGCCAGCGTCCCGCCGGCCTCCCCCGAAGCCGCCGGGTCGCCCGAGGCGCGCTGCGCATGCAGCGTCTGTCAGCAGCTGCCAGGTGCCGCCACCAACATCTACGCCCCTGGGAGTCTCAGGGAGATTTCGATGAGCTAACACTGCTGCACACACCCTGCATATTCTTCAGCCCCAAGATTTGCGTCTGTCAGATGGCCGAGAAGTGCACGCACTCTCATGCTTACGTCAACGTGGCGCACATGCGGGCCGGGCGATGCGCGGTCGGCGCCGGGCCCGCTGGCGCGCGCGATCTCGGGCCCGCCCTTGACGTCAATGGAGTCCGCCATCAGCGCCACGCTGCTAATCAGGCCCGCCGCGCCGCCCGGCGGCAGGCAGCCGCTGCCGCGCGGGCCGTCCTCCGCCAGCTGCGCCTGCCCAACAACGGACCCTAATCAGGGTCACGCCGCACACCCTGGCTTGCGGCGATGCCTCGCGTCTGGAGCAACCGGCACACATCGGCAAATGGTGCGACAAACACACAGCGGCAGGCGCAGGCAGCTGCTCGGGCGCCTCTGGCACGGCGCATGGCGGCCCCGCCGTGCAGCGCCGCGTTTCCGGCACTGCAGGCCTGCGCGAGCAGGCGCTGCCAGCGCTGTACCAGACACGGCGTGGTGCCCGCCTTGGCTGCCAGGGCCAGCGTCTGAACTCGCATGCAGGTCGCTGCAGGCGCGCACGTTCCGGCGCACGTCGCCGGCGCGGCCGCTGCTCAGCCACGCCGCGCCGCGGCGCGGGTCGCCGCCGCTGCCGCTGCCGCGCTCCAAGCTGCCGCCGGCGGCGCTCGCGAGGCGCGACGCGCCGCGCGGCGATCGCGCGGTCATCCCGCGAGACTCAGGCTCCGCCGACGCCGCGTCCGGGCTGCTGCTCCGCGTGGAGGATGGCGCGGGGCTGGACGCGAGCGGGATGGGGAACGCGCGCGGCCCCGATGGTCCCTGCGCCTGACATCCAAGTGAGTCCAGCACATGCATGACAGGCGCAAGAACTAGTGTGGGCGGATGCTGCTGCAGCCTCCGAAGGCGCGTGCCGCGCTGGTGCTGCTGGCACACGGAGGACGGTGGCGCGGAGCTGCAGCCGGGTGGGACTGCGCGGGACTGCCCTGCCCAGAGAAGCGGGCGGCCGGCCAACCGGGGGCGCGCCTGCGAGAGCGGCAGCGGCAGCGGCGAGCAATGGCCGCCGCCCAGATGGCCACCGTTTGCGCTTGGGCCCGGCACCGCCCCGGGGTCTAAGCGCGCGCTCGCGCCGGCCGCGCCGGCAGCCCACCCCGCGCTGTCCAGCCCTGCCGCCTGGCGCGCCGCACCGCTGCCCGCCGCGCTGCCGCTGCTGGCGCCGGCGCCCGCTGGCGCGGCGGAGCGCGCATGGCCCTCGCCACTGACTGCAAACGCGCCGCCACTGGGTGCACCTGGGCGAACTCACACTTTGTTAGCCGGGGTCTGCGTGTGAAGCCACGCAGATGCCTTGTGTGCTACAGCAGCATTTGGTGCATATGGTAATATCCAGCAGCAGCATTTGGTGCATATGGTAAAAAATCCGAGACTCCCTGCTTGTGTGGCAAGACTCGCAGCATGGAAGGCTCCCATACCATCCTGGCTACTACACAGAAGAACCGTGACTTGTCTTGGATGCTTGCACACCTGCAGAGGCGCTGGCAGCGGCTGCGGGCGGCTGCGCGAGGTGCGCTTGATCAGGCTCCGCAGCACCCGCGCCGTCCGGCGCCCCGTACCGCAGCGCAAACCTCGCCGGCGGCACCGCTGGCACGCCCGCGGGCGCGGGCGGCGCCTTCAGTGCCGACGGACCCTACACAGTGTTCACACGGAATTACGGACGCCAATGACGGAATTGCAGACGCCAATGCCCTGCCTCAGGCGCAAATTTGCTGCGGGACGTGAGCAACGACCAAAGTATGCAACATCTATGCTTCGCGCCGAACGTGCAGGCAGTGTCATGCCACTTGGCTGTGGTGCACTGCCATGCAGCAGCACCCTCTGGCATGCCGTGCAGCAGCACACGGGAGTGCCACGTCACGTATAGTGCACATGCGGTGGACATGCAGTGCCAGTGATAGAACAGCATGCCGGGGCCTGGAGCGCGGGCGCAGCCGATCACCTCCAGCACGCCATGCAGCAGCAAACAGTGGTGCCACGTCATATATTCGTAGACATGCGGGACAGGACAGGCATCGCCAGTGTAATCACAACAGCAAGCCGCGGGCGCGCCTAACCTACCCTAACCCTACCATGTGCAGCACACCTCCGGCGAGTACTTCTCGGAGAAGCGCCGCGCGCCGCGCGGCACGGTGTCCGGGCCGACGCGCGCGACCTCCTCCTCGCCATCGTCCCAGTCCAGCGCCGAGGGCGCCGCGGCCGCCGGCGCCGCCGCGGGCGCCGCTGCAGGCGCCGCCGCGGGCGCGGCCGCGGGCGCCGCCGCGGGCGCTGCTGCAGGCGCCGCGTGCGATGGCGCTGGCCGCGCCGGGCCTTGCAGCGCCTGCGTCCGGGCAGGCGCGCGGCGTGGGCGGCAGCTCATGCAGCGCCCGGGCGTCTGCATGCGCATTGTTCTCCTCAAAGCAGCTCTGTTGGACACCACCGCTCTCGCCTGCTCACCGCGCCGCCCGCTCCATGTCTCGGGCAAGTCCAGCAGCCTCCCGGACAGGCCTGCCATGCCCCGGCGTACCCGTTCCGCGGCATGGTGGGCTGAGCACGCCAGGCCCTGATGCACCCCACTCCACAAATGGGCCTGCGCGCCTGCAGCGGCGGCGTGGCGGGCCGCGGCGGCGCGTCTGCTGCGGCCGGGTCGGCTGCTTCAACCGCCAGCGGCGCGGCCGGCGGCGGCGCCGACGGCGGCGGCTCGGCCCCGTTGACCGGCGGCGGCGGCGGCTGCTGCACGGGTGCCGCCAGCGCCATCTCCTGAGCGCGCGCGCCACAGCCAGGGTTTGGCACTGCAGCCACGCGTTGCAGGGCCTGCAGGAACGAGCCCACAGCGCTGCCTGCCTGGCCACCTCTCCACCGGTGTCGCTGCGGGTGCTGCCAGCACAGGGCAGCGCATGGCATGCATGCAGTACGGGGCCTGCCCAAATGCATCCAAGTTGAGTCAAGCTCTTGTGTGCCTTGTCAATCAGGTGACAGACTCGCAGTCACCTGACGAAAGTAACGAGACCAGGCACATGCCAACAGCGAAGACGACTGCTGCACAGAGACGCGCTAGGGAAAGGGCGCGCCACACCTTGGGCGGCATGAGCAGTGGCTCCGGGAGCCTGGGCGCCACTGGCACGCAGAACACCTGCGCGCCCGCCCGCGCTCCATACACAGCTTGACGCCGGCATGGGCGGGATGCCGCTGCACGCTCTGCCCACCATGCTTGCAGGGAGCGCAGAGGCGAGCTCCACTGAGGCCATGCACAGGCAGCGCACGCTCGGGCCCACGCTTGTTGAAGCCCTCTTCCAACGTCCCATGTAACAGGGCTGCTGACAGGGCATTGCAGCAATGGAAAGGAAAGGCTCTGAGTGCGCGCGCGTCCATCGGCGCATCCAGGCGTATCAGGCAAACATCCTGCTTCAGCTAGCACCCCAACCCACACCCACAAAGCAAGTGGCGGCGGACCGAGCGCCAGTTGCGCAGGAAGCCAAGGTCGTAGGGGTTGCCGTGCGAGGAGTAGCGCGCGCGGAAGTGCTCGTACGTGGTCGTGTTGTTGGAGGTGAAGTAGGCGTGCAGTCCGCTCAGGCCGCCGACAAACCTGGCGCGGCCGCGCCCGGGTCAGCCGCATGCGCGCATGGGCCCGGCAAACCTGGCGCAGCTGAGCCGGGTCCAGCCACATGTGCGCGAGCGCCCGAGAACTAACGGTGGCGCGGGACCTGAAAACCTGAGGCGCATGCAGGGGGCACTCAGGCCTGTGGCGCATTGGCGCGCAGCGCTGCCGAGCTAGGAGGCGGTTGAGGTGCAGCGGCGCCCCGAGAATCACACACTGCCGGGCCGCTGCAAGCTGCTGGGCGAGGGACGCGCCGCAAGGACCACACAGAGCCATATCAAACGAGCCGCTGCGAGCTTCTGAGCAAGCAGCGCGCGACAAGACCATCTCCTACGGGCCGCTGCAGGCTCTGGGGCGAGGGGCGCGCCAGAAGGCGAGGAAGCAGAAGCAGATGAGGAACATGGCGGCCGGCTCGCGCGTGATGGCGTCGCCCAGCGACGGCTGGTCGGCGTCGTGCTGCACGCGCCAGACCAGGCGCAGCCACG
>JAABUY010004656.1_pt1 | contig 14238 bp, 15 predicted proteins | sample 5560271 | NCBI WGS metagenome assembly JAABUY01 (sample SAMN10711886, study PRJNA513374) | rock metagenome | isolation source: Antarctica rocks | place: Antarctica: Victoria Land, University Valley
GGTGCGCCCCGGCGCGTGCCACAGCATGCGCTGCGGACGCTGCGGACTGCGCCGCAGGGAGCTGTGGAGCTGTGCACGCGAACACATATGACCACGCCGCTGCGCGCACCTGCGCTGCTGCGAGCGCCGCTCTCAGGAGCGCACCTGACTGGGCCCAGCGCGCAGGGGGCGACGGCATCTGGCCGGCGCTGTGGATGCTGCCCACGCCTGCGGGGCAGCAGGCCGCCGGAGCGTGGCCCGGCGCCGCCGCGGACGTGCCCAGCGGGCTTGCGTACGGCGCCTGGCCGGCCTCGGGCGAGATCGACATCGTGGAGGCGCGCACCCCGCGGCCTCCGCCCCCTGCTCATGGGGCGCTCATGGCGCGAGCTGGTGGAGGGCTGCAGTGGCCGATAGCGCGTTGGAGCGCGTTCGGAGCGGCCGCTCAGGCACGCTCCAGGGCGCGAGCGCCCGACGGAGCCACCGGCGGAGCGCGCAGGGCCCAGGCAGGGAACAGCCGCAGGAGCAAGGCAGGACCTGTGCAACAGCCGCAGGCTGCTCGCAGCGCCGCGCTGACAGGCCGCATGCGGCCGCGCAGGCCGTAAACGCCCAGGCGTCGGTATTCGGCACGGCGCACTTCGACAATTACCAGACGCAGGGCGGCGCGCTGGACGCATCCGCGGTGGCCGGCGGCTTTGCGGGCGCCTGGCACGTGTTCTCGCTTGAGTGGACGCTGGAGAGCCTGGCCTGGTGCGGCGCGGACCGCATGCACTGGGCGCGCAAGGGCGCCTGAGGGCGCGCCTGCAGGGCCGCTTGCCGCATGAGGCCCCCAGGCTGAGCAGCGCCCGCACGCGCACGGTGCCTGGCAAGTAGTGCCAGTATCAGGGTAATACTTGCATACTGGGCTGCATGCATGATATAGGCAGGCATGTGCGCCGCGGCTCCAGCTCGCCGCAGGCCTGGGAAGCGCGCGGCGCGCCAGCGCCGATTACTCTCGAGGGGACAGCGCCGCATGCGCATGCATGCATTAGACCAGCGGCACGCCTGCGCGGCAGGGCCGTGGATGGCGTGCCCATGGCGGCGGCGCGCCCGCGCTGCATTGCGCCGGGCGGCTGGTACACCAACGCGGCCGCGGCCGCGGGCGACTGCGCCGCGCCCTTCGACCAGCCCTTCCACCTCCTGGTGCGCTCACCCGTCGACGCGCGGCCTGGGCGCCCGCCCTCACAGGCGGATACACATGTCTGGGCGCCCCGCCTGCGCCCACCCACTCGCTGCAGGCAGCCGCACCTGTCTGCCTCCACTCTCCTGCCACCTTCGAGCATACATCCTCACGTGGCCCGGGCGCAACCTTAGCCAGGTCAGTGCACGTTTAAAACAGTCCCTGGCATGCGCCGCGCGCAGGTGAACCTAGCCATCGGCGGGCGGCTGGCCGGCGTCGCGCCCGGCCCCGACACGCCCTTCCCGCAGACGCTCGCGATCGACTACGTCCGCGTGTACACGTGCGCCCAGCACGCGTGGCCGGCACCCCTGTCCAGCGTTTGCAAGGCCGTGTGACGTTGCGTGCTCTGCCTGCCTCGTGCGCGGTCGTAAAGTGTTTCATGTTGCCTGGTCCCTGGTGCTGCATGGCATTTGTTTGTGCCTTGGCCCAGAGGCAGAGCGGGCAAGTCGCTGCATTCAGAGCGCCCTGGCCGGCCGGACGTGGTGCATGCAATGCCAGTATGTGCATATGTGAGCGCCGTGCTGTCCTGCCTCTTTCGTGCCGTCTGCTGACGAGGTGGAGGTGGGGGAGCTTTGCAGGCAGGCATACACGCCCGGCTCCTCATTGGGCAGCACCCGGCGGGAGCGGCGCCGGCTACAGTGACACCGGCGTCATTCGGCGCTGGTGTTAGTTTGGTCACCGTCGTGCAGCAGAGCTACATGGGTAATTGTTTTCTGTACCCCACTTGCTATTGTGTGTCGCCTGTCGGCACTACAGCTTCGCTATGGGACGCAATGCTGTGGGACGCAACGCTGCCTGACAACTACATGTAAGCCTGCTCAAGGCGGGCACAGCGCTCAATTTCAATCACTCGCAGCCTCCTGATGCCCGCTCAAAGACGGCCCATGCGACAAGGAAGCCGAACCCCTAGCTAATCAGCCCTCATCTTGCCACCAGGGGGGCTTTTAGGGGAAAGCCATGCAAAGTGCGTTGGGGGGTGAGGCAGACACCGCGGGCTTGCACCAGGACAGGATCAGGTCTGGCCGCGGCTGCGGAAACGAGCTGGCGAGCTGAGGAGGAGCCGAGATGCTGCGGCAGCTGGCGCGGCGCGTCTCTGTGCGTGCGATATCCACGTCCGTGACGCCGCTGGCCGAGGGCGCCGCAAAGGGGCCAGAGGGTGCGCGCCTGCGGAGCCCTAAGGCATCGTGCCCGCGCGCATGCGCTCCCTGCACAGCCCCCCCTCTCGCCAGGCTGCCTCAATGCGCCGCACGGGCCGCGAGCAGAGTTCAAGAAGCGCCTGGCGCCGCACGTGTCCTCGACGCTCGCGCCGCCAAACTTTCTGAGCGAGTTCATAAAGGACCCGAAGAAGGCGAAGGAGGACGCAGCCGCGCCGGCGGCGACGCCGTCCAAGGTCACGCTCAACTTCTTCCTGCCGTATGAGCAGCAGATGAAGGCCAAGGAGGTGCGCTGCTTACTGGCGGCGCCGCTCGAGTGCGCTGTCAGGCCGGCGCCGCCCTGATGTTCGGCAGAGCTTGCCGTGCTCAACTAGACGCTCGCCTTGCTCTGGCCTGCGCGGGCACCCACTGTGCTGCTCCCGCGTGCTCAGGAGCCAGCAACCCGTCAATGCGGGCTTGCGGCGCAGCTGCTGATCGGCCTCCCGTCCCAGCCAGCACCACACACCACGCGCGCGCCGCAGCAGCGCCGGGCGTGCGGCGCGAGCCCCCGCTGCCGCGCGCGCGCAGGTGGACCTGGTCCTGCTGCCGGCGGTCACGGGCGACTTTGGCGTGATGGCGGGCCACGTGCCGACGGTGGCGCAGCTGCGGCCGGGCGTGGTGACCGTGCACCACGAGCAGGACAAGAACATCGAAAAGTTCTTTGTCAGCAGCGGCTTTGCGTTCGTGCACGCTGACAGCTCCACCGACCTGTGCGCGGTGGAGGCGGTCAAGGTGGAGGACCTGGACCCCGAGGCCGTGCGGGCCGGGCTGCAGGCGCGCGCCCCGCGGGCTCCAGCGCCGGCACTGGCTGCAGGCACCCAGTGCCTGAGGCTCATGCACCGCAGCCTGTGGCGGCGCGCGTGAGCTCTCCGGGAAGGCGCCTCAGGCAGGGCACGCGAGCGCGTGGGGTGCCTTAGAGAGCTTGCTTGCTGGCCGCGCGCTGCGCGCGCCGCGCCCAGAGACGCGCTGCCCGGCCGGGGCCCCCCCACCCTATTCTGCCTTGCTGAGCGCGCGCGCTGCGGCGCAGGAGTACACGGCCAAGCTGGCGGCGCTGCAGGCCAAGGGCGACGACTACGAGATCGCCGCCGCGCAGATCGGCGTGGAGGTCTACTCCGCGCTCAACTCGGCGGTCGCCGCCTGAGGCCGGCGCGCCGGCGCTGGCCGCGCCGCGCGCTCTGTTGGGCGAGTGGCAGGCACGTTTGAGCAGGGATGCCGGCCAGAGCGCGTGCATGCGCTTTGGGGTGCCTGGGTGTGTCCGCCTCCGTGCCGAGCGCGGTGTGGGTGGGTTGGGGAGCGGTGCTGAGGCTCAGGGGAGGCCAAGTCGTAGGTGGCCAGGCTAGCATGCTCCTGTGTTGGACAGGGCTGCTGATGGCTACCAGCTGCGCCCAGGGTGCGCGCTTTAAGTCTGGAGCTGTCCCAAGCGCACACAGCTCGCACTGCGCAGCTTTCGTGCAGGGGCCGTCTGCCCATAGGAGCGGTCGCCCGGCTAGTCGTCCCAGCGGCATGGGGCTTTGTGAGGGCACGCACTGCAAACAACATGGATTGCGTGACATTTGGGATGTGGGAAAAGGAACAGTGCGGCTAACATCTATCATGCCGCGGTAACATTTTCCGTATCAAGCTGTGTCCAGCCTGGCTGGACAAGCCACACACTGACCGAGCTGCAGCTGTGTCAGCGTTTCAAGCTGCAGCTGTGCCAGCACATGCATAGGTGCTGGCGCAGTCAATACGGAGCAAGGCCTGCTGGACATGCAAACGGTGCAGCAGCGATGACAGCGCACTGAGTTCGCGGCCCACCAGCAGTTTCGCCACTGTCTTCACACCAAGTGTTTGCACATCATATTCTCTACAGTATACACCCAGGTAGCTCAGCGCCTGGCTGAACAAGATTGACGCTCCTGCGGGCCGCAGGGCACAGCGGCCGTCACGGCGCCATCTGGTCGATCAGCTCCTGCAGGGGCGCCAGCTCCTTTGCATCTATCAGGTCGAACGCCTGCCGGCGCCGGACAGCCGCCTCGGGCCGCGCGATGCATGGCGCTCGTGGCCTGCCCATGCTGTGCCAGGCGCTTGCAGCGCAGCCCTGGCGCACGTGCTTGCGCACAGGGATAGGTGAGCAAGCCGTGCAGTGCCAGGGTTGTCATGTCCGCCTAGGAATGCACCACAGCACAGCGCCCAGCCAGGCTGTACGCATGGCTCCGCGCCGCGCCTGACCGCCCAGACAGGGTGCTGTAAAGCGCAAACAGCGCGCTGCAGCTGCCCGCGCACGGTTGGGGCGCGCGCCGCGGCGCCGCGCGCGCGCGCCTGCGTGAAGTACGCAAAGTGCTTGAAGCAGGTGTTCAGGTGCGCCTCCTCGCCCAGCGAGCACACGTGGCGGAAGTGGCTGTGGTACAGGTGCGCATAGACGCGGAACAGGCGCTTGAACACCGTGCGCACGACCGCCCGGAAGTCCGGCGGGAAGGGCTCGCCGTACTGCTGCGGGAACATGCGCGGGTCGTCCATCTGCGCGGCCCCGCGGATTCGCATGGCATGCAGCTCAAACGTGTTGACGTGGAGCTTGTCGAGGCACGCCCGCAGCCTCCCATGCTGGAAACGCGTTGATGCATTGCGGTCGCGGCCGAACACGCCAGGAGGCAAGCGCTGACATGCTGCTGGAAGGACGGGCGCCGTGGGGCAGGGCACGGCCCAGGTGCCGCATGGAGGAGCACGTGCACAGGAGGGCCAAACAGCCAGAGTTGGGCCCGGGCATGATCCAGGCGGGCGGGCCCGGCACCTGCGCCTCTATCCAGTCGAACAGCGCGTTAATGTAATCGGGCGCGGCCAGGCGGACGGGCTTCCGCACTTTCAGGCCATCCGCCCACAGGTACTCGTACTGCGCAACCCAACTCACCAGTCACTTCTCCCCTCTGATGAGCAATGCTGTGTGATGCCCACTCAGCTCTTGGGCACCACCTCTGCATGTGAACCCCATGGAGGGAGGCACAGCCGTGCAGACGCACCACTCCTTGCGCGCCCGTGTATCACAGTGGTCCAGGTATGGTGGGCAAATGGCGCACTTGCAACTCTAGCCACCCTGGCTACGAGCAGAGCCGCAAGCATCACCGCGGCCGGGGCGTGGCGCCGCAGCCCAGCGCTGCCGAGCGCGGCGCCGCGCCGGCGGGGCGCGCACCTTCGGCCCGGCCGACATCTGCGGGCAGCTCGCGCGCGTGCAGAGCTCGGCCAGCGTGCCGTACAGGACGGCGATCGCGTTGTAGAAGTCGACCGCGTTCACCGCCAGCCACTCGTTCAGGTCCTCGCCCGGCGGCAGCTCGACCGCCTCGCGCACGCGCCCGCGGCCCAGCGTCGCGTCGATGTGCCGCTTGAGCGTGAGGCCCTGGCGCGCCGCGCGGCGGCGGGGCGGGGCTCAGCGGCGAGCCCTTCCGGCAGGGGGCACTGTCTATGGTGGAGCCCTGCTGGGCAGGGCGCGGGGTGGCGGCGCAAGCGTGGGCGCCGCCGCAGGGTGAGCCGGGGTGGTTGGACAGTCATTGACCGTGCCGCAGAGCAGCGGCACTCGTCCGCTTGCACCCACGGGTATGGGTCGTCACTGCTTGGGAGCTCGCCCAGCTAAACACACTCTGACGCGGCACCCATGCACCAGACCTGGCGAGCTATGGCGGCGCTGAGGCACCACCCCACAAGGCCTGGGCAAGCAAGACGCCGTAGCGTCCTGAAGTGTCTGAGCCCTGCCGTGCAGGGCAAGGCCCTTGCCGAACAGGCGGGTTGGAAAGGTGCGCAGGCGTCCGCTCTCCCAACATGCAGTGCTCGAGAGAAGCAGGTGTTGCAGCTGTAACAGCCTACCACACGTACACACCACTATCTCGGAGCGGGTGGGCGCGGCCGGAGCGCGCCAATCTGGACCCGTTGCGCAGGGGACCCCACCTTGCTGCCAACCGGTGTGTTCCTCTTGGGCCGGAAGGTCTTGGCATCCCTGCCGAAGCCTCCGCAAGCTTAGAAGAGGCAGCGCCCCTTTCCACAAAAAACAGTGTAAGATGCCCAGGCAGGTGCCGTACCTTGCGCCAAGGCCAAACAGGCCAGCCATACACAGCGCAAAGAGGAGCCGCAACCAGCAGCTTGCTGTGCTGCTCAGGCGCGACCAGGCTGGTCTGCCATCTGTGCACGCAGGCCAACGCTACACGCGCTACAAGGCTCAGACAGTACCAAAACAACCTGCAGGGTCCAAGGTTGGGAGTCTCAGAAGTTGCGGGGAGGCGTCGATGCCGGACGCAAAATGAAGAGGGCTGTTGGTGTGAACACCCTGGTCTGACACAAGAAGGCCCGGGCAGCCATGGCCACGCCGCAGGAGAGGGTGGTGCGATTCAAGAATCAGAAAGGCGATGAGCTCTGCGGCACGCTCAGAGATGCAGGCGGCAAGGCGCGCTGGTTCAAACATGCGTGTTGCAAGGCCTCCACCAAGTGCAGTGCTCACTTGCTTGCACTGCTGCAGCAGGCTGTTGTCCTCCTGGTGCATGGCCTCATGTCCCTGAGGGACAAGGTGCGCTTTCCAGAGATCGCGGCTGCGCTTGCTGAGCGAGGCGTGAGCAGCCTGCGCTTTGACTTCAGCGGCAACGGCGACAGCGGCGGCGACTGCAGCTATGCCAACAGCTTCGGGGATACAGCAATTTATTAAAATATTAAAATTATTAAAATATCACCCGCTGTTGTCATGCCCTTCGCATCGGCAGCCAGCCTGTCTGGCAGCAGGGCCACTCACCACTCATGCAAGCCGTTCACGCGCGCTCGCCAGCCTGTCCGCCCGCTCCGTGCGCGGCAGACGGTCAGGGCAGGCCTGTTCGACTTCCTGCCGAGAGGGGGCGGGGGCGGCCGCGCGTCGCCGCGCGCCAAGCAGCTGGTGGATTAACTGATTGCCAAGGCATCACCGACAGCCGGAGGAGCGCGAGCTTCCTCTGCAGTACAGGAGGAAATACAGGAGCTGGTGCGCTTGTGTTGAGCTCCTTTCGCAAGGCGAGGGGCGTTGTCACTCCAAGTCCAAGCACAAAAGCATGGGCTTGGCGGTCGCAGGTCGAGCAGCTGGCCTCCCAAGGGCCCCGGGCGCCCGTGCGCAGCCCTCTGGTTTCGGGCGCCTATGAGGTGCGCGCAGCCAGCCAGCCCTGTGCGCCCTGTGTTCTGCCCGCCCGCAAGCGGTCCGGGCACGCGGACCCATGCCGCACCAGAGCGACTCCCTAGTCCGGAGTAGCAGGTCCTGTACTGCAGCAACCCCAGCGCGCCGGGCGGCCCCGTGCTGCGCAGCCCGCCGGGCCAGCTGCTGGCGGCGGGCCAGGAGCTTATTCAGACGCTGTCGGCCGACGGTGCCTTCCGCAACCAGGCGCGGCCGCGGGCCGGCGTCCCCAGGGCGCGCGGGCTGCCCATAGCCGGCGCGCTCGCGCTCACAGCCCGCGAACCCCACAGGTGAACTTCCGGGCGCTGTGGCTCATCCCCGGCTCGACCGCTCAAGACGGCGAGTGGAAGGCGCTCGATGGGCAGCGCTACCAGGCGCGCGCCCTGCTCCCGTATGTATGTAGGGTCTTAACCCCTAAAGGCCAGCCCGGAGGGCCATCGCCAGGACCTCCGTGTTCACATGAGGTGGGGGAGGGCTGCTGCTGGCGAGCCCGCCTGACGGGGGCGCCTGGTCCGCGGCTGCTGGTGCGCTCGCCTGACGGGGGCGCCCGGCGCGCGGCCGGCGGCAGATCAGCCTGCAGTCCAGCGGGCGGGAGGTGCAGCGCGCGTTCGAGGTGCTGTACCTGGACGAGCGGCTGCGCGTGGGGCGCTTCTAGCCCGAGGACGGCCGCGCGCCGCAGCTGTTTGTCTTCCGCCGCGCCGGGGCGGCAGGCGACGAGGCCGAGGAGGCGGAGGCCGAGGTGCAGCGCTGCACGCCCTTGAGGCCGCTCCTCTTCTGTGTCTGCTGCGCTGTTCTTAGTGCGCGTGTGCCGACGGAGCGCAGGTGTTTCCATGTATACGCAGTCAGACACGCGCGTAGCCGAGCTGTCGCACCCTAGCCCGCTGCCGCGCTGATAGCAGCACGGCGCGGGCGCAGGAGGAGGAGGAGGCGGACGGGGGGGAGGAGGCTGCTGCGCCTCCGCGCAAGCGCGGCGCTTTTGGCTTCCTGAGCAGGCAGAAGCCTGCGGCTGCTGAGGATCAGGAGGAGGAGGAGGCCGCTCCCAAGGCCGCGCCGCGCGCCACCCAGCGGCGCAGCGGGGGCGCGCCGCCGCCGCCGCCCGCCGACGAGGCGTGCGCCCCGCGCCGGCGTAAATGCTCATGGCAGTGTGCGGAAGACTTTGCCTACTGTGTATAGGGAACCCTAACCCTAAAGTGTGTGTGTGGAAAATTTTGCCTGTTGTGTATAGGGCACCCTTACCCTATACATGTGTGTGGAGGGTAAGGGTGCCCTATACATGTGTGTGGAAGACCTTGCCTACTGTGTGCGCGCGCAGGAGTGCGCGGCGCGCCTGCGGGGGGCGCATGCCGTGTGACTGTCCGAGCAGCGTGCGGGGCGGCTCGCTGAGACCGGTGCGGGGCGGGCGGCAGGGCGGTCGTGCAGGAGGCGGCGGACGCGCAGGAGGAGGCGCGCGACGCTGTGCGCAGGCAGCTGCAGGCGCTGACGGCCGAGTTCCGGTCTGCGCGCAACCAGACGCGCGACGCCTCGCTGTCGATCAAGTGCGCCGCCCCCGCACGCGCGCAGCGTGCAGAGAGTTGGTGACCTACTACACCGGGAGTTGGTGACCTACTACACCGTACTGCCAGCGCAGCAGGTATACTGCCAGCGCAGCGAGCGCTCGCGCCGCATGGTATAAGGACGCGCCGGAGCCCGACACGGCGCCGCTTGCGGCAGGGAGCTGGAGCGCAGCCGCCACGCGCGCGGCCAAGCTGCTGCAGCGCCTGGAGGCCGCCGCCAAGGCGACCGGCGAGCAGGCGGCGCAGGCGAGCACCGCGGTGGAGCAGGCGCGGGAGCAGCTGCAGGAGGCGGTCGCCGCGCAGCGGTGCGCGCCCGTGCCCGGTCTGCATGCTGTGCTGGGGCAGAGCTGTTGCGGTGAAGCGCGAGCGCCAGAGTGTGTGCGGTCAGTGCTTGGGTTTTGAGGTGTGATGGCTGCTGTGCAGGGAGGCCGAGCAGCGCGTGCGTCAGGCAAAGCGCTGAGGAGTTGCTCCTCAGGGAGCAGCTCCAGGACTGGCTCGCACTGGCTCGCCGCCGCCCGTTATGGAGGCTGTGTGACAGCAGGAGGCAGGTGGGCTGCATGATGCTTGGCAGAACGACTGACTGTCATGTCCTTGATTGGGTGCCTGGTGCCGATTGCGGCGACCTCAGAGATGCGCTTGCTGTAACCTCTCAGCCACGAACTGCACCAGCTGCACCGTGCTGACGCAAGGCATGAGGCTCCTGTGACATTCCTTTGACTGCGCGCACTGGCCCTGAATCTGGCCGAGCGCCTTCCTGTAACAAGCGCTGCCGCCAGCCATGCAGCACGAGCTAGTGGAATGAAGCCTTGGAGGTCATCAGAGCAAGCATATGTGAGGTTTGCAGTGATCCAGCCTCTCTTGTGCCAGGGCACTGACTTACCACCAGTTAATGAGTTGCAGGACAAGCCGCCTCGATGTATACACTCGCTCTGCACAGGCTTGTTCTGGTATCGCATCAAGCCAGGGGGGCCTGAACACCACCCGTCTTGTGACAGCAACAGAGTACCCTGTGATCATGCTGCTGGGCAGGTCCTTGCCAAAATACACCGCTACAGCCTACACCGCTGCGCTGCATTGCATGCGGCGACTGATGTCATTTTGCTACAAACCCTCGCCCTTGCAGACACTCACTCACCAGCAGGGTTGCAGGCCGAGGTCGCGCACAGCCTGCGCGGCCGCGTTGTGCCCCGCGCAGCCCATCACGCTGCCCGCTGGATGGCAGCCTGCGCGCGCATGTCTGTTCCCGTGAGCCTGCTGGGGCGCGGGGTGCGGACGCAGCAGCAGCTGAGCAGCAGAGCGCGTGCGGTACTGGCGCCGTCGTGGCATACGGTCACCGTAAGACGGTGATGCAGTTGTCTGGGTCGCGCAGCTTCGAATGAGGTATGACGCGCCAGCACGTGCAGAGCGCGGACAGCAGGTCTAGGACAATCGCTCATAGAGGCAGACCGCAGAGTATTTTGCCAGGCAGCACGACTGCGCACCACACCAGCGCGTACCGGCCGAGGCGGAGTACAGGCCGGGCACGGGCGTGGCGCAGGGGAAGCGCTCGTCGAAGCCGAAAGAGTTGTCGATGTGGTGGATGTGTCCCGCCGTGATGCCAAAGTGGCTGGCGAACTTGGGCGGCGTGAGCGTGAAGGTGTCCGCCACCTGGGTGCAGAGCGCTGCGGGCCTCGCATGCAGGGCATCTGTGCGGGGCGTCAGCATGCCCGGTAAACTGCAGGGCACGCATGCACTGCGGCCGCAGGCCCCGTGCGCCTGCAACCAGGAATCTTCAGATGCGCTCCAAGCATATAGCATGCATGTCGCTGTCGCACCTACCGCGGGCTGAAAGGACGAGAAGGCTGCACGGCCGTCGTGCGTGGAGGGGAGGAGGGCAGAGAGGGCGCGGTGCGGGCGCGGGGCGGCGCGCACCAGGTCGGACGTCCCGGGTGCAAAGCGATCGCAGATGGACAGCAGGTGCCGCACGTACGGCGCCTCGGCCGCCTCCCAGCTGCCGCTGGTCAGCGTGTGCGGCACCTGCGCGCGCGCGCGGGTGGGCGCGGGCTGCCGCGCGCGGGGCTGCAGCGAAGCGTAACAGCTTGTTGCCCCTTAAAGGGAGATGACAGCGAAGCGTAGCAACTTGATATACACCACACCCTTATTATTTGGGTCCAAAATCACCAGGGGCGCCCTCGGCCTGCTTTGTAGGCCCGCAGCACTGGCTGGCATGGCTGGCCTGCACTGCTGGCCCGCACTGCCGCCCCGCCTTGCCGCTCTGCTTTGCTGCCGCGCCTTGCCGTCCTGCTTTGCCGCCCTGCTCGGCCTCGGCCTGCATTGCGGCCCTGCTGCGCCCCCGGTGCCCCTGAAGCGGCTGTGGGAGGCTGCACGACAACAAGCCTTCCCCAAAGGGCCTTCACCATCATCATCATCTTGCACCTCGCAGGGCTTCATGCGAGCGCGCGTCACGCCACGCAGCATGCCAGAATATTGAATGAGGGCAGAGCATGTCATTGAGAGCGGCAGAGGGCGGACAATGCTTGCGGCTCCATACGGGTTTGCTCTACTCCTCTACTGAAACAGCTGCAAATTGATAGATCGTGTTCACTTGTCTGCAGGCATGCAAGCGCACCCACTGCACAAAGAGCGCGGAGTTGTGGTGGCCGCCCGCGTCCTGCAACGGGCCGTCCACAGTGGTGTGGATGTACCTGCACGCGCGGTCCGGACTACGACCGCATGCGCGCCCTGCAGTACTGCAGGCTGTCGCCGCTGGCAGGGCTTGTGTGTCAGCCCCCTGGTGCAGCTGCACAGTTGCTTCCCGGGTTGCAAGCCCCTCTCACCCAGCGGCCTGTCCAGGAGCAACCGGAAACTTGTGGACTCGCTGCAGAGCATGCGCTGATGGCCGACCCGGGACACGCGGGCTCGCTGGCGGCAAGCGCAGCCAGTGCAGGACGGCAGGCCCGCAGCGCGCGCCACTCGATGGCGGGGAAGTCGGGCAGGCGGCCGGCCCGCGCGTCCGCAAAGCCGGCGGAGAGCGCGGGCAGCACGTCGCGCTCGTCTGGCAGCAGGTGGATGGTCGTCCATTGCTGGCGGCCGGCTCCGGCAGGCAGCGGAAGCGCGGCAGCCCCGTCAGCGCCATGTTGACCTGCGCGGCGCAGCGCCTTAGGGTAGGGCTTCAGGGTATAGGGTTATCTGAGTCAGAGTAGGGCAGGTTCAGGGCTTGGGTTCTGCAGAAGCAGGCAAAATCGATGTTAATATCACAAAGTGGTGCAGTGAACAACTGCTGAGCGTAGCACCCCGTGCAGCACCTCACGCGCGCGCGCGCGCCGGCTCTGTGCATGCCGCCTGGGCGCAGGGCAGGGCGCGCGCCTTGAGCGTGGTGCCGTCGCGGCGCATGGCGTCCAGGCGCTGGTTGAGGTCCGTGCCGAAGCGCTGCGCGCCCACCAGCTCGCGCAGCCGGAACGGGTCCAGGTTCCCGACGACCACCTTGGCCTCGACCTGCCGCCCGCCGCGGCGCGCCCCTTGGCGGTCAGGTTAGGGTTGGGGTCCAGGTTCCCGACGACCACCTTGGCCTTGACCTGCCGCCCGCCGCGGCGCCCCCATCGGCGGAGCGCGCCCAGGGCTCATGCAGCCCGCCGCGGCGCCGCCGTCGGCGGCGCGCGCGCAGGGCTCGTGCAGCCCGCCGCAGCGCCTTATTTGGCGGCGCGCGCCGAGGGCTCGTGTGGTGGGCCTGAAACAGTGCCGCGTTGGTGGCAGTCCACCTGGTTGCTTGCACCGCCTCTGCGTGATGCAGTGTGTGTCACAAGCACGACCGCAAGCAGACACGCGTCTAAGACAGTGTCCCGACTGTCTAGCTTGTCCTGAAGCTAAGACAGCGCTGATATGTGCATGGGGAGCACCGGGGCCCGGCGCGCCTCTTCGCCGCCGGCCAGGCGCACGCCCCGTGCGGCGCCGTCCAGCCCCACCAGCACCGCCTTCACGGGGCGCCCGGTCTCAATGCGCGCGCCCTCCCGCAGCGCTGCCTGGCGCGCCCGCGCCCGGCGGCGCCTGTGAGGGCGCCGGCGGGCGCGGGCGCGCCTGCCGGCGCGCCCGCCGCCGGCGCGCCTGCGCACGCCCTGGCGCCGGACAGGTGGAGAGCGGCATCGGCAGTGAGTGGGCATGCGATGCCAGCGGTGGGCATGCAGTGCAGTGCGCGAAGGGGGGCTGCGCCTGCGCCAGCAGGCTGCTGACGGTGCCCATGCCGCCGCGGACCACCATCCAGGTCCCCTCCGCGCCCGGCAGACGGCACTGGCGCGCGCCCCCGACACAACGCTGACAGGGTGCCCTGACCGCGACGCATCGGGGCCGGGATGGCGGCACGCAAGCGCCGGCTGCACGCCTGCGAGCGCAGGGCGTCCTTCCCGCTGCCCGCGGCATGCCGTGCCCAGGTAACACAGGACAGGGTTGAAACCTTGCCTTTATAAACCTAAGCGCGCACCATGTTGTGGCACAGGAAGTTCAGGCCGGAGCCCGGCATGTCCCACGTCGCGGTCAGGCCGGACACGCCGTCCGTGACGGCGTACATGGCGCGGAGGAGGTCGTTGCGAAAGCCAAAGCGCTGCAGGTAGTCCGCCACCGGCCGCCTGCAGAGGTCCACAAACACCTGCGCGCCCGCACGCGCGGCCCTGAGCGCCCACGTCCTATGCTGCCAGCTCGTTGCATGCAGCGCGGGCCGAGCCGCGCGCACGCCTTGCTGCCGACCCCGCCATGCGCTCGCACGCGGCTGCCGACAGGCAGCACGGCTGCAGCGGGCGCAGTTGCCCGCAGCCGCGCGGCGCCGCCCAGCCGGCTGTGCTGGTTGAAGCCAACGGCGGGCATACTTGAGCAAGACTGCAACGCCAAGGGGCCATGCGGCGCGCCTGCCGCAGCTGAGGCCGCACGTAGCGCTCCGCAGTGGCCTCCACGGACAGCGGCGGACGCAGCCATGTGGGAGCTATGTCCTCGCGCAGCAGCCGCAGCTCTGCCTGAGCCAGAGGCGCGCGCTTCAGCAGGCTGGTCCGCGCGCGGCGGCCCTGGGGGGGGGGGGGGGGGGGGGGGGGGCTCACCGGCCACGCACGCCCACAGCTTCACGATGCCCATCGCGTTCTCGAAGAGCACGTACAGGATGCAGTGCAGCCAGCCCTGCCGCGC
>JAABUY010004657.1_pt1 | contig 14234 bp, 16 predicted proteins | sample 5560271 | NCBI WGS metagenome assembly JAABUY01 (sample SAMN10711886, study PRJNA513374) | rock metagenome | isolation source: Antarctica rocks | place: Antarctica: Victoria Land, University Valley
CGCCGCCGCGGGGCACACGAGCAGCGGCAGGCTGGGCGCGAGCGCGCGCTCGCCCTCCTGGTCGCCCGGGTCCTCGCCCGCGCCCAGCGGCGGCACCTGCGCCCGGCGCGCTGCTGGGCGTGGGCGCGCAACCCTGCGACAAGCCCCGGCCGCAGGGTCCTGTCCGCGCGCAGCGGCCGCCGTGCAAACCAAGTACGCAGCCACAACCTGAGCAAGACAGCTCCTGTGGCAAGCAGGCACGACTGCATGAAAATTAAGGCAACGAGCGGTCGCGTCATTTTTCAGCCAGAATTTTTGCAATGTGGAGGTTGATCATCAGCAGCGAGCTTGGATGCAACCATCAAGGTTCCACGACTTCCTTAGGTACCCTACAATGACCCCAGCACAGCCAGCCATGCACCCCGCACCACCGTACCTCGCTGCCTGGCCTGCGCCTCTCGGGGCAACGCGACAAAAGCAGGGCTGCCGCGCGCCGCGCGGCGCACCAGCGCGCGCAACGTCGCCTTGCCGCCGGCCAGCAGCCCGAGCGTCTCCGTGACGAGCGCGCTGCCGAGCTCCACGCCCGGCGGCAGCACCAGCGGGGACGCCACGGGCGCCGCCGCGGCGGCCGGGCCCGGCGCGGGGGCGCCGGGGCTGGGGCCATGGGCCGCGCCCAGCAGCCGGCGCGCGGCCGCCGCCTCGGCGAATATGTCGGCCGGCAGGTCGACCGCCTGCGGTTTGCCAGCCTCAATGTAGGTCATGGGCTCGTAAACCTAGGTTTGAGCAAAGCCCTACCCTACCAGGTCACGCAGGCAGGGCGGCTGACCGCGCGTTCCAGTCAGCAGAGTGCATGAGGGCATGCGGTCGGAGTTTGCCGCTCCTGCAGCCTGCTTGCAGGTCCACCGGCTCAGGACGCCGTCAGCCCGGGGGCAAGCATCGCACGGGGTGACGCGGATGCCTGCCCCGCCAGTGGCTGAGAGCTCTGGCGGCCAGGCCGCGCGTGGGTGGGGGGTGGGTGGTGCGCTAGGGTTAGGGTAGGGTCAGACCGCCAGCGCCGCGTGGAAGGCCTTGGTGAGCGTGTAGGGCGCGCGCGGGAAGGCCGCGTACACGAAGCGCCGCTGCAGGAGCAGCAGCGAGAAGGCGGCCGCCAGCGTCGCCTCCGGGAAGCGGCGCGCCTGCCGCGCCGCGCGCGCCTCGTCAGCGGCCATAAACCTACACAAGTCCTGATGCTCCGCCGCGCCACGCGCGCCGCGTCAGCGGCAGCACAAGCGCCCGAGCTGCGGCGCCCGCTTCTGTTCCCTTACTTCCTTCCAGGCCGCCTTCTAGTCGCCCGAGACGACCTTTGCCGCGCCTCCACAACGTGCGCGGTTGGCCGCCACTGAGCATACACACATGACAGCACATCGCGTCGGCAGCAACGCCTGCGACACTGATCAGGGCCAGGAGTGCAGGTGCCCAGGACCATGCGTCCGGTCAATTAACCTGGAGCAGCTCAGCAGGGAAATGCTAGACGCTATTGTATGGACATGGGTCAACATTCAAACGGTCCAACCCCTTATCACTGCTGGCTTGAGTGACGCAAGCGGCGCAAGCACACATGCCGGGCGCACCAGGGCGGTGTAGGCGTCCGCATCCAGGGGCGCACGGCGGCCGGCCGCGGCCGCCTCGGCCGCCACCAGCAGCGCGAGCGTCAGCTCCGCCGCCGCCGCCACCGCCGGCGTCGGCGCCGCGCCTGGCGCTCGGCCGCACGCGCGCGTGACCGGCGGCACCGCTTCCGCGAGCAGCGAGGGACCAGCACAGGACGGCGTGACGCTATCACGCACTGCTGATAGCAAAAAAAGGCCGCTTGCCTGAAACAAGGCGAGACCATCGCATGCATCTGTACTGCTCAGAGGGTGGCAGCGGGTGCGGGGCGCACAGGGCGCTGCGGCGGCCAGCGCGTGCAGCCCGGCGCGCCCCACGCTGCTGCGCCATTGCATCGCCGTCAGCAGCGCGCGCCGCGGCGGCGGCAGGGCCGCGGCGCCCGCCGCAGCCGCCGCCAGCCGCCGCTGCGCGCTCGCGGCCGCTGCGGCCGCGGCCGCCCCCGGCGCGCCCCTGGGCCGGCCCCCCGCCACGGCGGCCCCCGCGGGCAGTGCGCCCGCGCGCGCCTCGCGCGGCCGCCGCGGCTTGGGCGGCGCCGGCGGGTCGCCCGGGCGGCGGCGCGTGCGCTTAGGCACCGGCGCGCCGTCCGGGCCCAGCGCTTCGTCCTGCGCGCCCGCCACCTCGATGGCACAGTTTTAACGAGATGTCTCAGCATCACCAATGTGCGCGGCGGGTGCGCGGCGCATGGGGCGGCCTCCGCATTCATCGCCTCCTGTTGGGTGGTGCTGTGTGTAGGCTCGGGGCGCCATAGGGCTTGGAATTGATCATCCCGCCGCAGCTTCAGCGCACAGCAACATACACAGGCGTTCTCACCGTTTGGACCGGCGGGGCGCGCAGCGGCAAGGGTCGCACGCCGCGGACGCCCTTTTGCGGGAGGCGCCCGGCGCTGACTGGGCCGCCTTGGCGCTGGAGAGGACGTGCCGAAAGGGGTTCGGGTTCACGCAACCAGCACAAGCCCTCAATTGCACCCTCAACCACACACCAATGCAACGGGAGGGCCTGAACAGGAGGGCCTGGCACGCGGGCATCTGCCTGTGGGGCAGCGCGCCTGCCCGCGCTTGCGCTTCGGCCGCTTCTTCTTCGTCGGGTCCAGGCGGTGGAAGGCCTGCTTGAGCACCTGCGCGCGCCATCAGCAAGGGTTGCACATTCTACCCTACCCTATCCAGGCAATGGAGGGCCTGCCTGAGCGCCCCAGCGCCGACCTCCTCTGCTGCACACCACATTTTTGCCGCACGTGCTGCAGCCCCGGACCAAGCAGCGGCTGTGGCTCCCAGGCCTGCCACGCCCCGCAGCGGCTATGCCCGAGTCTGCAGATGTTGCAGCTTCAACACTTGCAGATTCAAAGCTCAGGCGTAGGTATATCTCTTGCGGCTGGCAGGCAAGATCGCATGGAGGGCGTGCGTGGACGCCCGACTCCCACTGGGCTCCTGAACCTGCCAGAACGCCAGTGCTCACAGGTGCTCCCGCTCCGGGGGCAGCAGGGCAGGCGGCTCTGGCGGCCCTGCTAACCCTAACAAGCGCTTCTCAGGGCGCCACCTGCTCCAGCAGGTCCTCGGCCTCGCGCTCCGCGCGCTCGTCGGCGCCGTCGGCCGCCTCCCACAGCCGCCCGGGCTCCAGCGCGGCCTCCAGCGCGGCCATGCGCCGCGCGAGCTCGGCCTGCGCGTGCTGCACGCCGCCGCGGGCAGGGCCGCCGGGCGGCTGCGCCTCGCCGCCCTCCGCGCCTGCGCAGCCACCGTCACCAGGTGTACCACTGACATTATGTTTATTAATTATTGTTATCTTTCCAGCAGTTGCGGGTGCTGCCGGCGGCCGCGGCTGCCTGCTGTCGGGCGCCCCACCCCGGCAAGGCCCTGCGCTCGGCGCGCTCCGCCTCTGCGGCGCCCCAGCTGATTACTGGGCACACTATGCACAAAGAATGCCACACAAACAATGCAGGGCAGTACATGCATGGACAGATGGACACAGGGAACGGACAGCCCTGGACCGGACCGTCGTTTGGCTGCGGGGCGCGCTTGCGCCGCTTGCCGCCCGCGCCGCCTGCCGCCTCGGCGCCGGGCTGCGGCGGCTGCGCGGGGTGGCGCCCGGCGTAGCGCGCGTGCACCTCCGCGGCGAGCTCGCGCAGCCGCTGCATGATGCCCGCCGTCTGCGCGCGCGGCGCTCCGTGAGGCCCGGGCGGGCGGCCGCGTGCGCGGCTCTTGCCGGCAGGGCGCACATGGCTGCCGCCGTCCAGCTGACGAGGGCTGCAGGGACCGTCCGTCCGACGCCTGCGCCTGCACGGCGCAGGGCTGCCTGTGTGGCCAGCAAGTCCGAGCGAGCGGGCGCGGCGGCGGCCGCGGGCGGGCGGGCGCGCGGGCGCACCGGGTTGTCGCACAGGGCCTGCGTCATCACGCGCGTCTCCGAGTCCATGAGCGGGCGGTGCAGCTGCGCCGCAGCGAGCCGCTGCAGGCGGGTGTGCACCTGCCGCCCTCGGCCCAGAGTTAAGCTGTATAAGGATTAAGCCCTGATATAGGCGGCAGGGCTGGTGCGCGCCTGCCGCCCTCGGCCTAGGGTCAGGCCTAGACCTGAGCTGGGCGGCAGCGGGGCGACCGCGAGCGCGCCAACCACCGCCTGACACGGTTCTACTGACCAGGCCGGCGGGCGGCATGTGCCAGCAGGCCCAAATGCACGGCGGCGCCGCGTGCGCGAGCGCGGCGGCGCGCGCCGCGCCGGGGCGTGCCTGCGACTCCAGCATGCTGAGCGCGACCAGGCGGTTGCGCGCCGACGTGAACGCGTCCCGGTCGAAGCCGTGCCGTGCGTGCCACCTGCGCGCGGCGGGGAGAGGCGCATGGTGACGGGGGCGGAGCAGCACCAGCGCCCATGCCACCGCAGGCGCGGCCGCGGCCGCGGCGGCGCAGGCTCCTGGCGAGGCAGGGCGCAGGCTGCGCAGTCTCTGCAACAGCGGTGCTGCGCAGTGCGAGGAAGCGTGTCATGCACACACGTGCGGCACTGCCCAAACCCTGCGCATCGGCCGAATGTTCTGCAACTGACGGGCCTGAGGAATAATACGGCGTACACCGACACACAGCCACAAGGCTTGTGACTTTGGCAGTCTATGCAGAGCCAGACGCGGCGATGGCAGGTGGCAAGCACACAGGCGCCGCGCTGGGCACACGCCCCGACACAGCACGAGTTTGAACCCGCCTGCTCAGAAGCCAGGCCCTCCCCTCACACCCCACGAGCGTCCTTGCACCAGGTTGCTCCGCCACAGGCACCGCAGCCTTGGCCGCCAGCGCAGCACATGGCGGCCCCAGGCGTCTGTCAGCGGGTCCCACCGCGCGGGGCGGAGGGAGAGGGTAGGGTCAGTGGACCAACCACTCAAATCGTATCCATATAAAGGGGCCCCTACCCTAACCCTATGAGGCGCGCACCGCAGCCACGCGCGCAGCATCGCCTCGTCCTCGGCTTCCGAGAACAGGCGCTTGCGCTCCATGCTGCGCTTGAGCTTCTCGCGGTCCATGCTCACCTGCCGGGCGCGCGCCGCGCGCGTCGGGCTGTGCCGGCTGCGGCCCGTTGGGCGCAGGAATAAAGCACGCAGCAGCGGCACCACGCAGAGGCTGGGCTGACGACCATGCCTCACGCCAGGCGCATAGCACGGATGCATGCGGCGCCGCACGGCGGCGCCGCAAGGCGGCGCCGCAGGGCGCGCCTTCGGCTTGCCCATGAAGCCGCCCTTGGGCTCCCTCGGCTTGCGCTTCCGCGGCGCCGCCGCCGGCGGCCCCGGCGGCGCGCCCGCCACGCCGGCCGCTTGCGCCGCCGGCGCCGCGGCGCCCTCTGCGCCGAGCGGCTGCGGCGCCGCGGCCCCGCCCGGTGCAAGCGCGGACGCGGGCTCCTCGTCCTCGTCGTCCGCGTGCGCCAGGCGCTCCTGCTCGCCGTCGCTGAGCTCGTCGCCCGGCGCCGGCGCCGGCGCCGCCTGCCGCGCCTCCTCCCTGCCGCGCCCAAGGCGCAATCTGACTGTGTTCGCATGGGCCTATCCGGCTCCCGTGCACTTGGGGTTCGAGCGCAGGGCCTCAATCGCCACCATCGCCTGACTGGGTTGCGAGGCGGGCGGAGGGCGGCTGCGCAGACGGGTGACCGGCCCGCCGCGGCGCACCGGGGCTGCGGTGGCATGACCATCCACCGGCTCGCCGGCGCGGGCGCCGCCGGCGGCCGCGCCCGCCCGGCCTGCCGCGGCTGCGGCGGCGGCCGGCCGGCGCGCGCGCGCGCCGCGCCCTTCTGCGCGCGCTTCAACACCTGCGCGCGCGCGCGCCGCCGGCCGTCAGGTGCCCGCCGGTTCGCTCCTGACGGCCTGAGCACCGGGCGCGCACGGCATGCAGCAGCGCATGGCATGCAGAATTGCACTGCCAGCCTGGAGCTCCCCTGTCCCCAGTCCCAGCGCAGGAACAGCAGATCACCGCCAGTCACCCGGGGAGGCAAGACCTTGCAACATGTTGGGGGAGTGGGGGCGCCTGCGGGTAGAGCACGTCCAGGTTGAGCGCGATATGGTGGCAGAGGTGGAGGGGGTAGGGTAAGGGTTAGGGTAGGGAGCGCGCCTGCGGGTAGGGCAGGTCCAGGTCGAGCGCGATCTGGTGGCAGAGGTGCAGGTCGGGCGCAGCGGCGCAGGCCTGCAGGCGGCGCGCCAGCGCCTCGGCCTGCGCGCGCGTCAGCAGCCGCGCGGCGGCCCAGCCCTCGCGCGACGTGGCGCCGCGCTCTGCGCTTGCCGGGAAGCACAGGCCCATCTTCTCGCGCCTGCGCGCGGCGCGCCCGCGCCCTCGGCAACTCCGTCTGCAAGTTGATGCAGCTTTTATTACGAGAAGCGCAGGCCCGTCTTCTGGCGCCTGCGCTCAGGGCGCAAGCAAGCCCTTGATAGCTGGCTGCACTGCAATTCGCCTTCGGAGCGCAGGCCCGCCTCTCGCTCCTGCGCACAGGGCGCCCGTGTCCATCAGACAATCTGGCTGCACTGTGATGCATTGATCCCGCGGGTGAAGGGCGCTGACCATGGCGCGACCTGCAGCGCTCCGCGCCTGGCGCCCCAAGCACATGCACGGCATGTGCTGGGCGCGGGCGCGCACCAGAGCGTGCACAGGATCTCCAGGCGCGCCCAGTAGCGGCCCGGCGCGCCGGCCGCGCGCAGGTCGTACGTGCGCCGGCCGCGCGGGAAGCCTGCACGCCCAGGACGTACCCGTGCTCTAGCGGGCATGCAGGCGCACTGCACGCTCCATGCTTGCTGCCAGTTGTGGCCTGTCCACACCCTAGTAGGACAAAGCCAAGGCATGACAGCGCTGTGCCGGCTATGCACACGGACACCGCCACTTGCGGCATGGCGGGACGCCGCGCCCCGAGCGCGCCCAGCAGCATTTGACTCCGCTCAAGCGCGGGGTGTGTGACGTGCTGTGAACCCTACCCTCTAGCATGAGCCTTGGCGCATGTGCAGCCGCCAACAATGTGCGCGGCAGGCGGCTGGCTCCTCACCAGGCGTGGCCCAGACCCACAGGACTAATCATCACACTATGTGACCATCGGATTAAACGGGACTCACGCACCGCCCACACGGACCCTTCTTATCTGGCAAAACTAGACGCGCACCGTCGGGGACGGGCACCGCGGGCGGCTGCTCCTCCGGCGCGCCCAGGACCGCGGCGCCGCACTCGCCGCCGGCGCGCGGCCCGCCCGCGGGCAGCGCCAGCGCCTCGGCCTGCAGCTTGGGGTCCGCCAGGTCGGCGGGCTCCTCCAGCGCGGCCTCCGCCTGGCGTGCGCGCGGGGCGGCCGGAAGGGTTAGGGCTTAGGGAGACAGGGTTAGTTCTCACCTTAAACCTATCAGCTGGCCCTTTGCGGCAGGGCGGGCGGCATCTCCCGGCGGCGCCCTGCGCCTCGCAGGCCAAATACGGCCGCAGGCGGCGCTCGCCCTTGGCTGCAGCCCTGCTCTGGAGGTGAGCCCCAGGCGCGCACTGCGAGCGCCCTGGCCGCGCTGCACCTCGATCGGATCGCGGCAGCGTGCGCCTGCAGCTGCGCTCACCGCAGGCTCCCCGGGCGCCGGGCGCACCGAGGCCAGGAAGGTGAGAGCGGCCGCAGGCGCGGACTCGGCCGCCGCGCCTGGCGCGCCGCCGCCCGGCGCGCCGCCGCCCTTGCGGCGCTCCGCCGCGACCAGGCCCAGGGCTTCCAGCGTCTGCCGCCCGACGCAGCCGCCACTTCAGCGCGCGCCCCCGTCCCCCTCCCCTCCCCCTAACCCGACCACACGAGGGCGCCCAGCTCGATAATGCCGTGCAGCACGACTGAAACGAGTGACATGGCTGGTATGGTCGACCGCGCGCCCGCGCGCCCGGCCCGCGTGAGCGCGCCGGGCACGCCTGGAGCGCACCTCCAGGGTGCGCAGCAGGCGGCCGGGCGCGCCCGCATCCAGCAGCTGCGCCTGCACGTCCGGCGGCAGCTCGCCTGCGCGGGCGCGGCGCCCGTCAGCCTGCGCCTCCCCCTCGCCTGCTCTCCGGCACAACGGTGCCGGCGCGCTCGCAGCACTGGCTCGAACGGCGCAGGGCGCCCGTGTCTGTTCACATGACTGCAGGCTTGCGCGGGCGCGCAGCCGCCGGCGAGGAAGCGCGGCGCTGCCGCAGGGCCGCCCGGGCGCGCACCCAGGCGCTGCGAGCGCGCGCACGGCGCCGCCTGGACCGTCTTGACGTCGACGCAGGAGCCGGCCACCTGCAGGACCAGGCCCACGGCCAGCGCGTCGAACAGCCCGCGCAGCGAGAAGCGGCGCCCGCCGGCGTCACCGCCGCCGCCCGCGGCCGCGGCCCCGCCGCCGCCGCCGCCGTCGCCAGCCGCCGCCGCGCCCCGCTCCGGCGCCCCATCGCTCGGGCCGTCGGGCGCTGCCCCGCCGCCCAGCGCCGCCGCCAGGTCGGGCGGTGCAGCGGGGCCTGCCGCAGCAGGCGCGGCTGGCGCGGCTGCCGCGCGCGCGCCCGCCGCCCCGGGGGCCGGCGCGGGCCCCGGCCCCGCGCCAGGCCCTGGCACGGCCGCCCGCGCCAGCCCGCCGAAGCACAGGGTCGTGCGTGAGGGCAGCTGGAATGTGCCGGCCGCCCGGCCGCCCGCCTGGCGCGCCGGGGCGGGCGGCGCCGCCGCGCGGTCCACGAGGCGGTTCGCGCCGCCCGCGCCGGCCACGGGGTCCAGGCCCGGCCGCTCGAAGCCGCCGAGGCCTGCGCGCCGCGCAGCCGCGCGCGGGTGCGCTTTGCTGCCCCTGCTAGTGCAATGCCGCGCGAGGCCGCAGCAGCTAGCCGCTGCGCGCTTGTCGCGCCCCGGCGCTGCACGGGCCAGATAGGCCTGGGTGCAGCCACCGCAAAAGCGCAGGGCAGCCCCTGCGCCCAACCCTGATGCACACTCCATGCAGGTCCGTCGTCACTGGTTGTGTGCAGGCACCCTGATAGAACCCTACAGGGTCCGGGGAGGCGCACCCAGCAGGCGCAGGATGGCGTCGTGCAGCAGGCGCGCTCGCACCATCTTGGGCTCAACGTAGCCGTTGCCGGCGCGCGCGGCTTTCTCCGCATTATACTTGGCGCGCGCCACGACCTGGCGGCGCCGCCGGCGCTCCTTCGCCGCGGCGCCGGCGGGCGCCCGCCCTGGAGCGTGCCCGCCGCCCTCCCGCGCGGCCCCTTCCCGCACGCCCCCCGCCTCCTCCCCCAGCCCGTCGACGTCGAGCGCGCTGTTGCCTGCCCCCGGGCCGCGCGCCTCGCCGGCCGCGGCGCCGTCCGCGCTCGCGGCAGCAGCGTTGGGCGCGGCGCCGGGCAAGCCCCGCGCGCCCGGGCCCGGCTCGGCGGGCGCCTCGGCGGCGGGCTCGCGCGCGGCGCCGCCGCCGGGCGCGGCTTCGGGCGGCGGCTCCCCCTGCGCGCCAGGCCCAGGCCGCTCAGCCCCCACCCTACCTGAGCTGCTGCAGCAGGGTGCAGAGCTCGCCAGCGTGCCGGTGGTATTTGAAGCTCACAGGCGGCAGAGCATGCGAGGCTCTTGCCGTCAGCACGCAACGCCGACCGCGCTCCGGCCGCATCAGCATGCGGCGCCCGGCCTCGCAGGCAGGACGCGTCTGCGCACGATGCCACGCCCTGTCACACTGCCATCCTCGGCCACCCGGAACAGAGTTGCCAGCACTGGAGGGACGTCCAGGACACGCGCTCCCGCGTGTGGGAGGCGGCGCCCGCTGCAGAGCCGCGGGCGGCGGCGGCACCTTTGGCGGCGCGCGGCCCATCTTGCCGTAGCTCGCCTTGCGGCGCGCCGCGACCGCCTGCCTCGCCTGCGCGGCCGCGCGCGCATGCGGCTCAGCTGGGGGGGGCCGCACGGCGCCGGCCGTGCCTTTGCCACCTGGGGCGCAGCCAGCGCCGCCTGCGGCGACCAGTGAACGGCCAGCGATGGATCACGTCACGGGGGGCACGCGGTCCGGCATGGCCGCGGGGCACCAGACTGATGCCGCACTAACGCACACTCGCCATGTTTCTGGACGTTGCTCGACAAGTGCTCGTGCTGGGGCCGCCGGCGTGTGCACGCCCTAGCTGGGCTGCTGCAGGCTTGCGACACGGAGCGCTGACTGTTGAGCGGTGCACCAAGCGCCGCCCGTACCGCAGAGACCCACCCGCAAGAGCAGCAAATGCTGGGCGCTGGGTGCATGGGCGCATGCGGCCGCGCATCACAATGCCTGCATGAGAAAAAGCGGCGTTTTGAGGCCCGGCAGGCCCATGCACGCACCACGCCCGAGGGCCAGCGGCGGCACAGGGGTGCACCGGGGGCACAGGGCCATTGCTGAGCAGGCCCTACCCTAGCCTACCCCAGCCCTAACCCTGACCATGTGCACGCACCGCGTCCACCAGGCGCTCGTCGATGGCGGCGCAGGGGTGCACCAGCAGCGGCGCCTCGACGGGCTTCTGCTTGCGGTCCAGCGCGGGCGCGGACAGGTGCGCGTAGACCGCCTGCTCGCCCAGCAGCTGCACTCTGTTGGTGGACAGGTGCAGCTGACTGAGGTTACGACAGTACGAGGCGTGTGATCCGCGGCACTAGGCCACTCTTCAAGCCGCGGGCTGTTGGTGGGTGGGCGCAGATGGCTGGGCTCAGGACAGCATGAGGCGCATCATCCGAGCCACCAGGCAGTTCTTCGCTGGCATGACATGGGCGTCAGTGAAGGAGGGATCGCTCGTGAGCGTGGACCTGCAGAGTGTTTGTTGAACTTTGTCAAGCGCGCCACTTGTGAACATTGTTAAGCGGGCCACGCAGGGCTGAGTGAGCAGGCTGGAGACATGCAAGCATCGAGTCGGGATGCAGAGCAGGCATGGTCATGTAAAAAATGACGGCAGTGACCAGTGAGCCGAGGCAGGGTAGCCTCGCCGCCAGACAGTTCCGCGCCTGTTTGGCCACGACCAAATGGCCGATGATGCGCGCGGCGGTCTTGCGATCGACGCGCTCCCCCTCGCGCGTGCCCTCCACCTGCGCGCGCGCCGGCCCGCCGCCGCTGATGCGGGGACGCTGCAGGGCGCAGCGCCCACTGATGCCTGGCATGCTGCGACACGATGCTACATGCGCAGCCCTCATGGAGTGGCTCCGGGGTCCTAAAACCATTTTTTGCGGGCAAGAAATGCACCTCACCACCTATTTATAGGGCCCGTGGAGCTTGGGCGCTGCAGCTGTCCAGACCAGCACAGGACCAGAAGCTGACAACCACAGCCCGCCACCTCAAAGTTCGGGCAATACTTTGTGCGTACGCCGGATGTTGGATGCAGGTGTCTAACTCACAGCAAGGTCGCCCGGTGACGGTTTTGTGTGCCAGCGGAGTGCGGCAGCCGCATTTCGCCGGGGCGGCGCGCCTGGAGCATCCTGCGGAGGTCGTACGCCACCAGGAAGCCCTTCTCAGCCAGCAGCTCCGTGCAGCACCGCACGCGCGCCTTGAGCACGGTCGTCGCGCGCTTGCCGAGCTCCGCTTCGCTCACCGTCGGCAGCACCTGCGCGCAGCCATGGCGCGCAGAGTCCGGACCGCCACGACTGCTAAGCTGCTATGGTGCTGTCAGGCCCGCGCACAGGGTCTGCCCACCCTCGCATCTCATCAGTGCATTCATAGGTTGTGCAAAGACGTAACACGCGCGCCGGTACGCAAATGCGGTCGAGTTCGGCTGACTGGCAGCCTCCCCACCCAGCTTGCTCGAGCGGCACTCACAATATACTCATACTTTACGTGTGCGCGCACCGTGACCATGCCCTGCAGGAGCGAGGCGCCGACGTCGGGATGCGCGGGCGGCTGGCGCGTCAGCACCGGCCATGCCGCCGCCTGCGCGGGCGCCCCGCCGCCCGCCCGCTCGCCCTCATCGCCCCGGGCGGCAGCGCCCCGGCCTGCAGCGCCGTCTGCACAGTTACCACCAGCGACCTCCAGCAAAGCATACCTAAACCTGACGATCACATGACGAACTTGAACTGAGACGAGGCCCAACGACAGAGAGCCTGTGCTTCGCGACGGATCCTCTGGAGTTGACCTGGATCCACTGAAAAGTACCTCACAAACACTGGGGGAGGGGGAGAGGGGATATGCACACAGAGAGCCTGCGTTCTGCAGAGGCAGCAGCCTTGCACAGGTTCAGATATGGCCCTTTGCAGGACGGTTATTGCTTGAATCGGCACCTGGGAGCCCCGGCGGTGCCTGGCCCTGCGGCGCTGCTGCGTTTGCCCTGTCGGCCGCAGGATGGGTCGCAGCAGCAGCAGCGGCCGCGGCCGGCCCTCCGGCCGTCCCTGAAGCATCGCCTGCGCCAGCCGCCACGCCCGCTGTTGCACCTACGCTTGTTGGTGCCTCAACAGGCTCTTGTGGGAACGTTTGAGTATACACGGTAGTGTAGGGTATCATATATCCTACCCTATGGTGATGCACACTACCAGCTGCAGAAGCGAAGGACCGCACCTTCTGACCCGCCCGGCGGCGCCAGGTCGCGCGCGGTGATCCAGCCCCCCTTGGCCGCGGGCGCGCGCTGCAGGCACGCAGGGGCGCTGCCTGCAGCACCAGGGGCCCGCCCGCGAGGCTCCCCTGGCGCCGCCGGCGGCGGCGCCGCGGCGGCGCCCGCGAGCGGCGTCGCGAGCGCCGCGCGGTGCTTGGCCAGCATGTCCGGCGGCAGCTTGAAGACCTGGCAGCCCGCGTAGCGTGCTGGAAGTGGCAAGGCTATCAGCTGACGACACCACGGGGTCGTCACTTTTTTTTCTTGACGCATGAATGGGAAAGGGTGCTTGCGGAGCGCAGGGGCGGTAGCACAGCATTGACTGGGTACGCTGCTTCACCAGACTCTGTCTTGCGCAGTCTGTGCGCTTGGCAGGCCTGGACGTGGGGCTCTGACAGCAGTCTACCGCTGTCTCGGAGTGCCCGGCGAGCGCACAGCAGCGTGGCGCTGGCGGCACGCGCACAGAAGCTGGGCCGCCTCCTGACGATGACGGACGCAGCGCACATGCGCTCCGGGGCCTCATCAATGCGGGCGACGCCTGCGAGGAGAGCATGCAGGCACCAAGGCGAGCCCGCTGCGTTCTGGGCAAAAGATAAACCTATTAAACCTTATAAGATATACCCTAGATGACGGTAATTTGCAAATCCCGTGCGCGCCTTGATGTACATTTTGCCCTCCTGGCCGTCCTCCTCGCGCGCGCGGTAGCGCGCCAGCACGGACGCAAGCGCCTTGTTCGCCTTCTTCTGGCCCAGGCCCAGCCGGCGCAGGATCTGGTACTGGGGCATGCCGCGCTCGCCTGCGCGGCCGCAGGGTCTGGTAGGGTCGGTCCTCTGCGCCTCTCTGCGGTCTTGAGACAGCATCCATGTCCGGACGCCCCCACACAGATCAGTGCATCTCCCATATATGGGGTAGGGTAGGGTTAGCCTAGCCGTACGCACCGGCATCCAGCAGGAGGCTGATGACCTGCCAGTCGAAGCCGCACTCGGCCAGCAGCTGCCCGCCGCCGCAGCCGCCCTCGCCCTCGCCGCCCTCGTCCCCCGCGTCCTCCTCCTCCTCCGCCGCGCCGCGCGCCGGCGCGGCCGGCGCGCCGGCGCCCGGCGCCGGCGCGTCCAGGCGCATGAACGTGTCGGCGCGGCGGCCCGCGCCATCGCCGGGCGCGCCTGGGAACTGGCTGGCCAGGCCCTCGGCCGCCAGCTTGGCGCGGATGCGGCGCCACGCGCGGTGGCCCTCCTGCCCCCCCGTGCGGGGGCGCCAGCCGTCAGGACGCAGGCGCGTCCCGCCAACAGATGCCAACAAGTCACCTTGTTACTCATATGTTCCTCCAGACGACCGACTGCGCGCACTCGGAGCCCGTCCTGCTGCGTCCGCGCGGCCGCATGCAGCTCCCCGCCTGCGATCTGTTAAACTTGCGCAGCAAGGGCACGGCGCCATGCACCCGCAACGTTGGACGTTGTGCTCCTGTTCACAACGCCTGGGCTGTCACGCGCAGCTGGCAGGACCTGCCGTGCACACGAGACAGACGACGCGCGGATACAGTACCTTGAAATATGTCTGTGCGGGGGGGCGCGCCATGCCGGAGAAGCCCAGCTGGGCCTTGACGTCCGGCTCTGCACATGAGATGCGCAACCTAACCCTAACCCTGTGCGGGGGGGCGCGGCACGC
>JAABUY010004659.1_pt1 | contig 14226 bp, 24 predicted proteins | sample 5560271 | NCBI WGS metagenome assembly JAABUY01 (sample SAMN10711886, study PRJNA513374) | rock metagenome | isolation source: Antarctica rocks | place: Antarctica: Victoria Land, University Valley
GGCGCGGGTGCAGCCGGGCGCCGCCCAGCGGCCCGCGCCGCCGGGCCTGCGGGGCCTCGGGCCGGCCGCAGGAGCGCGCGGCATGGCACCACCCGGGCTCGCTCGCCGAGCAGACCCTGCGCCCTCTCTCCGCGCGGGGCCGCCGTTCCCAGGGCCGCCGCCGCCGGCGCCGCCCGGGCGCCGGCGCGAGCCCGGACCGGGGCTGGGGGACCCGGGGCCGGCGCGCGGCGCGCCGGAGGAGCAGCCGGAGGGCCTGCTGCTGGAGCCGGCGGACCCGGTGCGGCTGGTAGAGGAGGGCGGCGCGCACCGCGTCGTGCCGTACGCGGACGCGCTCGCGGCCGCGCGCGCGGCCAACCTGGACCTCATCGCCGTGCAGGCCGGCGCGGCGCCGCCGGTGTTCCGCCTCGGCTCGCGCGGCAAGCGCTCCTACGCCGCCAAGGCGCGGCGCCCGCCGCCGCCGCAGCCTGACGATCAGGGGCGCCTTGGCGACGCTGCTGCGCGGGCGCAGCAGCCAGCCATCCCATGGCTGGCCGCTGCGCCGGCGCCGCGCATGCCGGCCTGACCTGTCTGGACGCGGCTCGTGCGCTGGTGCTGCAGGCATCTCATGGATTTTGAGCGACATCCTGGGGTCTGTTACTGTCTTCTGACAGGCATGTGCAGCGGTACCTGGTGCCTGAAGCAACCTGTTTGAGGCACACATGCCTCTGTTGCTGGGGCGCGTCACGAGATGAGAGCCCTGCGCGCTGCGGGCCCAGGTCCGCCGGAAGGAGGAGAAGCAGCGTGAGATCAAGACGCGGCGCCTGATGACCGTCAAGGAGGCGCGCGCACCCCGGCAGCTCGCTGGGCAGCTGCTCCTGATCATTGAAGCGCGCATGGCATGCATGCTTGCGCCGTGCGGGCCGTCTTCGACAGTCGTCGATGGCTGGGGTTCCGGGTTCTGGGGTTCGGGTTTACTGTCTCCTCGTCATAGGCTCATGCCAGCGTATCTGTGATGGATGTAGCAAGGCTGCTATGGCGTTAGAGGCTGCTATAGCGTGCAAAGCAGCAGATGCATGTAGGCACTGCTGCTGGGTGGGCAAGGCAGCAGGGTGTCGGCCGCCTCTGAAGATCCTGCTGCTGGCCTGCAGCTGCGCATGAGCGCTTCCATCGCGGAAAACGACCTGAACAACAAGCTGCGGATGGCGCGCGGGTTCATAGGGAAGGGTCATCGCGTGAGGTTCACAATGCAGGTCCGCTGATGGCACTGCGCCCGCCCGGCTCAGTTGCTGCACCAGGGCCTGGTGCATGCGAGCTTGCGCAGCAGATGCCCAAAGTCTGTTGGTGCTGGACATGTTGGTACTCCTCAACCGACCCATTTTGCAGTAGAATACCTCATGCCGAGTAGAATACCTCATGCCGTGCAGCTTTCGTGCTGGCTGAGTGAGCATGCGGCCCATGGTGTTGGAGCAGGGTGCGCAGAATGGGTGGAAAACAGGCTGGGCAGAGGAGTATGGGACAGGGCTCGCGGCTCAAGCTATTACCGCAGTGCATATCAGCATGGGGAGCGTGTTTGCCGCACGCCTCAGTGTCAGTGTCGAGCGGCACGTCTCGGCGTCCAGGCGCGGCTGGCATGCAGGTGTCCAAGGCCCAGGACGACGCCTGCGAGGCCAAGATGGCCAAGCTGCGCGGCGCGGCTGCCGAGTTTGCGGTCCTCGTGGAGCCCGCACAGCACGAGCGGAAAAAGCCGCGCAACCAGCTGGACCTGTTCCTGGCGCCGCCGGGTGTGGCAGGGGCGGCGGCGCTCGCGGCGCCGCCGCGGCTGGCTGAGACCGAGGACGAGGACTCTGATGAGGAAGCAGACACATCTGAGGTTGAGGACGACTAGCGCAGCCGCTGGTAGAAAGGCCAGCAGGGCTGTATCTATTGATGCCTGGACTGTTCTCTGCATCTGCAGGCTACTGAATTTGTCACCTTCCCGCGCTGCACATCACTTCAGCGGCAAAGCGCACGTGCTGTGAAGGCAACCCTCGCGCCACATGAGAAGATGGGGAATTCTGAAGAGCACCCGCATGTTGTGTCAGCCAAAGCACAGATCCTCCACACCAGGGGTGCTTGCTCCAAGTCGGAGAGAGTGCGAAACTCTCATCCGCTGGCACCAGCTGCAGCCATTGCATGGCGTCTGTGCTAAAGCCTGTTCAAGCTCCTTGGAGGAGCAAACCTGGTTTGCTCGCCTGCATACTACATTTGCAATTGCGGCCCTGTCTGATCTGCACGCCTCCTTTATTAGCTGAGTGACAGAAGGAGTTGAGCCACCTGCTCGGTTGGCTGGTGCAAAACAGGGGCCCTGGGAACCTGGCCACGCCCAGCATGTCCGCTGCGAAGGCGAGCGGCCTTCTACCGCAGCTGAGAGCGTACATAAACTCTCCGACCGGCCCAAAGACAACCCACTTCTGGGGCCCCGTGGCCAACTGGGGCTTTGTAGTGGCGGTGCGCGGCGCTTCATCGCTCCGGCCGTTTTGACTCACCACACCCACTGGAGTTCGTGACACATCGATTGCTCTGCGGCAGGGACTGGCAGACACGAAGAAGCCCCCGGAGATGATCTCGCCGAATATGACCACAGCAATGTGCATATACTCGGCGCTGTTCATGCGGTTTGCGCTCGCCATCCAGCCGCGCAACCTGCTGCTCTTTGCGTGCCACGTCTGCAACGAGGGCGTGCAGCTGAACCAGCTGCGGCGGTGGTACATGTGGCACTCAAGCCAACCGGCAGCCCCAGCACTGCCGGTGCGCTGTGCACTCTGCGCGCAAGTGGGTGTTGATTCTTACGTTGTTGCCGGAATGCCAACTCTGGCTCTGCGCACAACTGTCTACAGTCACATCACTTCAGCAAACCGCTACAAAATAACTGAAGAAAGTGGCTTGGCGTTGCAGGTTGCAACTGCTTGAGCGGCACCAACGAGCGCGGCTGCGAGGCAAAAAAAGAAGTCTGTTCCTCGCGCGTGCGCAGTCTATACGTGCAAGGCACATCAGGCTATATAGTACAATGTGGTGGTACATCACGCGCGCTGGGTACATCGTGGTCGCGCTGGTGCCATGCCCGGCGCTTGCGCCCAGGCAGTGCTAGGTTGCCCCAGACGTGTACAGTTTGTTGTCAGCGATGTAGGTCATCACGGCGTCCGGTGTCAGATACCTGATGGGGCAGCCCTGCGTGCAGAGCGCCTCATCGTTAGCAGAGCACTACAGCATAAAATGAAAGAGATCTCGCACAACTTGCAATACCTGCCCAGCTGCGAAAGCGCAACACTGAGGCTACTCGCTGGGCGAGCAAACCATCCACGCGTGAGCTTTACAGGAAGGAACATGATGTAAGCAATGCAGCACCACCTCCGCTTTTGGAACATTGCATGCTTTCTTCAGGCTACGGGTGACTGCGAATCCGGAGGCCGTGAGCAGCTGTGTGGAGCTGGTAATGAAGCACATGCACAGTACCCCAGACACAGTGGGCCACCATCCCAGTGCCGCAGCAACAAGCTCGTTGCACATGTTCAAACCTGACATGCTGAGGGCCGGCGCGGGCGCACCTGCGCGACCAGAGCGCGAAGAGCCGAGCTGCTCAGTGTGCTAGGGAGGGGGTCGGTGACGATCGTGACATGCGCCCGCAGCTCGAACAGCAGCGTGCCCTCCGCGCCCAGTAGCGCCTGCACGTCCGTGCCCTCCCTGCGCAGCCGCACGCCCGAACCTTACCACACTACAGACAGCTCTTGACGCCGAGGCGTGTGTCCGTCGCCATCGTCGTGCCTCACAAGGTGTTTGTGAATCGCGGTACCCTTTCATGCAGTGACACTGCTCTGCCAACGCATCCGGGCGCTGTGCATAGCCCCTGAATGACCAGGCGGAGCAGGGCTCGGCGCCCCAGCTTCACTCAGAGACGGAGCGCCCCAACAAACATGGCAAACAGGTGGATGCGCTCAGCAGCAAGCGCGCCGCCTCCGCTTGCCCCCGGCCTCGCAGCGCACGCGACACGCGCAGCGCGCGCCGCCGGCAGCACCGCGCCGGATCCGGGCACGCGCCTGACGACGCACACGACGCCGTGGTCGCGCAGGATGCTGCGCAGGTGGTCTTCGCGCCACACGCCCGGCGCGGCGAACGAGGCCACTACGTCCGCGCCGCACAGCAGCACGCTGCGCACGGGCTCCTTGGCGACCGCAGGCTCGGGCACCGCGCCGCCCGCAGCCCGGCCGCCGCCCGCGCCCTCAGCCCCCGCCTGGCCGCCGGCGGCGGCAGCGGCGCCTGCAGCCGGGCGCGCCGCAAAGAGCTGCCGCAGCCGGCTCTGCACCCGCTCCAGGACCCAGAGGCTGCGCTGGTAGCCGGGCTGCGCGGCCTCCCACCTAGTGCGACAGCAGGGTCAGGGTCAGGTCCTCGCCTCAGCAGGCTGAGTCCTGCAGCTTCCCTCCTGACTCGGCACTGCCCATCGCGGCCAGCAGAACAGCCCAGTGGCAGTGACACGTGGCGATCCACAAGCGACCAAGGCACAGAGGCGTACATGGCACGCTTGTTGTTGAGCGGGGAGCGCGCCTGTCCACCATGACTGCCGGCGCAGCGTCGGCGGCGAGCTCGCACATGCGCAGCCGGTGCGCGGCGGGCAGCAGGCCGGGCTTGCCATAGCCGTCGTTGACGGGCGACAGGTACCCTCCCAGCACGTCGTAGCCGGCCTGCAGGGGCAGGGACAGGTCAGCCTGCATGCTTGCATGGTCAGCGCTGCGTGCTGGAACAGCGTCATCGAGAGAGTCAGCGGGTTCCCACCTGGGCCAGGGCGTGCTCCGCCAGGTCGAACATCCGCAGGTGCGCCACGGTGGGCGGGTTGAAGCTGCCGCAGGCCACGAGCACGACCGGCCGGCGGCGCGCATCCCGGGCATCCTCGCAGCCGCGCAGCTTGTCCGCGGGCAGCGGCACGTCGACCGCCGCCGCCGGCTGCTCGCGGCTGAAGAAACCGAGCGCACGCTGCCACATAGAGGACTGCGCCGGGGTCGCGCTCATCGCGGAGGTGGAGCAGGTTGCAAGCCGTAGCGCCACAAGCGCTCACAAGCGCAAGATCAGCAGCACTCAGCGGTATGTCTCTGGACGTGTCGATGTCAAGATCATTAGGCGCCCGATCAAAAGGCATTGATCGGGATGATTGCCTCCAGACACCCTAGTGCTAGCAAGTCCAGTAGAAGTTACACCTGGGAGCCCGAGCGCAACAATGCTTGCGCCTCAACCGCCTGTTGCACATTGCGCAGCATGAAAGCGAGCGCTGTCGCCATGCAGATCTGTACTGAGACAAGCTACTCGAACGAGGAGCTACGGGCAGAGATAAACCGCCTGAAGCTGGCAGTCCAGCGCGCCTCTTCACCGCCTGAAGCTCCTGATGACGAGGGCGCACCGGCGCCCAGTCCAGGGCGCGTTTTACACTTGCTCAAGCACTCGCAGTGGACGGTTCTCCATGCTGCAGGTCGCAGACAAGCTTGCTTACCGCAGGTTTGAGGAGTTCGACGTCAATGCGAGCAACGACGACCTCCCAATGCGACAGCAGCAGGTCCTGGACTTTACCAACGGCGACAGATACGAGGTGCGCAGCAGCATCCTTCTGAAAACAGTGGTGCAAGCTGCACAATGCTGAAGCAAGCCCAAGCGCAGGGGGACACGCTGGGCAGCATGCGCCATGGCTGGGGCAAGCACACCTGCACAAACGGCGACTCCTACGCCGGCCGCTGGCGCCTCTGCAAGCGCCACGGCCGCGGCCGCGCCGTTTTCGCGCGCGGCGCCGAGTACGAGGGCCAGTGGCGCGACGACAAGGCCGAAGGGTGCGCCCCGCTCGCTCGCACGCCGAGCAAGTGAAGGGCTGCTGGAGCCCGCCCTCCGCGTCCCGCCAAGGTGCGAACGTGCTCCTTCAGCCCGCAACCAGCGCATGCAGCGGCATCTGCCATGCAGTCAGCTCGCACTGACGCCCGCGCTGAACAGCTTCGGCCGCATCAGCTGCATGTCGCTGTCTAAGTCTGGTCAAAGCTACAGCCGTATGCACACCGCCGGCGTGCGGCAGGCAGGGCTGCGCGCGCTATGAGAATGGTGGCCTGTACGAGGGCGTCTTCAGCGCGGACGCCCGCAGCGGCTGGGGCGTGCACCGCTTCCCCGACAACAGCCGCTACGAGGGCGAGTGGGCGGGCGACCGCATGCACGGCACGCACCCCGCTCGCCGCTTGCACTCCCCGCTGCCGCGCCGTGTGGCACACGCCTAGGCTCGTGTTGCCACGTTCCGCATTGTGTACATGCAGACATGCACGACTTAGCATCATATGCTGCCCTGAGCCGCTGTGACATGCGTGATGCACCCATCCAGCTCGCTCAACTCTGTCAGGCGAGCGGCCCCGCGCAGCGCTCTGGCACCGCAGAAGGCGCCCGGCAACAGGCCGCGCGCCGCATGCGCAGGCAAGGGGCGGCTGACAAGCGCGGACGGCGGCTACTACGAGGGCGCCTGGGAGGCGGGCGAGCGCACGCGCGGCCGCGAGGTGTCCGCCGACGCCGCCTGCGTCTACGACGGCGAGTGGCGCTCGGGGCAGCGGCACGGCCAGGGCGTGCTGCACCAGGCCGGCCTCTCCACCTACACAGGCGCGGATGGCGGCCGCCTGCACGGCAGCGCACGCTGGCAGCGCCAGATGACATTGGCCCCCTTGCCAGTGAGTTATAACGGAGGGGGCTCTCCATGCGCAGGCGCATGGGAGGCGGGGATGCAGCATGGCCAGGGGCGCTGCGCGTGGGCGGACGGCTCTGAATACGAGGGCGCCTGGGCGGAGGGCGCGCGCTGCGGGGCGGGGCGCTTCGCCACGGCCGGCGGCCACGTGCACATGGGCTCGTGGCAGGGCGACGCGCCGCACGGTCTGGGCTTCTGCCGCACCGCGGCCGGCGACCGCTACCGGGGCGGCTGGGCGGCGGGGCAGCGCAGCGGCGTGGGCGCGTGCGCCTACGCCAGCGGCGACCGCTACGAGGGCGCCTGGGCGGCCGATGCGCGCTGCGGCAAGGGCACGTGCCTGTACGCGAGCGGCGATGCGTACCAGGGTGCGCGCATGCGGTGGCACCATGGTCAGGCACGTGCACCTGCCTTTTGGCATCACAGGCAGAGGCCTGGATGAGGAGCACAACGCTGAAGCAAATCCGCACAGCAAAAATATGCTGGCCCGCCCGGATTGGATGGACATCACCAGCTCACATGCTCACAACATATCACTTGGTACATATGTGCATGATGCGGCTTGCAACATCCGGTGCGGCACATGCTGGGCGCACCGCCAGCAGGCGCTGGGGCCCGCAGGCGACTGGGCGGGCAACAAGCAGCACGGCCACGGCACCTGCCGCTTCGCAGACGGCACCGTGTTCCGCGGCGAGTGGGAGGCCGACGCGTGGGTGCAGTCGCTGGCCGAGCCGCGCCTGTGCCGCCTGACGGGGCTGGGCCTCTCGCGCGCGCTCGCCGGCCAGCCGGCCACGTTCCTCATCGAGGCGCGCGCCGCCGGCAGGCCCGCTCGGTCTCAGCCGCTGTTCTGCAGCTGGGCTGCGCGCAGACGCGGGCGTCTTTTATCGCGACAGTGCTGCATGCCGACTCGCGCGTAAGTGCTCTGCCTCTGGTGTGCATGTGCGATCGTGGCTGCGCATGTCCCTGGACAGCCCGAGACCAGCACTCCTGCCCGCTTCCAACGGCAGTGCACGCCGTGCGCTAGTTTCTCTGGTGCCCATTGCTTGCACAGTCAAGTGCGGACCTGTAGGTTCCAATGGTATCGTTAGACGCACAGCAAGGTTATGTCCATGTTCCCATGCACAAAGCATGTGTGCTCTTCCCACAAAAACAGCACCTGCGCGCCGCGCCGCAGGCGCGCGACGAGGCGCGCAACCGCCGGCTCTGCGGCGGCGATGTCTTTGCGGTGCGGCTGGAGGGGCCCCGCAGCGTCGCCGGCGCGGTGGAGGACGGGGGCGACGGCGCCTACACAGCCACGTACTGCACCCAGGCCGCCGGCCAGTACACGCTGCACATTACCAACGGTGCATGCCTGGGGCACCCTGACGTGCCCCACAGCCCCAAATAGCAGTACTCGCCGTATGGCACCAGCACAACACCATCGTGGCACAGGGTACCCCTGATTACGTACGTAGAGGCCCCGAACGTGAAAAGCTCTGCGTCTGTCCTGCTAATGAATGGGTCATGTCTGTGAAGTAAGCGGTAGCAGGCACAGCCTACCCGTGCGCACTTGTGCCAAGAAAAGCCATAAAGCCACATGCCTGACCGCGCCATGCACATGCTGCCTGTCTGAGGATGGCCATGCAGTGCGCTCAGCAGCTAGACGACCTGCGCGCGCATACCCGGTGCAGATGCGGGAGAGCCAGTTGCGGATTCGCCCTACCCCATGCGCGTGCTGCCCGGCCGCCCCGAGCCAGCGCGCTGCACGATCGCGGGCGCCGGCCGGCGCGCGGCCGTGGCGGCGGCGCCCGCGGAGTTCTGGCTTGAGGCGCGGGACTGCTATGGCAACCGGTGCGCCTGCTGCTGTGTGCTTTGGGCCCAGGGGCTTTCCCTACCCGGCAGCTGCCTGATGATGTCGCTGCGGGCGTCAGCCGGAAGCAGAGGCTCGGGCGTGTCGCATGCGTGCGCGCCCTGCGGAGCTTGCCTGGTTTGCCTGGTTACCTGCATGCCTGGAGATTTGCATCGCGTACTGCGAGGACCTGGGCGCGCGCACGGGAGGGCAGGCGCATGCATGCAGAGACGACGCCCACCGGATGGTGGGCGCTGACCGTAAACCTAACCCTGCACAGACGGTGGGCGCCGCCCCGGCACACGCGCGCTGCCGGCCGGCCTCAGCTGGGTCCTGAGCCCCCCCGGCCCCCCCGCTGGCGCCAGGTGCCTGGACGCCGCGCTGGACGCCGCCGCGCCGCTGACCGTGGCCCTCAGCAGCGGCGCGCACGCATGCGAGGTCGCCGCGGCACGCATGGGCGACGGGCGCTGGCTGTGCACTTACACGCCGCCCGCGGCAGGCTTCTACCGCCTGACGCTCGCGCTGCGCGGCGCGCCGGTCGGCGGCAGCCCCTTCTCCGTGCAGGCGGGCGCCCTCATAACGCCCTGCGTAAGCTCATTTGCAGGACAGGAGATCAGGCTGGTGGCCGATGGCCTGTTCACACCTACACTGCCCGCCTCATGCACAGGAGCGCGCGTGCACGAACGCATGATGGCGTGTCACCTGTTACGACAGGTAGGTTGCCAGCGGGGCAGACATGCGCCCGGCGCCTGCTCCAGCTCGCGCCCCAAGAAGCAACCCAGAGTCTGTTGGCATTGTTAAAACAATAAAACGACGCTGAACATGCTTGCAGGTGGCCGATGGCGCGCAATCAGACGCGCTCGCCGCGCAGCTGGCTGCCGCGGCGGCGCCGGTGCAGGACCGCCTGCGCGGCTGGGGCGAGGCCGCAGCGGAGCAGTTCCGCGCTGACGGCGCCGCTGACGGCTGGGACAGCGACGCGTCCGACGAGGAGACCGCCGAGCAGAAGTACATGCGGGCGCGGCCTGCGGCCCCCGCATCCCCCTGCCACAGCCCCTGCGCCGGCGGGCATGCCTGCGCCGCGACTGCATCTGCGCTGCCTGGCAAGGTGCATCTGCGCTGCCTGGCAAGGTCCGGATGCAGCTTGGAGGCACTGTGTGCACTCATTGTTCATCCTGACATGCGTGTTTATGTTGCTACTTCAGTGTGCAGCGCAACGCAACAGCACATGCAGCAGAAGCTGCTGGGGCCTGGAGCCCGTGCTATGGCACCAGCGCACCATACTCTTTTAGCGCTCTCAACACTGAACCGCTGGCATGCCATGCGCGCACTCGTGCTCCTGCCTGACGCCCGGCCCGCCGCGGGCAGATGCACCCGGACGTGCCCGTGGTGACCGACATGGCCGACATGTGGAAGGTGACGCGCTGCCCCGCATGCGTCACGTTTTCACAGGGCCCTGTGCTGACCGCCTATGCCGTTCGCTCCTCCCTGGCGGCATGTTGGCTCACTCGACGTGTGTGTGGTGTCCAGCCGCTTGCGCGCTCGATGCTCGCTTGCACATGCGCCGGGCGTCCCCTGGCGTCCGCACCATCCGGACAGCACCCCATGACTCGACTGATAGGCTGCGGGATGTGGGCGCAGGTGACCAAGCTGCAGAACGAGCGCAAGCAGCGCCTCGCGCGTGAAGAGGCGCGCGCCAAGATGGCCGAGGACGCAGCGGCGGCCGCGGCCGCAGCGGGCGATCCCGCCACTGGCGCCGCACGGCCCGCCGTGCGCACCCAGCTGGCCGCGGCAGATGCGCCGGCTGCCGGTGCTGCCATGCTGGCCGTTGCGGGCGACGGGCGAGCTGACAGAGAGGCAGCGGCGCCCGCCGTTGCCAGTGCAGAGCCGTAGAGCGTTCTGGTGCTGCGCGTGCGTTCGGGCGTCAATGAGCCATCCGGAACATTTTCAGGTGCTGCAGCATGTTTTGACTGCCAGCAGTGCCAAGCCCAGCATGGGCATGCGGACGCTTGGCAGGCGCGATGAACAGTCCACGAAGACATGCCGTGTGCATGTCACGTGCCGTGCTGGCATGCGTGGACGGCATTGTGGTGACGCAGCATGATCAGACTTTGCTGCTCCAGCCGTGCTGGAGATGTCAAGGATCCAGGGCGGTCAGCATCTCTGCACTCCACTGCAGCGCGTGCACTTGCTCACAGCTGTACAGCTGTTCTGCGTCTGCAGCACCACAAGCTTCAGATTAAGCGTTCGGTTGCCGGTTCCAGACGTGCGCACTCACTATATGGCATGCACACTCCCATTGTTCACCTGCCTGAGGCGAGCAGTGCCTGCGTATGTACTTGGCTCCCTGCACTCAGCCACACCAGACTGCTCACCACCACTGGTGCGCCTGCAGGCCCACCCCTTGCAGCATGCCGAGCACTCACAAGCACAGCAGGTTCCAGCGAGCCTCATTGCCCCGGCAACCCCCCACAGCAGAACTGGAATGCTGCGCGTCCCCAGACCGTCAGGCCCTAGCGGCCACCCCCCCACCCCCCTGCCGGACGCACGAGCTCATGGCCTCACGACGCCCACATCCGCGGCCTGCGCAGCACCCGCCTGCGCCACGGTGTCCACCGTCGCCGCCGCGCCCAGGCCCTCAGGCGCGGCCCCCGCGCCCGCGCCCGCGCCGCCGCCCGCGGCCTCCGCCATATCCGCATCGCCGCCGGCGCCTGCCGCCGCTGCCGCGCCGCCGCCGCCCGCGTGCCCGCCGTCGGCGGCGCGCTCGCCGGCCGCGGCCGCCTCGCCGTTCGCCTGGGCGGCGGGCGGCGCATCCGCGCCGTTGGTGGTCGGCGCGGGCGCCGTCGCAGGCTCGGGCTCAGACGCGGGCTCGCGCGCCATGCGCTGGAAGGCTTTGCTGAAGAATTTCGCCTCCTTGGCGCTCGCGGCCGCGGACTCCTTGCGGAAGCGCGCGTGCAGCGCGCGCACGTCGCGGTTGCCGGGCTCCGCCTGCGCGCCGCGCGATGCGTCAGCGTGGGGCTGGCGCCAGCGCGCGCCGGCGAAGGGCGGCCCCGAGAAGGCGCCAGCGTGACCTCCACAGGACCCGGGGTGCGGCGGACCGGTGTATCTGGCGTCCTTGCGCTGGTGTCACGGGATACGCGCAGGCAGGCAGGTGTGTTATGCGACATGGCTTGCGCGGGCATGAGTACGGCGGCCGGACGGATGTCAGGCTGCTGACAGGGTCAGGCCGGCCGCGTCTGCAGGGGCCTGCGGCAAGCGCAGGCCTTCCCCTGCCGCCGCGCGCGCGCGTCACGACCCCACCAGAGCCCGCCGGCCCCGGGCGCGCACCTGCAGCGCGGCCTTGATGTCGACCTCGGCCTCCACGTAGTCGCCGGCGCCCATGTGCGCCTGCGCGCGCCTGTACAGCGCCTTGGGCTGCCCGGAGCTCTTCTCCAGCACCTGCGGGCGCGCGCGCCCCCCCCGTCACCCTCCGCCGCCCGCCACCGCAGTCCGGCCGCGTCACAGCCCTTGCCAGGCACGGGCGACAGGGCAGGCAGAGTGTGTGCAGTGGCCGCCGAGAGTTGACAAGAGCCTGCATGGACGGGCGCACACAGCTAAACAGGGTCGCAGCACCAGGCACAGGGCCCATGACCCCCTATGTACAGCCTGCAGGACACATGTCGGCGGGGATGACCGGGAAGCGCGCAAGTTGGCGAGCCGGGGGCGCTGCTCCCTGGCGCGCGGCGGGCGCGCCTTGTTGCAGGCGTCGCGCGCCTCGCGCCAGGCGTCTGTCTTCAGGTGCACCGCCGCCAGGTTCAGGTACGCGCTCTTCTTCACCTCCCTCGCCTGCCCGCCCAGCACGTGCAGTCGCGTGGGGAGCTGCAAGCGAGCGCTGCAAACGAGTGCATGCCGCGCCAACCTAAGCGCCGTCTGGGACGTTGCTAATGATGTGGTTGTTGGTCCGGCTCTGTGTCAACGGCGCACGGCAACGGACTCTGTATTCACATGCTGCTCGGCGCCGGCATGCACATGCTCCTGTTGTTCGTGCGACATGCTCAACATGCGCCGGGCCACGCGCGAGCACCAAGCAAGCGGGCGGCGGGGCCGCAGCAGCAGGGCCGCAGCAGCAGCAGGATAGGGTGGTACCCTAATCCTAATCATGGGGCAGCGCGCGGCGGCGCGCCTGGCGCTTGAGCTCCTCGGAGAACTTGTCGTCGTAGCTGATGCCGTCGGTGGCCGCCTTGTACTTCTTGGCCGCGCGCGCCCAGCGGCCGGCCTTGAACGCCGCGTTGCCGGCGTCCTTGGCCGCGGCCGCCGCGGCCACCTTCTCCTCGTCGCTCATCTCCCACGAGTCCTTGGCCTGCGCGTGGCGCGCGGCCGCGTGAGGCCCCACAGGCGCCCTCAAAAACTATGTCCATCAGCGGTACAGAGCTCGTTTGCGCGTGGCCAGCTGTTTGTTGTCACGTTTGCGTTTGCCACAGCTGCTGTTGATTGCTTTGCGAACGATGGTCCATGGCAGCCCTGGAACGTCCGTGCAAAGATTAGCAAAGATAGTGACTACAACAAGCGGCTCAGTGCTTGATGCATAGACGCGCCCGGCTGCACTGTGCCAGCACTCATTTCTCACGCCCGAGCTTGGACAAGCAGGACCACGTGGGTGACGACACAGCGCGGCGTGCTTGCGGCACGCACCTTGGTAAGCGACGCGAGCTCGATGGTGTAGACGAGCGTCGCGCCCGGCGGCACCGTGCCCAGCTTCAGCTCCTTCGCCTGTGCACCCCGCCGTGCACGATGTAATTGCTTAGCGCTCACCACCGCCCGGCCGGCACCAGGTGCGCCCTCCTCCCGCGCCCTCAGCGTCGACGCACACGCACAGAGAACAGGCGCGAGAGTGCCGCAGCATTCCCCACTGCTGGCAGCGGGATGCACGGTGAAGCCGCCGCCAGGGCCGGTTACGGAATGGCAGCAGAGCTTGACAGGCGTCGCAGGTGCCTCAAAGCTGCTTCAACGCGGCGGGCGAGCCGCCGGCTGCGCGGCGGTCACATGCTGGCGCCCCACACCTGCCCCCACCAGAGCAGGCTCGGCTGACACATGCGAGGCCTGCAGCTGGCGGCCGCGGCCGCACGGCGGGACAGCGCCCGAGCGCAGGGCCCACGCGCCACCTGGTCCTTAGCAAGACCCACGAACGGCGCCTGCGGCCGCACGGCCAGGACAGCGCCCGGGCGCAGGGCGCCGCGCGGCACCTGGTCCTTGAAGCCGTAGGCGGGCGAGAGCATGAGCTCCGCCTTCTCGCCCGACTTCATGCGCGACACGCCCAGGTCCAGGCCCTCCGGCACCTCCTCTGCGCGGACAGCGCGCCCGTCTTTCACCCCCTGCAGAACAGGGTATGGTTTGGGTTAGGCTACCCTACTTTACCAACCCAACCCTGTCCAGCTGCCTGCTCATGTGCGTCTGCGATGGCAACACTACTCGCACCCCGGGTGCATGTTACGCCCCCCCGCGCGCGCGCCGCCGGCAGCACCTCTGCGCGCTGGCTGCCACTGCAGGGCATGCGCAGTTGCGGGCGTGGCGCCGTGCGTGCGCGCGCGCGCGCGGCGGCGCACCCTCGTCCACCACAAACTCGAGCTCGTCGCCCTCGCCGCGCTCCTCGACCAGGTCGCCGTCGCCGGTGCGCAGCGCGTACCGCACGCGCACGCGCGCGCCCGCGTTGGGCATC
>JAABUY010004663.1_pt1 | contig 14219 bp, 11 predicted proteins | sample 5560271 | NCBI WGS metagenome assembly JAABUY01 (sample SAMN10711886, study PRJNA513374) | rock metagenome | isolation source: Antarctica rocks | place: Antarctica: Victoria Land, University Valley
GCCTACAACAGCTGGGGGAGCAACCAGTCGCTCCTGATTGACGACGGCACCCAGCGGGTCGGGGCACCGCTCCCGGCCGGCTCGGTGGTGACAGTCCGCTGGTAGGGAGGCCGGGCGGCCGTCCCCCAACCGTTCGCCGGCCACGTGGCTCGTCATCGCCGGACTGGCGCACGCCGTGTCCCAGTGGGACGACGACGGGCGGCTTCACTTGGGCTACCACCCGGCAGGTGAACGTGCCCGCGCAGCCGTTCTCACGCTGCCGGCGTACTCACCACCCCGGTGGGGCCGCCGCGCATCGCCGGATGATCGTGAGTTGGTCGCCGTCACCGTCGCCCTGGCCGTGGACCCAGCAGGGCGACGAGTTCGCTGCCCGGCCGCCCGAAGCCGAGCCGCCCGCAACCAGACCTGCAGGTCCGGGCTCCGTTCAGTCGTCGTTCCCCGCCACGGCCACCCAACAGGTGCGCCACGCCCGACGTACCGCAACCGTCAACAAGGCGTGACCGCGAGACATAGGTTCCGGACACTAGTTGCGCTACACGAACGGTCATCGCGGCACGCACAGAATTGTGACTCGCAGCGGTAGATGGCCTGACCTTGTCAGCGCTATTTGGCCGCTCGTGCCGGCGATCAGCGGCCGATGAGCAGGGCTTCGCGGGCGGCTTCGACGACCTCAGGGGTGATGGTGTCGAGGTGGTTGATCTGCTGGATGCGCTGGACCTGACTGAGGAGGCGGTCGACGAGGCGGAAGTTCCCGCCGGTGATCCGGGCGATGGTGGCGATGGCGACGCTCTCGGTGAACTCGTCGGTGCTGCTGGCGAGCCCGTCGGCGTGCCAACGGCGGGTGAGCACGGCGGTGAGTTCCTCGGTGCTGAGCGGCCGGTACTCGTGGGCGAACCCGACGCGGCTGTAAAGCTGGGGGTAGCGGGCCAAGCGCTTCTCGATGCCGGGCATGCCGATCAGGATCACGCCCAGGTGGTGCCGGTCGTAGTAGTCGCGGACCTGCTCGAGGCCGGTGGTCTTGAGGCGGTCGGCCTCGTCGACGATGAGCAGCTCGGTCAGGCCGGAGGCGCGCGAGGCGTTGTGCACGTACGGGTCGACCTGGCCGTGCTGGTCGTAGTCGACGGCGTAGGAGATGTGCTGGCAGGCGCGGGGCAGCGCCTGGGCGACCTCGCGCGGGCTGGCGGTGACGGTCGGCGTCCAGACGGCGGTCCGGGCCTGCAGGACCTGAACCGGGACGGGTCCGGGGCTGGCGCCGGCGGCGGCTGCGTCGAGGTCGCGCTGCCACTGCTCCCAGTCCTGCAGGCCGGCGTAGCGGCGCGCGGACAGCGTCTTGCCGACGCCGGGCGGTCCCCAGCACAGGCCGATGTAGCGGTGCTGACGGACGGCGTCGGCGAACTCGGTGAACCGGCGGTGCTCGCGGGTGTCCAGGAACGGTGCCGCGGCCGGGGGCTCGACTGGCGGGTGCCCGCCGAGCTCGCCGATGGCGGCGGTGAGGAAGCGGCGGCCGTCGTCGTTCTTGCCGAGCAGGCTGCGCTCGGCGGCCCAGTCAGTCGGTGGCATAGGTCCGCAGCCGATGTGCTGGTGCGGGACGGACGGGCGGCACGGCCGCCGGGTCCTGCTTGCGGTCGGTCGCCACGTCGGCCGGCATCGGCGCCGGCACGGCTGGGAGGTGGCGCTGGTCGGCGGGCAGGGCGTCCGCGAAACTGCGCCGGTCGCGCAGCTGCTGCTTGAGCTGACGGCGTCGGGCGGTGCGGGCCTGTTGCAGCTGCTGCAGGGTGACGGTGTCGGCAGCCAGCTCGGGGGCGATCGCGCGGCACAGGTACTGGTCATGGTGGTAAATCCGCAGCTCGGCCGCGTCGCGCGGGTCGTACCGGATGGTGACGGTCTCGCCGACGTAGGCGGCGAGCACAGGCGAGACGTAGCGGGTGCTGGCGAAGCGGATCCCGTCGCGTTGGACCTTGCGGCCGGTGGCTGCGGTGAGCAGGAGCAGGTCGAGGTCCTCCGGGTGGGCCGGCAGGCGCGGCAGCCAGCCGTCGGCGAGCCGGCGCTGCACGGGCAGTTGGCCGGTCTCGGAGTGTGGCCGGGCGTGGTAGTCCTCGATGACGAACCGCTCGAGGATGCCGTCGAGCTGCTCGAGCGTCAGGGCCGGCGGCGTGACCGGCTGGCCGCGGGTGCCGTGCGGGATGTGCCCGGGCAGGTGCGGCAGCAGCTCGGTAGTGACGGTGCCGAAGAACCGTTCGATCTTGCCGCGGCCCTGCGGGACACCGACGCGGGAGTGGATCAGCCGGATGTGGGTGTCCAGGCAGACCCGCTCGAGCCGGGCGCTGGTGAAGTCGCTGCCGTGGTCGCTGTAGAGCACGTCGGGCAGGCCGGTGACCGGCCAGGCCGGGTTGGCCTTGCGGCCGGCGGCCTGGTGCAGCGCCAATGCGGTCTGCTCGGCGGTCGGGTCGCCCAGGAAGACGGTGTAGCCGACGACCGCCCGGGAGCAGTCGTCCAGCACGACGGTCAGCCACGGGCGGGCTGGCTGCCGCTTGGTGTCCAGCACCTGCAGGTCGAGCAGGGTGTGGTCGGCCTGCCATTGCTCGTTAGGTCGGGCTGCGGTGCGCCGGTGGACGAGCTCGAACTGGTCGCGGTAGGCCGCGTCCCCCTGGTGGGCGAGCGTGCGCAGCCCGGGGTCGAGCGCGGCAACCACCGATCGGACGGTGGAGTAGCTCGGGGCGGGCAGGTCGCGGTCGCGGGCGAGGTCGGCGACCCGGCGGTGCACGTAGGCGGTGGTCGGGGGTGGGCGGCGAAGCGCGAGTGCTTCGATCGCCTCGACCAGGTCCTCGGGCAGCCGGCGCCGGCCGACATCGCTGCGGACCTGGCGGTGCAGCGCGGCGGTCGTCTGGTCGTTGCGGTAGTTGGTGGCCCAGCGCCGCAGTGTTCGGGCGGGCAGCCCGGCGGCGGCGGCCAGCCAGGTCAGAGGGACGCCGTCGTCCAGGTACTGGCGCACCAGCGCTGTCTTTGCCTCCGGGGTCAGCCGCGCCACGACGTCACCGCGCTAGGGCTACTGCGCCGGCACGGCCGCGGCGGCCCCGCGGTCAGTCAGGTGTCGGTACACCGTCGGCCGCGAGACCCCGAAGGTGTCGGCGATCTCCTGCACGGTGTGCTTCCCGCCGTCGTACATCGCCCGCGCCTGCGCGATCTTGTTGGGCGTCATCTTGAACCTTGGGCCGCCTTTGCGGCCGCGGGCACGGGCGGCGGCCAGCCCGTCGTGGGTGCGTTCAACGATCAGGTCGTGCTCGAACTCGGCGATCGCGGCGAGCATGTGGAAGAACAGCCGCCCGCCGGGAGTGGTGGTGTCGATGCCCTGGCTGACCGCGCGCAGCCCGACCTGCCGGGCCTGTAGGTCGTCGGCGATCTGCTTGAGGTTGCGCACCGACCGGCCGAGGCGGTCCAGCTTGGTCACCACAAGGGTGTCCCCGGCCCGCAGGTAGGACAGCGCCTCATCCAGCGCCGGGCGCCGCGCCAGCGTCCCGGACGCGTGCTCGGTGAACGTCTTGTCGCACCCGGCGGCGGCCAGCGCGTCGGTCTGCGCCTGGGGGTGCTGGTCCCGAGTGCTCACCCGCGCGTACCCGACCACCGCCACCGACCGACCGTATCGCGAACGTGCCTCGCGTGCCGTAGTTCACGGACACGGGTCGCGAGACGACTCCTCCTGCTCGAGGGCCCAGAGCAGACACAGCATCTCGTAGACGATCGATTACGGGACGTCTTCGATGGCGGTGGAGCGCTGGCTCATGCCGACGTGCGGATGGAGCGGCTTTAGGGTCAGCGACGGAGCGCACGCGGCAGCCGCCACCGTTTCCCCTGACCGGTGAGCGCGTCGCACCGCCTGATGGCGCGCACGTGCTGGGACGATCGTGTAGCGGGTTGACGCGTACCAGAGGGAGCGACTGCACATGCGGTTAGCACGCATCAAGGTGTCCGGGTACCGGAAGCTCGTAAATGCAGAATGTACGACGCCTGGAAAGCTGATTGCGTTCGTGGGTCCTAACGAGGCTGGTAAGAGCAGCCTGCTCCAGGCGCTCGTGAGCCTCGGCAACACAACGGAGATCCCGCTGAGGGATCGCCCTCGTGCACTAAACGTTGAAGATGATGACAAGGCAATCGAATGCTGGTTTCGGCTTGATGCCGCAGACTCAGAGGCGATATCCGCGCTCGGGCTCGGCTCTCAGGTGGTGCCGACGTGGTACGTGCTGTTCAAGAAGTACGGTGGCGGCCTAATACACTCGCTCCACCCGATGCCCACCCGGGACTTCACCTCGCGGAGCGCCGCGGAACAGGCACTCCTCCGGTATGCGGATGTCCGGGCGGCCGCTGACCTCCCGCGACGCGCCCACGACGATGACGACGCACAACTGGGTGATCAACTCGATGCGGCGCGAGGCATTGTGGCTGGGAGAGCCGAGTTGACGGACGCCCAATTCGCCACTGTTAGATCACTGCTCAAGGGGCTTGGCGAGGGGCATGGGCGCGGGCTGGCATCACGAGCTCGGGACGCACTGGAGGCCTGGGTCGCGGACGCCGAGAAGCCTGAACCGAACTCTTCAGCCGTACAGACGATGTGGGCACGTCGACCCTACTTTGCGCTGTTCGGAGAGGACGAGCGCTCGCTTAAGTCCGACTACGACCTGCCGTCGGCTGCCGACGACCCCCCAGCTGCCCTAGCCAATCTTGCCGCGGTCGCAGGGCTCGACCTACCGGCACTCGCAGCGGCCGTGGCGCGCCAGGATTCGGGGTCGTACGTCACAGCGACTGAGGATGCGAACGGTCGGCTGGCTGCGGTCTTCACCGCGGCGTGGCAGCAATCACCTGTCGTCGTGCGCCTGCACCTGGACGCGACGATCCTCCGCGTCATGGTTTCGAACGAGGGCGGAGGCTACAGCTCCATCGCGGAACGAAGTGACGGGCTGAAGGCGTTCGTCGCGCTCACGTCGTTCGCGGCGCAGCGGCAGCCGTCGGACCGCCCCCTAATTTTGCTGATTGACGAGGCCGAACAGCATCTTCACTTCGACGCACAAGCCGACCTCGTGCGAATGCTTGACCGGCAGGGGCTGGCGCTCCAGGTCTTGTACACGACTCATTCGCCGGGTTGCCTCCCGGCAGACCTCGGCACAGGCATCCGTCCGGTTGTTTCCGCCGATGGCGGCGGACGCAGCACGGTCACGAACTCGTTCTGGACGCAGGACCGTGGCTTCTACCCCCTGTTGATGGCGCTCGGCGCAGGTGCCGCTGCCTTTGCCCCGTCCCGGTACGCGGTGCTGACCGAGGGTGCCAGCGACATGTTGCTGCTGCCGTCGATGCTGCGCGAGGCCACGGGCCGACCGAGCCTCGACTACCAGGTGGCTCCAGGTATCGCCGAGTCGACATCTTCGCAGCTCCTTGCGCTGGACCTAGAGGCTTCGCGAGTTGTGTATCTCGTCGACGGCGATGCGGGTGGCGCTCAACACGCCAAGAGGTTGGCGTCGGCCCGCGTCACAACGGACCGGATAATCCATCTTGGAGGCGCGGCCTCGGGTTTCGCCCCCGAGGATTTACTTCGAGAGGATGTGTACTTGGCGGCGGTGAACGAGGTGCTCGAACGGGTGCATGGTCCCTCCGTGGGCAAGGTCAAAACCTCTGACCTCGTTGGTGGCCAGCGAACTGCTGCTGTCGCGCAGTGGTGCGAGGCTCAGAGGCTTACGGTTCCCGCAAAGACTGTGGTCGCGTCGATCATCCTGGAACAGGCCGCACCAGCGATGCTCACGGTCAACGCAAAGAAACTCCTGAAGGCGGTCCATGCGAGCCTGTGCAGCGGGCTGCATATTCCCAGCACGTGATCAGAGGCTCACCCGCTCGGTAGGGCACGCCGCGCTGCCGCTCTTAACGTCGGTCGTGATCATGCGTACAGAAGCATCACGCAACCGAGAGCTTCGGCTCAGGGCCTGTGAGCGGTCGCGGCAAACTGTCCAGAGTTCAGTAGGGCAGTAAGCACGGGTTGTGCAGCTACCGGCAGGCAGGAGGTATACGGCTACGGCAGTCCCTCAGCAGGGGCCACAGAACCCGCAGTCCCCCACCACCTCGAGCGCCGGCCAGCGCCCGCCGGCATGGCGTTGCTGTACTTCGTACACCGGCCGTGTACGATGAACACATGCCTGAGGTCAGCTCGCTCGTCGGTATCGCTGAGGTGGCGCAGCTGGCGGGCGTCAGTCGCGCTGCAGTCACCAATTGGCGGTCTCGCCGCTCTGACTTTCCGGCTCCCGTTGCCGACCTGCGGGCCGGGCCGGTATTCGATGGCCCCACCGTCGTGGCGTGGCTGCAGACTCACCGAACTGAGGTCACGACCGTACCTAACGACCCGGAGTCGACACGGCCTGAGTCTCTATCACATGCACTGTTGCCAAAGTTGACACAGCCGCAGAGCGCACTACTCGAAATAGTTTCGACGGCTTTTCAGGGCACGGGGAATTGGCCCAACTGGCGATTCGTCGAATACGTGCTGCACCAGGCGGAGTCGGCGGAGGCGGCAGACGTTCTGGCGTCGTTGCCTAGCGTCGGCGCAAAACAGGGGGTCTACGGGCTTCAGTACGGACTCGTTCGCGTTTCATCCTCCTTCGCGTCGGCGCCACAGCCGGGCGACATCGTCGGGCTAACGATCGCGGGATGGCAAGCTGCGGGGCGGCCCGAGGTTGTCGCCTTGTTTCTTGACATGCTGGCCCTTGGGCTGCAGCGGCTCCAGCAATTCGTGCCATCGCCAGACGACGTCACACCGCTCGAGATCACATCCGCCGACGTCGCGTTGGTGCTCAGCGAATCCCTTCTGCGCGCGGGCATGACGCCAACCCAGCTTTACGAGCTAATGGAACACGAACCGGCCTGGTGGGGCGGTTCGCGCGGCATGACACCCGAAGGTGCTTGGCGGTGGGAGATACCTCGCGATCTGCGGAGGTACCGAGCGGTCACCACCATCACGGAGTACCTAGACAACGTCACCGTCCTCGCAGAAGAGAGCATGCGCCAGCTGGGCAAGTTGCTTCCCCCGCAGATCGGTGAATCGGCTCCGTCGACTAACGCCTGGGTGGACCGCATGTTGGAACCGGACGTGCCATTGCTTGGATCCGGCATCGACGCCGAATTGTGGGAGTTTGTTCGCCCCTTGGTCGAAGCGGGCCGCTGGGAGCAGGTCGCGCGCGAGGCGGCCGCGTTCGTCGAGACCCGCCTGCGTCTGTGGACTGGCAGCGACCTGCCCGCTCTCGGTCTAGCAGCGTTGATATTCGGCGGCACGGCCCGAACCCGTGGCCCCCGCGGCGGCGAAGGCGAGGGTTGGCAGCTTCTGGCACGAGGCTTCTTCCTCGCCGTCCGCAATCATGTCGTCCACAACGCGCTCGGAGTCGAGCATGCATTCCAATTTGGGCTTGGTGCGCTAGGCGCTGCCAGCCTGCTAGTCCAGCAGGCACGCATACGCGTACATGAGGACCAACAGGCCTGACGACGCCGTGCCCCCCGGCTACCGCGGCCCCGGTGGGCGCCAGCGGCGGTACTTCAGCAGCCCCCAGAGTCCCTTCTCATGAGCAGGGACTCTGGGGGAGAAGGGTAGGCGGCCCCGAGGTGTGGCAGCAGCGCTACAAGGATGGCTCAATGGAGGGGCAGTCGAGTGCAACCGCAGGCAGGGACTGGACGTTACGGTCATCCGCGCATGCCGCGATGCTGGCGGGGGCGCAGTCCAATTCCTCTGTCGTGGTGTGCACCATCCTGGCCACATCAACCGCCGCCGCGGATGACCTGATGTCGGCACGCATTGCGGCACGGCTACGTGCGGATTAGGTCTGGCTCTCGAGGCCGGGTGCATCACGCCAAGCGGGGATTCGCCCTCGGACCGGACCACCAACGAGCGTTTATGGGACGCCGAGACGTGACGGCCGGGGCAAGTGCTGAGCATGAGGCGTTCGCCCCGCGGGTCACCGCTCATCCCCTGCTTGTTGCGGGCAACCCCAGCCCTCTGACGCGCATCTTCATCGACTCACGAGTTCAGCCTGGGTCGGGCAGCACGGACCAATAGCCTGCGGCGGTGGTTGGACTTCAGTCACCTGCATGAGGGCGGTGTCCCGGCTGTCCGTGGGCCCGCGTGAGCGTCGGCGTCCTCGACTGGCTGCCGACTGTGATAGTCGTGTGGCGGACGAACGATCCCGACTTCGCTCGTCTCCTCGGCTGGCCGACGCCGCGCCGCCGCTGACTACTACGAGGACAGGCTCACCTACGACACGGAGCCCGACGCGGCCCCTTGCGGCCGCTGCCGAGATGCTGTCGCGGCTCGAGGCAGTGGAGGCAACGTTCGGAGGCGCAGCAGGCGGGTGCGCTCGACGGGCTGACAAACCCCGCCGGCGTCGGCACCGCCTTCGATGTCGTGGCCGTTGGCCTGGGCCAGCGGCGGCCGTCTGGCAGCTCGAGGCGCCTCACCCCGGGTTTAGCCAACGGGCTCATAGCCCGGGACCGTCGCACAAGTCGACACACTGACGTGCCCGCTCCGCAGGGCCCTGGACGGTCTTCTACGCTAGCCGGTTCCCGCGTGGCCCCGGCGTGGCTTATTCCCCCCACCGCGTGGCGATGTCACATCTTATCCGGCCATGGCGGACAAGACAAGTAAGGCGGCCCTAGCGGTGAGCGTCGTCTCGATCATCGCGAGCGGCGTCATCGCCTTCTCCGGCTTCTACGGACAGACGCTCCTAACAAGTGCCACTCTACAGAGCAGTCCTGCCGTCGCGGGGACTCAGACCAGTATCAGCGCCGGACAGCTGTGTCTCAATTGGGCAACATTCGTTGACACACAACAAAGGATAGGTCGTACGGACGATCAAATAGATAGAACGGGTCAGGTTGCTTTTGGTACTTCGGATGCTCTGCTCGTGGTGGTGGTTCAGACTCTGCATGGCAGGTTTACTGGGAGCAGATCGTCGACAACCCCCAAACAAGTGCAAGCTCAATTCGACCAATCCCTCAGGGACGTCCGAGCGGCTACGCCGGCCGGGAAGATCGTCGTGCCGAGCTTCGATAAGGGGTTTAGTGTCCTCTCTTTCTGCGGATCTGCAGAGACGTTGAGGGCCGCCCGAGAGGGTAAGCGAGCAATAGTTCCCTTGGGACGGCTAGACCTAAGCGGTACAGACGTGTCTACTCCTGCCGGGGTTCCGACTCGTTAGGGAGGCCCACATCAGCTGTACGCGCCAGCCATACTATTGAATAGCTCCTTCACCCCGCCATCCGAGAGCTTATCGATGGCGTCCCGCACGGCTTCGGATTTCAGGTCTCCTCGGTCTGGGCGTCGACGCGTTCGCTCAGCTGGTCGCCGTCGGCTGTCCGCTGCGGTCATGGCGGGCTCTCCTGGTGCAGGTAAGCCGGAGGGCACGTGGGCCCGGCTCGATGCCAGGCCCACGTGCCGGCTCAGGCGGTGTCGGCCAGGTCGTCGGGGGCGGTACCGGTGTCGGCGCTGCAGCGGCCCAGGATCGTGCGAGCGGCCTTGGTGACGGTCTCGGCGGCCTGCCGGACCTGGGTGAGGTCTCCCCCGGCCCAGCCGGCGACGTAGGCGAAGGTGTAGCCGCTGGCGTCCAGGCCGTGCGCGGCGGCCACAACGTACGCAACGCTCTCGGCCTCGACCTCGCACCGGCCGCGGCAGGTGGCGTAGGTCGGCAGGTCGCCGACGTGCCCGGCCTCGAGGTGCGCCAGCTCGTGGATGAGCGTTTTGACCGCCTGAGCGTCGTCCACGGCGCTGCTGACCTGGACCGTGCGACTGGTGGGGTCGGTCCAGCCGTTGGCCCTGCCGGTGTTACCGCGGTGCAACGTGTAGCCGTGCCCGATCACCTGCCCTTCCAGGGCGTCCCACAGCCCGGCCGGTGCCTGCCCGGTCAGCAGGCTCGGCGCCACCTCAGGCAACGGCGCCCCCTCGGTCTGGTGTAGCGCGAACACATGCACCACCCGGAAGCCCCGCAGCTGCCCGCCGCTGGCGGCCGGTGCGGCCGGTGCCCCGCGCTCGTCCTGGGGCTGCTCGCGGGTGCTGTCGGTCGAGCTGCTCGCCGTCTTCGGGCGGTAGGTGCACGGCGCCAGGATCGCGATGCCCCGCTCCCCCTTGCGTACCTGCCGGCCCAGGCTCTGCCAAGTGCGGAACCCAGCGACCCGGGTGGCCTGCGGTGCCTGTGCGCCGATCAGCAGCAGGTTGCCCAGGCTGTAGCTGTGGAACTTCGCGGCGGTGTCCAGCATCGCCCGCCACCCCTGGGACTCCACCAGCGCCGCGACACCGTCGCTGATCTGTTCGTGCAACGCGGTGAGCTTGTCCTGCCCACCAGTCGCGCTGCTGCTGCGGCGGGTGTTGGTGTGTGTGCTGGTGCTCATCTGGGCCTCCCTGTCCCGTCCGCCGAAGCGGGTGCGGGTGGGCCGGTGTCCCCCGGCCTTGAGGGCGGTGGGTTCACCCCTCCGCCGCAAAGCCGCCCGGAGGGGTCGCAGCGGCTCGCCGGGCCAGGGAACAAGACCAAGAAGCTTCCCGCGCAGCGCCTGAGGAAGGATCTTGGATGCCCTTGCCCGGGGAGGAGCGGCCCCGCACAATCCGGGGGGCAGCCTTGGACAGCTGAGCGGCCGCAGACCGTTCCGTACCGGCCCCGCAGGGGCCGACCTGGGCGAGTCGGACCGTTGAGGCGCCTGCCACGACGTCCCTGGGCGTGTTGGCCGCGAGGACCGCAAGGAGGCTTGAGCGGCACTACGGCGTCGTCGCCTGTCCATGCGCGCTTGTCGGACGGTGACCGCTTGGCCTTCTTGGGGGCACTGGGACGGCACTACTGCACCCACATGGATAGCCCTCTTCAACTACTGGCTGCCTCCTCCTTCGCCGTGTCGGTGGTCGAGCAGCTCTCGACGGAGTGCTTGGTCGACGAGCGCGGTGGTGCTGGGCGCTTGGCATTCGGTAGCGACGCGACGCAGAGTGGCGGCTGCGTCAGTCTGCAGCCGGAGCTGCACCTGACGGGTGGGCTCCTCGCGATATGCGCGGTTGGGCTGTCGCCGGGGGAACAGAGCGCCGGCTGCCGATGCGGGCACTGCGTCGTCCTTCCAGTGGGTGCGCAGCGCCTCCAGGTGGGTCTCCACGGCGTCCAGGGCGATGTCGGTGTAGGAGCGTGAGCCGCTGCGGGCGCGATTGCGAAGTGCCCGGTAGACGGAGTCGGACAGGTAGACGACGACAAGTGCGAGGCCACCGGACTCGGGTCGCCGTTTGGCACGTGGTCGCGCTTTGTCCGGCCGCCGCTGGTCGTTGCCGGAAGCTGGGGCCGCCCCGGGCGCTGGTCCGTCGTCGTGGGTTGTGGTGCTGGTCCCGGCCGCCGCGGTTGATGGCGGCAGCATGGTGCGTAGTCCGGCGCTGCGGTCGGGTGCGGCGAAGTCTTTTCCGAGGGACCGGCGGGGACTCATGCCGGTGCTCCGGCGGCAGTGGCCGAGCTGACCCGCGCGATGATTTCTTCGGCTAGTTGCTGGTAGTCGGCGGCGAGGTTACTGGCGTCCCGGCTGTAGAGAGCGTCCGTGGGCCGGTCACCTCGGCGCAGTCTGGCGAGCCGGTCGGTGAGGGCGCGTCGTTGCGCGCCCTCGAGTTCGTGGACAAGGAGGCCTTGCCGGCGGGCGTCATAGGCGGCGGTTTCGAGGTAGCGAATCTCACTGGTGAAGACCGGCGCGGCTCCTTCGAGCAGTTCGGCAATGGTGGCGCGCACCGCGTCCCGCATTCGGGCCGCCCGGGCGGAGGTACCGAACAGGGCGACGCCGAGTAACTCCAGGGCAGGGTTCGCCTGGCGGGCGGCGACGAAACGTTGCGCGGTGATTTCAAGGCCGTCGATGCTGGCGTCGTCGCTGCGGGTCGGAATGATCAAGTGCTGGGCAGTGGTCAGACCGATTTCGACGAGGAACCGCTCGCCCGGTGGGGTGTCGATAAATGTCCACTGGTAGCTCTCATGCAGCGGGGCGAGTGCGTCGGCCAGGGTCCCGGTGAGAGGTCGCCCGTCGATGCGGCGGCTGGCAGCGACGGCGGGAACGTCGCCGAGGGCTTGCCCGCCGGGTAGCACGTCAAGTCCCGGGCGGACGTCGGTTATCGGCTGGGCAGGGCGTTGGCGTAGCAGGGTGTCGGCAAGGGCGTCGCCGTTGTCTGTCCGGTCGGCGTATCCGAGGTCTCGGCCGAGGTTGCCCTGGGGGTCCAGGTCGATGGCGAGCACTCGGTGGCCGGCGGCTGCGAGGAGCCCGGCGAGTTGGGCGATCAGGGTGGTCTTACCCACGCCTCCCTTGGCGTTGGCAACGACAATCACATGCATGTACCTATGCTTGCCTCTCGAAGTGGGCCTTGCGAGGCGACACGCCGATGCGCGTGCGAGGTGCACTGCTTGGGATTGGAGTGGATACGTGCTAAGTCGTAACCTGTGATTTGCTTGTTTCGTTGCTTGTGCACTTGCTTGCGCCCGTGCGTTGCCCCTCGCATGGCCGGCATGGTGCGCGGCTTGACACCGTGCGCTCCGGAAGCTCGTAGATGCTTTCTTCGGCCCCCCCGATACATGTGCGGTGACATCGGCCCAGAAGGAGGTGGTGCGGCGGCCGCGCCGAGACAGCTGTACCAGGACGTGGTGCGAGGGTTGCTGAGCGAACCTGAACGCCCTTATTAGGGGGCATCTGGTGGCCTGGACGGGCGTGACGCGGACTGCGGTATCGGCCGAGGATGTCCCGAGTTCCGTGGAACTTCGGTGGCGGCCCGTTGATCGTTAGGCCACTTTGACCAGGTCATCATGGCAGGTGGCTCCGACACTTTCGGCGACCTCGCGTTCGAGGGTGGCGCGCAGGCTGGCGAGGTGTAGGTGGCCGTTGACGCGACGGAACTGCTTGCCGGCTTCGACCATCCCGGCGGCGCACCAGCGCATCGCCATGTCCCCGTCGCGCCAGCGCTTGACGTTCGCCGACCGTTGCCGGCAGACCCCGATCATGGACTCGATGGCGTTGGTCGAGCGGAGCGTGCGCGCCAACGTGGGTGGCACCCCCAGCCGCAGCACCGTCAGGGTCTCGGCCAGGCCTTCGCTCAGGCTGGCGGCGACCCGCGGGTGGGTCTTGTCCAGCTCGCGGGCCAGGGCCTGGAGCTTGGCTTCGGCGAGCAGCGCACTGTCGGCGTGGTAGGCCGCGCACATCTTGGTTCCCACCGGCACGCGCAGGTGCTGCGGGAGCTTGTCCTGCACGTTTCTGATCTTGTGCAGTTGGCACCGGGCGATGATCGGGTGGTCAAAGACGTCCACGACGGCCTTACGCAGGGCGCTGCTGCCATCGAGCACGACCAGGATCGGCCTGGTGACGTCCAGGCCGCGGTCGCGTAGTCCGACGAGCAGATCCGTTGTCAGGGTGGCGTTCTCGGTCGAACCTTCCACCAGCGCCAGCGGATGCTTCGTGCCCTGCAGGTCGATGCCGAGCGCCACGACGCAGCACGACTCGGCGAAGTGCACCCCGTCGATCATCATCGCGCCCAGGTCCAGCGTGCTCAGGTCGGCGCTGAGCAGCCCAGCCAGGGCAGTTTCGGTCTGGGCCACGAACTTCCGCGACACCGCCGACCGGCTGGTGGCTGTCGCCACCTCCGTGACCTGCTGCCCGACTGGCTCCAGGCCGATGGAGTAGCGGCGGGTCGACAGCCCAGCGAGCATCCGGTCCATCGCCATCCGGCCGAGAATCTCGGTGCTGCTGAACAACTCATACGCCGGCACCGGCAGCTCGCCGCTGCCGTCGGCGGAGCGGACCCGCGGCCGCTCCATCGGAACGCGGCGGCCGCCGAGGGTGACCGACCCACGCTCGTGGCCGTGCCGGACCGCGATCCGGTCGCTGTCGTGCTTGCCCTTCACACCGGCCAGCGTGGTCACGTCGGCGTCCATCATCGCGCTCATCACCTGCAACCCGGCCCCGACCGCGAGGGCCAGCAGTCCCTCGCGCATGTCGCCGGCGATCTCAGCCATCGCCACAGTGACGTGCTCCGGCACGGCCAGTCCGTGCGCGTCCGGTGCAACGGTCATCGACTTCTGATACTTCTTGTTCACGGCGGTCCCCTTCTCGTTGAGTGTCTTGGCGGACGCCCAACACCTACCGCGAGGCAGGAGCTGAGCGGGGGACCGCCACCTCAAGTTCTACGAGACCCGGGACAACCTCTATCGGCCGCCGCC
>JAABUY010004664.1_pt1 | contig 14218 bp, 13 predicted proteins | sample 5560271 | NCBI WGS metagenome assembly JAABUY01 (sample SAMN10711886, study PRJNA513374) | rock metagenome | isolation source: Antarctica rocks | place: Antarctica: Victoria Land, University Valley
GCCAACCCCACCCGCGGCCGGACAGCTGCACGGAGGCCACGAAGGCGCCGACGGCGAGCAGGCCGGACACCGCTAGCGCTCGACCCCGAGCCGCCCAGCCACGTTGGCGCAGGGCGTAGTCCACGCCGATCACCGCGGCACCGGCAAGGGCCGTCACCTTGATGTCGGCGGCGACGAGGCACACCACGATGCCCAGCAGGGGGTGCCCCCGCACCGCGAGAAACAGTCCCGCGACCAGCAACACCATCATGAGGGTGTCGTTGTGATTGGCCGAGACAGCGCTGAGCAGAACCAGCGGGTTGAGCACGCCCAGCCACAGGGCGCGGACCACTCCGCGTCCATGCAGCCGAGCCAGCCGCGTCAGCAATATCGCCAGCACCCCCACCGCGGCGAGCGTCAGCAGCCGCAGTGCCACCAATACCTGCAGCATGTGCTCGCCGAGCAGACGGGACAACGCACTTATCAGGTCGAGGAACAGCGGGCCGTAGGGCGAAGGCGTGTTCAGCCACGATGGCTCCGCACCGCGGATCGCGGCGATGGGGCCGGCCGCACCGGGCCCGAACTGGTAGAGGTCGACACCATGGTTCAGGGCCGCACCCAACGCGGTGTAGGTGTAGGCATCAGGGCTGAACAGCGGGGGAGCGATCACCAGGGGTATCGACCACACCGCGCCCACCACCAGCAGTACGCGCGCCGATACTCTTGCCCGCCGAACCACCAGCCCCACCAACAGCCACGCCCCCGCGAACACGCCGAGGGCAATGTTGTTTAACGCGACCGCACTCCATCGGCCGACGCTGGGTGGCGGTGCGCTGGAGCTGCCGAAGAACCACAGGTGTTCTCCCCGCAGATGAATGCCCACGTTCGGCCCGGCGACCGCAAGGTAGGTGGTAGCCACCGCACCCAGTACCGCGGCCACAACGAGCATCCCCACCTCGAGGCGACGCCCACCGACAGGCCGCCGCACCAGCACAGCAGAACCCGGTCGGAGCCGTACAGCGCTCAGCGCCAACACCCACTCCCCACACCCGCGACACGGCACCGTAGTCGGATTGAGTCGACTTCGGCGACAACTAGGTGGTTAGTCTGCAGCACAATTTCCCACCCCTGCGTCGCTGAGCTTGTCGGCGCGCCGCGACAGTGATCGGGCCTCACGCAGCAGCGCTGTGATCGTCTTCGCTGAGGCAGGCGCAGGCCGGTCCGTGTCGTCGTCGGTCATGCCGCAGAGTCTGCTGTGCGCGGCTCTGACGGTCGCGGCCGTCAGAGCAACGACCCGGCTGCGTGCGGGGTCAATGGGACCCCGTCACCAGTGATCTGGTGGTGACCACCCCACCTCGGCAGCTGCTGTGGTGGGTGCAGGTCGATGAGGGCGAACAGGGCAGAGGAAGGGTCGGGGTTGCGGGCGTGGTCGAGCCGAATGGGGGAGACCGAGGCCGGGCAGGGCGAGCTGTCCGGTGCTCGGTGGCGGCGGTGGCATACCGCAGGTGCTAGCCGAAGGCCCCGACAAAACACCGGGGTGGTCGCACCGGTGGTCAGGGCGTGGAGGCGCGAGGCGCCTGTCCGGTCGCGTGTGTCGGTGACACCACCGACACGGTTGACATGAGGGAGAGCAACCTCGCGCCGCATAGCACCCGAGACCGTTTCTCCTCGGCTGCTCCTGGTGTCCTGCGGCGGTGCGTTCGACAACTCCACCGGCAACTACCAGGACAACATCTTCCTGTACGCACTGCCCGTGAGCTGAGCGGCCGTTTGCGGGCAAGCATCCGCGGACTAACTCGGTGACGACGCACAAGCTGCGCCACCGCGCGGCGCACCCGGGCACCCAGGCGGCCCCCACCCACGACCAGCAGCACCCGCCACCGCGGCGACCGACCCAGCGGTGACCGACCCTGCGCTGGTGGGCCGACCACACCCTCACCCCCATTTGGCGCGAACGGCGCGGCACCGCGCCCCGTGCACTGGGGCACACACCGCTACCGGCCTCCGGTTACGGTCGGAAATCGACCCGCCCGGCAGGGCCGTCCCCTGATTATCCGAGGCCCGGCAGATACCGTCGCGAGGGAATGGATCGCACCACGGTGATCACGGCTTTTGATCATCGGGTTGACCGGGGGGAATGGCACATGCTGGGGACCACCTCACCCGCCCGGGGCGGGGTGACCGCGGCCGGAGCGGCCGCCTACCGCCGCCGCGCCGACCGCCTCACCGCCGCCGGCCCACCCGGGACACGACACGCACCGGGCCCGGCGGCCGGCCCGCCGCGCCACCGCCTGTCACAGCGGCGCGCTGTAGATGCGGGTGGCGGCGTGGGCGGTGGCGGCGTGGGCGGTGGCGTGTCGGTCGCACCCGCCGCTCGCCCCGCCCGACTGCTGGGCTGGTGTCGGGGGGTGTGGGGTCGGCACTGGGGGAACCCGGCGGTGGTGACGGTCGCGGTGGCCGCGGTGGTAGGCCTGGTGCTGCGCCTGACGATCGTGGCCCGCCCGCTCGACGTGCTGGACCGCATGTTCATCCCCGATGACACCTACTACACCCTGGGCATCGCCCGCTCCCTCGCCCACGGCCTCGGCCCCACCACCGGGGTGGGGGCCCCGGTGACCAGCGGGTTCCAGCCGCTGGTCGCGTTCCTCGAGGCCCCCATCTTCTGGGTCACCGACTCCCCCGACACCGGGCTGCGCATCGCCTTGATCCTGCTCGCCGTGTGCGACACCCTCACCGTCATCTGGCTCGGGCGCCTCGCCTACCGGCTCGCTGGCACCCCCGCCGCCGCGGTCGCCGCCACCGTGTGGGCGCTCTCCCCCCTGGCGATCGCCCAGGCCGCCGGCGGCCTCGAAACCGCGCTGGCCACGATGCTCGCCGTCGGGCTGGTCGACGCGTGGCTGAGCGCCCGCCGCCACCCCAGCACACCCCGCTGGGTGTGGTGCGGGGCCATCGCCGGGCTCGGGGTCCTCGCCCGCATCGACGTGCTCCTGCTCGTCGGGCTGCTCATCACTGCCGAGCTCGCCACCACCCGCACCCGGGCCGACCTGCTCGCCCTGACCCGCACCGGCGCCGCGATCGCCGTCGGCGCCGCGATCACCCTCGGCCCGTGGTGGTCCTACTGTCTGCTCACCTTCGGCTCCCCCATCCCCGCCAGCGGCGCCGCCGTGCGCCAACTCGTCGCCCTGCACCAGCTCAGCGCCGCCCAGGAAGCCGGGTGGGGTGCGGGCACCATCCTCACCGCCCCGTTCGTGCTGCTCCAGTCGCTGCGCGGGGACCTGTTCGCCACCCCCACCCTCGCGGTCACCGCGTTCGTCGGTCTCGTCGCCGCCGGCATCACCGCCGCGGTCGTGCTCGGCCGCCGCGGTGGGCGTGGGGACCCCCGGCGGGTCGCCGCGGTGCTGCCCCTGTTCGCGGTCGGGCTCCTCGGCTTCTACAGCCTCTACCTCGGCGCGGTGTGGTTCGACACCCGCTACCTCGCCCCCGTCACCGCCGTCGCGACCCTGCTCGTCGCCCTCACCGCGGCTACCGCCTGGACGCACCGCCGCCACCCCGCCGCCCTCGGCGGGCTGACCCTGCTCAGCCTGGCCTTGGGTGTGTCCGTCGCCGGGGATGCCCGCGACCTCCTCACCTCCCCCACCGCCACCGTCGACATCGGCTACGACGGGGCCAAGGGCTACCGCGAAGCCGCCACCGACACCCTCGCCGCCACCCCCCCCGGCGCCGTCCTCGGATCCCTGCAGTCCGGGGCACTGAGCTACTACGCCGACACCTACAACGTGCAGGTCATTAACCTCGACGGGGTCGTCGACCCCGCCGCCGCCCAAGCCCTCACCGACCACGACCTCGCCGGCTACGCCGCCACCCGCGGCGTCACCTACTTCGCCGACTGGCCCTTCAACCTCGACGTCCTGTTCCGCACCTCCCACCCCGACCTCACCCCCACCGACGTCACACTCATCCACGCCACCCAACAAGGCCCCGACGCGTTCACCCTCTGGCACCTCACCCCACCCCCACCCTGACCTCCGCCGGCGGGCTAGGTGTCTGCGGCGCCGACACCCTCACCCCGGTCGACCCCGACGGCGCGACCCGGGCGGTCCCGCCGGGCCCGCTGCGCGTCCCGATCGCCGCAACCCCGGTTCGCGCCGGGGTACCGCCCGCTGCCCCCTGCATGACGGCGGACCCTGTGGCCCATCCCTGCATCTCAAACCGCAACCGGTATCGGGGTCTGAGTAGTAACCGAGCAGGATCGTCCGCTCAGGTCGGGCGTCCTGACCAGCTGGGTCGTTGCGGCTACATGCTCAGGATGGCGAGGGGTCGGTGGTCGTGGGTGGTTTTCGGACCGCGTGGGTGTATGACCTAAGTCCTGGGTTTGTAGGCGCCCAGCGCCGCCGCGCGGCCCGCTCTCGGGGGGATGGCGCGGACCCCACACCCGGGGCCGCCGGGCATGGGCACGGGCGCTGGGGCGCCCGCTTAGCCGCCGCGCTGGGCGCGTCGGTGTGACCGGTCGCGAGCTCGTCGGCCTGCCGTAAATTCGGGCGCTGGGCGCCCTCTTCCCGTCGGCGGCCGACGTCGAAGTTGCGCCAGATCCAGCGGGAGACGGATTGGTTGGTGGTGGCGACTTCGGTGAAGGGCAGAGGGGCAGCGAATTCGGTGTTGATGGCGTGGCAGCGTTGCAGCACGAGTTTCTCCCAGGCGCCCATGCCGCCGTCGCGGTGGTGCCACCAGGTGGGGTAGGCCCAGGTGCGCGCGGTGTCGAACATGGTGACGTAGTTGGTGGCGTGCGGACGGTGCGGCAGGAACACATCCAGTGCCCACTGGCCGTCGCTCATGAGCACTTGATCCGGGGTTCCCCATGCGGCACACTCTGCCCGCCAGATCGGCAGTCTTCTGGTAGGACGCGCCAGCCATATCAGGTATCCCAGCGACCTCCGCCCGATTCGGTGGGTTTGCCGGTTCCTCGTTCACCCTGTCGAGGTGCGTCTTAAACGTTCGTATTTGAGACAGTCCAGCACCTCGCCCAAAGACGCCGAGAAAGGGTGTCTCAGAAGTCGCGTCCGAAACTATGTAGCGCTCTACGGGTTCAGCGACGAGTAGTGAGACGCGGCGGTCGGTGGGCGTTCCGTGGCCCCACGCAATCAAGCCGGTGACACAGGTTTAATTGGATCTACTCGCTCATGGACAATCCGTCGGGATGTCCATGACGCTCCAGGAGGCGTGCGCAGGGGTGACCTCCAGCGGTGGGCCTACCTGCTCCTGCGCTGCCACCACTTCGGCCGGGCCTCCGGTGGCACCGCTGGGACGGGCGAAAGGGGTTGGGGCCGAGTAGGGCCGGCCTCCAGCATCCGCAGCGCAGCACGCAGGTCAGTCAGACTCCGCTCACGCTCGGCGGCGACCTGCTCAACGGCCGCACGCTGAGCACGCTCAACCGTCAGTTGAGTCTCAAGCTGCTGGATACGCTGAGCTAGGTCGTGAGCAGGGCCGTTCTCGGACTGAGCATGCTCACTGAGCGGGGCTGAGCGGCCCGGTCGTAGGCCAGCGGCCAACAGGTCGCCTACCGGGACGATCCAGCCGCGCTCAGGGTCCTTGACGGCGTTGGGGAACTTGCCTGTCTCCCGGTAGCGACGAACGGTGGACCTGCTCACTGAGCAGTGTTGAGCAGCCTCACTGAGCGTCCACAATGGGCGTTGCTGGGCACGAGCGGGGCAGGCGCGCGCCACGGACTGGCACACCGCAGCCGGTCACGCCGACTCTGTAAACCCGTACACGGTCGGGCTCGCTATACAAGGCGGTGCGGCGCTGCCGGGGTTGGTGGGGTACCTCCCCAGGTGGTGGCGGCCAGTAACGACCAGTGACCACCCGCCTTGCGTGTCCATCCCGCCTGATCGGCACCCTCCGGTTGGCGATCTTCCCACTAGATGAGGCCGGGGTGGTTCTCGGAGGGTCGCCTACGGGAGGGGCTTGGCCGTCCGGCGTGCCCCTCCCGGGCCGACTTGGCTGCGTGGCAGGGGGTGCACACACCTTGCGAAGTTGCTCATGTGGCGGTCGCCGGACGGTCGGACGTGGTCGGCATGCGTGCTGAGTGAGGTGAGGCAGAGGTAGCACACGGGATCGCGCCTGAGTACCGCTGCTCGGATGCCCCGCCAGTCGGGGGGCAGTCGGCCGGTACGGTGTTCGTGGCCCACGACACGTCGGTTGGTTACGCGTCCTCGCCGGGTGCGTGGCCCGGCCGCGCACCCGGCGCTTCGACATGCAATGTGGAGCACAGCCCCTTTATTACATGGTCACCCAAACGTTGCTTGCCGTGCTCGGCCATCTTGGCATGGACGGCGACGATGCAGCACTCGAAGTCGCCGTCGACTCCTCAGCGAATGGCCTTGCCCGCCGGCTCCGGCTGCCCGTGGTGATGGCCGTGGGTCGGTCCGCGACGCCCACCTGCGGGGCTACCGGGCCACCTGAGCGCAGGCGTCGACGACATTCTTGGCCGCGGTGCCGATGTCACTGGCGTCGGCGGGCAGCTGCGAGGTGGTGCCCGGGTTCACCTGCTCCACCTTGGTGAGCGCATCGGCCAGGCTCTGCAACTTCGAACCGATCGGCAGGGCCACGTTCTGCTGGGCCACCGCGCTGACCTTGTCCTGGATCGGCTTAAGCTGGTCTTGAGCCTGTGCCAGCGTGAGGGACTGCGCGCCGAGCTTGACACCTACGCTAACCGCGGTCGCGACCTCACCTGCCGTGTTGACGCAGACTCCCGCGGTCGCCGCCCGATCCGACCCGCTCATCGTGGACGTCCCGCCTCCGCACCCCGCCAGCAGCACACCTGCCGCCAGACCCGCCGCGACTCGCAGCCCCCACCTCGCTGACGAACCTCGATTGCCGCACCGGTAGGCGAGCCTCATCGGGCCCCGGCCCGCAATGCGCGCCGATGTCGGGCTCGGCGCACCGCCCCACTCACGACCAACCCCTTGAGGCCCGACGCCACCACTCATCACGGCACCACCGATCGCGGACCACACGCCAACCACGGCGTCTCCTTACATCCTCAACTTGCCGCTGCGGGGCAAGCAGCGCTCCAACTGGCCGCGTCCTGGCAGGACATCTCGCGCCGGTTCTAGACGCCGCGCCCGCCGTGAAGCTTTCTTGTTGCCGCGACGCATGTCTTACGGACACCACAATGCCAACACCGCGAGGCACCAGACGTCGTGAATACAACTTAGTGGTCGCGTCTGCGGAGGTGGTGTGTGAGCCGGTGTTCCACGTGTCCCAACATCTGCGGCAGCTCGGCATCCGGGTCTGCCACAGCCTGCGGCACCGCTTCGCCACCCAGCTCTACCAACGCTCCGGAGGTGATCTACGGATGACTCAGGACATGCTCGGGCACGCGAGCCCGGCCACCACGGCGATCTACGCGGCGTGGGACCCGTCACGGGCGGCGAGCGTGCTGGACGACTTCGCCGGCGGTTTGGGCAACCCGGACCATTGAAGAGGTGACCTTCGGCGGCGTCATCGCTTGTGAACATGAAGCCCTGAGTGCGTCGTAGCGCCACGTTCGGCCCTGCCCCAGTGTTATGGGGTGGGGCCGTTCTGTGTCAACCCCACACAAGATCGTCGGCACGGAACATGTTTTTAAGATCGCCTGGAAGGCGACTTCACGTCGGCTTTACCTGAATGCAAGAGGTGTGTCGCGCGTCTAGGGACGCCCAACAGACGCAGTAACGGCTCGCGGATGCCACACAGGGCGGGGTCTGCGTATAGCGCGGCCAGCATTGTGGGGGTTTGCTCGCCCGGCTGTTGAAGTAACGGGTCCGGTGGGGGTTTACGACTCGTCGGCGGGGATGAGGTCGAGCATCCGGTAGTAGCGGGCGATCGAGGCGAGCGGGATACGAGCGGTGCTCCGGCCCTGCGGGGGAATCCCTGCGCGAGCTTCCACCCATGGCGCCTCACGGTGGGTGAGCTCGCTGAGCTGGTCACCGGACCAGTCTCCGAACTCGGCCAGCACCGACCGCAGGGTCTCCACCGCCGCCGGACGGGCGCGAACGGTCGAGAGGTCGCCACCGCCGATCGTGCTGATCGAGTACCTCCCGCGGTGCTGTTCGTACAACTCGCGCACCACGGGCCCGGCCGCCCACGCCTCGATGTCCTCGCGGAACAGCCGCCCATGACCCGAAGCGATGTGACGGGCTTGCGCGTAGTAGCAGAGCTTCTGCAGCTTCCAGGTGTCCAGCGGGGACCGTTCGTCCAGAATGGCCGCAGCGACGTCCAGCACGCTCAGCGGTTCCTGCGTGACCGCGTCGGGTGGTCCGCTGGTGCGCGCCAGCAACTCCTCCTCCGACTCATCGAAGCGCAGCTCGCGCGCCTCAGCCCTGGTCATCGTCATGGCCTCAGTGTGCCTCACCGGGCGCCCCGCTGAACAGGGAAAGCGGTGGCCAGCGCGTAGACGTCGGGCTCGTCCAGCGGGTGCAGAACCACCAGGTAAGAGGCCGACCTGACAGTGACCCGCACTAGCCACCGGAACCCGTGGTCGGGGTGTTCGTCCTCCCAAGCCTGAAGCCCCTGGACTCGCACGACGGCTTTCTCGACTTCGTGGGACGACACCCCGTGGCTCTCCCGAATTTTGGTGCGCACCCGCGGTGAGATGACCAGTTCCTCGACCCAGAAGGTACGCACGGCTGGCCATCATGCCCGGTGACCCTCGCCGGGCGTTGTCTAGTGAACCGCTGAGACGACCGTAGAGGACACGCTCGGCTCTGCACTAGTACGCCGGGAGTGCAGCCATTCTGTGTCGGCGGAGCCCTGCCGTTGTGGTCACCGAACCACGCCTGAAAACCGGAGCAAGATGTTAGAACAGCCGTCTGATGGCCGGGCAGGCCGCCAGCCGAAGCGGAGCAGTGAGCCGAATCTCCCCGGCGCGGGGGAGGGTGGGTGAGGTGCTGCCGCGCCACCGCTACGCGCTGGCTTGCCCCTGCTTGGTGGCGGCGTGTTTGCGGGCGTCGTGCAGGAGCTTGCCGACGCTGCCGATGGAGAGACCCATCGTGGTGGCGATCTCGGAGTAGGTGCGTCCCTGCTCGCGCAGTTCGACCGCCATCTTCCGCTTGGCGGCGGCACGGGACAGGAACTCGTCGCGGGGTTCCGCCACGAGGCGGCGGGCCGTGCGCTCGGACGAACCGATACGAGCTGCTAGCTCGCGGGCCGTGACCTCTCGCCTCTGCTGGGCGCGTGCACTCACCGCGCTGCCATCGCCAAGGCTGTGGTCAAGTCGAACTTCGTCGCACGGATCCGGTTCGCCTCGCGCTTCTTCTCGCTCATGATGCTGCCGCGGTGGGTTTGGCGTGCGCGGTAGTCGGCTTCGGTGAAGTTGCGCCAGATCCATCGGGCGATGGACTGGGCGGTCGCCCGGACCTCGATGAACGGCAGCGGCACGGCGAACTCGGTGTTGATGGCGTGGCAGCGTTGCAGCACCAACTGCTCCCACGCGCCAGCACTGCCGTGGCGGTGGTGCCACCACTGGGGGTAAGCCCAAGTGCGGGCGGTGTCGAACATGGTGACGTTGCGGCCCAGGCCCGCGGCCCGCTCCGGCAGTCGGGGCATCTGACGGGGGGTGTGGATCGTGGCAAGGTCGCGCAGCTCGTACGCCTGCGCGGGGCCGTAGAGGGTCTCCCAGCTTGCGTGGATCGGGTTCTTGGTGAGTTGCCCGCCGTAGGCGAAATCACCGCCCACCGACGTTCTCAGGCCCGCCTCGATGCGTTGGGCGAACCGCAGCGGCTGCAACCGGGCCGAGTCGGTGCGACAGACCGGGGCCGCCAGCCACCACCCGAGGTGCGCGCGCCCGGAGGGAGACTGAGCCACCCAGTTCGGCGCTGGGTGATCGGAGGGCTTCTCGAACGCCCGCATGGCAGCGTCCGGGTGGTCGCAGTCGATGACGATGGACCCGAGCAGGGCATGCGGGGAGTGCTCGACGTAGCGCATCGTCAGAGCGTCCTCACGGCTCATTCGGTACTGCCCCTGGTCCAAGTAGTTGGTGGCGTGCGGACGGTGCGGCAGGAACACATCCAGTGCCCACTGGCCGTCGCTCATGAGCACTTGATCCGGGCACCCCATGCGGCACACTCTGCCCGCCAGATCGGCAGTCTTCTGGTAGGACGCGCCAGCCATATCAGGTATCCCGCCGAGGCACCCCCTTAAACCGCCTAAATCGGGCACTCACTTCGCTGGTTATCCGGCTCGGTAATTTGCCCTTCGGGTACGGCCTTCGACAGGTTCACCAACCTGGTGGGTTTTTGAGGGTGTGAGTGATCCGGATTTGTGTGGCGTCTGGTGGTGCAACGGGTCGAGCCCGAGTGATTTGAGGACAAGGCAGCGCGGAGCGGTGCCTCGGCAGCAGCGTTCTTCTGCGCTCGCACCTGCAGTCGTTCAGGTCGCTACTTCCGTTTGCTGCTCCCCGGACACCCGGGGAGCAGGGCCCGCCTCCCCGGGTTCCTCCAGCCTGGCCGAAAATTCGGGTGCTGTGCGCCCTAGCGTCCGATTCGGTGAGTGCGGGCAGATGCAGGCGAGCGGGTTATCAGCGGCCCCTGAGCCACGTTCTAAGCCGTCCAACAGACTGCGGCACCACCTCTGATGCCGCTGCGGGCTGCACGGTTGTCTTCGTGGACGTAGGAGTCACGTCCACGGGACCATGGCCGCTGTTGCCTGCCTCTAACATGCGTAAGGCCACCCGCAAGTCCTCCACCCGGCCGCCGCGTTCCGCGGCGAGCCGCTCGGCGGCGGCCGTGCGGGCATGCTCAACGTCCAGTGCGCCGCGTAAGCGCTCAACCTCTCTGGTCAGGGTGAGCACCTGCTCGGTAGCTGCCCGGTCACCTTGGTGAGTCAGGGGGGCGGGCAGGTCGGTGTTGCTGGCAGCGCCGACATCCGGTGGTGTCGGCTTACTGGGAATGAACCCGGCTTCGATGAGGGCATCGACCGGGATCAACCATGCACCGGAGTCGTCACGCTCCGCGCTTTGAATGCGTCCACTGTCGAGTGCCCGCTGAATGGTTGCCCGGCCGACACCGCACTCGCGGGCAGCTCGGGCGGCTGACCACTTGGGGCGCGTAGGCATAGTCGCGGGCATGCCGGGCAGGGGTGGCTCATCGAGGTGACCGGGCATGTTCACGATGGTGCCCGGTGAGGTGCCCGCACACGGTCAGGCTTGGCGGCGTGTCACTTGGCTTGCGACGCGGATCGGTGCGGGCGTTGTCACTGGTCAACACTGCCTTGATGGTGGCCGGGTGCCAGGTGGTGTTGCCACACAAGCGTTAGCCGCGTGCCGGTACGGGGGAGAAGTCCGAGGATGATTTGAAGGAGTGCGTCAGGATCATGGTGCGGCTGTCCGAGCTGGCCACAGCCAATGAAATTCATGAGCGAGACCTGGCCGACCCCCTGCCTATCGGGTCGAGCATGAGCGCACCCGGATCGCCAACGCGCTGGCGATCCGCATCATTGGCCGCGGGCGGCGGTAAGCAGTTCGTCTCGGGGTCTTCGGTCTCTACGCGCTCACCTTCGCCGTGCAGCTCGGCGTCAATGCCCTGGTCCTCGCGTTCGTGGCCGGAGAGCTTCTGGGGGACGACGATCGACACGGTGAACTGATTTCTGCGCTACAACTAATCAGCCACGTCGCGCTAGGCGCGTACCGAGTTTCTGCTGGGTGCCGCGTCGGGGAGGAACGGCTGCCCCTACTTCCGGAGGTTTGGGTCTGATCCGGTGTTGTGTGCCCAGTCGGCGTACGACGGCGGGGATCGCGAAGTACAGGATGAGGGCGCTGATCAGCACCAACGCCAACTGGTCTCCGGCGGGACGACCGAGTAGCTCCAAGGTTTCTTGTCCGCCGGGCAGCGTGTTGAACAGCAGGGCCACCGACAGCACCACCATGAGCTGGGTTTCGCGCCGGCCCGCAGTGGCGGCGAAGAGCAGGACTGGCCACAGCAGGTACCACCCCCAGACCACGGGGCTGAAGAAGACGAGGGTCAGCATCACCCATGCCGTCACCCGGATCAGCCCCCAGCTCGGTAGCCGGGTCAGCAGCCCGAGGATCACCACAGCGCACACCACGCTGCCGAGGAGGAGCACGATGCCCGTCGGCGGGGCTTGGGCGTTCAGCGTGAACGCGATCGCGGTCATCGGCGTCAACGGCTTGCGGGCATCCCCGGGGATGGACAAGGTGTGCAGCCAACCCCACCCGCGGCCGGACAGCTGCACGGAGGCCACGAAGGCGCCGACGGCGAGCAGGCCGGACACCGCTAGCGCTCGACCCCGAGCCGCCCAGCCACGTTGGCGCAGGGCGTAGTCCACGCCAATCACCGCGGCGCCGGCAAGGGCCGTCACCTTGATGTCGGCGGCGGCGACGCACACCACGATGCCCAGCAGAGGGTGCCCGCGCACCGCGAGAAACAGTCCCGCGACCAGCAACACCATCATGAGGGTGTCGTTGTGATTGGCCGAGACAGCGCTGAGCAGAACCAGCGGGTTGAGCACGCCCAACCACAGGGCGCGGGCCACTCCGCGTCCATGCCGCCGCGCCAGCCGCGTCAGCAACAGCGCCAGCACCCCCACCGCGGCCAGCGTCAGCAGCCGCAGTGCTACCAATACCTGCAGCATGTGCTCGCCGAACAAACGGCACAACGCACCCATCAGGTCGAGAAACAGCGGGCCGTAGGGCGAAGGCGTGTTCAGCCACGCTGGCTCAGCACCGCGGACCGCAGAGATGGGGCCAGCCGCACCGGGACCGAGTTGGTAGAGATCGACACCATGGTTCAGGGCCGCACCCAACGCGGTGTAGGTGTAGGCATCTGGGCTGAACAGCGGGGGAGCGATCACCAGGGGTATCGACCACACCGCGGCCATGAGCAGCAGCGCGCGCGTCGATACCCCTGCCCGCCGCACCACCAAACCCACCAACAGCCACGCCACCGCGAAGGCGCCGAGGGCGATAGTGTTCAACACGACCGCACCGCATCGGCCGACGCGGGGTGGCGGCGCGCTGGAGCTGCCGAAGAACCACAGGTCGTCTCCCACGAGGTGGATGCCCACGTTCGGCCCGGCGACCGCAAGGTAGGTGGTAGCCACCGCACCCAGTACCGCGGCCACAACGAGCACACCCACCTCGAGGCGACGCCCACCGACAGGCCGCCGCACTAGCACAGCAGAACCCGGTCGGAGCCGTACAGCGCCCAGCACCAACACCCACTCCCGCGACACGGCACCGTAATCGGATTGAGTCGACTCCGGCGACAACTAGTGCAGTGTCTCATCATTGATTGACTACTTGGTTGAGGGCGACGCGACCGCGGCGAACTTTGGCGAGGATGGCGGCGGCGGCGGCAGTCCAGACGAAGGGTTTGGGCTTGTCGTTGTGGGCCGCCATGTAGTCCTCGATTGCGGCGATGAGGTCGGGCACGGAGTGGAAGACGCCGCGTCTGATGGCCTTGTCTGTCAGTTCCCGAAACCAGCGTTCGACCAGGTTCAGCCACGACGACAAGGTGGGGGTGAAGTGCAGGTGGTAGCGGGGGTGCTTGGCCAGCCAGTCCTTGACCTTGGGGTGTTTGTGGGTGGCGTAGTTGTCCGCGACCACGTGCAGCTTCACCCGGGGATAGGCCTTGGCTACCAGCTTGAGGAAGTCCAGGAACTCGGCGTGGGTGTGCCGCTGGTAGCAGGCGTCGGTCACTGTGCCGGTGGCGACCTCCAGTGCCGCGAACAGGCTCGTGGTGCCGTGGCGGAGGTAGTTGTGGGTGGCCTTCTCGGGCAGGCCGGGGCGCATCGGCAGGATCGGAGCGGTGCGGTCGAGTGCCTGGATCTGGGTTTTCTCGTCGATGCAGACCACGACCGCCTTCTCCGGCGGGTTCAGATACAAGCCGAGGACGTCGCGGACCTTGGCGTCCAACTCGGGGTCGGTGGAGAACTTGAGTACGAGAGCGTTGGGCAGCGCGGCGGGTATCGGGGCGCTGGCACCGGGGATGTGGAGCTGTTGCAGGTTGTCCACTGCCGGATGCTGCCCTCCGGGGGCCCTGGGCGTAAGCGTCGAGGAGGCGGGTGGTGATGGCGCTGATCGTGCGCACGACGGCAGGTGCGTCGACACCGGGCTTCGTGCAGCCCGGGTCCACTCCGCAGATCCACCACTGAGTGCCAGCAGAGAACACGCCGGCCCCGCTGGGTGCGGTGTAGTAGGTGACGTCGGCGAAGCCCGGGCGGTGCTGGCAGGTCAGCGGGGAGT
>JAABUY010004665.1_pt1 | contig 14216 bp, 17 predicted proteins | sample 5560271 | NCBI WGS metagenome assembly JAABUY01 (sample SAMN10711886, study PRJNA513374) | rock metagenome | isolation source: Antarctica rocks | place: Antarctica: Victoria Land, University Valley
AACCGAGGCGCAATCCGCCCAGCAACCTCGTCCAAACCCGTAGCCCACCCGCGCACATCCCGTTCGGTCGTCATCCCATCCACCTCCGGACAGGCATAACGCTCAAACCCGGCTGTAGTACTAGACCAGTTCGCCGGCATCCATCGCCGACAGGAGCGCCGCCGCCCGCGCGCGCAACGCGTCGCGGCGCGCCGGGGCCATCTTCGCCCAGCTCCGAACCGGCATCGCCATGCGGGTGTTGCCTGCGAACCGCTGTTCGTGGCGCGCGATGAAGTCCCAGTACAGCGCGTTGAACGGACAGGCGCGCGGCCCGGTGGCGTCCTTCACGTCGTAGTGGCAGCCGCCGCAATAGTCGCTCATCCGGTTGATGTAGGCGCCCGACGCCGCATACGGCTTGGAGCCCATAATGCCGCCGTCGGCGAACAGCGCCATGCCGCGCACGTTCGGCATCTCCACCCACCGCCACGCGGCAGGCGCTTGCGGTTCTCCGCGTCGAAGTTCCAGCGGCCGCCCTCCGGCCCCTCCCCGGCATCGAGCAGCAGCGCGTGGCGGCGGCGCATGTCGCGGTAGAAGAACTCCATCCGCAGCGAACGCTTACCCGCGGCCCAATCCCGGAACTCCCTGATGCTGCATAGGAAGCGGTCGTCCTCGCGGATGTCGACCGGGCAGCCGGCGGCCTCGTGCCAGCTCCGCATGTCGTCCAGCACCCGCCACTCGCCCGGCTCAGTCACCACCACGCCCGAGGCGGCGTGCCGGGCCACGGCGCGCGCCATCTCGCCGCGAAAGCTCTGGGTGTTGTCCGGGTCGTCCAGCCGAACGTAATCGACCTGCAGGCCGCGCGCCGTCAGCTCGGCCGCGAAGTGCCGCATGGCGGACAGGATCAGCACGATGCCGTCAGCCCTTGGTGCGAACGGTGGAGCGGCCGCCATCGACCGCGAGCACCTGGCCGGTGATCCAGCCGGCATCGTCGGACAGCAGGAACGCCGCCATCGCCGCGGAGTCGTCCGGCTCGCCCAGGCGCGGGATCGGGTGCTGGCCGGCAATCGCCTTGGCCAGCGCCGCGTTGCCGGTCATCGGCTCGGCGATCCCGGACCTGGTCAGGCTCGGGGCGATGGCGTTGACCCGGACCTGCGGCGCCAGCTCGGCGGCCAGCGAGACGGTTAGCGCCTCGACCGCGCCCTTGGCCATGGCGATCACCGCGTGGTTGGCGAAGCCGGCGCGCACCGCAATCGTGCTGAACAGCACGACGCTGCCGCCGGCGGCCCGCAGCGCATCCTGCGCCGCCGCGACCGCCAGCGCCGCCCCGATTGCGTTGAGCCGGAACGCCTCGATCATGTCGGCTTCGCTGGCCCGGGCGAGCGGCTTCATGACGATAGACCCGACGCAGTAGGCCAACCCGGAAACCCGGTCCCCGGCGGCCCGCACCGCCGCCGCCAAGCCGTCGGCGTCCATCGCGTCGGCGGTCGCCGAGCCGACGCCCAGTTCGCCGGCAAGGGCCGCCAGGCGGGCGCCATCGCGGCCGATCAGGTGCAGGCTGCGGCCGGCCGCGTGGAGCCGTCGCGCCAGCACGCCACCAATGGCCCCGGTAGCGCCGATCACGATCACCGGGTCGCCCATGCACGCTCCAATATCCGCTGAGGCTTGATGATGGCGCGGCCCACTCGCCTCGCAACCCCGGCCGCCTCGCAACCCTGCCGCTGGGGACGACAACGCCGCCGCCGCGTGCGATGGTTCGACGGCAAGCCGCCTCGCCGCACCGCCTTCGGGGGAGCCGATCACCGCCATGCGCCAATTACTGCTGCTGCGCCACGCCAAGTCGTCCTGGGACGACGGCGCCCTGGAAGATCGGGAGCGCCCGCTGAACCCTCGCGGCCGCGCCGCCGTCGGGGCGCTGCGCGAAGCCATGCGCAACCTCGGCCTGGTGCCCGACCTGGTGCTGGTCTCCGCCGCCGTCCGCACCCGGCAGACGCTGGCGGCGCTGGAGCCATGGGACGAGACGCCGCTGGTCGACGAAATGGACGCGCTCTACCTGGCCGACGCCGAGCAGCTCCTAGGCGTCCTGCAGGCGGTGCCGGAGACCACGCGCAGCGTCATGCTGCTGGGGCACAACCCGGGCCTGCAGGACCTGACCCTGCTGCTGATCGGTCCCGGCGCGCTCCGGCCGGCCGACCCCGACATGCGGCGGCTGATGGAGAGCTTCCCCACCGCCGCCCTAGTGGAGTTCGCCATAGCCGGACCGTGGTCGACGTTGGGCAAGGGCGGCGCGCGGCTGCAACGCTTCCTCGACCCCCGCGAGCTGCCCGCCGCCCCCGCGCCGGCAGGGCCGAATTGAGCGGTACGGCAGAGCTTTCGCCGCCACCAGCCGCCGTCGCGGACGACGCCGCACTCGATGCGCCGCCCCCGCCCGAGCCATTGGCCACGTCCGAGCCATCGGTCGCCCTGGAGTTGAGGCTGCATCCGGACGATGCGGCGAAGCTGGCGCGGCTGCCGGAGATCACCGCGCTGGCAACTGGCCGGCTGCGTCCGGCGGCGCTGGAGCTGATCTGGCACGACACGCCCGACGCGGCCCTGGCCGGGCTTGGCTTGTCGCTGTGCGAGGCGCGGCTCGGCGGCCAGCGCGCCTGTCGGCTGGAGCAGCTGCGGGCATGGCCTGGCCTGCAGCCGGCCCTCGCCAGCGAGGCGACGGCGTTGGCCGAACTGGCGGACGCGCTGCCGACGCCGCTTGCCCCGATGGCGGCGCTGCACGGCCAGGGTCGCGCGTTCCGGCTTGCCCCCGACGCGCCGATTGGCGCCGTCGAACTTTGGACCGGCACGCTACGCACGGTGGCGGCCGAGCGTCCGGTGGCACGGCTGCGGCTGCGCGGCACGCCCGACGCCGTGTTCGACCTGGCCCTGACGCTGGCGGCGTCGCTGCGGATCGGCGTCGCCGCCGTCTCGCTGGCGGCCGAGGCGCTGGCCCTGGCGCAGCCGCACGGCAGGTCCCGGCCGCCGTCGCCGCCGACCTTGGAGGCCGGGCTGTCGGTTAGCGAGGCGTTCTCCAGGCTGGCCGGGCAGCTCACGGCGGTCCTGCTGCATCACGCTCCCGCCGCCGCCGCCGGCGCAGCCCCGGAGCCGGTGCATCAGATGCGGGTGGCGCTGCGCCGCCTGCGCTCGGCGATGTCGCTGTTCTCGCGCGCGACGGGATGCGCCGAACTCGACGCCGCCAAGACGCAGCTCAAGCCGCTCGCCGCGGCCCTGGGTCCGGCGCGCGACTGGGACGTGTTCACCGCCGGCACCGGGCGCGCGGTCGCGGCCGCGTTCGAGGACGACGTCGCGGTGGCGCGGCTGCTAAGCGCTGCGGAGCGGCGGCGGGTGGCGAGCTACCGGACGCTGCGCGAGACGCTGGAGTCGCCCGATTTTCGCGTCCTGGCGTTGACGCTGGTGCGCCTCGCCGTGACCCGGCCCTGGGAGCGGGCGTTGGACGCCGACCCGCGCCGGGCGGAGCTGCTGGACGCAGACCTGCGCCATTACGCGGCTCATGCGCTGTCTCGCCGGCTGCGCCACGCCCGTATGGCGGGCGAGGATCCGGCCGCCATGAGTCTGTCTGACCTGCACGCGCTTCGCATCCAGTGCAAGCGGCTGCGCTACGCCGCCGAGTTCTTCGCGCCGCTGTTCCCCGGCCGCGACACCCGCCGCTTCGTGCGCGGGCTAGGCGTGTTGCAGGAGCGGCTCGGCCACCTCAACGACGGCGCTGTGGCGGGCGGGCTGATGGCGTCCTTGGGCGGCAGCGGCGGGCGGGCGCTCGCCGCCGGCGTGGTGCGCGGCTTCGTCGCCGCCCAGACGCAGGACGTGCGCGCCAAGGCGGAACGCAGCTGGCGCAAGTTCCAGCATATCAAGACGTTCTGGTAATAAAACGGATTTCGCGCCGGCCGGTTTGCTGCAACTGCGAAGGTTGCGTCATCGCCACAGTCGCCTTAATTCTGCCGTCCAGGGTTCAACAGCGGCAGCGCCGCCCGGCACAGGACATTCGCATGAGCGGCACCGCAGCCACCGGCTCCAACCGTACCGTGACCCTCACGTTGGACGGCACCGGCAAGTCGGCGACCCTGCCGCTGATCGCCGGCAGCATCGGCCCGTCGGTCGCCGACATCCGCAAGCTGTACGCCGACCTCGGCGTGTTCACCTTCGATCCCGGCTACGGTGGCACCGCGGCGTGCGACAGCAAGATCACCTACATCGACGGCGACGAGGGCATCCTGCTGCACCGCGGCTACCCGATCGAGCAGCTGGCCGAGCACTCGACTTTTCTGGAGGTGGCGCACCTGCTGCTGAACGGCGAACTGCCGAACGCCGCCGAGAAGGCCGAGTTCGAGCACGGCGTCATGCACCACACCATGCTGCACGAGCAGTTACGAGCGTTCTACAACGGCTTCCGGCGCGACGCCCACCCGATGGCGGTGATGTGCGGCGTGGTCGGGGCGATGAGCGCGTTCTACCACGACAGCCTGCACATCGACGATCCCGACCATCGCCGCATCAGCGCCTTCCGGCTGATCGCCAAGCTGCCCACCATCGCCGCCTGGGCGCACAAGTACGCTGTCGGGCAGCCGTTCATGTATCCGCGTAACGACCTCGGCTACGCCGAGAACTTCCTGTACATGATCAACGCGGTGCCGGCCGAGCCGTATCACGTGAACCCGATCCTGGCGCGCGCCATGGACCGCATCCTGATCCTGCACGCCGACCACGAGCAGAACGCCAGCACCAGCACGGTGCGCCTGGCCGGCTCCACCGGCGCCAACCCGTTCGCCTGCATCGCCGCCGGCATCGCCAGCCTGTGGGGGCCGGCGCATGGCGGCGCCAACGAGGCGGTGCTGAAGATGCTGGCCGAGATCGGCGACGTGAAGCACATCCCCGACTTCATCGAGAAAGTGAAGGACAAGAACAGCCACGTCCGGCTGATGGGCTTCGGCCACCGCGTCTACAAGAACTTCGACCCGCGCGCCAAGATCATGGAGCGCACCTGCCACGAGGTGCTGGGCGAACTCGGCATCAAGGACGACCCTTTGCTCGACCTCGCCATGGAGCTGGAGCGGATCGCCGTCAGCGACGAGTACTTCGTCAGCCGCAAGCTGTACCCGAACGTCGATTTCTACTCCGGCATCATCCTGAAGGCGATGGGCTTTCCTACCAGCATGTTCACGGTGCTGTTCGCCGTGGCGCGTACGGTCGGCTGGATCAGCCAGTGGAAGGAGATGATCGAGGACCCGGCGCAGCGGATCGGCCGGCCGCGCCAGCTCTACACCGGCGCTCCGCAGCGGGATTTCGTCGCGCTGTCGGAGCGCGGCTGAGTACCGCGGCGGCGGAGCGCAATCTCCTTTGTGGCTGATTGATGCGCTATCGGTCGGCCCGGGCCAGGTCGGGGCGGTCGGTGCATAGTCCGTCGACCCCCCACGCCCGCAGCCGCTCCATGTCGGCCACGATGTTCACCGTCCACGGCACCACCAGCAGGCCGAGCGCATGCGCCCGCTCGATTGCCCCGGCCTCCAGCCCGACAAATTTCGGCGCCCAGGTCCCCCCGCGCGGGCCGGCCTGCTGTGCGACCTGCTCCGGTCCCGGGCCGCCCGTTGCGGTCAGCCAGGTCAGCCTCACCTCCGGCCAGCGGTCGCGCGCATGGCACAGGCCACGCCAATCGAGCGAGCGCAGCGCCAGCCGGTCCAGCATCCCGCAGGCGCGCGCCACCGCCACCACGCTGTCGCACATCACCGCCGGACGCGGCGTCAGCAGCGGCAGCGCCAGATGGGTCTTGAGTTCGACGTCGACGACGACCCGGCCGTCGCGCGCCAGCCGCATCACCGCATCCAGCTGCGGGATGCACGCGCCGTCGCACGCGCGCTGCTCTGGGAACATCGTCGCCGTGACGCCGCCCGGCCGCGCCCGCCCGACGTCGAAGCGGGCCAGCGCCGCCATGTCCAGGCTCAGCACCGCCGGTCCGGTCGCCGCCAGCCAGACACCCCGCCCGTCTCGCGTGAGGTCGGGGTTGAGGTGCGGGTCATGCGTCGCCACCACGGCGGCGTCGCGGGTCATCATCACGTCGAGCTCGATCACGTCGACGTCGAGCGCCATCGCGCCGGCGAACCCGGCCAGCGTGTTCTCGGGCCATAGCCCCTTGGCGCCGCGATGGCCCTCGACACGGAACGGCGCGCGGGTTGCCATGCTCATATCGCTTAACGTATCAGTTTCGCAATGAATGAGCGAACGAATAATGGGCGCGTCCTGGGTGTGCTGGGCGGCATGGGCCCGCTGGCGAGCGCGCATTTCATGACTCGCCTGACACAGCTGACCCCGGCCGGATGCGATCAGGACCACGTTCCTGCGGTGCTGTGGTCAGACCCGCGGCTGCCGGACCGGGCGCCTGCCCTGCTCGGACACGCCGGGGCCGCGGACCCGCTGCCGGGGCTGCTGCGCGGGGCGCAGGTGCTGCGCCAAGTCGGCTGCGGCGCCATCGCCATCCCGTGCAACACCGCGCATGGCTGGGTCGAGGCGCTGGAGGCCGGGTGCGGGCTGCCGGTGCTGCACATCGTCGACGCCACCGCCGCCGAACTGCGGCAGGCGCTGCGGCCGGGCGCCGTGGTGGGGCTGATGGGCACCGTGGCCACGTTGCGGCTGCGGCTGTTCCAGGACCGGCTGCAGCCGCAGGGCTGGCGCTGCATCGTGCCCGAGGACGACGAGATGGCGCGGCTGGTGATGCCGGCGATCGACGCGGTGAAGGCGGGGCAAGTCGCCGGGACGTTCGCCCCGGTGATGCAGGTGGTGCGCTCGCTGCACGCACGCGGCGCCGAGGCGGTCGTGCTCGGCTGCACCGAGCTGCCGCTCAGCCTGGCCGCCGGGCCGGACGGCGCCGACGCGCTGTCGATGCGCCATCCGGTGATCGTCGACACCATCGACGCCCTGGCGCGGCTGTCGATCGCCTGGGCGCGCGGACAGGAGGCGGTGACGGCGGCTGCCTGACGCCTACTCCGTGGGAGCAGGCTTCTTCATCATCGCCCCGGTCATCGGGATGAAGAACACGCCGACGTCGCGGCGCGAGTGGACCTTGCCGGCGGCGTCCTTGGTGTAGACGTAGAGCACCTGGCCGCGCTTGAACGGCTGGCCGATGGGGATCAGCATCCGCCCGCCCGGCTTCAGCTGCTTGAACAGCTCGGGCGGCGCGTACTGCGCGGCGCAGGTCACGATGATGATGTCGAACCCGCCCTCGACCTCCGGCCAGCCGTAATAGCCGTCGCCGACGCGGCCGCGCACGTTGTCGAAGCCGAGCGGCGCCCAAATCTTGTCGACCGCATGGCCGATCGGCTCGATGATCTCGATCGAATAGGCGCGCTTGACGATGCGCGACAGCAGCGCGCTCTGGAAGCCGCTGCCGGTGCCGACCTCCAGCGTCACGTCGCCCGGCTTCGGCTTGCACACCTGCGTCATGTAGGCTTGCCCGAGATAGTCCGACAGCACCGAGCCGAAGCCCAGCGGCCACGGCTTCGGGGTGGTCTCGTAAGCCTCGCCGGGCGTCGCGCGGCGCTCCTCGTAGAGATAGTGGAAATACTCGCGCGGCACCGCCTCGAAGCCCTGCATGACCAGCGGGTCGGCGTGGCCGAGATGGCTGCCGAGGTAGCTCTCGATTAGCTTCATCGCCGCCGGCTTGCGCGCCTGGATGGCGTCGAACTGGGCGTCGGTCACGCTGACATGGCGGCCCGACTGGATCATCGCGGCCTCGTAGGCCTGCCGGGTCCAGCTGCCGGCGGCGGCGCGGGCCGGGCGCGCCAGGATCGCCGGCGCGGCCATTGCCAGGCCGGCGCCCGCCAGCAGGGTGCGACGGGTTAAGCCGCCGGAGAGTCCGGCGCCAGGTTTTTCTGCCAAGTGACGTTCTTTCGCAAACGGGGGAAGCACGGAACGGCGACGACATACATTAACAACGCGCCAAGCAGAACAGCGCGATAACCGAATTGCAGCGCCACGAGGTTGGCAAGCGGCGTCGCCACCACCGAGAACGCGCCGTTCAGCCCCCAGGCCCAGGGCAGGAAGCCGCTGCCCGCCTCGCTCGCCCGGCCGAGGCCGAGCGGGAACGGCAGCCCCAGCGCCAGCGATACCGGCGCCACCGCCAGCAGCACCAGGCCGGCGCGCAGCGGCCATGGCCAGGTCAGCGTTAGCAGCATGGCCGGCTGCAGCGCCGCCAGCGCCAGGATGCCCCATGCCGCGACCACGCCGGCCGCCAGCAGCATCCCGCGCTCTGGCCGTGCCGCGAACCGCGACGACAGCATGGCGCCACCGCCGGAGCAGATCAGCATTGCGGTCAGCACCAGCGCGAAGCCGCTGGTGCGGTCGTCGAGGTAGAAGCTGGCGCGCTCGATGGCGAAGATCTCGATAAACAGGAAGCCGAGGCCGAGGGCCGCGAAATACACCACCGTGCGGCCGAGGCCGAGCCGCGTCGCCCGCATCCGCCGGCCGCCCGCGAGCGGCGCCGCCAGCACCAGCAGCGCGATCACGGCCGCCTGCGCCAGCACGGCCAAGTTGACCAGCGGCCCGATCTCCGCCTGCGGCAGCAGCTCCAGCCGCTGCAGGATGGTGCCAAGGTGGTCGAGCCGCAGCAGCGCGTAGAACGCCGGCCGGTCGAAGGTCATCGGCGACAGGTCGAAATCCCTGCCCGAGGCCACCGGCTCCCCGGCCAGCACCCTGCCGGCCTCGTCGGCGATGGCGTCGTGCGGGCCCTCGCCGGAGGTCACGGACCCTTCGCCGAACGACACGGCGGGCAGGTCGTTGTAGATGCCGGCCCGCGTGGCGGCGACGTCGATGCCGGGGTAGTACGACACGTCGAAGCTGCGGTCGTTGCAGAACCTCCGCGCCGCCGCGATGCGCGCCGCGTCGAACGGCGTCATGGCGGCGAGGATGCGGACGTTCCAGGCGCTGCGGTAGACGATGACGTGGCTGGCCGGATCGCTCGCTCCGGCTTGCAGCAGGGCGGCGCGGACCGTCGCCAGCACGCGCAGCGCATAGGCCGGGAACTCGCGAATCGAGACCGGGACCGAGAGCAGGCCGCCCGGCGCCAGCGCGCGCAGGTCGCTCGCCAGCGCCTCGGCGGTGAAGGCGGTGGCGTTGGCTTCGGCGGCGTCCAGGAAGTCGGCCGAAAGGTCGACCAGATCGAATGGCCCCAGGCTGCGCGCCAGCGCCAACGGCCCGGCGGCATGCAACCGCACTGTCGGATCGACCGCCATCGGCGGCGACGCGGACAGGCCGGACTGTATGGCGCGGCGCAACACCGGCTCTGGTTCGGACACGTCGACCTGTGCCGCGCCCAGCATCCGCGCCTCGGCGACGCGAAACCCGCCCGATGCGCCGGCCAGCAGCACCCGGGGATGCGCCACCAAGCTGTACGGCAACGCCGCGAGCGTGGCGCCGGCGTAGCGCGCCTCCAGCCCGACGGCTTTCGGCAACGCCGCGATGCGGGTGCCGTCCCGGTACAGGCCGTAGGTCTGCGGCGGCCCCGGCAGGCCGAGCATCGCGGCGTCGTTGGAGAGATCGGTGTCGAGCCGCTCGGTGAAGTCGTCCAGCAGCGCGTATAGGCCGCGCGGCGAACGGATCTCCGCCAGCAAGCGATGCTGCGGCACATGCAGCGGCGCGTATATCGCCTTGAAATCGTTATATGCCGCCGCATCGTCGAACAATAGCAGCGCTTCGCCGCCGGCCAGCGCCAGCACCGCCGCGACGACCGCCGGCAGCCGCCGCTGCGGCACCCACGCGGCGGCGAGGGCCAATGGCGCGAGCAGGCAGGCGGCCAGCCGGAACGGATGCGCCAGCAGCATCAGCAGCAGCACCAGCACCGCGCCGACTCCGGCCCCGGCAAGGTCGAAGCCGTAGACGCGGCCGATCTGCTTGGCGTTCAGCACGAAGCTCAGGCTCACGAACACGCCGCCGAGGAAGAAGAACGGCAGCAGGTCGACATAGTACAACCCGATGTTGCCGATCTGGCCCCAGAACGTCGCCTGATTCTGCAACTGCAACGGGTTGAACGGGTTGGTGGTGACGCCGTGGTAGCCGAGCGCCGCGGCCACGATCATCGCCGCCGGCAGCGCCGCCAGCAACGCCGCGCCGCGACGGACGAACCAGGGTTGCGCCAGGGCGATCGCCACCCCGCTCAGCGCGAACCCGGCGAGCACGATGGAGATCACCCAGTAGCCGTATTCCGACCATTTCGCGACCGCGAAGTACCGGGTCAGGGCGATCTCGAAGCCGACGATGGCCATCGAGACCAGGAACAGCGGCAGCATCGCCGCGACGTCCGCCACTCGGACGTGGCGCATCCAGGCCGGCCGCATCAGCGCCACACGCGCCGCTGGATGAAGTCGGCCAGCAAGGTGTCGAAACGCGCCGGGTCCTCGGCGAACATGGCATGCCCGACGCCGGCCAGCACGATGGTCTCCGCCGCCGGATCGCGCAAAGCGAGGTTGGCCGCCTGCCCGCCCAGCCTTGGCCGCACGATGTAGAGGATCGGGCGGGTGGTCGAGTATACCGCCTCGCGCCAGAAGCTGCGCGGCAGCGGATAGGCGAGCAGCTGCGCCGCCACCGCCGCCGGCGTACGCAGCGAGGCTTCGGTCAGCCGGTCGACATACGCCGGCGGCGGCGGGCGGACGAACATGCCGCGGACGAAGGCGCGCACGCTGACGGCGCGCGGCACCGGCCACAGCCGCCGCAACCCGAACCTGCGGACGGTGCGCTCCGGCGGCGGCGGCGGGTCCTCGCCCACCGAGTTGTCGACCAGCACCAGACCGGCCAGCCGCGCGTCGCCGTACTGGTGCAGGTAGGACAGCGAATCGAGCACGCCCAGCGACCAGCCGACCAGCAGCACCGGATCGTCCGGCAGCCGTGCGATCAGCTCGGCGATGTCCCGGCCGCGGCGGAGCGGCTCGTTGCCACCCCACGTCAGGTCGCTGCCGCCCTGCGAACGGGGATCGAACGCGATCACGTGGAACTTTCGCGCGAAATCAGCGATCTGCGCGCTCCAGATCCACGCCGGCATGGTCCAGCCGGGCACCAGCACGATGGTGTGGCCGCGTCCCGCCTCGATATAGTGCAGGCGGATGCCATCGCTGGTGGTGAAGAACCGGTCGGCGGCGCGGGCCGGAAATGCTGCGAACGAGAGGATGGCCAGGAGAGCCGGCATGAGACGGATACGCATGACGCCACGTGGCCGCCCAGGCCTGCCGCTGTCAATAAAGCTTCGAGTCTTGCAATGAACGGCGAGGCGCCGGACGGGACGCCCGGGGGGCCGTCGCGCGGGCCGCTGATCGCGCTGCTGGTGATTGCCGCGTTGTGCGTCGGCGGCTATTTCCTGGTCGGGCAGCTGCGCGCCTCCGGCCAGGTGCAGGACTGCGTCATGGCCGGCCGCAGCAATTGCGCGCCGCTGCCCGGCGGTTAAGCTGTCGCGCCCACCACTCGGAGGACACCCATGCGCCGCACCGCGACACTGTCCACAGCCTTGGCCTGCCTGCTCGGCGCGGCGGCGATCGGCGGCAGCGCCGGGCCGGCCCCGGCGCAAAGCCTGCCGCCGCACGCCTGGCTGTTCGGCGCGTGGACCGGCGGGCTGTTCCCGGTGCCGCGGGGCCTGTCCACCCAGGCCTGCCTGGCGCAGCCGGTGATCGTCTTCACCCGCGACGTGGTGCTGCGCGCCTCGCTGACCGACGCCGCCTACACGCAACGGGTGATCGAGACGGCGCGCACCGTGCCGGGCCGCACCGATTTCCGGTTCGCGCCGCCGCCGGACAACTCCGCCGGCGGCCTGCTGGAGAGCGGCGCGCCGAAGCCCGCCGCCGGCTTCGGCTGCGAGACCGCTAACGTGCTGCACGTCCGCCGTGACAGCGAAAACCAGATCAGCTTTCCGGGCTGCGCCGACTTCCCGGAACCGCTGGTGCGTTGCCATTGACATGACGCCGCAAGATTTCCTGGCCTCGGTCGCCGAGCCGGCGCCGCCGCCCGGCCTGCCGCCGGCGCTGGCGGCGCTCTGGTGGGACCGGCGCGGCGACTGGGCGCGCGCCCACGAATGCGCCCAGTCCGACGAGGGCGCCGCCGCCGCCGCGGCGCACGCCTACCTCCACCGCAAGGAGGGCGACCTGCCCAACGCGCGCTACTGGTACGCCCGCGCCGGCCGGAGCGTCGCCGCCGGCACGCTCGACGCCGAGTGGGCCAGCCTCGCGGAGCAGTTCCTGGCGCGCTGAGGTGGTCCCGCCAGGAGCACGGGCGGCCATCGCGCTGTTGGCGGCGCGTGACCCCGACCTGGCGCGGATCGAGGCGGTTGCGGGTCCGCTGGCCTGGCGGATGCGGCCGCTCGGCATGCCGGGGCTGTTGCAGGCGATCGTGGCGCAGCAGATCAGCGGCCAGGCGGCGAGCGCCATTTGGCTGCGGCTGCAGGCGTTGCCGGGAGCGCTCACTGCCGTCGGGCTGCTGGCGCTGGACGACGCGGCGCTGTTGCGGGCCGGACTGTCGCGTCCGAAGCTGGCGCACGTGCGGGCACTCGCCGCCGCTTTCGCCGACGGGCGGCTGGGCGAGCCGGCGCTGTCGCAAATGGACGATCTGGCCGCCATCGCCGCCATCACCGGGGTGCGCGGCCTTGGGCCGTGGACGGCGGAGACCTACCTGCTGTTCGCGCACGGTCGCGACGACGTGTTCCCGGTCGGCGACGTGGCCCTCGCGGCGGCGGCGGCGGACCTCAAGCGGCTCGCGGCCCGGCCCGGCCCGGCGGCGCTGCGGCTCCTGGCCGAGCCGTGGCGGCCCTATCGGGCGCTGGCGGCGCGGTTGCTGTGGCATTATCGGCGACACGCGACCGGCCGGCCGGCGATGGACGACTTGGCGCATGGGCCGCCACGGGGTTAGGCGCATGAGCGGGCGAACGCATGTCATCATCCTGAACGGCGTCGGCAGCGTAGGCAAAAGCTCGACCGCCCGGGCGCTGCAAGAGATTGCCGCAAAGCCGTTCCTGCACGTCTCGATGGACGCTTTCGTCGAAATGCTGCCCTTGGGAATGCTTGGCCATCCCGACGGCCTGACCTTCGAGACGACTGTTCAGGAATCGGGCAAGCCGTGCGTCGCCATCAGGAGCGGCCCGGTCATGGCGCGCGCCCTGCGCGGCATGCGCCACGCCATCGCCGCGATGGCCGCTCAAGGCAACGACTTGATCGTCGACGACGTCATCTTGGAGGCGGACGGGTTACGGGACTACGCGACGCTGCTGTCCCGCTTCGATTTCCGCACGGTCGGGCTGTTCGCGCCGCTCGATGTGCTGGAGGCGCGCGAGCGCATGCGAGGGGACCGGGAGGTCGGCCTGGCGCGCTGGCAATTCAGCCGGGTGCATCGCGGGGCGACCTACGATCTCGAGATCGAGACGGCGAACGCCACCCCGCTGGAGAATGCCTGCAGGATATGCGCGGCGTTCGGCCTGTGAACGCTCCGCGTCGGAGCGCAAACTCGCGTCAGGTTGGCGGCCGCCTTCAGCCGACGGCCTCGGGCAAGCGCCGCTCGATGGCGCGGACGTGCGCCGGACGTTGCAAGAGCCAGTCCGCGGGCTTCCGCCATCCATCCGGCGCTTCGACGAACCCGCATCTCTTGTAGAGATCGCGGCACGGGAAGTTGGCGTCGGTCTCCCTATAGGAGGCCGTCGTCTCGCCACGAACGTCTTCCAGAAGAGCGGCGATCACCGCGACCTCGACTTCCAACCCCATCACGCGACAGCTCATCACGAACTGCACGATGTCCGGGCCGTCCACGACCGCGACGCCGACCAGTCCGTATCGCGTGAACCTGTCATCGACCTCGAAGCCCCAGAACGTGGCGCCGCGGGCGAAAGCGTCATGGCACTCGTCCTGCGTCCAGCGATGGCCGGTGGTGTTGAACTGGTTGGACTTGTTCACGAGCTCGAACGCCCTGGCGAACCGCGAGTCCTTCAGATCGGCAATGGCGAACAGGCGAACCTCGACCTGCAACGTATCGAGGAACTCCGCCCGGGTAAGCCTGGACCGCGACGTCTCCCGCTCGGCCTGCGCCTGCACCATCTCGGTCCGACGCCCCGACTCGTAACTGCTCACCTGGGGTGGTGCTGGGGCGCTGAGGCAGCGGTGGTTGACGCGGCGTCGGGCGGCTGATTCAACGCCGGCGTGACGCCTGATATCGATCTCAGCAAGCTGAGCCACGCGGAGAAG
>JAABUY010004668.1_pt1 | contig 14212 bp, 13 predicted proteins | sample 5560271 | NCBI WGS metagenome assembly JAABUY01 (sample SAMN10711886, study PRJNA513374) | rock metagenome | isolation source: Antarctica rocks | place: Antarctica: Victoria Land, University Valley
TGATGGCATGTTACGTCACATTTGGTTCATACCGCCATTATTCATGGCCAGGTTAGCTTAGCTCATGACACATTGTGCACCATGGCTGTTGCTGATTTAACAAAGTTGCAGTCTTTCATCAGAAAAATTGTCACCGTGCTTGGGAAGTACGTACAGGCAAATCTGACCGATCAATCTTCTTCTTCTGCTTTGTAGCTGAAGCAATGTAGTCATTGCGCGTAGTGATCCATACACCGAGCCTGAACCCGCAAAACCGCACGCCGCGGCTCATCGTGAACTGCGGCAAACGATTGCTGACGCGGCTTTTGCAAGTTGTTGAGTATTGCCTAGCGCTGCGGGGGGGGGCCGCAGCAGAAGGCGCCGAGCGTTGATCGGCATAGTCTGTCACTTCTGCTTTGTGACTCACTCTCAAAACCCGACAGTGGTGGGTGCTCCGCGGCGTTTGATCTCCGCGACTCGGCCTTGCAGTGCACAACGCAAATGGCACATGTCAGCTACTCTGACACCAGCAGGTTGCCGTGCTTGCGGCATGCCTTGGCTTCGTTCAAGCCCTCCCGTGCACCTCCTTTTGTTCCATCAACTTGGCAGCAATTCAAGCGACAGCGGCTGTGCCGATCATCAAGCCGGTCATCTAGTTCTGACACAATCATCACATCCGCTTCCAAAAATGCACCTCTCAGACTGTTTGGGTGTGTAAAACAGCATACGTGCTTTTGTCTGACTGAGTGTAGCCTAGCGTAAAGACTCAGCGACGTACATCACCTGACTGCAGATACAGACAAGATTTCGAGTCCAGATACGAGCTGAAAGAGAAGGTTGGCTCAGGCAGTTTTGGCACAGTGTACAGGGTGTCCAGCAAGCAGACCGGGGAAGAGTAAGCAACATGACTCTCACATCATGCATGATTGCTAGCGAATAATATTGCACTCTGTTTCTGATTGACGACGATTCGTTCTTGACAATGTTGCCTGTCTGTCTTATTTTTGTGATGGCTATGGTGTTCAGTAGGGGCATCGATCAATGTCCAGTATGCTATTTTATAAGGGCAAGGCCTCATATACACTCTGTCAAGTTCATCCTCTGTTTTGCTGACCGACCTCACAGGCAATCAGTCTTTGCTTTTGTTGCATTGCTATATCTTGCCTCAGGTTCCTGTGGTACTGCAGCTTTGCAGTAAAAACAATTGCCAAGCGATGGGCTCCTGGGGCTCAGATGGAGCCTTTGTTTGTGCGGCGCATTCAACATGAAGTAGACATCTACAACCATATAGGCAAGCCTACACCATTTGTCCACAATGTGTTGTGAGCACACAGCAAAATACCAAAGCCAAAAGTTTTTCCCAGCTGATGCACGTCAACACAGATCCTTGCTTGCCATGGATGGACAACAGCTGCTGCATTGTGCGCTGAGCAGTAGACTCTGTGCCAAGCATGTGAGCAATGCATTGCAAAACACTCAATGCATGGGGAAACACCATTGCATGTTGATGTGCCGCACTGCTTGGGCCCTTTTGCTGCTGGACAACAGATGCAGTGCAGTGCCACATGCTTCTGAGGCAAAAGATTGATGTTGGCACAGGTCGATCCCTGAATGTGGCATATCTGTATGGGGCATATGAGGACAGTAAGAATGTGATGCTGGTGATGGAACTGTGCAAGGGGGGTGAGATGTGGAACAGAGTGCGCAGCGGCAGGTACAGCGAAAAAGGTGCCTCGTGCCATGTGCCTGTGCAATCAGTCACCAGGTCTTTCTCTGTCAAAGCATGTGCCTGATGTACACAAAAGCTCCTGTGCATTGCATTTGAGCTCTGTTTACACTGCATGCGAAAATCGCTTCTGAGTACACAAGAAGCAGATAGATTCAGCCAGCTTGGTTGTCCCATGCACAGCTTGCTCAGCAATGTGTGTGTTACTTGACACGTCTCTTTGTTCTTACAGATGCAGCAAATGCTGTGCGTGATGTCCTGAGAACAGTCGCCCAGTGTCATGCGCGCAATGTGCTGATCCGAGATGTCAAGCCAGACAATTTCCTGTACTTGACATCTGACGAAAATGCGCCTCTGAAGGCCATTGACTTTGGCCTTGCCCAGTACTGCAAGGCTGATGAGAGCTTGCGAGACAGGGCAGGTGTGACATGGCATGCACCCCAGAGCTTGCATAGCTGCCTTCATGTTGTGCAAAGACGCTTGTTCAATTCAGGCGTCCAAACAAGTTGATCAGTTTGTTTAATCCGCATTTTAATTTGCACAGGTATGCTATGAAGTGCCAGCGCTCAGCTGCAAATCAAGCCTTGCTTGTCATGATCACGACACATGGCAGGCATGTGAAGTGCACTACTGCTCAGAGGGCACTTAGCATGCCTGCCATCTTGGCTTTTGAGGACATATAACCATGGCAAGCAAGGCTTGCATTGCAGCTGAGCGCAGCTTGGTGACACTGCATGTTCTGTATGCGCCACGCAATAGACTCATGTAAGGCAGATATCAGCAGCAGCAGACACGCGGCGCCTCTGTGTATCTGTTGCCTGCATAACTCCATACTGGCTTCTTTGTTGTATAAGGAATGCAATTTCTACACAACAAACAAGCCACTATGGAGTTATGCAGGCAACAGATACACAGAAGCATCATCATGCATTCCTGAGAGCCATACAGACACAGGGCATTCAGCCTCACTCATGCTGTTGCTGAGCTTGCAATCAGCTGGCTCCATCACTCACCAGCTGCATTGATTGGTGGGCTCTACTTGTACAGGTACAGCAATCTACATAGCTCCAGAAGTGCTGAAGATGAAGTATAGTCTGCCCGCTGATCTGTGCATTTGTTTCAACGCTCACTTGCTTTCAGCCCCTTATGTCACCACATGGACACCGTGTCTGTGCAAGGCTCTCCACTATAGCTGCATCTGTAGTCTCAATTGCAGTTAGTATGCTGGCAGATCCACTGTGCACTGGGTTGTTGAGCATACCAATTAATGCATGCCTGGTGTGTTACTGTTTTGCAGGTGGAAGAGCGTAATGCTGTTGATCAGCAGGCACAGCTGCTGGCTTTCGACAGGCAAAATCACATGGGTGCCAGTGACAGGCAGGCCAGCAATTTGCAGCTAGCAATTGCTGAAGAGGCAGATGCTCAGATGCAGGAGAAGCGAGTTGTGAACTCAGCTGTCAATATTGCGGAAAACAAGACAAAGATGAAGGTAAGGTATCCCAGGGATGGTCTGTGACCCGTCTGGCATGCGTGCTTAGCCTGAGACACAAGTGACAATGTCAGCAACTAGCAGACTGTTATGTTCATTTACAGAGATCCAGCGCAAGTCTCAGTGCTGAAATCACTCTGTGTATGTTTGCAATGTCACATGTATCCTGCAATGCCTTTTCTTACAGTATGCGACACCAGCACAGCATCGTCATCATCATCTGCAGCTGGCAAAGTTGGGTGCTAACATCAGTACTTGGTGACAAAACCAATAGATGGCTTGGTCTGAAAGGGAAGCAGGATAACAGAGAGCTGTCACCCTTCTTGGCAATGAGCATCAGGATGACCTGTTTGAAGTGCTTTGCGGCAACTTTTGTGTGCCAAATGCCGAGGAAGAGTTGGTGCAGTGCCAAGTGTACATCTTCATCGTCTTAAAACACGCCTGTCCAAGGGAGCTGACTTGCGACGCACGCGTCTGATGCCTGTAAATAGTAGTGATAACTATTTCTCATTTCATGCAATGTAATTTACAAAACGCTTTTGCCACATGCCAAACTGGGTGTCCATTTTGCGCAGGAGATGAAGGCGTTTTGGGTGCCCAGCCAAGGCAAGGAGGCTCGGCAGATACTTGCCAAGCCAGATGAGCATACCTACTGCCCAGCCAGCGGCAAAAAGCTGAGACTAAAAGATCTCATACCTGTTCGATTCACCAGAGTACCTGAGGAGGACTCTGGTGTGTTCATGGACCCTGTGACCAAGGATACCTTCACCAATGCCAGCTCCCTGGTTGTGTTGAAACCCACAGGTAAACTTGTCTGCACAGACTGCCAACAGGCGCTGCAAGCCTTACTTTTGCACAGCCAAGAACAATCAGCTGCACATTACAGTCTGTTGCTCAGCCCATGGGCCATGATCACCAAGATGACACACATGGCAAGCCATGTCAACATATAATTTGCATGATGCTGTGCTCAAGAACATATGTGTTGTAGGTGATGTCATGCTTTCTGAGACATATAAGAGCTGCGTCAAGCCAGATAGCAACTACAATGGCCACAAAATTAAAGACAAGGATGCCGTTGAGCTCAAGAAAGGTGGCACAGGCTTTGCCTTGCATGATGGGAAAGATGTGCAGGCTAGCAAGTATTATGCTCTGGGTCCTGGCAGCGGCAAAGCAGACTTGCGAGGGCAGCATCAGGGACCAAGAAGTGCAACTGGATTGATCTTCATGAACTGAGCCTTGAGTTGTGTCACAACTGTTGTGACCATCATTGTATCATATATGTTGTGATATGCTGCAGAGGTGATGCGTGCTGTGCTATTTGCAACCTTTTTGTGATGCACTGTGTATGTGTGTATTTGCTACAGAAGAGCAGCAACAAAGTGATGCTGATACATGCAAGAAATCAATAGGAGTCATGTATTGTACATACTGTCATAAGACTAAACGCTCACCACATTCTCAATACACACGTTTGGCAGCAAACCCCCGGCCTGTCAATGCAGCTGACGAGCTGGACAAAGTAAGCGGTGGTCATTTTGGTGACTGGCAAACTCAATCATCATGTGTAAGTGAATGGTCTATCTGGTTTGCGTTATGCATGTCAATTGTCGTCAAAGTTTTAGGCGGTCGTAGATCAGCTTTGTCAGCCGTTCTGCATCCACATCAATGGCAACCTTGACATGTGGCCGGTTCATCCAGCCATTTGGGCTATTCCAGGTCTTGTTGCCAAGATCCATGATTGTTGCACCACACGCCAAGCCCTCAGTCACAACTCTGACTGCTCCAGCCTTCCAGGTGAAGCACTCAGGGGCTATGACTCCAGCAAAGGCTGTGGGGTCATGCAGAAACATGGCCTCCATTCCATAAGTCTCCCTGCAGCAAAGCAACGAGCAGATATTTGACGCAGGCTGTCACAGACCCTCAAGCGCTTTGAAGACCAGTCTGTAAGTCAAGTCAAACACAACTTCCGGCGCACAAAGCTATGTTGCGTCACTCATGCCGTAGTTGTGCATGTGCACTGGGATGTGTATGCAGCTCAGAAAGTAAGACTGGATGCCAGCAGCACAGAAGCAAGTGAGCACAATTGCAAGCTGGGAATGACAGATAGCAAGTGATTCTAGATGGCAGATCAGGTTAATACCAAGTGAGAAGAATTCGGCGTATTGGCCACCATGCATCATCACATAGGCGATGATCAAGCCACAGCGCCTACCTGTGGTACTGCAGATAGAACTGGCATATCTGCTGCAGGAAGGTGCCATATCTACCCTGCCCTTTCAGGTCATCCATTTGCTGTCTGGTCATGGTGCATTTGTGGGTGACATCCAATCCCACTAATCTTGTGTTAGGCGTTTGTCCCAACACAAAGTCTGCTGCATCAGGGTCGCCAATGATGTTTGCTTCAGCACATGGCGTTACATTGCCATTGCAGAATACAGCTCCTCCCAGAATGACCAGCTCTTGCTGCAGACCAGTACATACTCAGCAACTGGCAGCATGCTGTCAAAGCCTTCACCTTGTGGCTATTGCGTTTCAAGCACGTGCATGCTTCCATACCATCATCTGTACTGTTAGATAGCCAATTGCTGATGTACTAGTTGATGACTCCAACTCTGCTGCATTTCAGTTATATGCATACTCAGTTAGAAGCAGCATTCAAGCTGCAGTTCGCCGTGAAAGTAGCAGAGCTTGAGCAGAGGGGACACAGCTTTGACACGTTTGAGCAGGATGCTTGCCTGATGCTTGCATCACTAGTCATCAAAGAGGTGCCACTCCTCTGCAGAGGTCGCGTTGTCATGCAGTGCAAGAAGTCAGCAGCGCATGCGCACAGGAGCAATACAAAGAGAGCTATTTCCCACCAGCTGTGGTGCAAGCTGAGCGTCAAGCTGCATGGCCAGTGCGATGTTTGTGAGGGGTCCCAGGGCCAGTACACAGATCTCCCCAGGGTGGGCTCTGACCATGTCAGCAATGAACTTGGCAGCTGGTGTCTCTACTGCTATGCCCTGCAATCACAGTTTACGTACAGTCCATGACACATTCTGCTCTGGGGTCATGTGTATGTCATGCGTCATTGCGCCGCCACTCTCAATTACCATCAGTAATGGCAATGGTTAGATGATGATGAGGTGTATGCCATCAAGGCTGCAAGGCCTGCCAGACTACAGACAGATGCAGCAAGCTGCAATAGGACTAATAAGTTTGCAAGCATAGAGGGTCATGGCCAACAGGTACTCAAATGCAAAAAGGCAAGCACGTGCGGCTTGTCTGACCTTGACCGACGGCTGATTTGTGTTACCAAAGCCATCTTGACCATGCACAAAGTCAGCATACATGGACTTTGCAAACCCATTCAAAGTTGTTGACGCTCCCTCTGCTATTGGCACCTGCAAATCACCCTCAGACGGTTGTCAATCTATGCTGTGTGTGTCACCATTACTGATGTGTGTCTGTAAATGCTGTAGATGCAGTCAGTATTACCTGCTCTTGACCTGCAAGCTCCCGCAGCCTCACAGCATTTTGTGTTGCTTTCGAAGTGGGGACATTGCCGTATATGGTAGTCATGCCAACGACCTCAACCTCAGGAGAATTGAACGCTGCCAAAATGGCAAGTGCATCGTCTGCATATTTGACCAAGAGCAAGATATACATAGCAAGTTATCAGACTTGCAAGCCAAGCAGGTGTTGTACTAGATGCACGGCAGAACAATCGGCTCATGATGCAACGCAGACCGTGATAGCAGTCATACCAACCTATTCCGGGATCTGTATCGATGATCAGCTTCTTGCGTGGCATGTCTTGGGTGGCTGCTGCTGTGGCGTGACCACTCCGGCTTCAACTTGGGTACTGATGAGCTGCCTCACTCATCATCGGGCTTCGAAAAGTCGCAGGGCAGTATCTGCAGCCCAAAGATCGGTGAAGCTTTCGTTTTCATGGGTTTAGTCATCGTCTCTGACTAACAGACACAAATTAGTACCTTGCATCCCCGCAGAGCATATGTATCCACTCCAAAACTGCACCAGGTAGCAAAGCCCGATACACTGCCTATCAGAGTGATGACAAATTGCAAAGTCAGACAAAGCTATGCCACCTTGCAGTGCACTTGCTTCTGAAAAGTCCACAGTGAACAATGCTGCTGCACTAGGCTGCTCTGTCTCATTGTATTAAGAACTACAACTGCCATTGGTGCAGAATCTTGCCAAGTTACCCCCTGATGGCTGCAGTGCGCATGCAGCACTCCACTGATCCTAAGTCGTGCTCGCGTGCTCACATGTGCACCAACAGCACGACAGTGCTGTCTGCCAACAGCAGCTGTGCTGCAGTGACTCGCTGCTACAGCCTGTTGTGCGGTTACACACTGCTTGTAACAGTTGTTAGTACTTGGTGCAAGCAGTGAGGCAGCATTGGCAATGTTTTATGTTTTATGGAAGTATTACAAGGAAAGCCAGTCAAGCTTTATTGCAGGTCGGTAAAATTCAACAGCCCGTTGACACCCTCTGAAACCCTACAATAACTGGGTGTTAAATGCAACAAATCCTTGCACATGATCTAGCAAAGCTGCCCAAAACTGATCAAATGCAGGATACAATGACTCTGTTCTCTTTCCGCGAACGTAATTGCATTGTAGCTTATGGCCTGTGGACACCTTGACAATCGCCCCAGCCATTTATCATCAGCATCAACACCACTGTACCATCAGGTGAACTGTAGAGCTAAAATACCCAAACAGTGCTGCTGCCAATGCAAGGGAAATTGCAGCACATTGGTTTCATGCAACTCCACGGCAGCGGCCAATGCTGACTAGCCTGTGGAAGCAGCAGCTGCTGCTGCAGCAGATCCACCAGAGTTGTAGTTGCCATGCTCATCGCCGTAGTAGCCACGGCCATACTCATGACTGTAGTTGTCGCCGTAACCATGATCAAAGTCATCTGCAAAGCAAATTCCAGATAAGACACTGCACAAGGACGATGCACAAAGACCTGTGTCTGTGCAGTGCTGGGTTGGAACAGATGTGTTCACCTGCTGATAGAAGACACTGTGATCTGCATGCAGAATGTGCACACACTAGTGCAAAAGCAGCACCCTGCTGGTCTACATATACACTGCTGGCATGAGCTGCCAACTCACGGTACATTGGCTTCATACACAACAGATGTCAACTGCTGTGAATCACATTATGTTGCTAATGGTGTTTGTAGAAGTGCTGGTGCGCTGCAAATTCACAAACTACAGAGAAGCTTGAGAAACGCTAAGGGCAAAAACATGTGTGTAGGGGGTGTACCTGAGCTGGAGGCAGCAGCAGCAGCAGAGGCAGCGCTACCCTTGAAGTAGCCATCATACCCACCTGCACAAGCTATGTCGTTGAGACACACAAGTAACTTACAGGTTCTGTACACAGCAATTGACACTCAGGCCTAAGCGGCTCACAATCAAAGCAACAAGACGCGAGATGAGCTGTAGTCATGTGGAAGACTTTAGCATCAGATTACAGTAGCATCTACCAGATGTACCAGTGAATAACAACTACATGTAGACAAGGCAGCAGGACCAGAAAGTCTTCACAGTAATGTATGGCGCGTTGATGCTGAGCAAAACAACTGCATGTAGACAAGACAGCAGGACCAGAATCTCTTCACAGTAATGTATGGCGCATTGATGCTGAGCACAACAACTGCATGTAGACAAGACTGCAGGAGCAGAGTGTCTTCACAGCAATGTATGGAGCATTGATGCTGAGCACATGCTCAAGTTGCAGATGCAGCCATGTTAGACCAGCAGCCACTTGAAAGACATCACTCCTGACCAAATCCTATGTTGCAAGCTGCTGTGTCATCATTTTTGCATGGTGAATTGGATTGCAGTGCAAAAGAGTAATACCTGAGCTGGCGGCTGATGCAGCAGCAGAAGAGTCGACACCAGAAGCAGCAGCAGCTGCTGCAGCAGCACCTCCCTCATGATAGTTGTGGTAGCCGTAGTAATAACCGTCACCTAGGAGGCGCCTGCCAGAGGATGCAGCAGCAGCAGCAGCACTGCTCTGGAAGTTGCCATCCTCATCACCATAGTAACCTCTGCCGTAGTTATCGTTGTAGTTGTCACCGTAGCCATGGTCAAAGTCATCTGCAGAGTGAAGAATGATCGATTACTGTGAAAGACACTACACAGCTAATCTGCCATGGGTACTGTGCGGATGCACATGCACCGTGTAAAAGGATGAGCATCACTCATCAAATCTGTTCAGGGAGCAACACGGCAGTAACACATCTCACACACAGAGAAACAAAAGCACATTGTTGCACACAGCACTGACAGACATACCTGAGCTGGAGGCGGCAGCAGCAGCAGAGGCAGCACTGCCTTTGAAGTAGCCATCATACCCACCTGCACAAGCATAGTGTTCAGCAAGAAAAGATGTATGTCAGCAAGTATGTAATACATAAGGTACATACACTGCAGTGTTGTCTGTTGTGCATCAGCAAACTACGTCGAAATTCCAAATTCACACACTTGCACATTCTGACAACAGTACCAGTGTGCTAAATATATGAGGAGAATATACTTATGACGAGGAAAGCCTGTCAAGACAGATGGTCAGGCTGCGTGCTGATGCAGATGCTGGTATGCAAGAACAAGCTGCCAAGCTCTTGCAGCAGAAGCAGGGGCACACGAATTCAGTTTCTGACTGCAACACATCCTGCAAGCTGCTGTGTGCATAAGCAGCTTCAGCAGGTATGCATGGCAGGTTAGATTACACTACAAAAAAATATACCTGTGCTGGCAGCGGATGCAGCAGCAGAAGAGTCGTCACCAGAAGCAGCTGCAGCAGCTGCAGCAGCACCTCCCTCATGGTAGTTGTGGTAGCCGTAGTAGTTACCATCACCTAGGAGGCGCCTGCCAGAGGATGATGCAGCAGCAGCAGAAGCAGCGCTGCTCTGGAAGTTGCCATCCTCATCACCGTAGTAACCTCTGCCGTAGTGATTATTGTACCTGTCACCGTAGCCATGGTCATAATCATCTGCAGACATCAGCCAGAGTGATTCGCAGCTTGACATGCATCTAATGTGCTCAGGAACGATGGCAGCAAGTATGTACTGCTGAAAGTGAAACAGCGGTGTGCTGTGATTGCACCAGGGATATGTGACAAGTTTGGGTTCAAGCTGGTGCCGGTGGACCAGAAGGTACTAGAATGCTGTGTTGTGTTTCGAGACATGATGTGTTCATGCATCTGACAATACACAGTCACACCTGAGCTGGAGGCAGCAGCAGCAGCAGAGGCAGCGCTACCCTTGAAGTAGCCATCATACCCACCTGCATTTAGCATTAGCAGATGTGTCTGTAAGAGAGGGTGAAGGGTGTTCAATGCAGCTCATGCAGTCAAAGACAGCGGCCCTGGAATGCGCAGTCAAAACTTCTCTTGACACGCTGTACACATGTGCTGTCAGCCAGATAGTTTGCATTGATGGACAGCAGAGATTGTGCAGAATGGCGTGAAATCACCTGTGCTAGCAGCTGATGCAGCTGCAGCAGAGTCTTCTCCTGATGCAGCTGCGGCAGCAGCTGCAGAACTTCCTTCGTGGTAGTTGTGGTAGCCGAAGTAATTCCCATCTGCAGGAAAGCAGAGGCGCGTCAATTGTCGTTTGTATCAGCTGTATAGTACATGTGAAGGAACGACAACGCAGCACAGCTTTGAACCAAGCAAGCAGGCACGCAGAGTTGCAGCAGACAGGCCCGCAGGGCCACCGTTATTGCAGGGCAGCCATGTGCGAGCCGTACAAAGCAAGGAAGCCGCGCGCGTACGCGCCGAAGGTCACACCAAAGCGGTCAACGGAGTAGCCTCATGAGGCCGACAGGGCAATGTCAAGGCCGACAATAGTACACTTGCCTCCTTTGAGGGTCCTGACGGCGTCGACAACCAGGCCAGATGACAGCATCAGGAGGAAGCAGGTCAGGCCACTGGCCTTCATGGTCACTGAGATTGAGCTTTACGACCTGCGAAGCAACAACGAAGTCAGCGGTGCCGGAGTCAGAGGTCTTCGCGGTTGCTGAAGCGCGGTCAGCAGTCAGTGCAATAGATCACACAACAGCGCCCTACTTATGCACTATAGCGGCAGTGCAAAAACCCGTGCAGATAGCCTCGCGCAAACCAGGCAAGTTACCGGGTGGACTCGTCGGCAGCCGCGGCCACTGAGAAGCTCTCACGCAATGTCGTAGCCTGCTGCTGAGCAGAATGAATCCTTTGCGCCCTCCTGAAGTTAGGAATGGCCGCCTATCGTACGTGGTGTGCCAATGAGCGGACGGGGTTGAGCTTTTGTAGGCTGCAGGGTTGCCTACAGGGTCAAAGTTTGACTTGGCTTACGGCAGCAAGGGTCGTTGTTTACCTATATCCCACGTGACCGCTACATTTGCTGCATGCAAAGCTCGCCACGACACCACATGTGCGCACCTGACATGCACTGACGAGCGAACCACCACTTCATACCTTTGCACCTTCCAGGTGATGCAAGGATATGCAGAGAACTTATCCAAGATCAATACAGCCCCTAAGTACCGATCGACTTACGGATCAGGATTTTGGATAAGCAATTCAGCGAAGGTGCTGAAAGGTACTTCAACCTCAGTCAGACTGGCTCTGTTGATGCAGCCATTTGGCTACGACAAACCCACAGCTGTCAAGACACGAGTTTAGTCAACGCGTGCAAGGTGGTGCCTCGCCAGCTGCAGGCTTCATGAGAGCCATAACACCTTTGCAAGAGATTGAGCGTCACCAGGTAAGGCCTGAAGCAATACAGCGTTGTACTGCATACATTAACATTATGTACTGCATACATCAACATTATGCAATGCTCCGTTCACACATACGCTCGTTCGTTTCTGAAGCCTGGAGCCTGTGCATGCCCGGCCTGCAGCTGTGATCTTCTCCTTCTTCTGTTTTTAAACTTGCTGGCCTGCTAGCTGTATCATTCGTTTCAAGCGCCCCAGAGCCTCTGCTCGGAGCAGGACAGGAATTTCCACTTGATCATTTCAGGTTGTAAGCTACACTGGCGAGTTGTATGATTATGCTAGAGAGTGCAGTGGCAATGAGTGACTGAAGGAACACCTGCAGGTGCAGCATTGAGACTGAGAGCACAACTGTGCACTGTAGAAATTGCCTATTGGACAATGTGCAGAGACTGATCACAAACGCAGTATAGTCATGACCTTTCTGTTACCACAGTGCCTCTTAACCACCTGTTGATCAAACACAGCTTGATGCCACAGATGTGTTCAGACCTGGACAGGGCTGCACTGCTACTAGGCTAGACACAAACACGCGCTCATGTATTCTTGCAGTTTGCCTTGACTGTTGTCCAAATACAGTGCTTGCAGCAATCGGCAATTGATGTGTAGCCTAGTAGGGCAATGTTTCTCCTGACAATGTCTGCTATCAGCCACAACTGCTGTCTGTAAGCTAAACCTTAAGCGTGTTGGCCAGCGGGAGCCATGTTGCCATGTCAATTGAAAGTCTACTGATAGAAATGCTTGTGGTGACATTTTCAGTCTTTGTTGGGTGAGAAAGCCAATGAAATTAAAAGGGAGCAGTCATGGTGTGTCAAAAGCTAAACCAGCAGCCGCAGTGGCAACGTACAGGTGGCTTGGCTGGGCTGTACATATTGTCTCAATGACAATTATGCGTTCTGGCCTAAGGCACCTACCAACTAGGCAGTCACCAGGCAGCGCATAGTGGCAACACAAGTAGCAAATGTGGCAGGGGCAATACGATCAGCAGCGGGGTTACCAAATCTGCTGTAACACCAGCATTTGGCCCTGACAAACCTCATCCTGCCCCAGGGCAAGTGGAAGCAAGCAAGCCAGGGAGGGTGGGACAGTTCTTTCAAGCCCAACCCTGCCACCAAACAAGCTCAACTTGAGCAATGCTAACGCTGCAACAAAATGTCTTGCTGCTAGTCTGACGGCACCTTACAAAGCAAGCAGGCTGCATGCAATAGAACCGTGCTAGCAGGCATCCTCAAAGACACACTAGTGTACCTCACACAGCAGTGGATGCCCAATCTTGCAGGATCCGTGACAGCAGATGGAAAGCTCCTAGCAGCGCTGCTAGCACCAGGCCAGCTTGTCAAGCACCGACTCTCACCTCTCCAGTGATTTTGAACAGCTGGGCCGCAGCCGTCTAGAACTCAGCCAACCAGACAGGCAACCCCATGCTCAGTGCCTCAGGTCAGGACCATGCTGAAAGGTTATGGGAGCCATGCCACCCAGCTGGGCTGCCAAAAGAAAGGAGCAGTGCGACTGACAAAGGTGCATCTGCTACTCCAAAGCATGCATAACACCTGCTGCAACACCAGCATAGACCCCCACTCTAGACGATGCTGTGGCTTCAAGACGGCATGCTGACTAGCTTGCTGTGACAGTCATGCCTCAGAGGCTTCAATGCAGATGCACTGAGATTGGATGACATTGTGATGTCAACTGTGAGAGTCCAGTGCCATACTTGGCGCTGGAATCAAAGCTGCAGGCTGGGGCAGTGCTGTATCTTTTGCCAGATACCAACAAGAACTGCAAGATCATTGGGATAGCACTGGGGAGGGCACTGCAAGATTACCTTGTCCAAAGTAACTTACAAGTGACTTACTAGTAACATATTTAGTAATGCACTTTTCACCTGGTTCTAAACGGCTGTGCACCACCATGCAGCTGCAGGCTAGCCCATTTACCAACTACATCACCAGGCCATTGGGAGTGGGAACCAAACAATTCTCTGAGAAGCCAACGACTTGCAGCAGTGTTTGGGCACGCTAAACCAAATGCTTGAAGTCGCTGGACATGTACACAGGGCACAGCATTTCACAGCACAAGCAGAGCAACATGATTCACAGGTAGCAGCGTTTGCAGGAGAGTCACAAAGAAGTTGGAAAACCTGTGAAATGGAGCACAGCACACATTCATGCATAGGCAACAGGCTTCAGCAGCAGCATTCAGTGACCGTCAGCAACAACTTACAGCAGCAACATTCACCAGCAGC
>JAABUY010004670.1_pt1 | contig 14209 bp, 8 predicted proteins | sample 5560271 | NCBI WGS metagenome assembly JAABUY01 (sample SAMN10711886, study PRJNA513374) | rock metagenome | isolation source: Antarctica rocks | place: Antarctica: Victoria Land, University Valley
TTTCACCGATAGGCATGTCCTTCCATTTCTTGAACGAGATGGCGAGTTTTGGGGAAGGCCGGCGAATGATGATGTCGCGATTCACGAACTTGAACGCCTGCGCGGTGACGCGGTACGTTATATTGTGTTTACCCGGGAGGCGTTCTGGTGGGAGAATTACTACACGGGGTTTTTCGGGTACTTGCGCGGCAACTTCGAGTGCCTCTGTGCGAACGACGGGCTCCTGATATTCGATATGGAGCGGAAATAAGCGTGGATAGCAAGAGAAGTCGTCCGGAAATAGCAGACCGACACCTGATCGTCAATGCCGACGATTTCGGCCTGAGTGCCGGTATTAATCGGGGGGTTATCGAGGCGCATGAATTGGGGATCGTCACCAGTACGACGCTCATGGTTCGTTGGCCCGCCGCTGCCGAAGCGGCGGATTATGGTCGCCAGCATCCCGGCCTCAGTATCGGCCTCCATATTGATCTCTGCGAGTGGACGTACCGGGATGACGCGTGGATGCCGCGCTACGAACGGGTCCCCCTCGACGACTCCACCGCCGTCGAAGACGAGGTGCGCGGGCAACTTGACCTCTTCCGGGCGTTAATGGGCAGGGAGCCGACGCACCTCGATTCGCACCAGCACATTCATCGCGATGAGCCGGTGCGCTCGATCGGGATGAGGATTGCCAGAGAACTTGCTATCCCGTTACGGCATTGCACGCCGCACATCCACTATTGCGGAGACTTCTATGGTCAGTCGGCGGCGGGGTGGCCCTACCCCGAGGGAATCTCCGTTGAGAACCTGCTCCGCATCTTCGCGTCGCTTCCCGCCGGCATAACGGAACTGGCATGTCATCCCGGATACGAAGACGGTCTCGATTCGATGTATGCGAGCGAGCGCAGCATCGAAGTAGAGACGCTCTGTGACCCGCGCATTTCCTCCGCAATCGACGAAATGATGATCGTTCTCTGTTCATTCGATGCCCCGTTGCATGAGGCTTGACACATTTGGGTCATGACTGTATTCGGCATTGAAGCACACCTCGTCACGACATGGGGGCTCTCCCGCACTCTCGATGCTGTCGGTCAGCGATGTGATCAGCCCCCCATTTAGGCCGCGTGCAACACCCGCTGCCGCAGCAGGTCGAACCTGCCTCGCCCGTACATCGTTCGCTTCACCAGTTTCAGCTTGTTGATCTGTCCCTCGGTCTGCCCATTGCTCTCCGCTCGTGTCAGCCCCGCTCGGACGGCGGCCGCGTCCTCCTGCAGCCCCATCGCGAAACGACGCATCTCGGCGATCTCGCTCGCGGCAGCCGCCTCAATCCAGGCATCTAGACGCTCACCGTGACGCTCTCGCGCCATGCATAGGAAGTCCCGCGTCAAGCGGTACGCAGTCGCAATCATCGCATCGCTCTGACGGAGCTGCCCCAGATATTCCACCTGCTCATCCGTGTACTGCTCCCCACGCTGCACGAAGAGCGACGCGACCCGGCGTGCGGTCGGACCCCGTACACTGGTGAACGGCGAGCGAGCCCGGGTCAATGGACGCGGCGGTCTGCCCTGACGACGAAACTGCGCACAGAACCGTTGCACATTGGCCACAGAATACGCGAAACCCTGATCGCGGATCTCCCGCCACAAGCGCGTCGCGGTGTGGCAGCCTTCTTCCCAGCGCTTGAGCAGATACGGCTCCCACGGCTCCAACACCCGCCGTCGGCCATGCGCGGTCGGACGACGACGTTGCGGCGGGCCGTCGTTCAGGTAGCGATAGACGGTCCGTCGCGTGACGCCGACCGCGCGAGCGATATCCATCACGCTCGTCCCTTTGGCGTGCAGATCGCAGACCGCCTCGTATTTCGCGTGCCGCAGCGCCAGTCGGCGCGCACTTTCTGCCTCGGCGCGTTGTTCCCATAAGTGTGGTGCTGGACGCTGGCGTCGCCCCTGATACATCGCGTCATCGGCGGGTTGCACACTCAGCATCTCATCGGCTGCAGTTGCTGAGGCGATGAGTGCGGCGGCAGCTTGTTTGAGGAGTGGCCCCTTGTGGAGCAGAAACTTCTCCAGCGATTCAGCGAGATTGTCGATCAGGTGCCAACGATCCGCGACCTGGATCGCTTGCGGCGCACCCCGCGTGATCCCGTCGGCGTACAGGCCGCTCCGGTCGCGTGCAGCGACTTCGATGGAGGGATGCGCTTTGAGCCACGCGGCAACGCTCTCGGCTGACCGATCGGGAAGCAGATCGATCACCCGATGCCGCTCCAGGTCGCAGACGATACTGCCGTAGCGCAGGCCCCGTTTGTACGCCCAGTCGTCCACCCCGATGACGCGTGGCTGGCCGGGATCGGGCAGCGGCGCGGCGCGGATCAACCGCAGCAGAGCGTCGGGACTCGTCGGCATCCCGAGGCACTGGGCCAGACGAGCCCCGGCCTCACCGCCGAGGGCAAAGCCGACCTGTTCGAGCCCGTGCTGCAAGGGCTGGGTGCGACGGGCGAACGGAGCGGCGAGATCGGGCAGGCGCTCAGCGAAGATCTGCCGCAGACAGGCCGGGGTCAGACAGCGAAAGCGACGTACCTGCACCACGAGGACGACGCGACGACCACTGATCGGCAGGTCGGTGAGCGTGCGTCGATAACGCGAATGAACCCGACGGGAGCGACGATGACAGAGGGGGCAGCGGGCGCTGCGTCGTCGGACTGCGACGCAAAGAGTGACGCCGTCAGCGTCGCTTGCGACGTGTGCGATGTGCACGGATTTGAGATGAGGAAAGAGCCTTGCTATGGACATGACGACCTTCGTGACACTAGGAGAGTTTCGGAAAATACCGTATCTCATAGTGTATTCCTCGTCGTCATCGAGAGTGCGGGAGAGCCGTAGAACATGCCCGCGTGCTGCGTGTAGAGCCACTCGAACGCCGTGAGGAGGGTCGGTGGCGGCGCATCCGGGACGGTTTTCGCGGTCATGCCGAGATGCGCCATAACGCGATACACCCCGTCCGTCAAGAGCGCCACGGCGTCGTGTTGCAGTTGCCCAACGCCACCCGCCTCGGCGAGGACGCCGGGTATGCCCCGCTCGGCGGCGGCAACGTAGCTTGACGAGCCTTTCGCCCGCTGGATCGGACGATCCACTGTCAGCAGGTAGGGGAGACCGAAGACGCGCGCCAGTTCCGCCGCCTTTACATCCGCTGGCTCATTGCCCTTTCGGCAGATACTGAACGGCACGAGGTCTTCGGGGATGTCGCCGCCGTGTAGGTCAATATACGCATCGGCATGGATGATGAATTCGTTGACGAGCGCGTGCGTCATCTGCTCGCTATAGGTCCCCTGCGGATCGCCGGGGAAGACGCGGTTCGGATTGACGTTGTCCACCGGGCAGACAAACATGCTGCGTTTCCAGAATGCCGGGAGGTTCAGCATAGGCATGAGCACAACCGTGCCACTGATGTCCGCCGCATTCAGCCGCGTACTGAGGCGGATAACCGTCTCAACCGCCGGATACTCGCCGCCATGCACGCCCGCGCCGACGAAGAGCACCGGGCCGGGCTGCGCGCCGGTAATCGTCGTCACCGGTCGGGCTTCATCCGCGAGTAGCGCGCCGGGGAGCGTGACCATATGCCGCTGCGTCGTCCCCGGTTGCAGTAGGCCGAGAATCGGGATGGTCGGTGGGTGTACGTTTGCCATTCTTCCCTCCAGCGATTGCGGTACGCGAAAGCCCAATGCGGTTCAGTGTATCAAGAGAACGGTACCGCCTTACGGTGCGTCGGAGAGATTACGTACGAAGTAGTCGCGAATCTGCTCCTCCATGAAGACGCGATCCTCAATTTTTCGGGGCATGTGCCGTTCGTCAGGGAAGAGCAGGAGATCGTACGGTTTGCGGGCGCGGATGAGGGCATTGATCAGCCGCGCGGTGTGACGGAAGTGAACATTCTCGTCAATCAGGCCGTGGACGAGCAACAGCTTTCCGGTCATCGTCCCGACATGATGGATGACGCTGCTTTCGGTGTAACCCTGCGGGTTCAATTGGGGCGTGCCCATGTAGCGCTCCGTGTAGTGCGTGTCGTAGCCGTCGAAATGCGTGACGGGCGCGCCTGCGACAGCGACCCGGAATGTTTCCGGCGCCCGCGCGAGGCTCATCGCGGACATGTAGCCGCCGTAACTCCAGCCGTAGATGCCGACGCGCGCCGGATCGGCCAACCCCTGCGCGACGAGCCAGCGCACGCCGTCCACCTGATCCTGCACTTCCAGATTGCCCATGTCGTGCTTGATGCGGCCCTCGAAGGCCAGCCCGCGCCGCGCGCTCCCCCGGTTGTCAAGGACGAAGACGAGGAATCCGCTTTGGCGGAGGTACTGCGCGCGCATATCCACCGTTATGCCCCAACTGTTCTGCACGCGCTGGGCATGCGGACCACCGTAGACGCTGACAATCGTCGGGAACGGCCCCGCACCGAAACGGGTGGCCGGGCGGTAGATCGCCCCGTGCAATGTCTCGCCGTCGCGGCTGTGCAGCGTCACGAGTGCGGGCGGCGGCAAGGCAAGCTGGGCAATACGCGGGTCCGTCTTGTCATACAGCGTGCGAATAGTCGCGCCATCAACGAGCGAGCGGAGCGTCACGGTCGGCGGTGTTTCCGTATCGTGATGAACATCCACGAAGCGCCGCATCGCGTGGTCGGTGACGACCGCATGCATGCCGGTCGCGTCGGTAATCCGACGCGGCTCGCCACCGTCGAGCGAAACGGCATAGAGATGGCGCTCCGTTGGGCCGTCCAGCGTGCCGGTAAAATAAACAGGTCCGCTCGCCTCGTCCACCCCGGGGATACCATCCACCATCCAGTCGCCTTCAGTGATCGGATTCAACAGATTGCCGTCCCGGTCATAGCGATACAGATGCTGGAAGCCGGTATGCTCCGAGGCCCAGATGAAGCCGCCGTCCGTCAGTGGTCGGAGCAAGTCATGGAGATTGATCCAGACATCGCTCGTCTCGCGCAGCAGTTGCGTTTGCGCGCCGGTTTGCGAATCGAAGCGGACGAGATCGAGGACGGTCTGTGCGCGATTCTCGATCTGCGCGGTCAGCGTGCCATCCGGGAACCAGTTGACGCGGGCGAGATACTGATCCTGCTCCGCGCCGAGGTCCATCCAGACCGGCACGCCGCCTGCAACGGGGATGACGCCGAGCCGCACCGTCGCGTTCGGCATCCCGGCGAAGGGATAGCGGTGATCCTCCTGCGCGCCTTCCCCCGTTGTGTCCTTGCCTTGATGCGTGATGCGGTAGACGGGGATCTGCGTTTCGTCCACCTCGGTGAAGGCGATCTGCTGGCTGTCCGGCGACCACCAGAAGCCATGTGGTCGCCCCATCTCCTCCTGCGCGATGAACTCGGCAAGGCCGTGCGTCCTGCCCGTGCGACGCGCGCCATCGGTCAATTGGCGTGGTTCGCCGCCGTCGGCAGCAACAACGGACAATTCCGCATTCCGCACATATGCAACCCACGCTCCATCCGGCGACAATTGCGGATCGAGCGCGGGCTGCGGGCGGCTCGGAAGGATTTCTCGCAACGGTGCGCCATCGCCATCCTGAACAAAGAGCGCGCCATGCAGGGGAACAAGCAGGCGGTTGGCGTGCCGCGCCCACGCGTACTGAGTCACACCAAGGGCGCGCTGCCGCTGCCGCTCGCGCCGCAACGCTTCTTCCAGCGAGACGCTCTCCTCCGTCGTGCCATCACCGGGCGGCGCGACGAGCAGCCGTTGCTCCCCGCTCTCCGCATCGAGCGCGTACAACTGGCGCGTCAGGCTCTCGTTCGGGCTGTAGAGGGAGGTGATGAGCCGGTCATCCGGGCTGAAGGCGAAGTCGCCGGGAATCGCCATCCCTGGCAGCGGGTAGGTTGCGACATCTTCCGGCGTCATCACGGGCGACTGTAAGGAAGTCGTTGCGTCCAATGCCATAAATCTCTCCTTAGCGATGTGCGGGGCGTATCCCGGTGGCGTAGGCTTCAGCCTGCGATCTCTCGCGCAGGCTGAAGCCTACGCCACCGATACAAGGCACTATAACAGCGCGGTCGGGCCACGGCGGAGGAGTACGCCGCTCCCCGGTACGCCGATCACTGTATCGTCCTGGAAGACGACTTCGCCGCGCCGTAGTGTGACCACTGGCCAGCCCGTTACTGACCAGCCCTCATAGACCGAGTAGTCCGCGTTTGATTGCAGCATGTCGCGCGTCACGGTGCGGGTTTGCTCGGGATCGAAGATGACGATGTCGGCGTCGCTGCCGACCGCGATTACGCCCTTACGCGGATAAAGACCGAAGAGGCGTGCAGCATTCGTCGCGGTGACTTCCACGAAGCGCCGCAGCGAGATGCGGCCGGTGCGGACGCCCTCCGAGTAGAGCATCGGCAGCATTGTTTGCAGATTCTCCGCGCCGGGACGGAGGCGCGTGATCGTCAGGGCGGGATCGAGTTTCGCCGCGAGCGACCACGGCGCGTGATCGGTGCAGACCGTATTGACGACGCCCTGCTGAATGCCCGCCCAGAGCGCATCTACATCGTGTTGCTCGCGGAGTGGAGGCTGCCCGATGTACTTGGCGCCATCCGCCTCTTCCAGTCGCTCGCGCGTCAGATGCAGATAGAACGGTCGCGTCTCGACGTAAACCGGCACGCCGTGTGCCTGGGCCTCCGCGCAAACCGCCAACGCGCGCTCCGACGAAAGATGGACGATGTAGACGGGTGCGCCCGTTGCCTCGGCAATCGCCACAGCGCGCTGCGTCGCGACGACTTCGGCGATCACCGGGCGGCTTGCGGCGTAATGACGGAGTGCTGTCTGCCCGGCGGCGCTTAATTGCGCTGCCGCGTCCGCCAGCAGCGTGTCATCCTCGCAATGAATCAGCGTGAGCAGATCGCTCGTGCCGGCGCGCCGCGTTGCCTCCATATAGCCGCGCACCTGCGTGTCAAACGACGATGAGGACATAAAGAATTTGATCGTGTTGCACCCGGCGTCGAGCAGCCGGGGAATCTCGTCCAGTACCGCCGGTGTCGTCTCACCGAGCACCGGATGCAGGAAGAGATCGGTGATCGTCTGCGCGCGGGCAACTGCTGCCTCCCGCGCCAGCCCCGCGAGTGGTGTCTCGCCAGAAGCGAGAAACGTCATGTTGCCGAGCGTTGTGATGCCACCGGCGAGCGCGGCGCGGGAACCACTGGTGAAGTCGTCCACCCAGCGATGCTCCTGCACCATCCGTTCGGGCGGTGATGAGAGATGGACGTGCGCGTCAATGCCGCCGGGCAAGAGCAAGCGACCCATCGCGTCAATCTCACGCGCCGCGTGCATCTCACCACCGATTTGCGCGATCACGCCGCCCAGAATACCGACATCCGCCGTGCCCACGCCACCCGCGTTGACAATCCGACCGCCACGGATGACCAGATCAAGTTCCGCCATGCTTCGTCGCCCTCCTTTCGCATACTGCGGCAGTATAGCGCGGCCCACGGTTGACCCACGGGTTTCGCGGTGATGGTCCACCTCCTGTCCCCTCCCGACACGGGAGGGATTTGTCGGGAAAGAAATAATGTTTGACGTTTTCGGTGTCTAGGTGCATTATTATAACGTTCTCACGGCTATCAATGGTCGAAGCAGGTGAATGGGGAGCCTGTGTGAACAATATCTCCGCAGTGGGCCTTTCGGGGGCCTTCATTGTGAGAGTGGAACGGATACCATGCGCGCGATGGTTGCGGCGCATGCGGGGGATAGTGGGGAAGAGGTTACGAACGTGCGCGTACGTTTCATGAGAATTCTCTGTGCCTCGATCCTTGTTCTCCTCATGCTACCGCTCGATGCGTCTGCGGCGCAACCGACTGGTACGCATAAGATTGTGGTAGACAGCAAGGATGTTGCGACGCTCAAGCAACTGACGCAGAGCGGCGCGAAATTGCTGGTAGACTACGGCGCATTCTCACTCTGGAAGACGAACGACTCGCAGCGCCAGGCGGTTAGCACGCGCCCGAGTGTCAATCCGCGCGATGATTACGATCTGGTCCATCTGCGTGGCGGAAATGTTGTCAACACGGTCAACGGCGCGGCGCCGATCGCGGCGAATGTGCGACAAAGCAAGGCGAGCGACTTCCAGTTCTGGATTGTGCAGTTCATTGGTCCGGTCAAGCCCGCGTGGCTGGCGAATCTGCGCAAACTCGGCATCGAGATTGTGGCGTACATGCCGAACAATGCCTACGTCGTCTGGCTGGATGGCCCGGCATTGACGCAACTGGAGAACCTTGCGAAGTCCGATCCGACGGTGCAATGGACCGATGCCTATCACCCGTCGTATCGCCTCGCACCCACGTTGCAGAACGGCAAGGGTGCGCAGACGGCGCGCCCCGTACCGGTCACCGTGCAATTGTACCGGGCGACGAACACACCAGCATCGCTCGCCAGCCTACGGGCGCTTGGCGGCAAGGTGCTGCGCCAGTCAGCGAACGTGCTGAACTTCACGAACATCTCGCTGGAAATTCCGGCGAACCAGTTGGCTGCGGTCGCGGCGCGGCCGGATGTCTTTAACGTCGAGCCATACGCACCGCCGAAGAAGAAGGACGAGGTGCAGGACCAGATCATCGCGGGCAATGTCGCGGCATCCGGCGGCAATGTCGTCCCTACCGGCCCCGGCTATCGCGCCTGGCTCCAAAGCAAAGGCTTCACGACGAACCCCACCGATTACCCGGTTGTTGATGTCGTGGACGACGGGATTGACGACGGCTCGACGACCCCTCAGCACCCAGATTTCTACCAATTGGGATCAAAAGCGAACCCCCCACGCCTCGTCTTCAACAACAACTGCACGACCGATACCCTCGCGGACGGGCAGGCAGGCCATGGGAACCTTAACGCTGGGATTGTCGCTGCCTACAATGACCAGAATGGCTTCCCCTACACGGACGGCAACGGCTACGATATTGGCCTCGGCGTCTCACCATACGGACGCGTTGCCGGAACGAAAATCTTTGATAATGGCACAGGGAATTTTGACGAAAGTGCCTGTGATAGAACTCCTGGGGGTGGCCCAGGCAACGATGCGGATACCGTACTTGCTGCCTACAATGCGGGCGCGAACATCACCTCGAATAGTTGGGGTAGCAATACTGCTGGCGGGTATGATGCCGAAGCGCAGACATACGATGCCCTGACGCGCGATGCGTCCAGTACAGTGGTAGGCAATCAGGAGATGCTGCACGTCTTCTCCGCCGGTAACTGCGGTGTTCCCAATCCCCAATGCCCTGCGTCTGGCCCGCAAACCGTTGGCTCGCCCGGCACCGCGAAGAACGTCCTCACGGTCGGCGCGACTGAGAATGTTCGAGATATCGGTGTTGCGGACGGCTGCGGCATTGCCGCAGCAGCGAGCGCGGATAATATCGCGAACTTCTCATCGCGCGGTCCCACGGTGGATGGGCGGAACAAGCCGGATGTCGTCGCACCCGGTACACATATCCAAGGGCCTGCATCGCAGGATTTCCAAGGCGGGACGAACGTTTTTGACGGCAGCGGTGTCTGCGGCCAACCAACATCTGCCCCGGATTTTCGCTACTATCCAGACGGCCAGACGCGCTATACATGGTCGAGCGGCACGAGCCATTCCGCCCCGGCAGTGGCGGGCGTGGCCTCACTCGTCTACAACTACTACGGGCGCGTTATCAACCCCGGCCAGACATCCAGCCCCGCGATGCTCAAGGCGCTCATCCTCAATTCACCGCGCTATCTGACGGGCATTGCCGCGAACGATTCACTGCCCAGCCCGAACCAGGGGTGGGGCGATGTGGACCTCGGCACGCTCTTCGATTCGGTGCGGCGGTACACCGTGGACGAAACGACGACGTTCACACAAACGGGCGAGACGTTCGTGAAAGCAGGCAACGTCGTTAGCCACAGCAAACCGTTCCGCGTCACGCTTGTCTGGACAGATGCACCGGGTTCGACAACTGGCGGCGTCTCCGTCAACGATCTCGATCTCGAAGTGACAGTCGGCGGCCAGGTGTACAAGGGGAACCATTTCAGCGGCGCGTTCTCGTCGCCCGGTGGGGCGAGCGATACGCATAACAACGTGGAGAGCGTCTTCCTGCCCGCCGAAACGACGGGACCGTTTTCGGTGCGCGTTGTGGCCGCGAACATCGCTGGACAGGGCATTGATACAACGTCTCTGACGAATCAGGACTTCGCCCTCGTTGTCACGAATGCGAATGTCTCTGCGATGGTCGCCGTCGGCGCGACCAGCATTACTGCGACTGATGCCGCACCGAATGGCAATGGCAACGGTATCGTCGAGCCGGGCGAGAAAATTGCGCTGACGGTCGGTCTCGTCAACAGCGGCAATGTAGCGGCGACGGGCGTGACTGGTACACTCTTCACGGCAAATAGCGGCATGACAATTACCAACGCCACCAGCGCATACACCGATCTCCCGGCGATCGCGCCCGGCACCCCGACACCCGTCAACAACGCCCCACCATTCACCTTCACCGTCAACTCGCCACAAGCCTGCGGGACGCAGATTGCGTTCAAAGAGACCGTCAGTTACAACGGCGGCTTCACCGAGACGGTCAATTTCACTATCCCTGTGGGCGCGCCATCGCTCGGCACGGCCACATCCTATTCCTCAACGGATGTGCTAAAGCTGATCCCTGATTACAACGATACGACCCAAACGCCAGGGAGCGCGGCGTCGAATCTGCCAATCAGCGCCAGTGGGTCAGTCGGAAATGTTACGGCAGAGGTTGGCATCTCACACAACTACGACTCAGACCTAATCATCAAACTTATCTCCCCGACCGGTACTGAAGTTGTGCTGTCAAACAGAAACGGCGGCAGCAGTGATCTTGGCTACACCGAGACAGTCTTCGACGACCATGCGGCAATAGCGATCTTCGATGGGACTCCGCCCTTCACTGGCAGATTCAAACCAGAAGAGCCGCTCTCACAGTTGATTGGCACATCATCGAACGGGACATGGATGCTTAAAGTTACCGACAATGCCTCGGACGTTGATCCCCATCCTACTAACGCACTCCATTCCTGGTCACTCACTATCCAGCCAACGACGTTCATCTGTGCTGTCTTCGTGCCACCGACCCAACCGACCTCACCGACCGTTACTTCGATCAACCCGACATCGGGCGATAAAGCGGGCGGTACGACGGTGACGATCAAGGGAACCAACTTCGGCGGCACGACGAGTGTGATGTTCGGCGACCAACCCGCCACGAACGTCATGGTTGTAAACAGCACGACGATCACCGCAGTGACGCCCATGCATGCGCCCGGCACGGTTCCGGTCAAAGTGACAACGAACGGTCTGACGCTGACCCTGTCAACGCAGTATACCTATGGGACCGTCAATCCAGCGCCGTCAGTGCCACCACCACAACCCGGCCCACCAGCGTCCGGCTCTCCGGCGCCGGTACCGAGCGGTCGGGCGCCAGCTAGTCCCGCGAGTAACGTGTTGCCCGCGCCCGCCCCGCCGAAGCGTTAGGGCCCGCGTCGGTCGGTCTGTGAGAAACATGAAGGGAGACCCGCAATGGCTGAAGCGATCCTGCTCGCGCAGCGTTCCTGGCCGGAAACGCGCGCGTTGCTGGCGACGAACGAGATTGTCCTGCTACCGGTCGGCGCGCACGAACAGCATGGACCCGGCATCGCAATGGCGACGGACACGATTTCGGCCGACGGACTCTGCCGCCGTGCCGCCGTGCTGCTCGGCGACCGCGCCGCTGTCGCGCCCGCCGTTCCGTTCGGCGTCTCGTGGCATCACATGCACTTTCCCGGTACGATTACTCTCACACCACAGACGCTTTCCACGCTGCTCGTCGAAATCTGCGCGTCACTCGCCCAGCATCGCTTCCCGCGCGTCGCGATCGTCAATGGCCACGGCGGCAATAGCGCGGCAATCGCGACTGCCGTGGAGACACTACGGCAGACAGTCGGCGGCATGCGGGTAATTGGCGTTTTCGGCTACGCCTTTATCGGCGAGCAGGCGCGCGTCCTGATGCCGGAAGGCTCGATGGGACACGGCGGCGGTGATGAAGCGGCGGTCGTCTACGCCGAAGCGCCAACCTACGCCAAGCCCGATGCCTTCTGCGCGCCCGAACCACACGCCGACGCGGCAGCATTCTCCGCCCAACTGCGCGCCTATGGCGGCACGCACGGCGCGTACTACGATGAGATTACCGCGAATGGTGCGACCGGTGACACCCGCCATGCAACGCCGGAAGTTGGCAACGAAATCCTCACCCGCGCCGCCGCCAACCTCGTCACGCTCCTCGAAGCGTTCATCGCCCAAACATCCGGCCTGCCAACCATTTGATGGTAGCGGAGGCTTCAGCCTGCGATCTCTCGCGCAGGCTGAAGCCTCCGCTACCGTCGGACGAGAAACCCTGCAAAAACCCCGCATCGCAACTGATCGTTGACGGAGCAGGGGGCGAGTCGTAGACTGCTCCCGCTTACTGGGACGTGTCCAATATGCACAAACGCCAAGAATAGGGGAAGGAGTAGGGCATGCACCGCGTCCGCCGTTTCCGCGCCGTCCGGTTCCTCAGTGTCGTTCTGTTCGCCGTGCCGTTGCTGGCCGGGTGCGCATCGCAAGCGCTCTCTACTCCAAGCGCCACGCCAACGACCGCTTCTGCGGCGACGACCACATCGGCCACTCGTGCGTCATCGGCGGCTTCGCCCGCTACCGGCGCGACGACCGCGCCCAGGGCCGCCGCGCAAAAGGGCGGTCGCGTCGTCGTCGCGCTCGATCAGGCGCCGCCGACGATGGACCCGCAGGCTTCGCCTTCCGCCGTCACCTATGAGATGACCTCGACGGTCTTTAGAGACGTTGCTCTACCTTGATAGCATGCGCACACTCGTCCCCTACCTTGCTACGTCCTATGACGCCGCAGCGGACGGCAAGACGTACACCTTCAAACTGCGTACGGATGTCAATTTCTCGGATGGCACGCCCTTCAACGCCGATGCCGTGAAGTACAACTTCGACCGCATCGTGGACCCGAACTACAAGGCGGGCAGCTCGCTCCAGGCGCTTTCCGGCTATGACAAAACGGAGGTCGTGGACCCTGCCACGGTGCGCATCTCATTCAAGGCGGGCAACGCGCCTTTTCTTACCTACGTAGCCGGTGGCACGCTCGGCATGATGTCCCCCACCGCAACGAAGAGCCAGGGCCAGAAGGTCAACGAGACGCCGGTCGGCTCCGGGCCGATGGCGATCAAAGAACTCGTTGCGAACGATCATGCGATTCTCGCGCGCAATGAAGGATACACTCGCCGCGCACCGGGGAGCGATCACGACGGCGGTTCGTACCTCGACGAGGTCTACTTCAAGTTCGTCCCGGAAGACGCGACGCGCGCGACGACGCTCGAATCCGGCGAGACCCAGATCATCCACAATATTCCGCCGCAAAGCCTCGGCCGCTTCGAGGGCAATGCCGGATACAAGGTGCTGAAGCCTGCCTATACGGGCACGCCACGCTTCACCGTGCTCAATGTCAAACTCTTCCCGACCAACGACATTAATGTCCGTAAGGCGATAGAATTCGCGACGAATAAAGATGCGATCGTCAATAATTCGTACAAGGGGACTGGCACGCCCGCGTATGCGCCGCTCACGCAGGGCACGCTGGAGAACACGAGCCTGAAGAGCATGTATCCATACGATCAGGCACAGGCAAAGAAGACGCTCGACGATGGCGGCTGGAAGGTCGGCTCCGACGGCATCCGCACCAAGGATGGCAAGCGGCTCCAACTCGTCATCAACGCAATTGACCGGGGCAGTGGCATTGACAACTACATCCAACTCTTGCAGGCGCAGTGGCGCGAGGTTGGCATAGACGCCACGATCAAGGCACAGGCGCGCGCTCCGTGGTACGAGGACAACTACAAGTGTACGACCAACGCGATCTCGCTCTTTCTTCGCTCCGGCGACTGGGATGGCATGTTCGCGCTCTTCCATTCTTCGATGATCGGCACGAACTTCAACTTCTCCTGCTACAGCAACCCGGCAGTGGACAAATTACTGACCGACGGCAAGACTGAGACGAACACCGACAAGCGCAAGGCGATCTATCTCCAGGCTGAGCAGAAGGTGATGGAGGACGCTGTCTTCCTGCCAATGGTAGACGAACTCTCCATCTGGGGCTTCAAGTCGAACGTTAGCGGCCTCAATTTCGATGGCTACACCTATCCGCACTTCGCAGACGTTTCGCTGACGAA
>JAABUY010004672.1_pt1 | contig 14200 bp, 23 predicted proteins | sample 5560271 | NCBI WGS metagenome assembly JAABUY01 (sample SAMN10711886, study PRJNA513374) | rock metagenome | isolation source: Antarctica rocks | place: Antarctica: Victoria Land, University Valley
TGGCGGGGGCGGCCGCCCCATCCGCGCCTCGCTAATGCTCGACAGCCTGGGGTCTCGCCGACGGCGGCAACCTGATCTCGCCCGACTCCGAGATGATCTTCTACGGTATACTCGACGTCCTTGCCAAGCCCGTATTCTGCTTCATCCATCTCTGGCAACTCTCCCGTCTCGACCTCACCGCCCTCCAGCTCCAGTCCGGCAAGTTCTCGTCCGCCGCAGTAGGGGTCGCCGCGTACGACCGCGAGAAGAACGGTCATCACCACCACACTCGGTCTTCGGAGGCGCCTATGACCATCGTCGACAATGAGCCGAGGACGACTGGCGTGGCTTATTCGCCCAAGAAGGGAGCGTTCGGACGGACCGGTGGCAACAAGAGCTCTCGTAGTGCCAACGCGGTCTCGACCACGGGTACCAACAATCTCGACGCGCCAAACACGCGTTCCGGCGCCAATGGCCCAAGGGCGAGCGAGTCCACCGCTGTCGGCAATGGCCACTCGTCCTCGTCGTCGTAAATCTAGCAGATGCGAGGCGGAAAGATGGCGAGAGACACGTTCAGTAGCTGTTTAATTATGAGTTTCGAACCTCCCGCTTCCATTTTACGTCACCCAGACTACCGGCTTCCCCTATACCAAGACCCCAATGGCCGTGCTCAGATCAATGCATGTCTACGTGTAGTGGTATCCTTAATAGGGTCAACGGCCGTGCTCAGATCAATGCATGTCTACGTGTAGTGGTATCCTTAATAAGGTATATCATTGCTTTCATTCCCTTCCGTCCCACCTCATCTACTGAGTACCTTGGGCAACCCGCCCGCACCCCTCGCCGCGCTCTCCGCATCGATCATACCGAACCGACTCGAGCAGTCCAGCAATATCCTCAGGGCATTCCGAGCGCGTATACGCGATATATCGGTGGACGCTCTGCTTGGTCTGGGTGCTGCGGGTGTTGTGGACGCTGCCGTACCGGCGTATGGGAAGTGTTTGTGGAGGAGTTCGTAGGTGACCAGTGTGAATGCGAACTGAGGGGATGATCGAATGACACTGGAATTATCGTCAGTCAGGGTTAATCGACACCGGGGTCGGAGCATGTGGAATCGATGTGGTGTGCGAGCAACGAGGATTTCCGATACGTACCGAGCAAGACCACCCTTGAACAGCGCTACGCCTCGTCAGCAAAGATGATACGCGAAACCTACAACGGTAAGTTTACGCACCTTTTGTCCCCTCCTCCTGGAAGATCTTCCGCACTCCATCCACTACACCCTTATACACAGTCTCTCCCGCCCGTTGCTGCGATTGTAACCGAGTCTTGACGACGTCTGGCGATTTCATCAGCTCGGCAGACGGTTTACACCGGGTGAACTCACCGAACGGTGTTGTCCTGCATACGGGAATCCACCTCTCAGTTTCTGCTCCATATCAGACGAGCAAGACCGGCACGTACAGATATGCCGCTGAAGCGCGACTCGTCAGCACGGATGTACATGACCTGAGTATTGCGCCAACGCACCAGGCATCCCCGCAACACCGGCGGCCGTCAAAAGCTCCCCAAAACTCAAGACCTTTCCTCTCCGTCCCTCGTGGAACACGTCTTTCTGCGACAGATGTCAGCGAGAGCGGTCTGCGACATTACGCGAGACGTACTTTCAAATGTGCGTATCTGGAGAACAGGTCAGCTCCGCGTCTGCTTGAATAGGGGAGAACAGACGCTGTGAAGTAGATCATGGACTGATCCCGGTCAGCAACTGATCATCAGGTCAAAGTGGACTCACAAATGGTATATCCCGACAAAAGCACGCCGTTGCGCCCTATCACAATCGCAGTCAATAATGGCAGGCTGAACATGGTGTTGCTCACTTACCTTATACAGGCCAACAAGACCCAATTGTCGGATGATATGTATTGCTCCCCGCGGGACCGCTCCACCTCCTTCTGCTCGTGTGATCTCACCAGCCTAATGGCATCAGCCAACCGTCCACACCCAGACCGCATGCAGACTGACCATTTGCAGCCGGATCTTCGTTATTTCCAATGGGTTCGTTACAATCTATGCCGGAGCACGATCCTCAGCACCTCCGCGACGTCGAGAACATTGAGGCTACTCACCACTTGACAACCTCCCGCAGTTCCTCCCGCCACAAACTCCATATGCAGCGGTATTCTTCCAGTCTCCGGATCCGTCGCCTTCTTCCGCACGAGCTCGTTGACTGTCAACTTGATCGCCTTCTCCGGCGCCACTCCGACGAGCTGAGGGGTGACACCTCGGTAGAAGCCTCGGATGCCGCCCTCATTCGCATAGACCTTTCTGATGCAATCGACGGCGTTCCGGTAAAGCACTTCGCCGACGACCGTGGATCGTTGATTCTGTAGTCTGAAGCAAGATCCTTAGCGATGCTGGAATGGGGGGCAGGTCGAGCATTACAACTCGCCCGCAGCTATAGCGAGCCAATTTACCGGGTTTTCACTAAATCAATAGGATAGACCGCCTGGATTGCTGATTTAGCACACTCTCGGTTGATCTGAGAGCACATACAAATGCCCCGATACCTCCAGCAATGCCACCCTGCACAAAGTTGTACGTTGATTCGGTCAATTGGGAAAGGAAGGATGCGGAGGTGGTTTGAGCGGTTTGGACGGATGCTTGTGGTGGCTGCCACTGTGGTGTATCGAGGTCAGTTCTGGGCGGAATAAAGAGTAAGTCGTGGAAACGTACCTTCGCATCCAGAAGCGCCTGAAAGTCTGCCAGCGCGAGTCGCTGCGACGCGCCCATTCCCCCTCGCGATGCAAAGTGCCAAATGATATTCGCCTGCCAGCTTGTCAGCCAATAAGCCTCGCCAGGATGGAGAAACAGTGTTGCGCACCTCCATTGGTGTGAACATGCCATACCGCATACTCCCCGCTGCCTCGTTCAGGAAGTCCGACACGTCGATCCTGCCGTCTCTTGATTTCGCTACAGCATGCTGGATGATTCGCTCGACCGCGTCCATTTCTAAGCGAATGAGTGTTAGTGAAGGGAACAGGGTGTGGCGTGGAAGCTTGGTAGTAGAGAGACAGCGCACCTCGAATGACTAAGCCAGAAATCAGCTCAGAGCTCAGCGTCCAGGGCGCACAAGAGAAAACGTACTATTGTGAAAAGCGATGACCTCGGAATAGCTGATCTTCTTCCCCGGATTCATAGTGCACAGCGTCGGTAATCGATCCAGGACGGAGTCCGAAAGCTTATGCCCCGCAATCTCCTGCATATATCGAGTCATCAGCCTTAAAGTGCGCTGATGAGCGGACGCCGTGAAGCAGGCAGGGGCCCGCCAAGCGGCGAGGAAGGCCCAACGCACCATGATGATCCGCTGGAACTCATCCGGACTGATGTAACCATCCCCATCGCGGTCGAAGAAATGGAATGCCTGACGGAGTCGCTCGCCTTGGTAGCCCTTGATGAGCTGGGTGAACTCGTGGTCTGGGGAGAGTGGCAGGGGCGGGAAATATGGGTGTAGACAGAGGGAGTGGAGAGAACGTTCTATCAGCATCCTCTCCTTCACTACGGAAGGCACCCACATCCCAGCACATGTGTTCCTCCTTTCTTTCCGACATAAAGCTTCATCCAATCACACTCGAAATCAAAAGCTGCTCCCCTCAGCATCGCGCGGGGAACCAAGCTCGAAGGGACGTACGGATTCCGGTCGCGACCGTATTTGCGGAGAGGACGGCTTTGAACTCGTCAAAGTCAATAGAGCCAGAGGCGTCACTTGACCACCCTATCAGATTTTGCATATAGAGTGAAAGGGAGAGCGTACACGTCGAAGACTTGGAAGGCGAGTTGGTAGTCGGCATCGGGCTACGCCGCATCAATTCGACCGAGCTAAAGCAAGTGGGACAGTCGTACTCGTTTCAGCACTAGAATCCAATATCAGCCCAGCTAGCAAGCCGCGGATGAGGAAAGCAACGAACACGTCTCGAATACCACGAAATCCTCATACGACACCAGACCCCGCCTCGACCCATCCGCGACCCGAAACACTAGCTCAACGGTCAGCTCAGCTCGACAGTTCTTATGAGAGTTCAGCACACAGATGGAGTACTGTTCCCGATGTATCCTCGAGAACCCCTCGTCGGTAGGAGCTATAGCGTCGATAAATTGTGTCGGGTTGAGGTACCTGCGATCATAAACCACCACCCCATCGAATCGACACGCAGCTGAACGGCTCCCCCCAACGCCCTCACAAAGTGGAGGGTCTGGGAAGGACGGAGAAGCTACGCCCACTCACTTCTTCCCCTCCTTCTCCTCCGTCGCGAACCTCTCAAAAGTCCTCCTCCACCGCGCGAGCTCGTTCTCCGCCGGCTGAAACCCGGAGGTGAGTGAGCCCGCTGTGGATTTGAAGATGGAGGTGAGGCGGGAGGTGAGTGATTCTTGAGGAGGGGTAGACATTTCAGTAAGGGGTGGACGACCGCTGAGTTGAGCTGGGCTGACTTTTACGCGGTCGCTTTCGCGCTGTCGAGGTCGGACGCGGAGAAAAGGTAACTTAAAGGGTGTGAGGGTGATAAGAAGAAAGCTGGACATTCAAGTACACGTCATCGCTTTGTGGTTCACATCAATCATACCGCCCATGATGTTTTCTGTCGAGGTCAACCGAGAGTTTTAGTCAAGTGGAAGATGGACAGCCTAGGGCTGCCGATGACTTTCGGCAACACCTTCGCCCCTGAGGTTCCTGTCAGACCCGTACCATCAGCTGCGATCCCCTCAACTCGAGGCAGCTCATCCGCTCGCGGTCCAAGAGGAGCAGTTGGCGCCGGGAAACGAGCACGAGGCCGAGGACGCGGAGGCGCGGCAGAAGCCTACGACGTGAGGCGAAGGGAAAAGGCTAAAGATGGAGAAGCGCTGAACTCAGGAGTCAAGGTGCGCTTCTTCTTAGGCATGTCAGTAACAGCTGACGGCGGGAGCGGTCGGATCCCCCATCACCTCCCCAGCTCGAGAGTGCCTCCCATCTTCCACTTCGACCTCCGTCACAAGCTCCATCGGCAGAAGTGTCCTCGATGCCGGCGCCTAATCTGACTGGAGGATTCGTTTTCCGTGGCATTGACCGAGGAGGAAGAGGCGGTCGAGGTGGACGAGGTTCACGAGGCGACGGGCGAGGTAGAAAAGGTGGACGCGGTGGCCGCTATGGTACAGCAGAAGGAGGTGGAGGAGGAGGAGGTGGGGAGAATCGTTTCTTCAAAGAGAGTTTCTGTGAAGATCCTTGGGCGGGACTCATGGCGGAAAGGGAGAGGCGGAGGGGAGGAGCCGGGACGACGTGAACGTCACGTAAGAATTCTGCACATTGTAAGCTTTCCTCGGTCAGAAGACTCGTTCTGACTTCTGCTTGATCGTTGGATATCACGTTCATCCAGCGCATCCACGGAAGGCCTCATGTTCCATTGCCCTCGGTGCGTGTACATTGACCTTTCCTTCTCGTCGACTGACTGAAGTCTAGGTGATACCTTCAGTGAACGTCGTCGCCGCAGGACCACGCATAACGACGCAGAGTTTGTTCAACAAGAGTCCTTCCATGTCCACTACCACCATGCCTTATTTCCATTGGCATCGCCAAAGCCGTCGTCCACACCTGCCACGCCAACAGGTCCGCCAACACTCGCCGCGTCTCCTGGACTCTCCTGCATACGTCCAGCCTGGTCTGTTTCTGATCGGCGTTGTTGTCAGCTCGAATCTCGCTCGACACTGCTTAGTGGCGAGAGGAAGGCGGACATACCCAATGGCGGGAACGGGAACCACGCATCGAGATTATACGCCTGGTCGATGAACCCGCTCTGATCCATCGGATTATCGAACGGCTACGATACCCAAACTCAGCCCAATCGCCTTGAGCGGAGGTAGGCTTACGAATGCGTGAGACGGCGTCGAGATCCGCCCTGGATGAGCGAACAGCTGCTCGGCATACGAAAAATCGAAAGGCTGGGCATCGAGCGGCGTGGCACCGCCAAACGAGAAGGTATCGGAAACCATTGGGAAAGCCACCGATGCTGAGGTGTCCTTCTTGGAAGTCACGGCGGGGAAATTTGGTGGTCGAGGGAGAGGTGCGGGCACGTGAGTCGGAGAGGGAGGTTTGGAAGGGGGCGGGAGGACGTTGTGCCGGCGCGCGCGGGTGATGACTTCGCGGAGGAAGGTCGCGAACTGGAAGCCGGGGACTGGAAGGCATTAGTATGGTATCTGTAAGCAGATGCAGTCGAGACGACGAGATCGACGTACCCTGCGTGAGCATATGTGCGACCTTCTCGACGTCCCTGCCGATTTGCCTCGAGTTGACAGCTTCCGGTACAAGGCTCGTCATGCGAATGAGGAATCTCGCAGCGAATGCGATATTCAAGTGGGTATACAGGTTTGCTGATCACTGCGATTAGCGAGTTCTTTCCAGTGGTGTGGAGTACTCACCGAATCGGAAGTTTCTCGAGTACTGGAGCGGTATATCAGCGACGGTCAATCAGTCAAGAAACATCTCACCTGTTGCGATCGAAGGCACATCCCAACCAGCGTCTCCGCAGCCTTGACAGCGGTGATCAACCTCTGCCTCTGCTCCTCCGTCATCTCCGCAACGTCTCGCTTGTTCCGAACACCGTGGAGGATCCGCGAATTGCAATACAAGCTGCAATCATCAGTGTTGCCTATAGCCCAGATGAGGGTTACTGACTCGGCACCACATCGACCGGTGATGACTACTTTAATTAACGAATGACAGGGAAATGAAGCTCAGAACTTACGAGATTCCCGCAGGAAGGACCCTTTCGGAACTCCGAGCGCCTCATAGTAATCGCTCCAATATACGAACCACGCTGCCGCACCCTCGCCGGCACGTCGCAGCTTCTCGTCGAGGTCGGCGATGTAAGGGGCATTGGGGATGAGGGCGAAGGGCTGATGTAGCTGGACTGTGAAGGGGAGGGGAAAAGGGGAGCGAGCGGGATAGGGAGGCAATAGCGAGGAAAGATCAGCGGAGAGCAAGGTCGATATCAGAAATGCCCAGGACTCACGTCGCGCTGTCAGAAGCTCGCAAGTCGCCACCAGCCGACTGTCATTCTGGACGCTGAGCGGGTGATTGAGGAATCCTCTGCAGTGTCGAATCGTCTCTTCCCCTGCGAACAAAGCTGGACGTCCGAGGTTAAAAGCCATCCTGCAGGTTTAGCGCTAGTTCAACCAACATACCCACTCTAGCTCCATCTTGTACAACTACCTCTGCATCAGCTCAAACTTATCTTACCCGCCGAGGGGTAAATACCCACAGTGAGCCATACCCTCGCACCAACGACCAGCGCCCACTCCTCCCTGAGCTCAAACCCCCTCTTCCCCTTCCCCATCCCGCTCTGCGCCAACAACGGCAAGCACCGATACAGCCCCATATCCATGGCGATCCTCATCGCATGACCTCCTGGACGCCAACTCGTATCTCCCCAGCTGGCGAGCACGATCATGGCTTGGACCACTTCGATACGGGCGATGGGCGTGAAAAGGGTCGACATGCCGATCTTCTCGGCGTGTTCCCGGCATTGCCGTTGTAGGTCGGAGACGGGTCCGCCGGCGTCCATCACTTTGGCACCGACCATGATCAGGGCGGTTATGGAGAAGGGGGAGCGGGCGCGGAGGCTACGGGAGCAGCGAGCGTTAGCGAGCTGCGTTGTCCTCAGGAGTCAATGATGACGGGCGGAGGGAACCAGGCAGTCTCGGGTTAGCCAGATGATAAATCCCACTCACCTGTCAAATGTGTCCACTTCCGGGTCATAGCACGGCATGTACACCAAACAGCCCTCCATAAAGCTATTCCTATCAGCATGGAAAGCAGTCGATGAAGTTTGGCGCACAGATCAAACAGCTCCCGCCCCTTATCCAACGAACAGATTCCCAACTCGATCGCATCCTTAAAAGCATGCACCTGATTCCCCCTCTGCATCGGCAACGCCCTCTTCATCTCCAAGAACTCATCCTCGCTCATCCCGGTCCTCGTATTGTTCCTCTTCCTCTTCTTCCTCGGTCCACCCGGAGTATCGTCCGTAGCAAAATCGAATGAGTGGGTCTTAGGTTCGCGGACGAGGTGACCATCCTGCTTGAGTCGGGCCGCTTCGGCGAGGGAAAACATGTTATCCCATGGACCCATAGCGGAGGCGGTCAGGGGATCGGAATCGTCCTCGTCGTCCGAGGCTTGGGCGGAGGAGGGATGCGTCTCGTGCCGAGGAGAGGGAGGTTTCGCCCAGCTACTTGTGGGCTGAGGTGGGGGGTGGGGCTGGGGCTGGGTGAAGAGAACTTCGTTGTTGGAGGATGTGGAGAAGGGGCGGTGAGGACTGGGATTAGGCTGAGTGTTGGCGTTGGGGTCGAATAGCGATCCGAGGGAGAGAAGGGTTTGCGGAGTGGTGTAGGGTTCTGTCGGGGTGTGATTGTAGCTAGTTCCGGAGGCTAAGACGTCAGCAGTGGCCTGATTCGGATAGACGTACCCTCGGCAACGCTGAAATGGTGGGGTGCGATCGGATCAGCACCAGGAACCGCTGCTCGCTGTAAACGAAGCAGCTCTTCCAGTGCAGAATGCATCCCTCCCATCTGGACCTCAACCAGTCGAAGGCGACTAATCCGTGATATCAGCACAAGTCGCCCAGATAAGCAGTCGCGGAACCTAGTGGCTCTGGTCGTCGGGATACGGGGTATGTTGACGGCATAGAGAGAGAGAGAGAGAGAGAGAGAAGACCCACTCTTCAACCTTGGAGTTCTTCGACTTCCTCGGTCCATCGAAGGTACATCGATGTCCGGCTTGTCTGCACCGATTACAAGGCGGTGTCTCCTTGCCGATACACTTCATCTTCATCCGATGGCAGAAATCCTGTGGGCGGGGAGTGATAGTCAGGTGAGGAGAGCGGGTGATGAGCGGGAGAGGCGAGATAGACATCCGTCAGCTCGAAGACCGTCTGTCATCGATCCAAGACGCACGCATGCTCCTGAAGCCCAACGAATGATCAGTCGTAGAACCATGTATCCACCGAACACGCACTATTGCCCATCTTCCTTCCATCCCCGTCCTCGCCAACGCTCCGCTCCAAATCCCTCTCATCGTCTGGAGAAGTCCGATCGCTCGAGCCGTCCATCTTGAATTTCCACCGACACCACACAGGCTCTGCTAGCTGAGAAAGTCCGATGAAGATGGGCCGCAGAGGTGGTGCCGGACCGAAACCCCGACATGCCAAGGTTTATCGGGGGACGCCTTTAAGGCCAAGACTGGAGCAACAGCATGCATGCATGAATCCCAAACTATACCTCTTGACAGCCGTTTGTGATACCTCACGTTGGTACCTCAGCGACCAGTGCTTCCCCCTTCGCCCCGTTCATTGTGTTCCGCACACCTGGAACTATGAGCTTAACGAGTGAGCAGAGAAGTGGGAACACACAGAGTTCCGCCATCTTTTTCCGTTTCCATGTATCGATATCCGCCGAGCCCACATGGGGAAGCACAACACCTGGACAGCCTTAGTAGTCGCATAGGATGGGTCTATGGCTGACGAACAATTCTTCGCCTTGACCAAAGGGATGGTTCCCGTCGATGTCCGGCTCGCCGGTGATCACGTCCAGCCCCGCTCCCCCGAATCGTACATTCTCCAGCGCTTCTGCCAGGTCCTCCGAGTTCACAATCGGTCCCTACCACTCCCATCAGTCTAATATCGCCATAGAACATGGGGCAACGTACTCTCGCCGCATTGACCAAAATCGCCGTGCTCTTCATCCTCTCTAAGAACTCCTTATCCACCAGCCCCACAGTCTGTATGTTCATGTCACAAAGCACGACCAAAACATCCGCTCCTCTCGCTAGCTCATCCACCTCGACCCGCCTGACGGTGACGCCGAAGGTTACGGGAGAAGTCCGCATCGATGTCTGATTGATTCGGCCGGGCGCGGGAGGAGGTGTAGGTGATGGTGGGAGTGTGGGATTTGGAGGTGAAGCTGAGGAGACGTGAGAGCACTTTGTGAGAGATCCGGCCAAAGCCTAGGAAGGAGAGTGTTAGGGAGGGGTGGGAGATGGCGGGACCGCACATCACGAAGGGGGGCCCAGGGGAGGGAGGCCCACTGTGCACGTCAGCGCGGCGCAGGCGGAGAGCTAGTTGGAAAGGGGCAAGGGATGCCTCTATGGAGGGAAACCAAACGGCGACCGCTGTACCGAACGGGGATTTGCAGTTTCGATGAAGCAACACACTCACGCCTCCAGATTTGACCAGCGCGATTCCCTCCTCCACCCTCCTCATCGTCATCAACACCAACATGACCGCCACATCTGCGACCGCATCACTCAACACCCCGGGAGTATGCCCCAGCCTGATGCCCTTCTTCTTACAGCCCTCCAAATCAATGTGATCTGACATCAGCCCGAGAATCTCAGCCTCACACATACCATAACCGACACTGAACGTTGAGATGGTCTTCAAATCCGGGTTGGCGGCCTTGAGGAGCTCGGCATCTACGACATCGCTGGTTTGAGAATGCATGATACATGCTGCGACTACTTCGGGATCGGCGACGTGTTGCCACACCCAGAAGCGGGAGTCGTGGGGGTGGATGATTAGCTCGAAGGGGGAGTCAGTGAGGAGGGACATGGCGTCGGGGCCAACATCCCGGGTGCTGTGCGAATATCAGCTAGGGCTGGAGTAGTGGCAGGCGCGGACACGAGGATCTTTGGCATGGCGACGGCGGGGTATTGATGAGGGGAGATCCTTGTGCCTGTTCCTATTCTCTCGTTATCTGATCTCAATCTCTCCCCTTTCCTCGACGACGCTCTTCACGCCTTGCGACGCACCACAAAGATGGCTTTCGACGATCTTCCCACTTGTTTGTTACCCCCTTTCCGCAGAATCCACATGTATTGATGATCGCGCTAGACGAACCCATGGACTCGCCACCGAATAACGTCCGTCGTGCTCCGCCACCCCCTCCTTCACGCCCACGATCTTCGTCACCCACTTTCGCCCCCTCACGTCCTTACCTCGACCATCCGTCTTATTCCAACAATTCCTTCCGGGCACGTCAAGTCATGTATGGGGTTCTCTTCGTTCCGCCACTGAACATCGGCCCATTCTCGACTCCCTACGACGCGTTGAAGGATGTCGCCACAACACCTCAGTTCGTCGACTTCGCTCGGTCGGTCGACAGACTGATTTTTTCAAGGGGACTCGACTGTCCGAGTCCCGCCACTTGACATTGAGCAATTCCTACCACGCCATCCCACTCGGGCGTCTGAACAGAAGTTCCCGGGCGACAGGCGGTCATATCAGCTCTACACGGTCCGCCAAATGTATCTCACAACATCATGGTAAGTGATCGGAGCCGCCTACGATTCAGTCACCCTGGAGCTCGAACCGCAGGGTGTCAGGAGGGTCCTGATGTGTGAGCTCCTCATAGATCCAGCAGCGGTGGGCGAGGGTTTGCTGGAAGCTATTCGAAGAGCCCGCACCAGGGTACCTGGCGTGCCAAATGGTCATCTCCCCGCTCGCACCTGCGACAAGTCGATGTCAGAAGCTCATCTCATCGCAAACCGTAGACTGATGAACACAGTCTCTTGATACAACGGTGTGCGGTGCGGGTTGCTTTAAGTCAGCAGGCGGCTTTGGTCATATGGCGAAGAAGCATAAGCTCGAAAATCAAGACAGTCAACTAGTCGATGATCCAGAAGGGAGGCTGGATTTGACACTCAAGAATGAAGCTGATCCATGCATACATGACTATATGCCTTCTCGAAGCTTCTCGGGATGAGACCCTTCAAGGCTCGTCTTGAAAATGAATCGCTTTCCCGGTAGCGTAGTCGTTTTACGATCAGCCTAGATTCGCCAAATCTCCGATCGTGCCCTCTCCCATATTCCATGCTCCCTCGCGTCCTGCAAAACGCCATCGACTTCCATTTTCGTCTCCAAATCCTCCCTAGAGATAGGATGTATGAGGATCTTTGCGAAAGTTCCCGCCGAATGAGCTCGAGACAGATAAGCCGGGTTTACTACCAGCGTTGAATCGACGATCTAGCAAGCCAATCAATGAGCTCCATTGAGTTGTGTACTGGCGTGGCTCTCACCTTCGAGAAGTGCTTCAACTTGCTGGGAAGGATGAGCACATCGGGCGCCGGTCCGTCCATCTTGAGCAGCGGATAGTGTGTAACGTCGAGGTTGACCTCGCTCGCATGCGGCTCAGGCGGTGGAAAGATCGGATAAAAGCTACGTTGACCGAGCACATGCCGTACAAGGCCAGCCATGGAGTCTTTGACCTCTTGATTCTTCAATTCCTGGTCGGGCTCGGATTCTTCGGCGCGCTGGACGAGCTCTTCGCACCGCAAATGAAAGAGAACGTCAACGGAGGAAACTGCGACGACCACCTCGTTGAGGGAAAAGGTGCTAGGGTTAGGCAGCGCTTTGATCCGCTGATGATGGTCGTGAGCAAGCTGTAAGTTTGGGGACCTGCCACTCACCTTCGGTATTCCAAGCAGCTCCTTGTCAAGCATCGCCTGGGGATATGCCACATGCCGACTGACTGCATCCCGAACGCTAGGCACAAGTATTATGTGTGTGCCAGGGGAATGATCGATAATGCGCTGCAGTCGTGAGCCTATTTGTTCTCGCCAGATCTCTGTCGAGGTCTGCCTGACTTGGCCATTGATCAGGCTTGGATGTTGTGAGTCAACGAAAGGGCCGAGCTGTCTCACGTCAGGTCCAGTCAATGAACGCAATGAGGGACCTACCATAAGAAGGACGTCGGGTCGTTCGACTCGTACGATGTCGACGAGAGCTTCCAGTGGAGCGTATGATATGTCGTCGTCCAGTGTGAATGGGCCAGAAGCGACCATCATTGAAATCGATTGGCCCGACAGCTTGTCGCCATGATGATATTCCAATAAGTCAGATATGGGGGTCTGCGGCAAAGCACTCGGTGGGGGCTAACAAGCTCGTGAGCCCACATACTTCGCAATGGCTTGAGCACCGCTTACCATGAGCACTTCATCTACGACGAAGGCGCCACCTCCCCCATTGCGTCCTTTGACGCATACCAGGCATCCAGGAAACACCCCAAACCCCTTCACTCCGGGTGCCCCTCCTCTAACCCTTAACGTGCTGGAGGAAGGGAAGCGAAGTGAAACTCGCTTGCCTCCTCCAAGAAGACGGGAAGACTCGAGGTACAGTGAGGTCGAGGTGACCTTGCCGCCGTCGGTCGGCATCGAAAGTATCCGGCCTACGGTATGAATGGGGTCGTCTGAGACGAAGTGAGGATCTCCCAGCTCATGTATGCCATACGCCTCCCTGATGCTCTCCGCAAAATCGTCGATGAGATCGTCAAGTGCCTCGCTGCGTTGCGAGATCTTCTCGAACATGTAGCGGTAGTCCCAGTGCTTGAGATCTGCCACAGAGGTGAGTGCAACCCTAGATTTCGAACCGGCCGGAACGCCGGTACCACCCAAATCAGAGGAAGACGGAAGGTGAGGGTTCAGGGTTTCGACTAGGGAGTGAGGTTGTGGTCGAAGATCGAATGGTAGAATTGTTTGGGCAGTTAGGCTGTTGTCACTTGAGCTGTGCGATGGGCATATATACAGACTACCCACACTGCGGGAGATTCTCCTCCACTGACAGGGCTTGACGGCGCTGAATGAGCAGTAGTACCTGTGTTGATTGAGGTCCCGAGATGATTACCGTTAATTGTCGGCGGGACCTTCGACACCGAGGGTCGGTAGCTACTCGACGACGCGTTGGCCGAGGCAGACAAGGCAGACGACGGTCGCTGGGGTGTCGAATATGAGGCGCCGGATGTCGGTGTGAAGGCGGAGGGTAGGACCGAAGGAACATTTGCGTTGTTCGAGGTATTCGAGAGGCGAGAGGGAACAGGATTGGTCGACCGAGATTTGGAGGGTCTGGATGGGGTCGTGAGCCCATCGAGACTGGCGATGAGAGTGTACCTGTCAGCGTACTGCTTGAGAGCATCCCAAGCGGTCCACGTACAATCCTCCCAGATCGGTCATGTTTCCCTTCCCCTTGCGAACCCCCATGCCGCCTTTCGGTGTAGTTTCATCCGCAGAGCCGGGACCTCCAGGAGTCCCATTGATCCCATTCAGTGCGTTGATCTGCTGCTCTCGCTGAATCTCCTTCCGTAGCTCGCGGATGGTATCCAGGGTGAGGATGGAAAGCTTTGCTCGGAGACCGGACGGTCGTGAGAGGAGGAA
>JAABUY010004673.1_pt1 | contig 14197 bp, 15 predicted proteins | sample 5560271 | NCBI WGS metagenome assembly JAABUY01 (sample SAMN10711886, study PRJNA513374) | rock metagenome | isolation source: Antarctica rocks | place: Antarctica: Victoria Land, University Valley
CCAGCCGTGCTGGGCCAGGTGCGGCACGGCCGCGCTGGGGCCCTTTGCGCGCTGGGGCGGCGGGGCGGGCGGCGCGCGCCGCGAGCGCCGCGCCTGCTAGCAGGGGCGGCCCGCCGTGCCGTGGGGGCGCTATGCGCATGTGCCCCCTGGCGCTCAGCGTGCGCGCGGCTTGTGCGCGACAATAAGCTGCTCAAAGAGGTTGTGCACACGGCGAGGCCTGGCCACTGGCGGTTTAATGCTGCCCTGCCGCCATGGGCGCTGCCCGTGGAGCAAGGTACAGGCGCGTGCGGACAGCCCGGCGCGCCGGCCTGCAGAGCCTAGCGGAGGCGAGCCGGGCGGCCCGCCGTAACACGATCCTGGAGTCAACGACCTCTTTTTTCAAGGGGAGTGAGAAGGGAGTCGGAAGCCCAGTCGAACCTTGTATCTTTCAAAGTCAGTGGTGGCGGCGCGCGCGCGCGCGCAGGTGTGGTGGTCCAGCGGCAGCCCGCTGCTGGGCCGCCTGCGGGTGCACGACCTGGCGAGCGGCGCGACGGCCGAGGTGGCCCAGGCGCGCGCGATGCCGGCGGTGACCGCGCTCGCGCTCAGCGGCGCGGCCGGCCGCGTGTGGACCGGCCACGCGGGCGGCTACATGCGCGTATGGGGCGCGGCCAGCCGCAACCCCATCTGCCCGCTGCTGCGCGCGTTCCACTCGGACGTCCGGCGCGCCCCCGCGCCGCGCCGCGGGGCGGCCCTGCCCGGGGGCGGCACCGGGGTCTGGGCGCCGCGTTGCGGACAGGCGCGGCGGCGCGCGCCCGGCTGGGGCGGCGCGGCCGGACGCGGCTGCGCTGGCTCGGGCGCGGGCTGCGGGCGGCGCTGCAGCGCTGCTGGCAGCCGCCCTGCTTGCAACACAGGTCCATGGGTGCTCTGCGACCAGACGCGCGGGCCACCACAGCGCCCGAGCGCGGCACGGCAGCCTCCCTCGAGGCCCAGGCTTGACTCGGGGTGCGCTGCGCGCGTGTGCGACGAGACGAGAGACGCAGGCCTAACCCGCGCGCAGGTGCCTGTGCACGGACGAGTGCGGCGGCGCCTGGGTGGGCAGCGCGGCGGGCAATGCGCGGCGCGTGGCGCTGGCGCAGATCATGCAGCCGGGCGGCGGCCGAAACATGCGCCTGCAGGTCCGCCGCCGCTGCGGCCCGGCCGCCAGCCCCGGCCGCGGGCGCGCCCTGTGCCGCGGGCCGTGGGGCCAGCTCAAGCCTGGGCTCCTTTTGCCGGACTTGCCGCTCAGGACGGCCGGCGCAGTGTGTCGCAGCCGGACGCCTCGCACCGCGCACACTTTAGGCTGGGGCATGCTCTGCGCAGCCGGAGCGGCCTGTCTGTGCGGTCCTCGGCGCCCGCGCACATCGGCGCGTGTGGCACGCGCCGCAGCGCCCGGCGACCAGCGGCGCCCCAGCGTTATGCCGATGCCCACGCGCAGGTGTGCTGCACGCTGCGGTGGCCGGACGGCGGCGGCGGACTGGCGCTCGGCAGGCTTGCCGCGGGCGTCATCGGGGAGGGCCGGCGCAGCATGCGCAAGGTGCCTTCGCCACGGCCGCGCGGCGCTCGGCGGCCGCCCAGAGGCGGTGCGGGCCCGCACTGCGCTGGGCGCCTTCGGCCTGTGGGCCGTGCACGCAGGGCGCGAGGGAAGCGGCCCTGCATCGGCAGACATGCGCAGCGCCGCATTGTGACTTTATGTGGGCTATGAAATCTTACAATGACAGCCAGCGGCTGCTGCTGCCACGCCGTGCGCGGCAGTCAGCACTCAGCGCACTGCACGGCACCAAACCGCGCTGGTGTTTAGCCTGGGGCCCTAAGGATGGGGGCTCGTCTCGGCATGTGACACTCTCCATGTACCGGTTTGCTTGAAGGGCTAGGGCAGGGCGGTAAAAATTCCAGTGGCGCTGCGCAGGCGAGACACCGGTAGCGGCGGAGCGCGAGGGCTCGGGCGGCCTGGCGGACAGCCGGCGCGCGCACATCGGGCCCGTGGCCGCCGTGCAGGCGCACGCCGGCCGCGTGTGGACCAGCGGCGGCGACGCGCGCGCGGCCGCGCTTGCCGAGTGGAGCACCGATGGCGAGGGCCGCGCGGTGTTCCCGCTCGGCGCGCTTGGTGCGCCGCGCGCTTTGGGTTCAGTCTAGGGTTTAAATGAGACCCTGCTCAAACACAGGCAGGTTTGCTGGCAGCTTGGCAAAGGCAAGAGCAGGCAGCGGTGCGGCTCGGCGCGCTTGGTGCCCACTACGTATTCGTTGCCTCCGCGGTGGTCCTCGTGCTGTCATTGCACGCGCCCGTACGTGCCGGGCCGAGCTCCCGCGAGCTGCGGTTTGCCTGGCTGCAGGCGTGGCCACGGCCATCCTGGCTATCCCGCAGTACCTCAATGTGGTGGAGACGGCCGCGCCGACCAACGGCGGCGCCGCCGGCCGCAACGGCGCCCGGGCGGGCCAGGGCGACGAGGGCCCGCATGAGGGCGGAGTCGGGGCGGGTGCCGGGGAGCGGGACGAGGACAGCGGCAGCGGTGACCGCGGCGTGGGCCTGGAACCGGGCAAGGCGGTTGTGGCGGGCCGGCGGCTGGAGACGTGGCAACTGCTGACTGCGCACCAAAACGGGCAGTGCCAGCTGTGGCATGAGTGCAGCGAGGGCCTGCGCCCCGCGGCCATCATCGGCGCGGCATGCTCGCCGGCCAGGCGCGCCCTGTCGCCGCGTGCGCGCCCCCCGGTGCCTGCTGTGTCCGCATCCCGCGTCACGTTGCCCTGCCGCCGCCTGCGCGTGCGCTCCAGCTTGCTGCGTTGCCATCGTGCAAAGGCGTTGACTGGTGATTCACTGGCTGCTGTCACAAGTGTCACCGACAGAACGCCGCAGCGACGCGCAGCACAGGGTGTGCTGCGAGCGCGACAGCGTAGCAGGCGCAGCAGCCAAATGCGGCGACCGAGCGCGCGCGCGCGCGGCCAGGTCCGTGGTGCTGTGCGAGGCCATGGGCCTGTGGGCGGTCGCGCACGCGGACGGCACCGTGCTGCTGCGCATGCTGCCGGCCGGCGCGCTGGCCGAGCGGCAGACGCTCGCGCTCGCGCGCGGCGCGCCACCCGCCGTCTACAACGACTCTGAGTTCCGCGCGCCCTTCCTGGCGCGCGCCCCCCGCACGCCCGACGACCCGCAGGGCTAGTGCTCTGCATGTGCCTGTTTGCTAGTCACAAGACCAGCCCATGCGCATGCTGGGATAAAACGCTGCACTATCGAGGGATAGAGGGCATGGCCTGGGCAGCAGCCGCAGGTTTGAGCTTGCCCATGGCTGCTCGGCTGAGCTGGCGAGCGCCGGCGCGCGCGCAGGCGCACCGCTCGGGCCTGGCGTGCGCGGCGGGCGGCGAGGTGGGCGTGGTCAGCGCGAGCGCGAACGGCACGGTCGTGCTGTGGCCGGAGGCCGAGCTGCGCGGCATGTCCGAGGCGGCCGGCTTCGTGCTGCCCGGCGGCAGCGGCTGCGCGCCAGGCCTGGCCGACGCGCGGCCGCTCACCATCTCTGACGTGCGGCCCTGCCGCTGGGCGCCTGCTGAAGCGGTTTCACTGCCGAAAGAATTACATTGAGAGTCGATTGGCTGTGCATCTCAGCCCAAGCAATGGTACAGGCGGTGCGCTCAAGCGAGCTGCTGGCAGCACCGCCGCGGGTGCGGCCCTGCTGCGCGCTCGCGCCCCGGCGCCCGCGCCTACCAGCCGCGCGCCTGCGCGCCGCCGTGGGCGCCGCCCCGGCGGCGCCCTGCTGCCCATTGCTCCTCAACATAAACCCTTTCGCGGCGCGCCGCACGCAGGTGCTGAAGCGCTACTTCACGCCCGCGTCGGCGGCGGTCGCGGAGGCGGCGCTCGTGCGCGTGGTCACCGGCCGCAGCGCGGAGCGCGGCGGCCTGTCGCCGGTCGCCTCCGCGGGCCCCGGCTCGCCTGGTGCGCGCGCGCGCGCCTCTCGCGCATGCACGGAGCCTGCGGTCGAAGGACGACTGCCTGTTGATTTTCCTCCTTCTCTTCCTATCTCTTCCCAGCCAATGCTCTGTCACCACACAGCTCCCTGTCCATGCCTGAGGGCAAGGGAAGTGAGCAGGCTGCGGCAAGCGGTGTCCTGGTTCTCGGCCGTGCGGAGCTGGTCAGAGGCGGAGCTGCCACGACCGGCCTGCCGGGCAACCCTGCCGGGTCCTCGGGCGCCGTCAAGCATGCGAAAACCCCGCAGAGCTCCATCGCCCGGGGGAGCCCGCCTCAGGAGCCGCGCGCGGCGCAGACGGCGATGCGGAGCAGATCCTGAGCGAGGTGGCCGACCTGCTCAGCCGCGCGGCGGACGACGTGGCGCCCGCGGTCGGCTGCGCGCTCAGCTCGCTGCTCAGCGAGCACGGCGGCAGCGCCGGCGCGCCCGGCAGCGCCGCCACCGAGCCCTCCGTCGCCGGCTCCGGCCTGCACAGCGTGCACAGCGGGCAGCCCAGCTCGCGGCGCTGGAGCATCTCGTCGGGGCGCGGTGCGCCCCAGCACCCTCAGGCTCTGGACACAGGGTCGGCTTGCCCGCACCCTTGCCGCACTCGGCTACAGTCCTGCGGCTCACAGCGACCGCCCTCGCTGTGCGCATTGCAGTGGCTGCACTTATGCTGCCAGGCCAGGCTTTGGCAGCCTGAAGCAACGGGCGCTGGAGATTGTATAGATGGCCGTACACGCAGCACCCGCACCCGGTATTTCCAAGCTTGCTGCTCTTGCAGACCTGGCCCGTGAGTATTGAGGGCTTGGTGCCCGCCCGGATGGCCTCCAGTCTGCTGGCTTCTGCGCCAGCGCCATGTGCATGTCACGCTGTTGTTGCCTGCACAGCTGAGACTGCGCGTGCCTCCCTATCCGCTGCATGGTGGAGCCTGCGAAGCTCGCAGTGGCGCAGCGATGCGCTGGAGGCGGGGCGTGCCTGACGCGCAGGCTGTCTAGACAGCGTGGTAGCCCTCCATGAGGGCCCGCTGGCGGCCGTGGACGCGCAGCCGCCCACCGACGCCGCCGCTGCGCCGCGCGCGCCGCTGCAGCGGCCGCAGCCGCAGCCGCCGTCGCCGCCGCCACCAGGCGGCCGCACGCCGCCGCTGGCGCGGCTGGCCGTGCGGCCGCCGTCGGCCAGCGGCGCCGGGCCAGGCTCGGCGCCCCCCGCCGAGAGCGGGCCCGACGATGATCCGCCCGGCGACAGCAGCCCGCCCGCATCGCCGGCGGTCGTGCTCGCGCGGGCGGGCACCGCGGCGTTCGCGGCGGCGGGCTTTGCGCGCGCGGGGCTGGCGCCCACGGTGGGCCGCGCGCCGCCGAGCGCGATGCAGGGCGCCGCGCACCGCGCGCGCGACCTCCACGAGCTCATCACCGCTGAGCAGCGCGTGGCGGCGGCCGCGGCCGCCGCGGCGTCGGCGGCGGAGCGCGCGGACGACGGCGAGGGCGGCGCAGACGGCGGCGGGCGCATCCGCGGCGGCGCCGGGAGCAAGGCGGCTCTCTCGGATGCGGAGCCTGGCGAGGGCGGCTGCGGCGGCACCGGCGGCGCCGGCGGCGGCAGCGGCGGCCGGCGGCGCGCCGGGGCCGTCGGCGGCGGCCCGAGCTGCGCCTCGCTCACGCAGTGGAGCTCCGGCTCGTTCATGGCGGAGAGCCCGGCGAACTGGGTCATCGACTTCAGCGAGCTGGTGAGCCCCCGGCCAGTCGGTGCTCATTCAGGCTGCTATCCCCCGGGCCAGTCCGCCCCCGGGAGAACGCCAAGCGCGCTCAGCGCGCGGGCTGCGCGGCAGGCCGGCCGCGGCCGGCCGCGGCCTTCGCCCCCAGCATGCTCACCACTGCTGTTCGCTCCGCTCGCACGCCGCCTCAAAAGCGCTCCAGTGTCGCGGCACGTACAGCCGGCCGCACGCACTTCAGATGCATAGCCAGGGCCGTGCCCGAGCTGGGACCTACCCTCCGCCAACCGTGCGCCCACAGCCGCGGACCCACCTAGCCCTAGCCGCGCGCCGCGCGCGCGCAGACATTCAAGAAGCTGATCGGCGAGGGCAGCATCGGGCGCGTGCACCTGGGCCGCTGGCAGGAGACGGACGTCGCGATCAAGGTGCTGACCAGCCTGAGCAACATCGCGGTCGGCATGGCGAGCGCGTCGCCGACGCCGCGCGCGAGCGGCGCGCCCGGCGCCGCGCGCAACGAGGCCGGCGACAGCTACGCCGACGACGCGCTGGCCACCAAGCGCACGCTGGAGCGCGAGGCGCGCGCGCCGCTTCATCCTTACCCTCACCGTTCTCGCTTCGCCTGTGTGAACCTGGCAGCGACCTGCGCCTGCCGTGCGTCTGGCAAGTGCAGATGTCTGAGATCAGAGTCTGTGCTTGGCTTCATATGTTCGCATGTCATCTCGCAGCAGCGCTGCCTGAGCGGCGGGGCCGCTGCGGGTCAGGTCAACATCGTCGCCGCCATCCGGCACCCCAACGTGGTGCTGTTCATGGGCGTGTGCCTCGACCCGCCCTGCATGGTTACTGAGTGGTGCGCGCCACGGCCGCACCCGCTGCAGCGACCGCGAGGGCGGGGCCCTGCAGCAGGGCTGCTCTCGCAGCGGGTGGCCTGTCAGTGCTGGCGCGTTCGGGCGCGGGGCGTGCGCCACGACAGCGGCTGGAGGGAAGCGTCACGCAGCACGGCAGCTGGTGCAGTGGGGCGAGTGCGCGCCGAGTCCGCTTGACTGAGGCCCCTGTCAGCCCTGTCCCCCCCCTGTCACCAGCAGCGGCATGAGGAGGGCGCGGGCCCGCGCGCGCGCAGGTGCGCGCGCGGGTCGCTGTACGACGTGCTGCAGAAGGCAGCCAAGGTGCCCGCGCTCGCGCCGCAGCTGGACTGGCCGCGCCGGCTGAACATCGCGCTCGACGCCGCCAAGGCGCGCCGCAGACGCGCCCGCCGCTGATGCCTGCGTGGGCGCGAGTCAGGAGCTCGCTCCGCTGCAAAGCAAAGGACACATGCAGTGCGATGCGATGCTGCGAGCACAGCACAAGCAGGGCCGTCTGCTCGTGGGCTCCTGTGCGCTCGCATTGTGCCTGCTGTCTCGCAGGTGTCCAGAGTCAGGAGGTGCACTGTGCTGCGCAACGTGTCGTTCATGCTTCAGCGCAAGTGAAGCTGTGCTTGCGTCTGTCGAGTGGCCACACAACTGACTCGCGCCTCCCTGCCCGTTCACAGCCAAAATCCGACACTTTGACTGCACGCCTGCCCTGGCGGCAGGGCGTGCTGGCGCTGCACTCGCACAAGCCGCCCATCCTGCACCGCGACCTGAAGTCGCCCAACCTGCTCATCGACAAGCACTGGCGCTGCAAGATCGCCGACTTCAACCTGTCGCGCGTCATGGTGCGCGCCGCCGCCAGGCCTGTTTGTGCCATGTCATGCCCCGTGGCACAGGCGGGCCTGCCGCCAATTCCCACAAGCAAGCCGCGCTGCCGATCGGGCGCGGGGCATGTGCAGCCGCTCGGGGCCCTTCTGGGCATACCCTGGCCGCGCGCGCCGCCTGTTGACCATTTGCGCGGAGCGGCGCGGCGGGCGGTGAGCGCGGCGCGCGCGCGGCGGCGCAGGACTCGCCGGTGGTGTCGTCGGTCGCCGCGAACAACCCGCGCTGGCTGGCACCGGAGGTCATCCTGCACCAGGTGCGCGCCCGCCCCGGCGACGTGCTCTCGCACACGCGCGCGGCGCATGCGTACTCCTTCGCGATTCGAAACCCTGCCGAGCTGCTGCAGTGCCCTCACTGCCACTGCGCGGGGGGCCCTTCGAGCCTGTAGCCTGCGCGCGTGCGGGTGTGAGCCGTCCGCGCATGGGCTTCACAGAGCCGCGGCCTTAGCCTCGGAGGCGGCTCAGCGGTGGGGCGCGCGCACACGCAGCGGTACTCCAAGGCGGCGGACGTGTTCAGTTTCGCGGTGGTGCTCTGGGAGCTGGCGGTCTGGCGGCTGCCCTGGGAGGACCTGGGCCCCTTCCAGGCGCGCGCCCCCGTTTGAAACCCTGGGTCCGCGCAGGGGCCTAGCAGCAGCTGCGAGAGCAATGCCCTTGATCGCGCCTACTTCAGTGGAGGCGGGCGCCTGTGCTGAAGCGCCCGGTGCACGAGGCTTGCGCGACGGCGCGGTCATGCATCCCGACCATCACAACGGCGCCCAGTCTGTGTCGTCACGAGCACGTGTCCGCGGCGCCGCGACGCCGGGCGCCGTGCGCGCAGATCATGTGCGCAATCAGCGAGAAGGGCGAGCGGCCGGAGGCGCCGAGCGAGGCGCCGGGCGCGCTGGCCGGCGGCGCGTTCCCGGGCTTCCCCGCGTACTGCGCGCTCATGCGGCGCTGCTGGGCGGAGGACCCGGACGCGCGGCCGCCGTTCGAGGCCGTGATCGCGGAGCTGCGCACGCTGCTGGCCGACAGCAGCGCGCACGCGCGGCGCGCGAGCGGCGAGCGCGCGCCCAAGCCGCCGGTGCTGGTGCCGCGGCTTACGGTGCCGGGTGCGCGCGCACGCCGGGCGGCCCGCGCCGCGTGCGCTTGCAGTGTGGGGGCGGCGCGCGCACGGCCGCGGCATGATCTTCGTAAAGGGGTGGTGGCGCGCTTCAGGAGGGGTCCTTAGAGCCGGGGGGCTGCTGCCTGAGTTGCTGGCCCGCGCTTTGGCTGCATGAAGCGCATGTCACCCTCTGCGCTCCATCTCACAGTCGATTGTTCCTGAACGCGCTCGCGGCGCGCAGACGGCGGCGCGGGGGGCGCGGGCAGCGCGGCGTCGGGCGAGCCGGCGCCGCCCAGCGCGCACCGCACGGGCAGCCCCGGCGGCTTCACCATCGCCGGCAGCGACGGCAGCCGCGACAGCCTGCGCGCGGCGGCCGCCAGCGGCGCCGCCGGCGTGCCGCCGCCGTCCAGCATCGGCGCCAGCACCAGCGCCGCGGGCAGCCCCTCCGCCGGCTCCCTGGCCAGCTCCGACATCGGCTCCGACTCGGGCAGCCTGGACGGCGCGGCCGGCGGCGGCGACGGCTTCAGCGACAGCCCGACCAAGGTCTCGCCCGAGGCGGCGGTCGGCGAGCGCCAGGTGGGCGCGCCGACGCCGGGGCCCGGGCCGGCGGGGCCGGCGGGCGGGGACGGGCGCGGCCGGGCGCGAGGCCCGGGCGGCGACAGGGCGCCCGGCGGCGCGCGCGAGCCGCTGCCGGCGGCCGCCGCGGCGGCCGAGGCGGCCGCGCGGCTGAACGCGACGCTGCGCACGCCGTCGTTGCTGCGGCGCGCCGCGCGCGACCGCGCGGCGGCCGTCGCGGAGGCCGCGCCCGAACCCGCCGGCCCCGGGCCCGGCCCGGAGCGCGCGCCCGCTGCGCCCTCCGCTGCGTCCTCCGGCACCCCATTTGCCGCGCCCGTCGTCCAGGCGGCGGCGGGCGACGCCGCGGGCGCGGGCGCGGGCACGGGCGCTGCCGCGGCTGCGGGTGCGGCCGCCGGCGACAAGCCAGTGACGCCGGCCACGCCGGCCAGCGCCGCGGCCAGCCCATTCCAGAGCGCGGCGCGCCTGGGCAGCTTTGGCAGCGGCGCGCTGGAGGCGGACGCCGGCACGGCCGCGCCGGCGCCCGCCCCGGACCCGCCCTCGCCCAAGCCAAAACCCTGGTGCGGCTCGTGCCATGCGAGCGTGGCTGACCGCGCGTCCGTACGGCGCTCCGCGTCGCTGCCGCGCGCGCTGCCGCCGGTCGTCGAGGCGCCCGGCTGCGAGGCCAGCGCGGCCGCGCACGAGGCGCAGGCGCGCGCCCCGCCCGTGCGCCAGCCCACTCGCAGCCAAGCGCAGTTAAGCGCGCGCGGTGGTGATGGCACCGCAGCGCCGGGGTCATGGTGTGGCGGCAGGGGCGCTGGCGCCCGGGTGCGCCAAAGGTCGGATGCGAAAACCTTGGTGAGGGTGTCTGGCGATGACGGAGCCTGCGGCGCGGCTGCGCAGGAGGCGGGCAGCGGCAGGTCGGAACACGGGAACAGCGGCGGTGGCAACGGCAGCAGCGACAGCAGCGGCGGCGACGAGCGGCTGCGGCAGCTGTCGCCGGTGCACGAGGCCACGTCCAGCATCGAGCGCGGCAGCGCGAGCGACGCGGGCTCTAACTACAGCCTGGCCAGCGGGCCATCGGGGCATCCGGGCGGCGGCGGCGGCCGCGGCGCGCCGGTCGACGTGCCGCAGGCGCGCCGCAGCGAATATTTGTTGCGGTGCTGCAGCATGGTGCAGGGCGGTGGGTGTCAAGCAGGCACCAGATGAAGAGTCAGCAGCTTACGACGGGCTGCGAGTGTGGCTGCATCCTGTGCACTGTGCGGTCTCCCTCCAGCGGTACCAGCCTGCAGACCCGCCTGTCCAGCGATGCGGAGGAGCGCCGCAACGCGCGTCCGGGGTTCCCACCCTCGCAAGCCGGCGTCGCCCGGTCTGGCGGGTGCGCGACGGCGCCCCGGCTGACACCCGGCCTGCGGCGCGCAGCGCGTGTCGGAGGAGTCGGAGCGCACCGCCGTGCTGCCGGCCCTGGGCGGCTCGGGCGCCTGGGCGTCCGCGGAGTCGAACACGTCTGGCACCCACCCGTCCGGCTCCGAGCGCTCGGACGGGTCGTCGATCGCGCCCGAGGCCGTGCCGGTGGCCACAGAGCCGCCGCCGCGGCGCGGCTTTCGTGAGGCGCTGCGCGCGATGCTGCCTGCGGCGCTGGCGGGCGGCCGGGCGAGCGACGCGTGAGCGCGACTTGCGCTAGGGCCCACTCGCTCTGAAGGCAGGGCTCTTGGCTGGGAGGTAGATGCTGCTCTAGTGTGCTTGGTTTGTCCATGTTAGGTGTAACGCCGTGGGCCCGCCAGGGTTTGGCGGAGCGCTGCATAGGGCGCTTTAGGGTGGCTGTGCATGCAGCCGTAATGAGGCTGTTTGGGTGAGCAGCGTGCGAAGCGCGCTTGCACTTGCATGCTGATGTGTGGCATATTGTCTTTTCACTGCGTGCATTAGATGGCGTTGCGTTGCTAGCGGATAACGATGTCGTGTTCAAGGACGCGGTGAGGCTGTGGTGTTCAAGGCTGGACAGCCGCCCGCCGCGGGATTTATTTGGCTGCGCTACGGTTGTATGATCAGCTGTGCATGTGGGCGCGGCGTTGTTGCTGCACCGCGGGACGGCTTCAGCAGCCGGCTGGTTGCGGCGCGACCTGCATTTGAACACTTGATGACCTGCTATTTTTTACCGCCATGCTCCTGGCGAATCGCGTCTGGGCGGGAAGTTTGGGGCGGAGAAGCTAGAGGCGTGCCGCCGCGATAGCCAGCGCGGGTTGAATTTTGCAACCTGGCTCGGGCTGGTGGGGGCCGAGCGGCCTTGTATGACAGATGGGGTAGGGCAGGCAGAGCGTGGAGCGTGTGGCACGCGGGTCGGCCCTGCTCGCTCGGCCGGGTGGTGGCGGAGAGCGGGCGCGGGCGCGGCCTCGGTGGAGCGCGTGTCAGCAGGGTGTACAGACTGTGGGAGGCAAGGTTTTTGCTCGCTGCCTGGCTGGCGTTGTGTGCAGCTTGTTCGACCAAGCGGCCGTCGCTGCATGGCAGCGCATGGCCTTGGTCCGGCTGGGTGACCGGGGTGGCTCTGGTATTTGACATCAGGAGCCTGCTCGGGCATGTTTGCTTGTCTACTTATGGCCTATTAGGGCATGACAGCCTGTAACCAAGCCTGAGCTGCCATCTCTGAATGAAGTGCAACCTGTACTGATGGCAAAGGACGGCGATGCGCCAGCAGCTGCAGCAGTGCGCGTCTCCGGGACGGTGCTGCGCGACGGCCTGGAGCTGCGCTGCTCCCTCAGCAGGGGCCATCACCTGGCAGCCAAGCGGGAGCTGCTTGCCGGCTCTGTCGTGCTAGAGGTACGCCGCTTGTCTGTTGCTCCGACCGCAAGCTGAAGGCACTGCTGTTAATGGCTGGCGTGCTGACTCGCAGGAGGCGCCGCTCGCCTGGGCGCCGGCGACAGACGCTCTGCAGCGCCAGTGCCGCACCTGCCTGGCCAAGTTGTCAGCCAGAGCGCTCGCGTCGCCGATATGGTGCTCCAGGCGCGCATCCAAGCATCGAGCCGCTTGCCTTGTGCACCATCTTGTTGCCTTGCCCACTGCGCGCCGACGCTGCGCGGCTCGCAGGTGCAAGTACGCCTGGTACTGCAGCACATACTGCCAGAAGAGAGACGCCGAGCAGCACGCGGCGAGCGGCGAGTGCGAGCTGCTGCTCAGCGCGGACGCGCGGTGCGCCCTGCCGTGTCGGGCCCCCCAGGCGGGAGGTTAGGGGTGACAGTTGCAGCTTCCCACGAGCATCCCACAAGCAGACCCCGCTGCGCCCAGAGCACAGGCGAAGCGCGCCTGCGGCCGGCAGGAGGAAGGACCTGGGGCCGCTCTTGCGGGAGGCGTGCCTCGCCGCGCGCCTGCTCCACCGCGGGCCGTGCGCCCCGCCGCTGCTGGCCGGCCGCTGCAGCGCCGGAGAGTGCGCCCCGGCGGGCCGGTCAGGGCCCAGCGGCTGCTGCGGCCCGAACAGGCCCTCGAGCGCCAAGACGTGGGGGCGCCGTTTGCAGGGCCCGGCAGGCAGCGCCCTACAGCATGGTGTGGGTAGACCTGCTTTGTCAGTGGAGGGGCAGGGCAGGCCTGTCTGCTCCCCTGTGCACCCGCGGGCGCCGGCAGGCAGACCCGCGCCCGCGCGGGAGCAGGGACCCGCACACGCTGCAGCGCGCCGCGCATCTGGTGGCGGCGAGCTGCTGCGCCGCCTCCGCGGCCGGCGTCGCGAGCGCGCGGCCGCGCGCTGAGGACGAGGCGGCCCGCGCCGTGCACCAGGTGGGTGGGGCGCGGGCCGCGCGCGCGCACGGGCTTGCACCTGGGGAGCGGACGGGTGGCGGCGGCGTATTGGAGAGGCAGCAAAGCACACCCGCATGCAACCGCGCCTGCGCATGAGCGCATGCGTCTGCCCCACGACGTGTGCGCGTGCAGGCCCGTAGCCTCGCCTGTGCCGAGCCGAAGCCAGCAGGCTGGCGTACGCGCCAGGCATGCATGTGACCCATGCGCTGCCGTGCATGGGACCCATGCGCGCGCGCCCCGGCCGCAGGTGCTGACAAACGCGCTGGACGTCGTCTCGCCGCTGCCCGTCATGTGCGCGAGCGCGGGCGCCGGCGGCGGGGCGGCGCCCGGCGCGAGCCTCGGTGCGCGGCCGCCCTCTGCTGCTGCCGGCGCGGCCATGCAGCGGCCGCGGTCCTGGCTGCCTGGCGAGGAGCGAGACATGCTGGGTGTTGTCCATGTGCATGGCAGTGGCGCAGCGGATGAGACAGCTGGGCAGTACGCCGCCACGCCAAGCGGCGGCAGGCCCTGCCGCAGGCCGTCCCGCGTCTCCCAGCTGCTGGACCGCGCAGGTCCGGCGGCCGCGGTCTACCAGCTCGCCTCCCGCTTCAACCACAGCTGCCGCGCCAACTGCATGTGCGCCTGCCCGCGCGCGCCCGAGCAGACTGCCTCGCTGTCATCGCACGCATGCTCGACTTCAGCGAGAGCGTTGACTGGCTCAAACAACGTCTTCGCTCAGTGAGATATGGTGCTGCGGCTCTCCATGCTGCTGCGGCTCTCCATGCCGAATCCCCTCCCTGGTGAGCGCAGGGGTATGGCCATCGATGACACGTGCATGGCGAATTGTTTGCACTCCATGACCTTTATGGGCCTGCAGGTACGCCTTCAAGCCGCGCGGGCGCGTGGCGGTGCGCACGCTGGTGGCGGTGGCCCCGGGCGAGGAGCTCACGCTGGCCTACATCAACCTCGCGCAGCCCCGGAGCCAGTGCGGCAGCCTCCTGCAACAAATGCCCCCTTTGCACACGGCAAGGCTCAGAGTGTTGTCAGCCCGATGAGGCGCCTTGCCTTCATCTCGTTTGGCCATGACCTGGTGCTGGGCAGAGCCGGCACGCTGACTGCGCGCATCCCGAAAGGGCCCAGTGGCTGCATCGCGCCAGCGCCGGGCGCTCACGCCGGCGCCAGCGAGCAGCGCTTGTGCTGGCATGCCGTTGCCAGGGCAGTGCATGGCGCACCCCAGCTCCCTGCCCTGCACCGCTGGCCAGTGGCTGCCCTGGCCGGCTCGCGCTGAGGCGCCCCAGGGCGCGCGCAGGCGGCGCGCGCAGCTGCGGGAGCGGTTCGGCTTTGCCTGCGACTGCGAGCGCTGCGGGCCAGTCCCGCCGCCGGCGCCGCAGCCCGGCGCGGCCGCCGCGCCCGCGCCCGCGCGCGCG
>JAABUY010004676.1_pt1 | contig 14191 bp, 27 predicted proteins | sample 5560271 | NCBI WGS metagenome assembly JAABUY01 (sample SAMN10711886, study PRJNA513374) | rock metagenome | isolation source: Antarctica rocks | place: Antarctica: Victoria Land, University Valley
CATCCCTCGGCGGCGCATGCTCCTGGGCGGGGGGCGCACTGTCGAGCGCGGCGTTCAGCTGCGCCTGCATCGGGCTGATGCCCATGGCGCCCATGCCGGGCGGCGACCCGGTCGCATACGCGCCAAAGGGATCCAACGCGGCGGCCGAGGCCGCCGCCTGCATCATGGCCGCCTGCTGCTGCAGCGCCAGCATGCCCTGCGAGCTGCTGAAGCCGCCTGCGCGCGCGCAGACAGTTGAGCGCCGCGGGGAAAGGTACCTGTTATTACAATGTGAGCAGGGCCTGACAGGCTGCACAGCCCTGCTGGACATGATGCGAGACAGCTCCGTATGTGGTGCACATGCGGGCCTCGGCACGCTGCGGGCGCGGCACCACGGGGGGCGCACCAGCATGGAATGCGTTGTGCACGCCCGGCACCGGCGGCGGCACCTGCGCGGCGCCGGCGTGGTACGGCGACATGGGCGGGGAGCCGCGGCCGCGCGCGCCTGCCGCGACGCAGGCGGGAGGGCTCCGTCAACACCGGCCCTTGTCCAGCGGGAGTGCAAAGCCTCGCCGCACTCGGCTGAGTGCTCATGGCACGGGCCGCCGTTTCCGCGCAAGGGCCAAAGGACATGCTTCACCAGCTGCTTGCATTGTCCGGGGGCAAGGTCTGTAGGCCAGCATCGTAGCCTGCTACCCATGGTGCCCTTCAGACGCATACTGCTCTCTTGCTATATAGGATCAGAATCGCTGCAGCCCCGTGTGAGCACAGCGCCGTCTGACCGTTCCATCAGGCGCGCCCCGGCCCCGCCGGGGCTGCGCGGGGGCGCCGCGCCGCACCGTGCGGCGAGGAGGCCTTGGAGGGCGACTTGGCGGGCGCGATGCCGAGCTGGCGGCGCATGGCCATCGACATGCGCGGGCCCTCCGAGTCGTCGCCGCCGCCCGCGCCCGCCTGGTGCGCCTGCACCATCGCCTGCGCGGCCGCCCAGAGAGCGCACTCAGCGGGCCCCCGCATTTGACAGGGTTAGGGTTAGTCTTCACTGGGTAGTCGGCGAGCCCTTGCATCGGGTAGCCGCAGGCCACAGTGACGCTTGCCTCCCCATGCGCCGGTGCGGCCGCCGCCGCGGGGCTGGCCAGGGCCTCTTAATGGTTCTGGAGCATGTTAAAGGCGTTGTTTGGATACAGAGGGGTGCACTGTTTACGACATGCCGGTGACGCTACGACTGGGCTCCTGAAAAACTTGTACATTGCCGATTCTATCATTGTTGACTGCTGATCTGGCAGCATAGGGTGGAGGTCCCACGGTAGGGAAGGTCTGAAAGTAGGTTCTTGCAAGCGCGCGCAGCCGCCGGCGCGCCTGCGAGATGCTGGGGCTGGAGGGCGAGCGCGGCAGGAAGCCGCGCGGTGGCACCACCAGCGGCGGCGGCGGCTCCAGCGGCGGCAGCGGCAGCTCGCCCGACCCCACCCGCTGCGCGGCCGCCTGCGCGGAACAGGGTCAGGCTCCTCCTACCCCAACCTTAACCATATCCTGCGCTCAACGGCCGTCGGGCTTCCCAGAGCGCTGTCACCTGTGCGAAGCCGCGCCACCGGAGCAAGGCGCCATGCGCATGCCGGACGCCATCAGACTATTACACCAGGCCACGGGATGCGTCCTGCACAGGTATGGCACACGCTGCTGGCCTGCATGCAGCGCATGGCCGCACACCTGCATCTGAAAGTGCTCCTCGGCGGCGGACAGCCGCGCGTCGAACGACGCGCGCCCGCCGGCCTCGCGCAGGCGGTGGTGCACCGGCGAGGACGACCCCTGCCGCGCCGGCGCCTGCGCGGCCGCGGGCGGCGTGGCCGGCGCGTGCGTGGTGGTCGGCGAGCCCAGCTGCGCGCATGGCGCCCCATGTCAGCCGCACTCAGCGTCACATCACGGCCCCAGCCGCCCGTGGCTCGCCGGCAGCATGCATGCATGCCTTAACAAGCGCTGCAAGGAGCACGGGCGCGCCGCGCCAGCTTGAACACTGCCTCTGTCAGCCCCGTGCACGGCTACGCTGGCGGCTGCTGCCGTGCCCGTCTGCACACTTTGCAGCACCAAGAAAGAGTGGGCAGCACTGTATCTACACAAGGTGGCATGCTCCTCTTTCCTCCTGGGCCTCATATCTGAGCCGGACAGGATAGGCAGCTTACGAGCTGCCCACACCATCGCCACAGCCCGGCGGGCGCCCACCTGGCTGTAGCCGGGCATGGCGAGCGGGAGGCCCGCCGACACGCACGCCTGCGCCTGCAGGTTCAGCTGCGCCTGCGCCTGCGCGGCCTGCTGCGCCTGCACATGCGCCTGCCGCGGAGCGCCGCGCACTGCAGCGTAAGTCCTGGCAATCTCACAGATGTAGGTTTGGGGATAGGTGTATGGCCAGGGCGACTCCACTAGCCAACATGGCCACGACATGCTGGCCATATGTTGTGGCCAGCACGCATCGCGCCGTGCTGGCAGGTCAAAGTGTTATAGTGACCCGTCGCAATGGTCGCAATGGCCCAGAGACCATGAGCACTTCTGGTGGATAGACATTAAACGTACGGATAATACCATAGAAATATAAGTGGAGATCAGAGGTCGTGCACGAGAGCGGGCCAGCACCTGCACGGTGGCCTGCGCCTGCGCAAACGCGGCCACGGCGGCCGCCTGCTGGTACGCCGCGCGCTGGGCGTGCTCCGCGGCCGCGGCCGCCTGCGCCTGCTGCTCGGCCATCTGCTGCGCTATGGCCTGCTGCGCAAACTGCGACCCCAGGGCGCGCGCGCGTCAGCTGTGGCGAGCCTGGGGGAACAGCCCAGCCGAGCGGGCGGGTGCAGGCAGGCTTCAGGAGCGCCGGCTGTGCTCCAAGCCAAGGCAGCGCAGAATGCAGCTCCAGACATTTTCGGTCGGGCCTGTCGGGCCTGAGCCCATGTCCAAGCCTCAACACTATGTGCTCAGGCCTCGCCGTGTCCAGGCTTTTGAGCCAAAAAACCCCCGCGACAGGCAAACAATCGCGGGCGGAGCGGACCTGGTGCGCCTGCTGCGCGTTGGGCGGCTGCAGGCCGGCGCCTGCGCGCATGCCCAGGCCGCCCGGCGCGGCCAGCGCGGCGGCCGCCTGCTCGCGCAGCGCCGCCTGCTCGCTCTCGCCGATGATCTTCTCCAGCAGCACCTGCCGCACATACTCCTGCGCCCCCAGCCCCACACGTCACGCGGCCGCCCATTGCCTTCAGGCAGGACCCGCTAGCCGCATGTATGCCTCCGGCTCCGGCCCCGCCTGTCACGCAGCTGCCCGTCTATCACCTGCAGGCACGACATGCGGAGCCGCCCCCAGACCGCCGTTCGGACCTCAACCATGCTGCCTGAAGCCAGGCGGACAGGCGCGCGCGGCGGCCGCACGGCAGGGTTTCAGTGGGTTAAGCGGCGGCGTGCGCGGGCGCGGCGCGCGGCGCACCGCCTCCTCGAGCGACCAGGCGCCGACGGGCATGCGCAGCTGCGCGTGCGAGTGCGCGAAGAAGCACACGCGCCGCGCGCAGCGGTCGCCCTCCATGCACAGCTGCGTGCGGTACTTGGACGGGTGCAGGTTGCGCTCATACACGCCGTGCGCATACGGGCACTGGTTCCCCTGCGCGGCGCGGCTCAGCGCCGCGTCAGCGCCGCGCGCCACGCGTACGGTCGAGCGCCACAAGGCGCTTCTGCTCGGCTGCTTCCCGCATGCCCGCCCGCGTTCGCTCAAGCGTGCGTGGGGCCATGAGGCGGGCGCCCCCTGTAGCACGCAGCGGCCCAGCTGATGGCTTTGTCTGACAGGCCACGGGCAGCTCCAAACCAGAGCATACAAGCCCATCTGATGATCGCCGTTGCATGAGGGGCACCGTTTTGCATTGCACGCCGCCATAAATGAAAGTCTTGAGAGCTGAGATGCGGAAGGTCAACCCACCCTGACGCAAATTCATATGCATGCACGCTCAAGGTTTACGCAGGTTTGCATGAGGCCGCCAGCGGCTGCCACGCCCTCACGGTCGCGCTCTGATAGCACGGGCGTCCCAGGTCCAAGGACAGTGGCAGCACCGAGCTCGGCCTGGACAAAGTGTGGCGCGGCACTTGGGTGCGCTTAGGCGAGAGCCACGAGGCAAGAGGCAGAGGTGAAGGAGGAGTAACGGTGCGGGGCCGCACGAGCAGGCAGATGCCGCGTTTGTAGTCGGGGCAGGGCTCAGCGATGTAGCGGTACTTGCGCGGGTCGCGCCGCCGCGCGTTCTCGTGCGGGTGCGCATAGCAGCACTGCTCCCAAGGGTGCGTCGTCTTTATTGGGCATGGCTGTATCTGCGCGCCCGCGGCTGCTGCTCAGCGGGCTCGCAAGGCTGCACGTGAGGGATGCACACCCATGCGCCGCACCATCAGGTCCGGCACAGCCACGTGCGTCACGCCGCGCGGCGCCAACCGCAGTACCACTGTGCACACACAGGAGCGCGCAGACCCAAGGCACATGACGAGGCTCGTGGAGCACCCGTGGCCTTGCAGATGTGTACTACTACGGCCATCCTGGGCAGGAGACACGACACACGGGTGCAGACCTCGCAGAGCTAGCTGGTACCAGCAACCCGTTTGCGTTTGGGGAAAGGTTGGGCGCCGGGCAGGCCCCGGGCCAGTTCCCCGAGCATGCTGACTGGGGCCAATCCACGCCGCCGGGCCGACCTCACCTTAAACGAGAACATGCGGAAGCTGTCCGTCTGCGTGAAGTCCTCCTGGCTCCGCGGCGGCGAGTACGCGCGGGCGCCCGGCACATCGATCGGCGGGGCCTGCGCCTGACAAGCCCGGTGGCCAAGGTTAGCGGCCACCCCGCTGAGCCCACGCCTTGAGCAAACAGAGCTGAGCGTCACGGCCGCGTGCTACCTGAGGAAACCTCCCGTACATCAGCGCAGGGCTGGGGATGTGGGCCATCATCTATCCGCCCAGGCTTTGCTCCAAGGAAGCAGGCCCCGCCCAGCAGCACCAGTGGTGCCAGGCCCTCTGCTGATCTTTGGGCTGCTCCGTTGCCGACGATCATGTGCCCGGCATTCCTGTGGAGGCGAAGGCTTATGGCATATGTCCTTGTACCCAGGCCCCTTTTTCACAAGGGTTCCGTCACATTGCGGGATTGTGCGCTGCCCTACACAAAGCTGCCTTGCTATATTTAGCGTGGGGCCACACCAAGTGCCCAGCCAGGTAGCTGCAGCCTTACTTCATGCCTGCCAGCGTGCTGAGCCGCAGGTGAGGCAGCATGGCGGGGAGCCTCCGGCGCAGGGGCGCGCTCCTTCTGGCTGCGGCGCTGTGCGCGGCTGCCGGAACGCGCGCAGAAACGCAAGCGCTGAGCTGCACCGAGTCACCCAGCAGCGGCACAGCCTGGGCCTGCGAGAACTTCGGGACCGTGGCCGCAGGAGCAAACACAACTTTTCTGCTTGCAGTGCAGCCGTCAGACGCGCAGTACTCGCGCTTTGACGTCAACGTCACGCTGACGAGCCTGTCCGGAGATGCCGACCTGTGCGGGCCCCTGCGGCCCGTCCTTCACCCGCCCCAAGTGGCAGCACATGCCAGCCAGGAAGGGGCTGCACCGGCAGGCAGCTTGTTGGGATCTTGCACACAGTCGCTGTTGGCAGCGCGCCGGGGTGCAGCGCTCGGTGCTCGCACAGCTGGAAGCGAGCACCACATCTTGGATCTTAGAAATACTAGATGTGCGCACATGCGGTCGAAGCGCGCGCGGCGCACGCGGCGCAGTCACTGCTGTGCTTTCCAAGCGGGAGACCGCGCGTGCTGCTCGCGCTGATAGCGTGACATAGGCGTGTATTGGGCCGCGGGCGTGATATGGACTAGCAGCGCTGCGTGCTCGGCAGTGTCTGAGCGTGCGGGCGCACGGCGCGCTTTTATTTGTTGGAGCAGGGCAGGGGGCACGCCGCACTCTGGCGCGAGCTGGCTGGGCAGCGCAGCTCCTCAGCACCTGCATCGCCTCCAGGCTCTCCGCCCGGCGGGTGCCTGTTACAGCTCCTGCGCGAAACAGGCACGACTGAGGCGCTGCCCTCTAAGGAGCAAGCCGTGCGGCTGCTCGAGCGCTTAAGGACAGCGGGCCTGGAAGCCACTGGGTCGTACGTGCAGCGGGAGGAGTTGCGCGGGGCACAAGCGCACTTTGCACGGCTGACAGACAGAGTGTGTCAGGCGCCTGTGACACGCGCTGCAGGCTCGTGCAGTGGCCTGGCAACGCGGCGCCGGGGCCGGTTATAAGCAACTACAACGTCGGCCAGGACACTGTATTTGTCAACCGGTGCGCCTGGAGGCTCGGGCATGAATACTGCAGCTAATGGCGTCCACCTGATTGGTGTTGCCTTGGCCCTGAATAGGCTGCAGTAAGGCAAGCGCGCAGTGGCTACGCGCGTGCGCCCTGCATACAAAGCCCACAGCACTGGTAGCGGAATATGCTGTTTGACCACAATGGCAGCCTGGCAAGCTCGAGCGATGCGCTGTCTGTCCGCTCACTGTCTCAGCTGGTCGTGCACAGACAAGCTTGTGCCAGGCAGGAGGTTGCGCCAGGCGGCGGGGCTGCGAGTTCGGCGGCAGCGCACGCGCGCACATCCTGTGAAAGCTTGTGCGACACCACAGGCACAGACGCGCGGCGGGCTGCGCGCGCAGGGGGGAGCTGCAGGCGGGCGAGTTCACGGTGGCGGTGGTCGGCTTTGCGCCCAGCACGCAGTTCCGGCTGGACGTGGAGCTGGTGCTGCCGGAGCGCCAGCTGCGCCCCGTGGCGCAGATCGCTCTGGGCCAGGCACGCTCTGCCCACGACGCACTGCAAGTAGCAGCGCATGCAGCCAACAAGAAATGCACACCGCGAAGGCCTTGCAAGCACAGGCTGGTCAGGCGAGCTGGGACGGGTCTGGCGGTGGCTGAGGTGTTCCAGTAACATCCCACCATCATCGTAGGCGGCGATAGAAGCAGTGCTAAGGTCATTGGGTCGAACCGGAGCAAAGTGAGGCTGCTCGCCTTGCCCCGGGCTCGCACAGGCCGATCCTTGCAGAGCCAATCAGTAATGGTCCCCATGCGGACAGCCCGTGAGCCCTGGAGTCTGACAGAGGGTGCTGGCATGGTCATGACCTGAGCACTGCCGCGCGGCCGCGCAGATCGTGGCGGGCTGCTGCAGCGCGGACGCGGCCGCGTGCTCCGCCCTGCTGGCCGCGCACCCCGACCTGGGCGTCAGCGCGGACACCAGCTTCAACTTCTGCGGCCTCCACGGCAACGTCTGCACGCGGTGCCGCCCCCCGCTCACACCAGCACTGTAATGGCATGGAGTCTGCTAGGCTCGCTGCTGCTGCTGGCGAACAGGGACGAGCCCGCCGGCTCGCGCCCTGCATTGCTGTAAGCAACATGTCACACAGAAGGTGCGTTGCACCATGTGCCAGGGCGTTGCGGCCGTGCGCGTTTCCGCAATCGTCGGCCGTCTTCAGGCACCAGGCACGCCACAAGCTGGGCGTGGCAGGGGCGCCAGCGCATGGACGCACCCGTCGCTGTCTGATTGGTGCCCTGACGCCGCCATGCACAAGTCTCTTTATGCACTCGCGCATGGCGCACACCCCCCCACAGTGCGCACACGCATGCACCCTGTCCCTACCATACGTGACCCCATGGATGCGCAGGGACGGCTACCTGCTGGAGCTGGCGATGCCGGGCGTGGACTTTGCGTGCCCTTTCCCGGCTGCGCAGCTGTCCGTGCTCAAGCGGCTGCGGCGCCTGGACCTGAGCAACAGCCGCATCTCCGGCAAGTGCGCGCCCAGCCCTGGTAGCTGTGCTCCGCGCTGTGGCTGTCCGCCACTGGTGTGCTGCGGGTATAGTGGCGAGTCCCGGCTTTGCTAGGCAGGCCCATGCGCTGCTCCTGGGCAATAAGAGACGCGCGCGCCTGTTGTGCGCGCATCCTACCCTGCTGCAGGGAGTAATTCGAGCTGTGTGGTATCTGCTCACATGCACCCTTATCAACAAACTGATGTGCTAAGGCAGCGAGCAGACATGTTGTTGTGCATGATCAATCAAACGGGCTGAATGATTGGCCGCAAGGCTCTCAGGGGCTGCTGACATGCTACCAGCGTCTGCTCTGCCGCTGCTCACCTGGCGTGATGCATCAGCGCGCATGCAAGCCCTGCCGCGCTTGCGCAGCATCACGGAGATTGCGGCTGCGCTGGCGGGCCTGCCGGACCTGCAGTTTGTCAACCTGGGCTACAACCTGCTGGATGGGCAGCTGGACCGCGCGTGCAACCTCACCAGCACCAAGGCGCGTGCTTGGTTCATGAGAGCTGGGGTGCAGAGTGCTTAACAATAACTCTAGAGCTCCAGACTAATGTGACGGTGCCCCATGCACTTGCGGTGCGGACAAAATGATTGAACTGCTTGCTCACGAGGGGCAGCGCAGCTTGCACACACCAGAAGCAGGTGCGGAGCAAAGAGGACCCTGCATTGGAGCTCTGCTCCTGCAAACCAGGGGCGAGCAGCGGGCCTCCTCCCTCGCGCTCATTAAGCGCGCTTGTTAGGGTATGCATTCTGTAGGGTTGCGCCCAAGGGCGTGCTGCACGCGCGCGCAGAAGCTGGAGCAGCTCGCGCTGGTCAGCAACGCCATCTATGGCTCCATCCCGGCGTGCATCACGGCCCTGCCCGCGCTGGTCGAGCTGCACCTGGCGCGCGCCCCGGCCGCCCCTGCGCGCCACCCGCTGCCCCTGGCGCTCCTGCCACCGAGAGCCCGGCACCTGTCAACTCATTTGGCTGGGGTGACGTTGGCAGACTTGCCAAGGCGACGATGGCCGCCCTCATCTTGTCAGCAGGGTTAGGGCTGCTGAATGGGTCATGGTTGCGTCCGCTGCTTGACGGGATGCCAGAGCTCTCAGCACGCGCTGGAGTTGGCACCCGCATGCACGCCGAACAGCGCACAGAGCTTGGCTGAAACCCTTTGTGAGATGGTCCTGACGCACAGCGCTGTGCTGCGCAGGACTTCAACCAGCTCACCGGCAAGCTCCCTGCCTTCGCGGCCGGGAGCCCGCTCGTGTACCTGACCGCTGCGTTCCAAGTGCGGGGCCCGCAGCTTCTGGCGTGCCTCTCAAGCTGGCTTGCTGGACAGGGTTTGCACGGTGTCGAAAAGGGGTTGCATCACCTATTACTGTAGAGCCTGCGCACTCACAAATGAGGATGGACAGGTGGGGGAGCTGAGCGGGCTGTCCGGGTCGCTGCCGGCGGGGCTGGGCGGCCTCAGCTCGCTCACGTATCTGGACCTCAAGGGCAACATGCTGTCAGGGCGACTGCCCGACCCGCTGCCGACCACTCTCGCTAGCGCGCGCCTGGCGGGCAACTACCTCACCGGCACCATCCCCGCCAGCTACGGCGCGCCCTGGGCAATGCTACGTCGAGTTCATGCGCGCCTGCTACACATGCATTGGACCAGTTCATGCCTCAAGGATTTTCGTCATGCATGAACATTATGTGCCTTCCAGGTCATGCAACTTGGCTCAGCCCTTTGAGCTGGTCTTGCGCTGAATTGGGCGCGGCAAGTGACAGGCAACCTGCCGGCGCTGGCGTCTTTGGAGATGGGGAAGAATGCGTTGTCTGGCAGCCTCCCAGACGGTGCGCTGAAATGAGGCACATGCATACACATTTCTTGCAGACTATGCCGCTGCTGAGACTCTAGATCTTGAGCACGCATCCTGATGAGAGTGTAGATTTACTTGTTTCCGCAAACAACACACACTAAATTTGCAACACACGGCTTTCATGAGGTGTGAAAGACATAACGTCCTAACGTCCTAGCATGTGTCCAAAAACTGGGAGGTTGAGGTCATCCTGCATTAGCAAATCCTGATTGTGATTAGCCGCTTACATTTTGTATGCTCTAGGCCTGGCGGCCTTGCCAACGCTGGCGCTGCTCGACCTCAGCGATAACTTTTTGAGCGGGCCGCTGCCCAACGATTGGAGTAAGGCGACAAAGCTGGCGTACCTGCTGCTGGGCAACAACGCTTTCAACGGCGCGTCTTGCCACATGCCGGTCTGCGTGTTAATCATGCAAAGCATTGTGAGAAAGTACGCTGCATGCATGCATGCAAAATTTAAATTTATCGTAGTTGAGCATTGGCGGCATAATCTAAAGGACTGCAACCTCGGATTACACGCTTTTTTTGTCCTTTGCTGTCTGTTGACTTGGTCGCCTCGACCTAAAAAGAAGCGGCCTACGGGCACTGTTGCGTGCAGGGCTGCTGCCGGCCAGCATGGCCACAATGTACAACCTCGTGGTGTTCAACCTCAACAACAACCTTCTGACCGGAAAATTAAATGACTTTGCATTCCAGACCATCAACAACCGCCAGGACCTGCACTCGCGCCTGCGATACTTCGACATCGGCAACAACTCCTTTGTTGGTGTGCAGCCAGGCCGACTTGCTTGCAGTGGCGACATACATGCTCTTAGTGCATGCTGTCTTAGCAGATCGTGTATCAGTGCAGCATGCAAGCCTGGTTGGTCGCCCGGATTGGAGGCTCTTGCATGGAGCAGTCTGCCGACAAGCCCAGCGCCTGCCGCAATACAGCACACAGAAAAGCCTGGTGAATAAGCTGCAAGGTGTTACTGCATGCCATGCGCTGATTATCTGCACTGTTCAGCACGCGCGCTTGCCATGGTCAGGCGACCTGAACGACGCCGCCGGCGTCAAGGACCTGGGGATCTTCTCGGGCGTACCCGAAGCAGCCGGCAGTGGCAAGCTTGCAGCCTCTGCCCTGGCCAACACCAGCGTCCCATCAGCCGCCAACCGGGTGTGTGTCGCCAATCTCTGCTCCCGCCAAGCTAAGCGACATGAAGCCTGAGCTGGTGCAAAATTCTAGGAGCGTAGCCAATGGCCAGTAACTGCTTGACAGGCGCATGCGGTCACTGAGCTGTGCAAATCTGTTTTGCATGCACGACTCGGCCTGTACAAGGCGGTCAACACACCTACGGCAATGTCATCGTCCCTGTGTCCTCTCGGGTCTCAGCACCCTGGCCCTCAGCACCCTGGCCTGCCGGCAGGTTGTGCGCACGTTCGATTTGGAGGAGAACGGCTTCACGGGCGTCTTCCCGCTGTGGCTGGTCCAGGTCCTGGCTACGTCGGCTGTGCCAGTCTTGGCCGAGCTGGATGTGCGCTCCTTTGCAGTGCCAATGACAAAGGAAGGGCATACACTGCATGTCCCTCTCCCCTTGCCCCGCCACCTGACGATGCTTGCATATGACATGGCACAGGCATTGTGAAACGACTCCAGCACAGCCAGCGGCAAGTGAATCACATACCTGTGCAGCAATGCACCTTGCTGCAGCGGAGCCCTGGGAGCATAGCAGTCACTGCATGTGTGGGGCAGTTTGAAGCACGGGCGCGTGATTTACATGCGACTGCGCACTGAAGTGCGTGAAGAAGGTATTGATATATAAGTCACAGCCGTTTAACAGCCAACTTTGGCTGTTTACGGGCATGACACTGTATCTGCACACAGCTGACAAGTATGTTTTGGGAACCTTCTACAGTTTACACGTAACGTGTGGCCACGTGCACGCAGGGTAACATCTTGACATGCCCAGCCGGCGGCTTCCCCCTGGCGAGCATGCCAGCGGCGGGGCGCCTGGACCACCTAACCTGCTACGCGGCGCCCAACGCCAATGCGGTGCAGCCCTGCTGTGCTGGGGTCTCCCTCATGGCAATACGCCATCGCTCCCTTGTCTGAGGAGAGCAATTGCGCAATTTCGTAGCATCCATGCGGTGGGCTTGCTGACAGGATGCCCCCTGACGTCTTGATGCCATGCATGGTGGGAAAGTACAGATGCGTGATGACAAGCGCTCGTGCAGGAACGATTTTGAACGTGCAGAAGCGCATGTTGACGCTTCAGCCAAGCTCCGATGTTGTTTTCAAGCAGACACCAGACGCTGACATCTCAAGTCCCCCGTTCTGCACGGCGCAGGTCACCAGCAGCACGCCGCGCGTGGCCGTGTCGACGCTCGTATATGTGCCCAGCCGCGCGCTGTCCGGCGGCGCGATCGCAGCAATCGTGTTTGCCGCGCTGCTCGCCGCAGCGCTGCTCGCCGGCGGCTGCTACTGGCTCGTGAAGCGGCGAAGCGCCGCTTCCCAGGCCGGGTTCGGGCAGCTGCGGGAAGGGGCCGGGGCTGCGCCGAGCGGCCCGTCGCGGACGGCGGCCTCCTTTCCGGGCGCGAGCGCGGGCAGCAAGGCGCGCCTGGCGGCGACGCAGATGCATGTTGATACGCGCGCGTACGAGCGCGACGGCCGCGAAGTGGAGCTTGGGCAGGGGGCGGGGTATGGCAACTCTGGCTACAAGGTCAACCTCAAGGGCGGCTCGCACATGCAGCTGCCCTGATCCGGCGCGGGTCCTGCGCACCAGCTCCGAGCTTGCGCGGGCCGGCCCAATGTGCAAATGCATGTAGACAGCTGTGCATGAGAGTGAAGCGGCTGTGTGCTTGAGCTCGGGCATGAGGCGAGGTATAGCAACCCTGTCTAAGAGCTCAGCTTCACGCCAGCATGTGCAGCTGTCTCAAAATGGGAGCAAGCAAGGCCTGCTCATCGCTGGTGTCCGCATGTGGGCCGGGGCGGCAAGAGGTGCTGCCCTGTTTGCCAGCGCACTGCCAAGGCGGCCATTTAGAGGCAGGAGACTGTGGCATGTGTGTTGGGAATACACACTTGCTGCTTGCCCTGCCAGAGGGAGGCTGCTCTGTGCGCTGCGCTCCATTTCATCAGGCCATTTGGAGGGGCTGGGCCGATGGGGGACGCAGTGCCTTCATGCATGGGAGGAGCGCAGCCATAGCCGATCAGCAACTAGATGTAGGTGTGTTTCTGCTAGGCAGAATTTAATGTGGCGGGACCTAGGGCATGCTGTCAGCATGCCGTGCCTGGCATAACTCTGCCTGCAGGTTCTTTGGGGGAGCCTGCTACCACCTTTAATTGCGGTGTTCTGTGCTCCGGGTGCTGTATTATTGGGTGCTCGTAGTTTTGTGACTGTTTGCTTTTCCGCGTCATGATAAAAGACGTGTGCGCATACTGCCTGGATGCCCTGAGTGCGTGAGACAACGCACGCGTGTGCTGAACCTTCTCAGGCTATGTGCCTGGCTTGTATGTGAGGTAAGCACACATGTGTTCCGCCGCTCAAAATTAGCAGCTGCCACATTCCTGCTTTATTGCAACTACAGTAGCCATGATGTCACAGCCATTCCAGTGCATGTTTTGCACATGCATCCTTGACCGTGTCTGCTGCTACAGCCGGGGCGCTGCTGAGGCCACAAACGATGTTTGGTGTGCCAGCATACGCTCGCACATGCTCACATTTCAGTGTTCCTAAAGCTTCGCGGCTTTTCAGCTGAAGTGGTGCTCAAGTTGTGACCTGCTCCTTATGTGGACGGGTCATCACTGTGTTAGCACGCTGACAAGGCTTCCGTGAGAGAGCAAGAGACCGTGACAGCCTGACCTTTGCACCGAGTCAACATTACATGCATCCTTCCAACACGGTACACGCACAGCCGCAAGACAGGCGTGCAGAGCATGCGGGATGTGCACAGGCCATGACTGAAAGCATCACGCCGCCTCCTTGCGGCTGGGATGGTCCGCAGGCACCAAGTCCGGCGGCTTGTTTGTGTCTGTGACGGGTCTGCAAAGCAAGCGACAGCAGGTGTCAGTGCACGCGAGAGGACCTGCATGCGCAGCCAGCACTGCGAGAACACGATGAAGAACGCACATCACAAACAAAGCGAGTGCACAAGCATTGCATATTGCTGTATCAAAATGCAGAAGCGCATTCTTAAAGCTGGACATCAGACAGGTCGCGGTAAAAGCAACAGAGCGCAGTGAATCTGTCGGGGAAGCAAGGGGCCACGCACGCAAACCGATCCCAGCCCTCGTCCTGGATGCGTTTCAAGCGGTCCTCCTCCCTGTCAAACATAAAGGCACTTATATGTCTGGAGCAAGTCACCACGATGAACAGCTGCGCAGGTGATGATCACAGCAGCTCTGGTGGAGTGTTAGACCGCACAGCACCACGCCATCCATTCCGCAACGCACGTGCAGAGCACAGGAGTAAGCATGCCCTGCCATCCAAACGTTCATGACAACATGAATGGCACAGCCTGCCAGGCTGGGGCCCCACCGCTTCTTGCGGGTCATCTCCAGGCGCTCCAGGTCCTTCCGGGCCTGCTCAGGATCGACC
>JAABUY010004679.1_pt1 | contig 14176 bp, 15 predicted proteins | sample 5560271 | NCBI WGS metagenome assembly JAABUY01 (sample SAMN10711886, study PRJNA513374) | rock metagenome | isolation source: Antarctica rocks | place: Antarctica: Victoria Land, University Valley
GGCGCGGCGAGGAGTTCTCCGCGGCGCGCATTGTGCGGTCCCGGTCCACCGCTGTCAGTGTCCTGGGGCCCCTGGTTGCACAGTTCCCTACACACAGTGCATGTTGCTGGTTGATGCGCGGCAAGCACCCCTGCTGCAAGCCTTTCCCTGTAGCAAGACACTCACGTATCGAAGCGGTGCACGGCATATACCTAACGTGGACTTGTGCCTCCTGCAGCGGGAGAGGCAGGCTGCGCAGTTTGGTATGGATGACGACTTCTACCTGCCAATGAGCCACCGCGCGAACGACCCGCTGGAGACCGCCGGGCTGGAGCTGGCCACCGTGGACACAGTGGTGCCTGAGTGGAACAAGGGCTTCCAGATGCTGCGCGCCATGGGCTGGCGAGAGGGCTGCGGCCTCGGCCGGAATGAGGACGGTGCGCTGCAGGGGGTCGTGGCACTTGAGGCACAGATGGACATTTGAGCCATCGTTGTTGGTGGCCTGTCGTGTGAGGGAGCGGGTGAGTGCGCTGTCTGCCCAGGCAAGTGACGTCCCTCCGCGGGCCTCAGCAGCTTTGCAGGCGTCGACCTGGGCCTCCCGTTGAGGCGTAGCCTGCGGCAAGTGCTTGAGCAGGACTGCCCTTAGCACCCTTCTGGCAAGCTGCCTTCCTAGAGCAGGCTGTCGCATACAGACGTGCTGCTGGCTGAGGCTTGGCGCAATGGAGTCAGGGGAGCGTGCTGCCCCAGGTAGGTGCATCATGCGTCCTGTCGGTGTGCATGTAATCGAGTAACAGCGGGTGCCCGTTATCGCCTGCGCAGCAGCACAGGCACCGATTCGAGCCGCACCCGACCTGTCCCACCACCTGCCCACGGCATGCACGGCCGCGCAGGCATCCGGGAGCCGGTGCGCGGCGGCGTGGAGGCCGGCCTGCGCCTGGGCGTCGGCAAGGCCGAGGAGGACGGCTTCTACACGGCGGCCGAGAACATCGTGCGCAAGCGCCTGGAGGTCGAGGTGCAGGCCGAGGAGGACGAGGCGCGCATGCGCCGCCGCGAGGTGCGCGCCCGCGCCGCGCGCTGCGCCCAGTGGCGCCGCGAGGCACCTGGGTATCGGCTGCTACTGACCTAAATAGGTAGAGGGGCACCCAGGAACAGCAGCTCGGCACAGTGCGGCGAGTATTTTGCTGACTTTGGCTCTCTATGTGGGGAGAGACCATACCCCGCTTTGATGTTGCTCCAGGGCGTGCTTCAAACGGTAGCACATGCACAACATAGTTTTTCTGGAGCTATGCTCTCGTCGGGAAGAATCTGGCAGTAGCTTCAGTAATACCAGTTGTTTCACTTATCGGCACTAACTGGCCCAGAGATTGGCGTGGCATGTGTTCAAGCCAATTGATGGGCTTACGATGATTTAAGCGTGCATATGCAGGCAGCAAGGTGGGGCCTTGCTTGCCTCAATGGGCAATCAGTAGCAGCTATTGAGTCCTGCGCGTTCCCACATGCCAGGCCGTGACCCGTCGCTTGCAGTTCCGCATCCGGCAGGGCCTCTGCAGCAGTGTCCCCGCGCGGAGGATTAGCGGCCGGTGGTGCGGGGTTCCGCGCACAGGAGCAAGTGCAGCGCGACGAGCGCATCCGCGCGGATGTGGCTGTCGCGCAGCGCAATTTGTACTGCGAGGCGCGCCCGCCCGGGCGCCAGCCGCCAACCCCTTGCATGTCTCCATTGCCGCCAGTGCTGCGCCGCGCAGAAGTCCGGAACCTGTGCGCACGTGCGGTGTTGGCAAAGCCTTCTTGGTGGGCCGCGAATGTTGTGATGCTGCACTCGTGCTGCGGGGCCCCTTGGTTGATGGTCAAAAAGAGGATATGTCTGTTTGAGTGTGACTGTGCGTGGCCACCATGGGCCACTGCTGCCTGGACAGGGGAGCAGATAGATGGTGGATTCAAGCTGGTCACACTGGGTGGCATGAGGCAATCTCGCTGGGTGCGCCGCAGGTGTGCCATAAGCAGTACAAGAACGCTGCAGAGTTGGAGACGCACCTAAGCTCGTACGACCACCACCACAAGAAGGCGCGTTTTCGGAAGCGGCTGCAGTGAGCCTAGTGCGCTTGGCATAACTGGATGCGCTGAGCTGCTGCTTGCGCGTGCCGCTGGACCTGCTCCCGCTGTCCAGCCGCGCGAAGCTCTGCTCGGGCACTGCGCGCTGTGTCTGGGCAGCTTTGCATGGCGGCGGAGGCGCCGCAGGCCTGACCGCCTGGCGCGGTGCAGAGGCTGATCGAGATGAAGGCCGACACGGCGGAGCGCACGCGGCATGAGCGCGGCCGCAAGGAGCGCCGGCGCGCCGAGAAGGAGGCGGCCAAGCTGCAGGAGCAGTGCGCCCTGCGGCGCCCGCGCCCGCCCGGCTGGCGCGCAGGGCGTGCAGGCGGTGCCAGCCAAGCTTGCGCATCGGCCCGCATGCCTGACCGCGGGTTTTGTTTGATCAGGGGTCTCCTTATCTTTTGGCCCACAGCTCCAAATGTTACCGACCTAGAAGGGGTGCATATGTGCCCTGGAACACATACTCTTGCTACTGCGGACACGGTCTGCCACCAGTGCTTGCCGTGCAGATGCACTCTTGTAGACATGTGGTGCAGGATACTCCCTGGCTGCATCTGACCACTGCAGCTGCCCGCAGGATTGATCGTGCGCACCAGGCGCGCCTGGCGCAGCCGGGCGCTGCCCAGGCCTCTGCAGATGCGCCGCCGCTGCCGGCCGAGCCGCCGCCGCCGTCGTCGCCGCCGCCGCCGCCGCCAGAGAGCGGGCACTACGAGCAGCCTTGGACGGATGCCGCCATGCCTGGGCTTCCTGGCGGCGCTGGGGCGCATGGCGGTCACGGTCCGCCTGGCGCATGGGAGCGCCCTGGCAAACAGAGCTTCCGCGGCAGGATAGACGCGCCGGCGGGGGCGGGCTGGTTAGCGCCGCCATCGATGTTGCCGCCGCTGCCGCCACTTCCAGAGGGGAGTATTAAACGAGAAGACGCACCTGCGGCAAGTGCGCTGGGTGGGGTCGCGGGCGGACTTGTCCCGGGTGGCAGTGCAGCAGCAGGCCGGTCGGTTGAGGCTGGTGGCACTGGTGCCAGGCCAGCAGGCGCGTCGGCGGCCGTGCCGGCGGCGCCGCTGCAGTTTGCCCTGGGCGGCGGCGGGCCTGCCCGGGCGGCCGCCGCGCCGGGCGGCCCCATGCGCATGGCGCCGCTTGCGCGGGGCCTGGGCCGCGGGCGGGGAGTGCCGGCGCGCCTGAAGCCGGCTGCTGCTGCATTCCAAGTGGACTCTGACGAAGAATAATGACAGCTGCATGCGTGACGAAAGGTTTTCTGGTGCCATACGCGGTGAGTGGTGCTGGCCTTGCAAGACTGGGTGATGTAAAGCAGTGGGTCTGAAGGAGAAGGTAATATTTTGCTGTTAACAGGTAGATTATCCCGCTACACATTTGAACTGCAGGCAAAGAAAATAAGAAGGCCTAAACCAAATTTGCCTTGGCTCACCTGTCACTGAACTTCAACCGTGTGCCTGAAACTAATGTAGCCCATGATGTGCCTATGAGATAGGACGTGGTGCTACACACAGCGCCACACCAGCGCAGGCATGGACAGCGTCCAGCTCTGCACTGCTGTCTTGCAGCTCTCAAGCACTTGGCAGAGCAGCCACGGGCTTGCTTGGGTGGGGCTGTCTCAAGCGCTCAGCAGAGACGCCAGCACTGCGGAGGTCCTTTATCAGCTGTGCCAAGACAAGCACAATGCTGCGCGTCTGGCAAATGGACTTGTCACCAACCTCAAGCGCCACGACGCGATGATGGTACACGCGCTTGTTGTACTGAATATGCTGACGATGCAGAACCGCAAAGGGGACTTCATGACGTGCTTCTCGGGTGCGTCTGGCGCGCCATCTGTGCAGCTGTGCGCATCCCTCTCGGACGACCTGAACCACGTAGCTGTTGGCAGCAGGCGAGGACCGCGAAGCGCTTCTGGCTGCAGTGGTGGAGGTGGTGCTGAACACGTCCGAGGACCTGGTGCGTCTCAAGCGCGCATGTATGAAACAAGATGGCTTGGGGTCACACGCGCTATGACACCCCCGAGGTCCTGCCAGTGTGCTTCACCAAGTGCACAACTGTTCTGTGGCGCGTCGCAGCAAACCGGCATCGGTGCGCTAGGGGCGCTGTCCGGAACTGCGCACCCGTGCAACGTCCTCAGGAGCGCCGCAGCCCCGCTAGCACGCGCCTTTGCAAGCAAGCTGACGCCGCCGACGCCTGGAGCGCACGTGTGTTGGACTACGGCGAGCGGAGTCAACGCAATACATGCTCTGTACGCGCTGGCGCGCGTAGCAGCCGTGCTGGACCCGCCTGGGCAGCGCTGCTGGGCGGAGCAGGGCGCCATGCTGGGCCCGGCGCTCTGGCGTCTGCTGCTCGTGCGACCGGCGTGGAGCGCCTCCATCGTGGTGCCGGCCGTCCCGCCTGCTGACTGCATTGACATGTCGTCCCTGTTCACAGCCCCGGACGGCCGACCTCCGCACCCATAGTTATACTACAGACAATACGCTTCTTAAAGTAGCTCAGGGCTGCTACACCTGATGCAGCTGCTCACAGCAAGTAGTGTCAGGCATGAAGATGCAGAGAGTGGCATTTTCAGAAAGGTTTGCAGGTAAGTGGTCATGCATGTACGCACACGCCTGAGACTGCTTTGCGATGGGGCCAGGGCATCAATGAGGCGGAGCTGAGCTACCGATGCGCGGAGCTGCGCCGTGCTGCGGACGAGTGCCTGCGTAACCCGGCCGTCGCCGCGCTGCTTGTGTGGCCGGCCGGCGCCGATGAGGAGCACTCGCCTGTGCAGCGCTGCCTGATTGCTGACCTGCGAGGCGGACCGGTCCCGGGGTTCACGCCGGGCACCATCGGCGCGCCGGCGCCTCCGCAGCATGCGGCCGGCGGGCTGCTGGCGGTGCTGGCGGACATGTGCCGTGGCGGGGCGGGCGGCGGGGACGCTGCGGGGCGCCCAGCGGCAGGCGCGGACGAGGCTGTTGCGGCGATGACCGCATGGGCGCACTTTGTGAGCCTGCTGGGGCCGGCCGTGCTGCACCCGGCCTCGCTCGGCACGGCGCTGCTCAAGGCGCGCGGCGCGCCTCTGCGCCTCTGCGCCATTGCGCCTCTGCACCATGCCAACCAGCTGGAGCATGTTTGCTGCTCACTGATGCACGAGCGCTGGCAATGCTGGATAAGCACCAGCGGCCCCCAGCAACGCGAGCCCAGCCGACCTCGACGTGTCTTGCATGCTGTCTGGTGTGACATGGCAGCGACCCAGCCCGACCTCCTGGGCCAGGATGCATGGGCTCCCGGGCAGGAAAGGGGGGCTCCTGCCCGGCACAGCGACATTCAGCCATGCCCTGGCTGTGCCGCGCACACCACCGCACCTCAGCTCCCAGCATGTGGGGTCTGGGCGCAGGTGATCGAGGGCGTCTTCTTGGCAAGCGCGTGGGGGGACTGCCCCCCGGTCGCCGCGTTCGTGGCGTGGGCCACGCTGTGCGACGTGTTCGTCCAGGAGCAGCAGCTGGCGAGCGACAAGCGCCGCGCGCTCCTGCTCAACCCCATCCTGCATGCGCTGCAGGCACCGCCGCTGGGCGCGACGCCCGCCGTGCGCATGGTGCCCGCCCCGGCCGCTGTGCAGTGGTTCCGGGCGGTGTGGGCACTGAGCAGCGGGGGCTGACTGTCTGCAGAGCACACTCTTAGCTGAGCTGGAAGCATATGTGCTACAGCATTCACACGCTTGCCGTGCACATGGCGCCTGCTTATGTGCTGCACACTGTCAGCGACTCAGATCCCTGCGGAGACAGAAGCTCATTAATTTCCTGAGCCGCGTGCCCACGTACTCCTCCATGCGCATGCGGGGCCACGCCGTCCTGTGGAGTGGCAGCATTGCGCCGCTGCCCGGCTCAATGAGGCCTGCAGGTCTCATACGGTCTTTCCGAGCCTGCGCGGACACGCCGTACGCGCCGCGCCGCCACATGCCGGTGACTCGCGCCGCGCATGCGCGGCAGGCCGCCGTGCAGGCGTGGGGCCACCTGCTCGCGTCCGCGTACCCGCCGCGTTGCGGCGACGACGCGCCGCTGCTCAGCGGCATCTGCCTGTTTGTGGACCTGGTCCAACCGGTGCTCACCATGCTGGCGGGGCAGACGGCGCTGATCGCCGAGGCGCGGCCCCGTGCCTGCCGCTTGCAGGCCGCCGCCGCCTAACCCTGCCATGTACCCTGACCCTATGCGCCGCACACTCCGCTGCGGCCGCCGCACCCTGCCGGGCGGCTCATGTGTCCGCACGTGCGGCTCAGGAGCCCGCGCCAGGCGCCTGCCCGCCCGTCGTAACGCCTGCCATGCGACACTCTATCATACTCCTCACGTCCCATGCTGGCATGCGTGGCCGCTCCGGGCGCCACGTTTGCGCCGCGCTTGCGCGCCTGCAGTGAGCGAGCCGTGCGCTCCTGAAGCCCGGCCTGTGTCTGGACAGGCCGCGCGCCACCTGGCGGCGCTGCGGCGCGCGGACATGGTGCCCGCCGTCGTGCACGTCGCCTGTGAGGCGCTGAGCAGGCCCGTGGGCAGGATCGTGGGCAGGCCGCCGCCCAACCCTGCCCCGCCGATGATCTGGGCCACCGCGCCGCGCCCCGGCGCGGCCGCCCCGCCGGGGCAGGTCGCCGCGGCAGCAGGGGCGCCCGACGCCGCCGCGGCGCCCAGCGCCGACGTGTGCGCCGCGGTGTGCGATGCGGCGCACATAGTGGGCGGCTGCGTCGCGGCGCTGTGCGATGCGTGCGGGAAGGAGCTGCACACGGGCGTCTCGGCGGTCATCGCGCTGTGGCAGCAGGCGCTGATGCTGCCGGGCATGAAGTCGCGCGCGCTGCCAGCGGCGGTCGCGCGCGCGCTGCTGCCCGCGCTGGGCGCCGCGAGCCACCTGGCCGGCAGCGACTTCAGGACGCCCGCCCAGCAGGACGCACGGCACCACCTCGCGGAGAGGCTGATGGAGATGCTGTCGCTACGTCTGCACGCGGACGCGCTGCGCGCCCGGCCGAGCCAGCCGGCCGCCCCTGGGGCTGCGGGCGCAGACGCGTCGCAGCCGCAGCCGGCCGGGGGCGGCGGCGGGCCGTTCGGGCCCTCCCTGCTGGAGCTCATGGCCGGCGGGTGGGCGCGGTACATGCTGCGCGCGGCGCCGCGGCCGCCGTGCTGCCGCACCGAGCGGCGCGCGGAGGCGCTGCTGAACATAACAATCCACCTGCAGCCCGGTTCCGGCTGCCTGACGCCAGTCTCGCTCGCGCTCGGGTTGCTCGCCGCGGCGCGCCGCGCGTGGGAGAGCACTGAGGTGGAGGAAAGGTGGGAGGCCGCCGCCCTGCGCGGGGCGGGCGCCCGCGGGCCGGAGCCTGTAGGATCAGAGGCGGCGTGGCGGCGCTGGCGCGCGCTGCTCTGCCGCGCCGCGGGCGCGCTGGAGTTCTGGGCGCCCGCGGCGGATGCGCTGGCAGAGGGCCTGGCCCAGGGCCTGGCCGACGGCGGCGAGCTGGACGCGATGGGCCCGGCGGCCGCGGCGGCGGCCGCCGCTGCTACAGCTGACGCGCTCGCGTGGCCGCTAGAGGTGCTGCTGGAGGAGGCGCGCGCGTGGTCTGCCTGGCGCGCGCACGCAAGGGAGGAGGACGGCGCATGTTTGCAGACCCCTGCCGCGCGGCGCGAGCACAAGGCCGCCGTGCGCAAGGCGCGCGCCGCCGCGGCCAAGGCCGCCGCGGCCGAGGCGGAGGCCGTGGACATGGCCGTTGACTCCTGCGAGATCAGGCTGCGCCCGTTGGCAGCCTGGGCGCGCCTGTGCGGCGCGGCCGCGGACGCGGCCGCGCAGCGGCCCGGCGACATGCGCAAGTGCCGGCCGGCCAAGGTGGCGCAGCGGCTGGGTGCTGCAGCCCTGGCTGCCCGACCGGGGCATCCTGGACCCTGGGATGCACCACCGCCTGCCCGTCGAGGGCGCGGGCGGCGCGCCGGCGCCCGGCGCCCAGGCCTCGGGCGCGGGGAGGGCCGCGGGCACCAGCGCCGGCCAGCAGGGCGGCGGCGCGGGCGTCCGCGCGCGGGCCGCGGAAGCGGAGGCGGACGCCACCTGCCTGCGAGCCGCCGGCGCCTGCAGGGACGCCGGCCTGCGTCTGGCGATCGCGGCGGCCGCCGCTGTGCTCGACCGTGCGTGCGGCGCGGCGCAGAGGAACGCGGCGGTGCGCGCTCTGTCTCGCCGCCGCGAAGCCCGCGGCTGCGCACGTCGTTCGCATGGTGATCTGGTGCTCTTCATACATCTGTCTGTTAGCAGGGTTGTGGCATGTTTCACAGCTCGCTAGGCGCCATCTTACAGTGCACGGCGCCTGCACCCTGTATCCACCGCTTCCATCGAGCGGCCGATCGCTGCACCCCGACCTTGGCCCATACCTGGCAATGTCAGAGCTGGTCGCCTTACCATGGCCTGCTGGCTCACCGGGTGCGGTTCTGGTCATGGGCTGGGCCGACGCAGGAGCCTGCCGGCGCGGCGGCCGACAGGGCGGCGGCCGCTCCCGCCCCTGGCCAGGCGAACCGCTCCCCGAGCGCGCGGGCCGCCAAGGCCGCCAAGGACGAGGCCAGGCTGCTCGCCATGGCAGGTGCGCGAGGCTGCTGCGCACAGTGCGCGCGATGCACCGGCACGGGGCAGACCTGTGGCTCGCCTGATCCGGCCCTGCTCCTCGCTTGTGGCCATGCATGGCGTGTGCGGCGTTCGGCGCGGCCCGCTCACCGCAGGCTGAAGCGCGTCGCAGAGCGTTTTTGTTTCCCAGCGGCTATAACAGCCCCAGCAAGCGCAGGCTCACAATTTGTGCAGCAGCCAGCTGTGATGCACGCCTGCAGCAGCCAGATTCAGCTGTAGAGGTCAGGCGGCTGGGGTGTCTGCCGTCAGGCCTCCCAGCCCTTCAGTGCATGCTGCGTCACATGCTGCGTATGCGCCCAAAGAGCGGCGTGCTGTCATGACAGCCGACACGGTGCTTCGCGCAGGCGCGCTGCTGAACAAGACGCGCGACCTCGCATGCAGCTGCCCCACTGCGACCGGGACCCTGGCGGAGGCCGTGGAGTCGCTCGCGCAGCTGTGCGAGGAGGCGGCGCCGCCGCCTGGCGCGGCCGCGCTGCTGCCGCTCCTGTCCGCGCTGCCGGCCTGGCTCGCCAACTCCACGCCAGAGTGTGCGTCCTGCCAGGACACTGCCGCAGGACTGTGTTCGTCAGGGCTGCGGCTGCTGCCCTGGTGACGCCGCGCGCTTGCACAGCCTGAAGGACGGAGGCGTGGATGAAACGTGGGTGCATCGTGCCCCAAGGACGTTGCTACTGTGTGTAGTGCAACAGCCCTTCTCCTTCGGCGACTGCTGCTGCTGCTGGCTGCCCCGGCGAGGCAGGGAGGTTTGCATGTGAAGAGGCCTACCTAGCGCACCATGATAGGGTGTGTCGCACCAAGCGCCCCGCTGGCGGCGCGCCAGGCGCAGCCGCAGCCCCAGATGCACCATGTATGGCTGGCGGAGCTGACAGGTGCGTCAAATGAACACTGAGCGGCGCGCTACCCTACCCTAACCCTGTCTGGCCACGCAGTCCCAGGCCCGGATGGACAGGGAGAGCAGCTGCAGCGCGCGCTGCGCCGCGCGTGGCTGGCGGTGCTGGCGGCCGCGGTGACGGACCCCGCGGCGCTCGGCGCGAACCTGATGGCGCTCACGCCGGCGGCGCTCGACGACTGCCTGCTGTCGCCCATGTCTCTAGGTGGGCCGAGAAGGAAGATAGAGGCTGAGTGGCCTGGCTGCACAGCGGATGCGGTGTTATTTGGCAGGTTCTTAACAACAGGCCGCGCTCATTGCCAGCTTATAACAAATCTAGCGCGAAGTATCATCAGCCTGCTCTGCTGCTGCCCAACAAAGCTGCGGATGCCGAGCAAGCACGAAAAACAGCAACGCAGTGCACCGTGCGCGCAGCCTGCTGGTCGGACCTGCACGACACCGCGGCCGCGGCGGCCGCGTTCTGCGCGCACCCGGCCGTCCGGCATGTGCTGGCGGTGCGCACGGCGGGCCTGCCGGAGGCGCTGGCGGAGGGCCTCGCGCACTGCGCCGAGCGCTTTGGCGGCGGCGGCAGCCAGGGGCCCGCGCTGGGCGGCAGCCTCACGATCGTCGGCAGCGAGGGCGATGCGGGCGCGGCCGGGGTGCGCGCCGCCGGCCCGACCAAGGAGGACCGCCCTGCCAGAGGCCTGAGCGTGCACTGCTGGTCATGACAATATGTGATAGTTCTGTCTCCTTGTCAGATTGCCACCAGCTTGCGCAGTGGAGGGCCGCATGCACCCCAGAACACTGTCCCGAACTCCGCTGCCCGCATGCAACTGAAAAGGCTGCACCCTATAACCCTAGCATGGAATGCTGGGGTTATGCGGTGCCAGCATGCACCTTACCCTGCACCATGGGCACTGCAGGAGCATCTGCCGCGCGTGTTTCCGCCGGGCTTCCTGCTTGCCAACCCCATGGCCTTCCCGGCGGCCGCCGTCGCCGCTGCCAGGGCCCAGTCCGCCTCCGCCGCCGTCGCCAGCAGCGGCCGCAACGCCATGGCCGCCATGCAGCCGCGCCGAGCAGCCCCGTCCGCGCCCACGGCGGTCCTCGGCCAGCACAACGGGCCGCGGCTGGCGGCGGCCGGCGCGGGCAGCGCGCAGTGCGGAACAGCCGGTGCGGGTGCAGCGTCCGCGCCGGCTGGCGAATATGTGCGGCCGTGGGACCGGGAGGAGCGGGAGCAAGCAGCAACAACTGCGAGCGGCCGGGGAGGCGCCGGCGCTGCGCAGGCCGCCAAGCAGCGCGTGCTCGCGCGCTTTGACGACTCGCAGGCGCGCGCCGCGCGCATGGCCGGTCCTGCCAAAGCACCCATGCTGTCGTGGAGTGCGCTTCTCAGGATACTCAACCGTCTGCCATTGTGTGTGAAGCGGTGTTGGCTCCTTCGCGCTGCTTCTGCATGCAGGCTGTGGCGCGCAACTGCGCTCATGTGGGGGCCGCCTCGAGAAGCATGGGCTCATCTGGAGCTGTACCACGTAGGAGTGAGGTCCTAGGGTTGGGGTGAGTCTCGTGGTGATATGTGAGGGTTAGATTTATGGGAAGTGAGGCGCTTAGCGAGGCCTGGGTGCCCGGTGCAGACGGAGTACGCCGTCATCGCGCCGCCGGCCAAGCGCGCGCGGCGCGACGCCCTGACCAAGCGCCAGCAGGACGTCGCCGAGCGCCAGCGCCGCGGTGCGCTCGCTCTGGGGGTCGTGGGGTCGCGCAGAGGGTAGGCGCTCACATTGCAGTCCCAGGGCGCCTTGCGCTTGCCCGCGATCCGCGTTTCTGTTGCAGCAGGCACGCTTGCGGGCCGCAGCCTGACCCAGTACCTGCTGCAGCAACGATTCACTCCGGAGGGGCAGCTCATATAGCCTGCCCTGTCCCCTGAGGTTCTGTGCAAGCCCCAGCCCCCGTGGAACCTGTGAAGACCAGCAGCTCTCGGAAGACCAGGGCGCATAGTCAGGGCTAAGCAGAGGGCCCTGCGCGGGGCTGCAGGCGCGGCGCGCGAGGGCCTGGTGACCTACACGCGCCTCGATGCGCCCTCGCAGGACGCCTGGGCCGTCACGGGCTCGCAGGACGCGCCGGCGCCGCCGCGCCATGCGAGCACACCCTGCCCCCCTGGCTCCGCCCACATGGCCGGCGGCGCCGTTGCCATGCAGCAGGTCGGCCATGGGCAGGCCGCCGCGCCCGGCGGGGCCGGCGGCCCGGATGCGCCGGCCGGGGGGCCCGGCGGCGCCGCACCCGGCGGCGCAAGCCACCCACCGGACAGCCGCGCAGGCTGCACACGTCCGGCTGGAACGCCTGGGCCAGACCCCACTGGCAGCCCTGCGCGCGGCGGCCTGGGCGCGCGCGCGGCAGCGGGCGCCGCCAGCCGCGCTGCCTCGGCGGACGAGCGGCCTCCGAGCGCAGCGCGGCACGCGCTCTCCGGGGAGCGCGGCGCCCCAGCAGGCGGCCCGTGCGGCGCCCCAGCGCCCGCTGCAGCGCCAGCCGCCGAGCGCACACGGGCGACGCCGCATGCAACCGCGGCCTGCCTGGCCGTGTTGCAGCGCGCGCCGCCGGGCGCTCCGCCTGCTGCAGCATGCAACGCAGGGGCTGGCCAGCGCCCAGACGAGCGCCCCGCCGTGGACGTCATGCCCCAGACCGCGCATGCGGGCCAGCGCGGCGGCCCGGCGGGAGACCATGGAGCCTCCGCAGCCGGCGGCCGCCCCGCAGCGGCCGCCGCCCCGCCTGTATCATCCCGCGGTGCTGCTGGCCCGGGCGCGGAAGCGGAAGAAGCCGGCGGCGGGGCGGTCGGCGGCGACAAGGACTACGGCAGCGCGGCAGCTGAGGCCGGGGCTGTGGGACTCGCAGCGCATGCGCGGGGCGCTGCGGACGCGGGCGTCGTGATCTCGCTGGCAGCTCGGAAGCCCGCGCGCGACGGCGCGGACGCCGCTGCAGGCGCGGCCGGCGCGGGCAAGCAGGCTGGCCGCACCGCGGGCGGGCCGCCGCAGCGCGAGGGCGCTGCGGGCGCGGATGTGACCGTCCCGGACTCCGTCGGAGATGACGTGGGGGCGCCGCCCCCGGGCGCGCTGCTGCCGGCAGGCGCGCGCGCCGGCGGGGCGGACGGGCGCGGGTCCGCGGCCGGGGCGCCTGCTTCAGTTCAAGAGCAGGCGCGCGGGGCATCGGCTGCGGCCTCGGCTGCGGCCTCGGCTGCGGCCGCCCGCGCGGGTGCTGTGCCTGAGCAGGGGCCAGGGTTAGGGTCGGGCGCGCCGCGCGGGTCGGCGCCGTCCGCCGCCGAGGCGCGCGAGCTGGAGCTGGCGGCCTCGCAGATGCGGCCGCTGGCCTCGCAGCAGCCTGGCTACCCGCCGCCCGGCGCGGCGCTTGGGCCTGCCACGGGGTGCGGGCAGGGGCCGCTTGCCGGTGATCGCGCGGCGGTGGGGGCCGACGCGGCGGCCGCGGGCGGGCTGGAGGGGGCGCAGGCGGCGCACACAGCGGCGGCGGCGATGCTCGCTGCACTACCGCGACTGGTCGCTGATGCGGCCTGGGCCTGCCCAGAGGTGCGCCCAAGACGATGTGCCATTTTACCCTGAATGGTTAGCAGGTGAATCACTTTGTGTGTGCGCTGCGCGCAGCAATGCTTTTCGCACACCCTGATGCTCGTTTGCCAATGTTGAACTGCATATCTTGGGTTGGTTCAATGGACGATTGGCACGCATGGTGTCCTCAAGTATGCAACCAGCGCCAGTGATGGCCGCATCAGATCTCATGTAGGTAGGAAGGAAGGAAGGCTGTAAGCGCGCGCGCCTTTCGGCGCACCCAGGCATGTTAGGTTAAATCTCTGTCTTAAACCAAATAGTGCTGCTTGAAAAGGAAGGGCGCCGCGCTCTGGGTCGCGCAGGCATGCTGACACGCGGTGGTCCGCAGGCCGAGCAGGCGCTGGCGGCGATGACGGCGGTGCAGCTGGTCGACGCGGCTGCCGCGCTGGGCGGCCTGCTGGGCGCTGTCAGGGCGGCCGTGCACCGCCGGTGACTCGCGGCGGGCGCCGCACCATGGTACAGCGCGCAGGACGCGCGCAACAGCTCCGCCGACGCCAGGGCTTGCCAAGGACTGGAAGCAGAGGCATGGGAAGTGTCGTGCGCATTCGGCACCGGGCCCTCTCCCGGCCAGGCTGCAGCCAGCAGCGCATGTATGAGACCAGTAATCTTGTGTTTGGACCAGGACGGTGTTGCTTTGTTTAGGACAGTTTCTTTGTGTTTGTGTACCAACCTTGCATTACAGTCCATCAGACTCTGCCAGTGCCAGTGAAACCTTGCAGCTGTAGCAGGCATGAGGCCATGCATGTCTTTGCTGCAGCTTCTCTAATAGCAGGCTATGTCTATGTAACGGCCTGCAAAACGCACACAACCGGACGCCGCATAGGGCTGACTAGGACATGTGCGGCGTCACACAGAGCAACCGACGTCAACACACTGAGAAGCGCGCCGCCGAGCGAAGGCATGTGGGCGCTGCGGCAGTGTGACACACAGAGCCAGGCTCCCACAGGACTCTGCAGGCGTGCCAACAAGGAACGCAACGGAACAGAGCAGCATGCCCTGTGTATGTGCAGGCCGCATGCAGCAGGCGGGGAGC
>JAABUY010004682.1_pt1 | contig 14168 bp, 9 predicted proteins | sample 5560271 | NCBI WGS metagenome assembly JAABUY01 (sample SAMN10711886, study PRJNA513374) | rock metagenome | isolation source: Antarctica rocks | place: Antarctica: Victoria Land, University Valley
AATAAGACAGAGCATACGTGAAGGGAAAGACAACAGGGATGAGGTAGAACTAGTAAAAGCGATGTTCTACCTGAAAGAAGAGCTACACCAAGTAGAGCGGAAACGGTCGACTGCGGAGACCGAAACGGTGACTATAAAGGATGCCGTCGGCGACGTATCACTTGGAGCTCAAAATCACAATTTCAAGTCTCAAACTTTCAAAATTCCAACAAATTGCGATCTATGTGGAGAGCGAATATGGGGACTCTCCGCTAAAGGCTTTGATTGCCGAGACTGCGGTTACACCTGTCACAGCAAATGCGAGATGAAGGTTCCAGCCCAATGTCCAGGAGAGCAGTCGAAGGAAGATAGGAAGAAATTGAAAGCGGAACGGCAGGCAGCATCAAACGCTGCAGTACCTCAGTCCAATGGCAGCCATCCTGAAGGCGTTACGGAACTGCCAGCTTTGAGCAGAAGTAACACCATGGACACGCTTAGCTCAGGCTACGCCGCAAGCGCGAATCGATCAGTGTCAAGACTGAGCTCCAGCAAAACCCTGACCGAAGAACCCCCGGAAAAGCCAGCTATCAGCAAGCCAGGCACTCTCCGCAAAAATCGCATCGTCGCACCCCCTCCAACTCAGTACGTCAGCGAAGTGCCCGTCAATAGCCCAAACGGCGGAGGCTCCACAACCTCCAACGCTACAGAGCAGCGCGGCAGAATGATCTACGCCTACCACGCAACCGGCGATGGCGAAATCTCCGTCGACGAAGGCACCGAAGTCCTCATCGCCGACCCAGACGACGGCTCCGGCTGGCTAACCATCCGCACCCCTTCCGCTACCGGCCTCGTCCCAACCGCTTACATTGAATTCCTTCCCCCAGCCACCCCGCACCTCGACCGCCCCACCTCCTCCTACTCCAGCTCCTCGGCCAGCGGCAACACAACCATTGGCAGGAAGAAAGGCCCCGCAGTGGCGCCGAAGCGCGGCGCCAAAAAGCTGAAATACGTCGAGGCGCTGTACGACTACGAGGCGAGGACGGAGGCCGAGTGGAGTATGAGTGAGGGCGAGAGATTTGTGTTGGTGAATGGGGATTCGGGAGATGGATGGGCGGATGTGGAGAAAGGGGGCGTGGTGAGGAGCGTGCCGGCGAACTATATCCAGGAGGTTTGATGGGGGTTGCGAAGGAGCGAGAGCGGCATTACCCCCGGGCGTTGGGTAGGAGGTGTGGATGTTGTTAGGTTGGCAAATCGGTTCGTAGTTATCAGGAATGAATGTGTGCAGTTTGGAAAAGGGCGCTATGTGACGATTGTGTGGTGTGGAAGTGATGTGCTTTGTTGTGAAATGTGTCTGTTGTGATATGTTTATGTGACGAATTTTCGGTATCGAAACAAGGTGGGTTGTCTTGTGATGTTCAGAACTTGAACGAGGCTTTATCGACTCGAAGGATGTAGTATGCTTGGTGCGACTTCGAGTTCTGACGTATGACAGAGCTTCGAGCCGTCCAGACCCCGTACCACCGTACACCACAGACTCTACCACTATCTACCCCCTTCCCCACCTCCCGGAAACGCCATGCCTCCCTTCCCCCTTTCCACCTCCCCCCTCATATCCCTATCACCTCAACGCCTTCCTTGCAAAATTCGGCAGCACAAAACTCGCCCGGTGAATCTCCTTGTTATAATACCTACACAGCTTCTCCTCCTCCTCGGTGCTCCATTCTCTCAAAGGCGTTTTCACGTCGCGATCCTTGTCTTTACAGCAGACCATGAAGCCGATCTGGCCAGAGGGGTAGGTCGGAATGGTGGTGTAGGCGTATTCGACTGTAGGGAAGACTTCTTTGCAGGATTTTTTGAGGTCGGTGATTAGCGAGAGGTGGAGCCATTGGTTTTCGGCTGTGAGGGTCTTGTGGTTAGTGGAGGCGAAGGGGGCGGAAGGGATGGAGGAATAGAAAGGACGAACAACCTTGCGTCGTGACCACCCCTCCTTCCCTTAATGCCCCGAACAACAACTCGAAATACGGTTTCTTGAACAGACTCTCTGCTGGGCCCTCAGGATCACTCGAATCCGTAATTATGACGTCAAATTCATTCTTCTTGTCCGCCAGGAACTTGAAGCCATCGCCTATGTGCACAGAGACGTTTGGGTGCTGGAAACCAATCGACATCCCGGGCAGGTATTTTTTGGATAGCCGGATTACGGACTCATCAATGTCGCAGAGAATGGCCTGTTCGACGGTAGAATGTTTGACTACTTCGCGGAGTACACCGCCGTCGCCGCCTCCGATGACAAGGACGCGTTTTGGGTTCGGGTGAGCGTTCATGGCGAGGTGGGTTATCATTTCTTGGTAGCTGCGGAGTGTCCGCAAATTAGCTGGCGGGCACCAATTTTTTGTAGGTGCCATTGGCAGAGTAATGAAAGGGATAGCGTACGCAAACTCATCCCGTTCGGTGCATTGGATCACATTGTCAAGGACTAGAACGGTGCCGTGGTCTGAGGACTCAAAAATGAGGACGTCTTGGTACTTTGATTTTTCGTGGTGGAGAATTTGGTTGACTTTGAGGGTCATGGCCTGGCCGGGCCACATGTTGGAGATCTCGCGGAACCAGCCATCTGAGGGATGTTAGTAGAGTCCTGAGGAGACTGCTGATTGTGTAGGCAATTGGGGGTGTGCTGAAGATTGGAGGCATTTGCGAGGGGGGATTTACCTTTGATGGTGGGGTGAGTGATTTCGCCCATTGTGCGGGCACTACTGGTTCTTAAAGGTTTACGGAGTCTATGTGAGCTCAGCGTCTGTAAAGAGCAATAATTTGTCCTCAGTGCAGCTTGAAATAATTGAAAGTTCGTCGGTTGTTTGCAGAAAGTACAGCTCATCCGCAAAGAAAATTTCGTGATAATAAGGTACCTTAGTGAGGCAACGTCGAAAGTGCGCTTCGAGTGACGGCACGCGCCTATCAGCCATTCGGTGGCGGGGGATAGGCTCCCAGTACCGCCTCACATCTTCTATGGAGGTAGGCTGCTTTCAAAATCTCGTCCAAGTATATACCTACCTATCTCATAATGACTGTCGAGTCCATATGCTCCAAGAATGAGTACTACCTTCAACTAGCTATATCTGATTTCAAGCCCAGTCACCCATCCCATGAGGGCCAAATCAGTCAAGCAAGTCAGTCTTCTTCTTCAAAGCCCCAGACAAGCTGAGTACAGTGATGAAAAATATATTCGCGTCAATCGGCGGCAGTGTAAGGGCGATGACACGGTGCAATGGATCATGAGCAAGCCCAGAGAGAGGACCCATTGCGAAATACAAAAATAGATTTAATCATTGATTTCTCCCGTGGAAGAATTTCAGAGATTAAACTGAAAAGAACAGATACTACACTTGATCTAAGCCGAAAGGCAAAGAGAGCTAAAGAGAGAAAAAAGAGGAGTGTGAGGGAGGAGAGCGGAATCGTATACCTCTGACGGGTGCAGGGTAGTAGTTCGGTGAAGAGGGACTTAGCCGAGTATGCGGCTCTGATGATTGGCTGTCGAAGTGGGCTGGAAGTATGAGTCACTTGAGTCATACCTGAGCATACCAAGGTAGTAGGTTTTAACGGTTTAAGATCAATCCACTAACATGAACAGTTGACGTCGTAGAATTACCGTCTGATTACGAGTTGAAGCGTTTTTTTACGGTTTGTTCACAGTTGTTTTGACTGCTTGACGTGTTCCACTGCTGGGTCGATCTCAAACCGTGAAAAGCTTTGGTGTTAGTCCGCTAAGGTATTAGCGCTGCATGCACACACCGAAAAATAGATTGATGGATGGGAGTTTAACGAGCTTTAACCCCTTTTCCCTCTCTCATAGTCGACTTTCCTCAACTCGACACTCGTATCAGATGATTTAAAAGTCTCTAATTGTTTAAACGTAGATCTCTCAAGTATGAAAGAAACGATTGTAGCTTTGAGAGTCGCATCATGATCTCATAAGTAACATCGCTAAAACCCCCATTTATTAGCAACGCAGTTGCTTCTACCGACTGATTTTGACCCCTTTTGCGTCAACCTTATTTTAATTCTTTGTAAAACGGTTGGCTCTTTTACCGAAGTCGCGGAAGCTGAACCTATTACAGTTAACCGTTCGATTTTCAATGAAGTTCGGCTCATCTACTCGCTCACCTACTCGTTCATCTACTCGCTCATCTACTCGCTCATCTACTCGCTCATCTACTCGCTCACCTACTCGCCCATCTACTCGCTCACCTACTCGCCCTACCAATCTCTCTACCAAACGCCCTACCAAATTCCCTACCAAACGCCCTACCAAATTCCCTACCAAACGCTCTACCGAATTCCCTGCCAAATTCCCTACCAAACGCTCTACCAAACTTCCTACCAAACTCTCTACCAAACGCTCTACCAAACTCTCTATCAAACGCGTCGATCGAACGCATAAAACACGTCAAACAGTGCTTCAAACAATGCTTTCTACATGGCTTGGGAACAGTACTGTTACCCCTGTGGTTAGTAATCTTCGCTCTCAGCCGAAGGTCAACGCTAGGAAATTCAGAGAATTCAGAGTATTTACTTCTTCTCACTTCTTTCTTTCTTCGTAGAACAGTTTCTACTTTCTATTTCGTACGAAATAATGCTAACTGACTCAATAGAACGCACTCTTCATGACTCGATATCAAACTTTCTACTGACCTTTCTGCTGAGCTTTCTACTGATCTTTCTACTGACCTTTCTACTGATCTTTCTGCTGAGCTTTCTACTGACCTTTCTACTGACCTTCCTACTGACCTTTCGACCGAGCTTCCCATCGAGCTTTTCACTGACCTTTCGACCGAGCTTTCTACTGACCTTTCTACTGACCTTCCGACCGACCTTTCGACTGACCATCCTACTGACCATCCTACTCGTCATTCTACTCGTCATTCTACTCGCCACCCTACTCACCATCCTACTCGCCACCCTACATGCTCACCATCTACTCGCTCACCTACTCGCTACCTACTCGCCCACTCAAATTCCCTACCAAACGCCCTACCAAACTCCCTATCAAATGCTCTACCAAACTCTCTACCAAACGCTCTATCAAACTCTCTACCAAACGCTCTATCAAACTCTCTATCAAACGCTCTATCAAATTCCCTACCAAACGCCCTATCAAACGCCCTACCAAACGCTCTACCAAACGCTCTACCAAACTTCCTACCAAACGCTCTACCAAATTCTCTACCAAACGTCCTACCAAATTCCCTACCAAACTCACTATCAAATTCCCTATCAGACTCCCAACCAAACGCTCTATCAAACTTTCTACCAAATTTCCTACCGAACTCTCTATCAAACACTCTATCAAACTCTCTACCAAACTGAGCTTTCTACTGAGCTTTCTACTGAGCTATCGACTGAGCTATCGACTGAGCTTTCTACTGAGCTTCCTACTGAGCTATCTACTGATCTTTCTACTGACCTTTCTACTGACCTTTCTACTGACCTTTCGATCGAGCTTTCTACTGACCTATCTACTGACCTTTCTATCGACCTTTCGACTGACCATTCTACTGACCACCCTACTGACCACCCTACTCGCCACCCTACTGACCATTCTACTCACCATTCAAGGATCAAATTTGTTCCCTATCGAGCATCAAATATGACTCTATCGAACAGCCTTCATGATTTCTACATGACTTTCTACATGACTCTCTACCAAGCTTCGAATTGCTTCGCAATCAAGGATCAAATTTGATTCCTATCGAGCATCAAATATGAGTTCTATCGTACATTCTACGTGACTTCCTATCGAACATTCTACATGACTCCCTATCGAACATTCTACATGACTTCCTATCGAACATTCTACATGACTCTCTACCGAACATTCTACATGGCTCTCTATCGAACAGTCTCCATGGTTCCTTTCATGACTCCCTTCATGACTCCCTACCTCATTAGTTTATTCATTAACTTCCCCATTAACTTCCCCGTTGACTTCCCCATTGACTTTCCCAGCGCATATATTAAATTGTGTAAATAGCTATTATTTAGTTAGTCAAATTAATTAGTAATTAACCTATTATACGATCGCAATAACCAATAAGTTCTGAGTCAGCAATAGCTGAAAACTGCGTTGCTTTCCATTGGTAACAGACTTGCTCGGGCAGCCAACGAACCTAGTTATTTAAGTAGGTGCGCCTGGCTGCCGCAATTGGATCAAATGTTCGATAGCAATTGTTAGGTTACTTGCACTGATCATGGTAGGTAATCTGATTGATGTCTTTACTCTACATTACTGAGGTCTACGCATTTAGGTTCATGCGGAAGCATCCAATTTTCCCTCAAGGATTTCAAAACAAGATGCCTATCGCCGCATCCTCGAAGAAGCCGAAGCTCTATTCTCGGAGCAAAGCAACTGGGTACGATGAGCGAATTCCACTTCATAGATGCGCATAGCTCAGGTCTGGTGCACTGACACTCAGCCTCTGCGTATAGGTCTGGTCAGTAGCGTTCTGTTCTCACCAACTCTGTTCAAACAATGTAGATCTCCATTGTTCGCAAAAATTGTGTAATTGGAGTTTCTCCACTCGTGATTCCTTCGGATCTGCGTATATTTCTTTCGGACTTTCGTCTACTATTATGCGCTACCTCGGGTTGTTTTTCATAGGATTGAATATACTTGCTTTTCTTCTGTACGAAACATCTGCTCATATCTCAATCTAGTAATCTAGCTAATGCCGCTTCAATCCTTTGGCATGCCTACAAGTCTCTTCCCGATCCTTCCAATCAAGTCAATTGGGCTGGTGAATAGTCCCGCTTCGTCTCTGCCCCTGTGTATTCATATCTGAAATGGTTCTGACTCCTTACTCACCCTCTAGGGTTCTACACCCTCGATCCTCTTCACCCATCACAACTTATTCTCGGCCCCTTCCAAGGGAAAGTAGCCTGTCAGACCATTGCTTTCGGGCGCGGTGTATGCGGCACCGCAGCTGCTGAGAAGAAGACTGTCCGTGTGAGAGATGTGGAGGAGTTTCCAGGGCATATAGCTTGTGACAAATACAGTAAGAGCGAAATCGTGGTGCCGGTGGTGTGGGGAGGGCAGGTAAGTACATTGGTGTGACCTTTGGGCTTGGAGAAGAGAACAGCTGAGGGTATTGACCAGGTGGCGGCCATTATAGATATTGATTGTGGAGTTGTAGGAGGTTTTGACGAGGTTGATGAAGCGGGATTGGAGAACTTAGCGGCATTGGTGGCCAGGAGCTGTAACTGGAGTGGAAATTGAGACGAGGGAGATATTTCGTAAGATGGTCACTAGTCCGTCCATCAGTAAGTGATCCTATTATTGGAAAAATCAAGACCTCCTTTGTTTGTTGGTTCGAGTCATTGGGGCTTGTAGGCAAACCGAATATGTGATCTGGCCCCCGAAACATGGCTTCGAAGCCTTCCAGCTTAAGGTTCTCAACAACGGGCTTATCTCGCGATCTTATGTAGAGGCAGTCAACATGTAAAAAAAAACCTCTGGCCGCCACAAACTGCCAACCAGCCTTACCAACACATATCAATACCCACTAACTCTGTCTAGGCTCCTAGCTTCAACTCTTCCAATGCCTTTAACAATCTAAATCATACAATATCTCTGATCTGCTTCCTAGCGTACTGCACGAGCGTAAAAACGCACCTTTGGTCTGCTTTCTTTATTGCATTACAACCACGACGACGGCCACCTCTACGGGTCCTCCGTTCTGCGTGAAGCAGTCGCTGATTCACTGCCGAGTAACATCCAAGATATCAAGGTGTTACTTGATACATTTTGAGACCGTGGGTGACGATGGGATTACACCAAGCGGCACTCTACGGTGTGCTACCACTTAGAATGAGCTTAGTGCGGGGTACGGATAGGGGTTCACATCCGTTCCTAGAGCAGAATATCCACGAACGAGCCAGTTCTCTGCCTGAGGGTTTCATCTACAGATCTAATCAGTCCGGTCGTGGAACATAGTATCTGATGTAAGATTAGGCTATCTATACCCCGCACTAAGCTCATTCTTCGCTCAGATGAGCTTAGTGCGGGGTACGGATAATGCGCGCGCTGACGGAAGTCCCTCGATTCCAAACTTTAATCTGGGATTGACCTTTTGGGATATCTAGAAAGTATCTGCCCATGCATCCTTACCTCCCTCCTTCAAAAGCATTTCTACGCCTGGTTCTTCTTGATTGCAATCTTTTCGCCCCAGATTTCTTATCCATGCAATTGCAAAAAATTTCGCCTAGTACTACCCCTTCTGGCCACTGTGTCTTTCTTAGACGGTTTCTTCCACTTGGATCTCTCCCCCTCGAACAATTCCTACCGCGGATCTGCTGCGATGTCTCTTGTACGCCAGCCGACCCGTCAAGAACTAGCGGTTGGAGGAGAGATTGATGGGCTAAGGGAACAGCTGTAGAAGAAGAAGATTATGTTTGAGTTTGAGATAGGTGCGCGGTGGTTTTCGGCGCGTAAATGGACGGCTTGAGGGGTTTCTGGGGCTACCGATGGAGATGGTATAGAAGAGGGGTGCTTCTTTTCCTTTCTCCATGTTGTCATTACATCAAGCTGTCGGGGGTGAAATTTTTGAATATAGCGAAGTGTGTAGGAATCTCGATGGGTTATTCGAACGATTGTGGGGAGAGTGGGTGAAGTTAGGAGAGGGGATTGAAAACATGAAGCTGTGTTAGATGATAGAGTATGTGACGAGGTATGTGGATGGTAATATGTTAGCAGGTTTTGGAGGTTGATGGGATACGGGAGATTGTAGTTGAGTCAAAGGACACCTGTGGTATGGTTGTTGTCTGTGAAGAAATAGGCACAGAGATAGCGAAGGGATGCGAAATATTTTAAGATTCTGAAGGCGTGAAGTGGTTCTAGACGTACACAGAGATGATCTTCGCCTTGTGAGTATTGGAAATACACGAAGAAATGTAATTAGGAAAGCATAAGAATTCATTCAGTCAATCAGGGAGGACATGTTTCACCTGTGACATCACCAACAGCTGTGAACTACGAAAACAAAGCAAGCACATCCCATGGTAGGTAACCTTGCTCTAACAAAAGCCTTCCCGAGTTACCACAGCTCGTAATGCATCTGATCACTTGCGCTACGCGCCTGCGCTCAAGTAAAAGTGTTGTACTTATCCTACGCCAGCCGGTTTATGCGGAACATCGAAACTGGTACTGGTACAAGAGTAATGCTATCCGCGACGAGAAGAAGATGCTGCCAGCCTGCGATCCCTCTCTGTCTGACGTCGTTGTTCCTCAGCCATTTCCCTTTCTCTTTGATGCCGCCGTTCTTCAGCTCTCTGTCTTTCTATCTGTTCGCTGGCTCTTTGAGCTTCTTGTTGTCTGCGCTGCCGTTCGGCTGTCTGTTCTGCAATGACACCGTTAGCTTTAGTATTATGTTCATTGGTTGCAAACTTACGAGGTGTTTCTCGAGCGAACGAGAGGAAGAACCCAGCAGGATTGCGCAAGAGTAGCCGCGCTTTGGAGATAAAAGGACCGCCTAGTAAGATGTCGTAACCTGCATTGGATGGAGCGAGGAGAAAGTCGATTTTGAAGGTCCTTTTACCGCCGCAGAAGCGTATGCGAGTCGTGACTTGACCTGCTGGCAAGTAATAGCTACCGTCAACCTGTGATAGAGAAAGACCAAGGTAAGGCCGGATATGTAGGCCCGCTTCTTGAACTATATCCTCCCGGATCAAATTCGGTACGCACTGTGTGTCTAGCAACGCAGGCATTTTCATGGTTGTGTTCTGACATGTCCAAACCAGGACGTCGTTCATGTATTGGTCGATGGTCTCGACAACATTCCGACTAAGTACAGCAGTGGCTTGGCAGGAAAAATCTTCAGTCCCAGCTCTAATAACACCAGGTTGAGGTCCATGCTTGCTTCGGGCCTGTTCAAATGTGTTAGACTGGATCGTTCAAAATTCAAGCGACATTTGAAATACTCGATGGCCATCGATAATTGATGGCCGGAGACAATTCAGCGACGTAAGCAACCTTTTGATCGAAGCCGGCCCACCGCTTTCGTTGTCCGTGAGCTCATGAGCATCATCAAGGACAGGAACTGGTCGATTCTCTGGTGCTCCAGCCACAGCTCCAGCTAATAAGCCGGTATGAATGAGTGAAGGTTTAGGAGCGGAAGGGTAAAGAATAGATGACGTCATGGACGAGTCGTTGCGCTTCAACTTTCCATCCCTGTAAGGCATCGTGAATCGATAGTCCAAGGCTTTGATCGTGTAGTCGTCATGGGATGACGGTCTCCTTTATACATTCTTGCCATTTGTGATAATTGAATCTGGATTCCAAACTGTCCAAACCGCTGACTGGCTGGCTGTGTTTGAGCGGTAGCTGGGTTGCCTCAGAGCTCGAACCCCGGCAGCCCGGATTGCGACGCCTACTAACTCGAGTAACCGATACTGTAACTGTCTGTAAGCGGCCCCATAGAATTACCCCGCAACACCACCACCACTTTCGGAACATCCGAATACTGAAGCTGTAATTCGTCTTCCTACCTACTTTCTACCCTTCCTACGCCTGGACACTAATTACCAACCCGAAAGTATTGTTTATTGACTCTCCTGCGCCCTCACCTACGGAGTCCCCATCAACACGATCACCAGTCAAATTACGTACCCACTAAACCATGCTTGACGCCGATTGAGTTGGTGCGCTGCGTTACGTTGAGGAGAACAGCCTCAACGGAACGTACTCGTACTCTACCTACCTAATCCCTAAAAGGCCTATCCGTACGCTGCGTGCCTGCCCACGCTGCCCTAGCTTAGGGCGGGGGCAGGGTACGGATACCCGATGATCTTTTGACTTGCCTTAGCCTGCGTCAACCTTAATTTTAATTCTTTGTAAAATGGTTGACTCTTTTTCGTTCTTCACCGTCCACAATCACAGCGTGCTTTTATCTTCTGCTACACAGCCAACATGCCGCATCGACAATTCGAAAACCTGACTCGCCATTATCGAGTTGCTGATTCTGCTCATGTGACCCCGGGCTGGCTCCGGGCTGATAACTGATAAGAAGATAAGAAGTCACATTAGCACCTTTGAGCGAATCTTGCTTGAAATCTTGCCTAAAATCTTGAAATCTTGTCTAAGCTTTCGACGAAAATTTGCAGCCGGCTCAGCCACTATGACGGACCATATCGTGCAAACTGAAATAACTCGAATCTCATATTTCGAATGTCGAACGTCAGGTGACTCGTGAGCGGGGCTGTGGACCCACCTCAAAATTCAAAACCCATAACCCACCTCATAGATGTTAACCTGATGTTCATCGCAGCTAATTAATGTAAGTTGTAGTATAATCTTTAGATCAATCTACACAGTTCCCACATGCTCACCATCCTACTCACCACCCTACATGGCTCCCTACCAAGCTTCGAATTGCTTCACATTCAAGAATCAAATTTGACCCCTACCGAGCATCAAATATGGCTCTACCAAACACCCTTCAACTTTCTTCATGACTCCCTACCAAACACTCTGTTTGACTCCCTACCAAACTTCCTACCAAAATTTCTATCGAGCTCCATATCGAACTCCCTACATGCTTCAAATTACGCGTCGGTCGGGCGCACAACACACGTCAAACAGTGCTTCAAACAATGCTTCCTACATGGCTTCTTACCTACATACTCACCTACCTACTCACCTACCTACATGGTTCCCTCCATGGTTCCCTCCATGATTCCCAACAAACACCCTCTATGGCTCCCTCCATGGCTCCCTACCAAATTCCCTACATGCTTCAAAATACGCGTCGGTCGGGCACATAACATGTTCCAAACAGTGCTTCCTACATGACTTCCTACCAAACACCAATCGCAGCTTCCGTAGTAAGTAAAGCGCTAACCTGATAGGGGGTTAGCTCTGGGAGCTAACCCGAAGGGGCTTAGCCTAACACGTCTGAGGTCCTAACTAGCTTACTTAATAAGTTCTGAGTCAGTAATAGCTGAAAACTGTGTTGCTTTTCATTGGGGGGTTACAGTTGGTGGGGGTTTGGAAAAGTTGAGCCAGGGCCGGAACTTTTTTTTTTTGATTCCGACCCCGACTCAACTTTCTGCATATGCTAACCATGAGTTCAAAATTATTCCAACCCCGGCTCAGCTTTCTGCATATGCTAATCATGAGCTCAAGAAACAGCAAGAGCGAAGTATTGAAGCCGTGCATATGCACAGCTTGAGCGAAACATCAAGAAAACAGCACAATCACAGATCATGCATATATCACGAATCGACTTTGCAGCGAAGATTCTTCTACATATGCTTAGCATATGCACAAAACATGTGAATCATGAACTCAACTTGTGACATGCTCATTCACAAGCTATCGCTCATGTTATCTTCGTCAGATCTGCTCGTGATTTGCATTGCATGAAACTTGAGCGAGCTGAGTTTCTTTTTAGTATATGCACGGCATATGCGAACTGCAACTCTTACTGTCTCACATTCAAATCATTTAGTCAATCTGTTATTTCATTCGCTTGATTTTCAGCGTTGATGCTTTCATTGTTCATCGATGATTCTTTATGCTCAGTTGATGCTGCGCATATGCTCAGTCGAGATCTTAAATATGAATTATTTTGTGATCTTGCTTGATGATCTTGGCATATGCTTCGCATCGGCTTCGAAGCTTTTCCAACCCGACGCCAGGTCTTGGATGTGCGGGGCATATGCCAATTTTAAAGTTCAACCCGACGCCAAGAATTTTTTCCGACCCCGGCTCAACTTTTTCAACCCCCCGGCCAGCTGTAACCCGTTTCAGTGGTAACAGACTTGCTCGGGCAGCCAACGGACCTAGTTGTTCTAGTAGGTGCTTATAAGACAAGTAGAAGTGATATGCCCCGAAATAGTCCACCTCACATCTTCTATGCTCGAGAGGATTGGCGCTAGAAGCGTTCCTTCTCTCTCCTGATGAATACTGAGGATTGTTGTATGCTACACAAGAGGTCTCTCGTAGAGAGCAATCTTGTGGCGCGGTCCAGTGCGACATGCTTGATGCATCAGCAAATGCGTCGTGCCAGGCTGTGAACGTTGCCTGCTGAGGTTACACAAAGACTTTACCGACTAAAGGTTCCCTAGAGGTTCCCAAAAGGGATTCCGTCGAAGTCCACTGAATCGTTCTCACAAGTAAGACCGTCATGGATCCCGGCGAATCCTTCCCATTCACTCAATCCATACCAGAAGGCTATCTGAAACTATCTGCATTTCAAGGCAAATTTTCGGAAGTTGCCATCTTCCGTAGATTTGCGGCTTTGAACGCTCAGAATCTGTTATACATACAAGCCGAACTTTCCCATCTTGAAATTGAACTGAAGGAAATAATTCTCGAGGATTGTCAATCAGGAGATGAAAAGACAAGGTTATACAACCAAGACTGGTGGACGCTGAATCAGGCTTCGCAGGAAGGCCGGTCGCCTGCGCAGATGCGTAAGATTCTGGAGATAAGAGAAAAGCTGCAAATCTATAGTATGGAATACTTTGAAGATATATCCTACGTCTTCTGGCGCTGAGCAGACCTGCTTCAGATGCTGCGCTACTACAGCAGAGTGAGCTTTACAAGCTGAGCGAACCACGTCAACACCAGCTTGGGGTCCTGCGGAGATGGCTGCAAGCTCCCGAATATGGTAATTTCTCGTTCTTGGGCCTCGAAAGCCGGATCTGGGAAGACGAACACGCGGGAGATTTCTTAATCATGAATGCGCCGCATGCTGACCAGGATCCTTTCTCCGACTGGTTTGCCGAGTGGATCGTTGATCCGTTCCATCGATACATTGGGTACAGGTTCAAAGTAAGGTATTCAATCGATGGGTGACAGGTTTCTCATTAGCTGACAGACTTTGAGAAACCCTTAGCAGGAGACGTATCCAGCGGCTTGGCCGAATACAAAGAATCCAGGATATCATTCGTGGCAAGCGTAGTTGTCATATCCGTAGCAGCAATGCTCCCAGCAATCTCCATCTTCGCGCTCTACCTGGTCAACAGCATGATCATGCGGCTAGGCGTCATCACCGTATTCTCGGGTCTCTTTTCTGCCAGTTTGGCGGTCTTCACCAGAGCGAGGAAAATCGAGATTTTTGCGGCTACAGCGGCGTAAGTATCAGATATTGCTTCACTGAGATTGCGCTGACTGAAAAGAAAGTTTTGCTTCGGTA
>JAABUY010004684.1_pt1 | contig 14164 bp, 10 predicted proteins | sample 5560271 | NCBI WGS metagenome assembly JAABUY01 (sample SAMN10711886, study PRJNA513374) | rock metagenome | isolation source: Antarctica rocks | place: Antarctica: Victoria Land, University Valley
GCGCGCTCCAGCTTCTCCTGGTCGCGGGTGATGTCCAGCACCTCTTTCTTGGTCAGGCCCTGCACGTCGCCGCCGAGCATCTCCTCGATCTGGCGCAGGCGCTTGATGCTGCCGGTGATGGTCTTCCAGTTGGTCAGCATGCCGCCGAGCCAGCGGTGGTTCACGTAGTACTGGCCGCAGCGCTTGGCGCTGTCCGCCACGTACTCCGCGGCGGCGCGCTTGGTGCCGACGAACAGCACGCGGCCACCGGCGGCGGTCACGTCGCGGACGGCGCGGAGCGCGCGGTCCAGCATCGGCACGGTCTGCTGCAGGTCGATAATATGGACCTGGTTGCGTACGCCGAAGATATAGGGCCCCATGCGCGGGTTCCAGCGCCGGGTATGGTGGCCGAAATGGACGCCGGCTTCGAGAAGCTGACGCAAGGTAAAGTCGGGCATCGCCATGAGCGTGTCCTTTCCAGTGGTCCGGTTGATCCTCCGCAGGGCCGAGCCATGCGGCACCGGAACCTGGGGGGATAAATCCCAGGGAAAGGCGCCCTGCGTGTGAATTACCCGCGACGGTCGCGAGCGTGTGGGATATGGCGGAACGCGGGGGGAAGTGCAAGCCGGCAGACGAGGTTGCGGCCCGAGTTATTGGGCCAGGACAGGCGCGACCTCGATGACTTCGACCGTTCCCTGACCGACGATCCGCCCCTCCCATAAGCCAAATGTCGTTCCGGTTCGGATGTGGGCGAGCACTGTGCCTGGATCGAGGAAGTCGATGCCCAACCGGCGGGACTCGCCGGGTTGCAAAGGCTGCGCAAGCCTGAGCCGTACGTCGTGGTTACGGCCGTTCACAACCATGACGCAACCGAACCAGCGGGCCGGCATTGGGGAAACACGGCCGCCTTGGCCGAGGAAAGCAAGCTCAATTATCGCAACGATATCGGGAAGTGCCTTCATCACGGTCCCAAGAATTCGAGCGCCCCCAACCTTAAAAGAAGGTCGGTTAGAACGACAAGAGTTGCAGTTCAGCCGACGAAACAGCTCGATAGACCCGAACCGTCCCGGTCAAACCTCCTCCACCCGCTCCACCCCTGGCACCACCTTCAGCGCCTGCGCCAGCCGCGGCGTCACCTGGAAGCCGCCGGGGATCATGATTTCCACAGCCTGCGCGGCATCAATGCGCGGCACCAATGTCACCCGCCCCTTCCCCCTGCCCTCGCGGGCAAGGATCGCCCGGATATGCGGCACGGCTTCTGTCCGGTCGAGCCAAATGCGTATCCCAGCGCCGGCATCGCTCGCCGCCTGCTCCAGCGACATGCAATCGGCGGCCGTCACCCGCAGGCTGTCGCCCTCCAGCCGCAGGTCCACGCCGACCAGCACCGCGTTGCCCGCCTTCAGGGCGTCGCGCGCCCCGGCCAGCACCTCGCTGAACATCGTCACCTCAAAGCTGCCGCCCTGGTCCGAGAGCCGCACCCACGCCATCCGGCTGCCGGTGCGGGTCGTGCGCTCCTTCGACGCCACCACGCAGCCGGCCATGCGCACCCGAGTCGCGCCAGCAAGGGCACGAGCCTCCATCTGGCTGGACGGGACCACGCCAAGCCGCTTCAACACCGGGCCATAGCTATCGAGCGGATGCGCCGTGAGGTGGAAACCAACAGCCTCGGCCTCATAGCCCAGCCGCTCCATAGGCGGCCAGTCGGGCAAAGGCGGCAGCCGCAACGGCTCTGGCGTGGGGCCACCGCCGAACAGGCCGGACTGGCCGGTCTCAGCCTCCTCCGCACGGGCCTGCGCCCGGCGCAGCAGCGTCTCGGCGGCGGCGGACATCTGGGCCCGGTTGGGCATGATGCTGTCGAAGGCGCCGGCCCTGGCCAGGTTCTCGATTTGCGACTTGCTGAGCGGGCGCGGGTCGACGCGGGCGGCGAAATCCGCCGGGTCGGCGAACGGGCGGTCGCCGCGGGACGCGACCAGGGCCTGCATGGCGACGAAGCCAATCCGCTTGACCGCGGCCAGGGCGTAACGGATCGCCTGGGTGCCGTCCGGCGCCACCTCGACCCGGAACTCCGCGCCGGATTGGTTGATGTCGGGGGGCAGCACGCGGATGCCGGTGCGCTCGGCCTCCTGGCGCAGCGCCGCGATCTTGTCGGTGTTGCCGAGCGCCAGGTTCATGCACGCGGCCAGGAAGGCGGCGGGATGGTTCGCCTTCAGCCAAGCCGTTTGGTAGGACAGCAGGGCGTAGGCGGCGGCGTGGCTCTTGTTGAAGCCGTAGTCGGCGAACTTGGCCATGAGGTCGAAAACCTCGGTCGCCTTCGCCGGCGGAATGCCGCGGGCCGTGGCGCCGGTGGTGAAGATTTGCCGCTGCTGCTCCATCTCCGCCCGGATTTTCTTGCCCATCGCGCGGCGCAGCAAGTCGGCGCTGCCCAGGCTGTACCCCGCCATGGTCTGCGCAATCTGCATGACCTGTTCCTGATAGACCATGATCCCAAAGGTCTCACCCAGGATTTCGCGAAGTTCGGGATGCGGCGCCTCCCACGCTTCGCCGTGCTTGCGGCGGCAATAGTCGGGGATGTTGGCCATCGGACCTGGCCGGTACAGCGCCACGGCGGCAATCAGGTCCTCGAACCGGTCCGGGCGCATCTGCCGCAGCACGTCGCGCATGCCCTGGCTTTCGAACTGGAACACCCCGCCGCCGTCGCCGCGGGACAGCATCTCGTAGGTCTTGGGGTCGTTGAGCGGCAGGCGGTCGAGGTCCACCGGGACGCCAAGCCCATGCAGGATCGCCACGGCCCGCTGCAAGATCGTCAGCGTCGTCAGGCCAAGGAAGTCAAACTTCACCAGTCCAGCCTGCTCCACGTACTTCATGGAGTACTGCGTCACCAGCGTATCGGCCTTAGGGTCGCGATACAGCGGCACGAGGTCGATCAGCGGCCGGTCGCCGATCACCAGCCCGGCGGCGTGCGTGCTGGCGTGGCGATACAGCCCCTCCAACTGCAACGCCACTTCCAACAGGCGGCGCACGCTCTCGTCGCCGTCGCGCATCTCCTGCAGGCGCCTCTCGCCGTCGATGGCCTGGGACAGGGTGACGGGATGGGCGGGGTTGTTGGGGATCAGCTCGGCCACGCGGTTCACCTGGCCGAACGGCAGGCCCATCACGCGGCCCACGTCCCGCACCGCGGCCCGTGCCTGGAGTTTTCCGAAGGTGATGATCTGCGCAACCCGGTCGGCGCCGTACTCGCGGCGCACGTAGTCGATCACCTCATCGCGGCGGTCCTGGCAGAAGTCGATGTCGAAGTCCGGCATCGAGACACGTTCGGGGTTGAGGAAGCGCTCGAACAACAACCCCCAGCGCAGCGGATCGAGGTCGGTGATCGTGAGCGCCCACGCCGCCACCGACCCCGCGCCCGAGCCGCGGCCCGGCCCAACGGGGATGCCCTGCGCCTTCGCCCATTGGATGAAGTCGGCGACGATCAGGAAATAGCCGGGGAAACCCATGCCGGCGATGACGCCCAGCTCGTACTCCAGCCGTTCGGCGTAGACGGCGCGGGTGGCCGGGTCGGCGCCGAGCGCGTCCATGCGATGCACCAGGCCCTCGCGCGCCATGGCGCGGACGGTCTCGTCCTCGGTTTGGCCGGGCCGCACCTTCGGGCACATCGGCAGCAGCGGCTTGCGGGTCTCGGCCATGACGGCGCAGCTCCGCGCGACCGCCAGGGTGTTGTCGCAGGCGTCCGGCAGGTCGCGGAACAGGCGGCGCATGTCGCGGGCCGGCTTGAACCAGTGCTCCGGCGTCACCCGGCGGCGCGCGGCCTCGCTGACCTGGCGGCCCTCGGCGATGCACAGCAGGGCGTCGTGCGCTTCGTGCATCTTGGCCGTGGCGAAGAAGCACTCGTTGGTGGCGACCAGCGGCAGCCGGCGCTCGTCGGCGAGCTGGATCAGCCCAGGCTCGATCGCGCGTTCGATGGCGAGGCCGTGGCGGTGCAGCTCCATCATGCAGCGGCCTGGGAACGCTTCTTCCAGTTGCGCCAGCAGGGCCGCCGCATCGGGCTTGCGCCCCTCCGCCAGCATTCGGGCGACCGGGCCGCGGGTGCCGCCGGTGAGCAGGACCAGGCCCTCGGCATGGTCCTGCAACACCTGGAGCGGCAAATGCGGGTCCGCCGGGTCGCCCTGCATGAAGCCCCGCGACGACAAGCGCTGGAGGTTCGCCAGCCCGGCCGCGTCCTGCGCTAGCACCACGACGGGATCGGGGGCGAGCCGCGGGTTCTCTGCCCTGGTGATCGAGACCTGGCAGCCGACGATGGGCTGCACCCCCTTGGCGATGCAGGCCTGGCTGAACTCCAGCGCCCCAAACAGGTTGCCGGTGTCGGTGATCGCCACCGCCGGCATTTTGGCGTCCTGTGCGGCGGCGGCGATCTTGTCGGCCTTGATCGCGCCCTCGCTCAATGAATAGGCGGAGTGGACCCGTAGGTGGACGAACTCGGCGTACGGCATCAAAGCTCCTCGATTCGCCCGTCGCGCAACGTTACCCGGCGGTCCATGCGGCTGGCCAGGTCGGGGTTGTGCGTCGCGATCAGCGCCGCGACGCCCTCGGACCGCACCATGCGCAGCAGCTCCTCGAACACGACGTTGCTGGTGCCGACGTCAAGGTTCCCGGTCGGCTCGTCCGCCAGCAGCACGCCGGGCGCGTTGGCCAGGGCACGGGCGATCGCCACCCGCTGCTTCTCGCCGCCGGACAGTTTTCCTGGTAGGTGCCCGGCCCTTGCCGGCAGCCCGAATGCGGTCAGCAACGCCATCGCCCGCTCCCGCGCCGCCCGCCGCGGCCGGCCAGCAACCATTTGCGGCAGCACGATGTTCTCGACTGCGGTGAACTCGGCCAGCAGGTGGTGCGCCTGGTAGACAAAGCCGATGCGGTCGCGGCGGATCGCCGTGCGGTCCGCGTCCGGCAATTGCCCGGCGTCGCGTCCGTCCACCATCACGACGCCGCTGTCCGGACGCTCCAGCAGGCCCGCCAAATGCAGCAGCGTGCTCTTGCCGGTGCCGGACGGCGCCACCAACGCCACGATCTCACCCATGCGCAAGGTGAGGTCCGCGCCCTGCAACACGTGCAGCTCGGCCTCGCCGCTGCGGTAGGCGCGGCTGACGCCTTGCAGCACCAGCGGGTCACTCATGCCGCAGGGCTTCGACCGGATCGGTCCGCGCGGCACGCCAGCTTGGATAGAGTGTTGCCAGCAGCGACAAGCCCAGCGCCATGAGCATGACCTGCAACACCTCGTGCCAGTTCAGCTTCGCCGGCAGGTGGGCCAGGTAGTACACTTCGGGGTTGAACACGCTGGCGCCGGTCGCAGCTTCTACCCAATGCTGCAAGGTCTCGATGTTGAGGCAGAACAACACCCCAAGCACGACGCCGACGACGGTGCCGGTGATGCCCACGCTCGCGCCGCACATCAGGAAAATCCGCATCACCGCGCCCCGGCCGGCGCCGATGGTGCGCAGCACCGCGATGTCGCGCGTCTTGTCCTTCACCATCATGATCAGCGAGGACACGACGTTGAACGCCGCCACCAAGATGATCAGCGTCAGGATCAGGAACATGACGTTGCGCTCCACCTGGACCGCGGCGAAGAAGCTGTTGTTGCTCTGCTGCCAGTCGACGACGCGGACCGACGTGCCGGACAGCGCTGCCGCGATGGCGCGGCCGACCTCGCCGACGTTCTCGGGATCGGCGACCATGACCTCGATATGCGAGGCGGCGCCGGGCTGCTGGAAGAAGATTTGGGCGGCCTCGAGCGGCAGGAAGGCGAACGACGTGTCGTACTCGTTCATGCCGACCTGGAACACCGCGGCCACGCGGTAGGCGCGCACGCGGGGAATGGTGCCGAACGCGGTCGCGGCGCCCTGGGGCGAGACAAGGGTGAGCGGGCTGCCGACCGTCAGGCCGAACTTCTGCGCCAGGCCGACGCCGACCGCGATGGCGTCCTCGCCCCGGAAGTCGTCGAGCGAGCCGGCGCGTATGTTATCGCTGACGGCGCGCATCTGGCGGAAGTCCTCCGGCCGGATGCCGCGCACCAGGCCGCCGGCGGATTGCCCGCGCGGCCCGGTCAGCAGCACCTGGCCGTCCACGACCGGAACGGCGGACACAACGCCGGGCACGGCGCGGATGCGCACGGTGGCCGCCTCGTAGTCCGCAAGCGCCGCCGTTCCCGCGGGATAGACGCCGAGGTGGCCGTTGAACCCAAGGATGCGGTTCAGCAGGTCCACCTGGAACCCGCCCATGACCGACATCACGATGATCAGCGTGGCAACGCCCAGCGCGATCCCCACCAGGCTGAACCCGGCGATGACCGACACGAAGCGCTCGCCTCGGCGTGCGCGCAGGTAGCGCCCGGCTACGGCACGCTCAAAAGGTCCGAACATATTACGCTATATGGGCGAGCGCAGCCTCCAGTGAAAGCTCCAGCCGCTCGCCGGTGACGCGGCGCTTCAGCTCGACCGTGCCGGCAGCGGCGCCGCGCGGGCCGATCACGACCTGCCACGGATGGCCCATCAGGTCGGCGTCGTTGAACTTCACCCCGGCGCGCTCCTCGCGGTCGTCATACAGGGCGTTGCCGGCCATGGCGGCGTAGACCTTCTCGCACAGTGCGCCCGTGGCGGCGTCGCCCTGCTTCAGGTTCAGGATCGCGGCGCGGAACGGGGCGACGCTGTCGGGCCAGATGATGCCGGCATCGTCGTGGTGCGCCTCGATCAAGGCCCCGACCAGGCGGGAGACGCCGATGCCGTAGCTGCCCATGTTGGGCGCGACCGGCGTGCCGTCGGGGCCGGCGACGTGCAGGCCGACCAGCTCGCTATATAAGGTGCCGAAGTTGAAGATTTGGCCGACCTCGATGCCGCGGCCCTCGCGGCGGCGCTCGGCGGGCACGCGCTCCCAGGCGGCCAAATCGTGCTTCTCGTCCGTCGCGGCGTAGGGCGTGGTGACGGCGGCGAAGAAGCGGTCGAGCTGGTCGGGATCGGTGTGGTCGACGTCGTCGGTGCCGATGCGGATGGTCTCGACCGCGGCGTCGTAGAACACCTGGCTCTCGCCGGTTGGCGCCAGGATATGGAATTCATGGCTCAGGTCGCCGCCGATCGGCCCGGTGTCGGCCGCCATCGGCACCGCCTGCACGCCCAGGCGCTGGAAGGTGCGGAGGTAGGACAGCATCATGATGCGGTAGCTGCGCACGGCGGCGGCGTGGTCGAGGTCGAAGGAGTAGCCGTCCTTCATCAGGAACTCGCGCCCGCGCATCACGCCGAAGCGGGGCCGGGTCTCGTCGCGGAACTTCCATTGGATGTGGTAGAGGATCTGCGGCAGCTCGCGGTAGCTGCGGACCGATTGGCGGAGCAGGTCGGCGATCAGCAGCTCGTTGGTGGGGCTATAGATCAGGTCGCGCTCGTGGCGGTCCTTGAGGCGCAGCATCTCGGGGCCATAGGCGTCGTAGCGGCCCGCCTCGCGCCACAGGTCGGCGGATTGCAGGGTGGGCAGCAGCAATTCCTGCGCGCCGACGCGGTCCTGCTCCTCCCGCACCACCTGGGCGATGTTGCGCAGCACGCGCCACCCAGCCGGGAGCCAGGCGTAGATGCCCGCCGTCACCTGCCGTACCAGCCCGGCCCGCAGCATGAGCCGGTGGGACGCGATCTGCGCCTCCGCCGGGTTTTCCTTGATGGTGGGCAACAGGGAGCGGGACAGGCGCATGGCGGACCTTGGTCAGTGGATCGGGTCAGTGGATCAGCGGGGACCCTACAAGCCCTGGGCAGCCACCGCCAGCCGCTGGCGACAGGGACACTTCCATTCGCAGATTCCGCAGTCGCGCGCAATTTTTGTGCGGCGCACAATACTTTTTTGACAAATTTAGGACTAAGCTAGCACGATTCCGCGTGACAGCCCTGCAGTATGGAACTAACAGGAAAGAAGTGGCCCGCGCGCAAGGCGGCGCAGCGGGCCAAGTTTAGGGAGGAAACGCCAGTCACACGGCAGACCGGGAGAAGCTCCTGGTCTGCTGTGATGATTACGCGCCAACCCGCCATCGTCTACGAAAAATTATGCCCTGAAAATCAGTTTTTTGCGGTTTACAGGCCGACTTTGCCTTTTATGCAGGCAATGCCTGAATTGCCGCCCATAAAACGCTCAAACGGCGCGGAAAGACCACCAGTCGCTGCGTATGATCAGCATCGCGACGACCCAGATCACCACCGAGATCACCGTCGTCGCCAGCACCTTGCAGCCCATCAGCGGGCGCTCGGGGGCGCCGCGCCAGCCCGTCGCGGCGTCGGCGTCGGCCACCGGCCTGGTGCCGAACGGCAGCACGGCGAACAGCACGGTCCACCAAATCAGCGCGAACAGGACGAACGCGGTGAAACCGGTCACGGCCGCCCTCCCTCAGACCCGCAGCAAATGCACGTCCACCATCGGCCGCTTCTGCAAGCGCTTGCCGAGCGCACGGCGCAGCGCCGCACGGGCCGCGTCGGCCAACGCCGAGTCATCCCGCCGCAACAGGGCCGGCAGCCCGGCGACCGCCTGGGTGAACTCTGCCGTCACCCGCGCCGCCTCGGGGTCGTCCGGCTCGAACAGGCCCGGCGCGCTGACCCGCGCCTGGCCCATCACCTTGCCAGCACCGTCGACGGCAAAGCTGCCGAGCACGACGCCGTTGAACAGCATGCGCCGCCGGGCCGCGAGCACGCCGCCGTTCAGCGGCACGACGCGGTTGCCGTCCAGCGCCAACCGGCCCACCGGCGCGCTGTCCACGACTTCCGGCCGCCCCGGCGCGAGGCTGAGCATGTCGCCGTCCTCAAGCACAATGGGCGTGGCACCCGCCTCTTTCGCCAGCGCCGCATGGGCCGAAAGGTGCCGCCACTCGCCGTGCACGGGAACCGAGTACTTCGGCTTCACCAGCGCATAGAGCTGGCGCAGCTCGTCGCGCGCCGGGTGGCCGGACACGTGCGTCACCTCGTCGTCGTCCGTGATCACCCGCACGCCCCGGCGCACCAGGCTGTCCTGCACCAGGGTGATCGGGCGTTCGTTGCCGGGGATCATGCGGCTGCTGAACACCACCGTGTCGCCCTCCCCCAACGCGATGTTGGGATGGGTGTCGGCGGCGATGCGAGACAGGGCGCTGCGCGGCTCGCCCTGGCTGCCCGTCACCAGGATCAACAGGTTGTCGTCCGGGATGGACCCGGCCTCGTCCTCCGACACGAACTCCGGCAGGCCGCGGAGGTAGCCGCACTCCCGCGCCGCGGCTTCGAGGTTGCGCAGCGAGCGGCCGACCAGCGCCACATGACGCCCGGCGTCGCGGGCAGCCATGACCACGCTCTCGACCCGCGCCACGTTGCTGGCGAAACAGGTGACGGCGACACGGCCGCGCATCGGGCGGATCAGCTCGGACAGGCTTTTGCGCACTTCGGCCTCGCTGCCGGAGTGACCGTCCACCATGGCGTTGGTGCTGTCGCAGACCATGGCCAGCACGCCCTCCTCGCCTAGGCGGCGGAAGGCGGCCTCGTCGGTCGCCGGGCCGATTAGCGGGTTGGGGTCGAGCTTCCAGTCGCCCGTGTGCAGGACCGTGCCATACGACGTGCGTATGGCGAGCGCCTGCGCCTCCGGCAGCGAGTGCGCAACGGGCATGAACTCAAGCGAGAACGGCGCCAGCTCGAACCGGCCGCCGCACGGGATGGTGTGGATGCGGACCTCGGCCAGCATCCCGGCCTCGGTCAGCTTGCGCTTCAGCACCGCGGTCGCGAACGGGGTGGCGTAGACCGGGCAGCGGAGCTGGCGCCACAGATGAGCGACAGCGCCGATATGGTCCTCGTGCGCGTGGGTGATCACGAGGCCCAGCAACTGGTCCCGGCGCTCGGCGATGAAGCCGGGATCGGGCATCATGATCTCGATCTCCGGGTTCTCGTTGCCCCCGAAGCCGATCCCGCAGTCGATCGCCAGCCATTTTCCGTCGCATCGGTATAGATTCAAATTCATGCCGATCTCACCCGTCCCGCCCAATGGCAGGAAGGTCAGACCACCGCTATCACCGTCCATCTAATCGCCTTCAATTGTTCTTATTCTGTCGCGACTCAATGTGGGTGCGGGGTTGCGGTCCGCCAACAAGCGAAGGCCGTCGAGCGTCAGATCGGGGTCGATCCGGTCGATTATCGTCGTTCCCTCGGCCAGCATGGGCGCCAGGCCGCCGGTCGCGATGACCTTCAGCGGCTCGTCGTACTCGGCGCGGATACGGGTGACAAGCCCTTCGACCAGGCCGACATAGCCCCAATAGATGCCGGACTGCATAGCGGGGATGGTCGACCGGCCGATCACCGCCTGCGGCCGGCCGATGCCGATGCGCGGTAGGCGGGCGGCAGCCTTGTGCAGGGCCTCGATCGAAAGGTTGACGCCTGGGGCGATGACGCCGCCAAGGTAGGCCCCATCCGGCGCCACCACGTCGAAGGTAGTGGCAGTGCCGAAGTCGATGACGATCAGCGGGCCGCCATAGGCCCGGTGGGCGGCGAGTGTGTTGAGCAGGCGGTCGGCGCCGACCTCGGCCGGGTTGTCGATGCGGATGTCGAAGCCCCAGTCCAGGTTCGACCGGGCGATCAACGGCTCCGTCTCGAACCACTCGCGCGACAGCCGGCGCAGGTGGTAGAGCGCCGCGGGGACCACGGTGCCGATGACGGCGCGGTCGATCTCGGCGGGCTTCAGGCCGACGAACGACAATAAGGTCAGCAGCCAGACGGCGTATTCGTCCGAGGTCCGCTGCGGCTCGGTGGCGATGCGCCAGGTGCCGCGCCAAGTCGTCCCGTCGTGGACGGCGAAGACGACATTGGTGTTGCCAGCGTCGACGACCAGCAGCACGGGTCAGGTCCCTTGTGCAGGCTGCGGGGCCGGAGCCAGCGATGTGGCCGCGTTCACCCGAACAGGACTTTTGCCGCTTGCTGCGCCGCGGCGACCAGCGGAGCCGGGAACACGAAGAACAGCGTCGTCACCAACGCGCCGACTCCGGCCACGAACGACACCGACGCCGGCCGAATGTCGAACGCCGGCTGGGCAGGGTCGAAGTACATGACCTTGATGACGCGCAGGTAGTAGAACGCGCCCACGACGCTGGTGAGGACGCCGATGACGGCCAAGGTCCAATAGCCCGACTGCACCGCAGGGAGGAACACGTACAGTTTGCTGAAGAAGCCGGAGAACGGCGGGATGCCGGCCATGCTGAACATGAACACTGCCATCGCCAGCGCCAGGCCGGGGTCGGTGCGGGCGAGGCCAGCGAGGTCGCTGATCCGCTCCAACTGCCGGCCGCGGCGGCGCATGGCAATGATGCAGGCGAACACCCCGGCGCTCATGAACACGTAGGTCGCCATGTAGACCAGCACGCCGCGCACGCCCTCGGCGGTGCCGACTGCAAGGCCCACCAGCGCGTAGCCCATGTGGCCGATGCTGGAGTAGGCCATCAGCCGCTTGATGTTGGCCTGGCCGATGGCGGCGAGCGCGCCGAGCAGCATCGAGGCGATGGACACCAGCACGATAAGCTGGGTCCACTGCGGGGTGATGTGCCCGAACGGCACTTCGAGCGCACGCAGGAGCAATGCAATGGCCGCAACCTTCGGCGCAGTGCTCATGAAGGCGGTAACGGGGGTCGGCGCGCCCTCGTAGACGTCGGGCGTCCACATGTGGAACGGCACGGCGGAAAGCTTGAACGCCAGCCCGGCCACGATGAACACCATGCCGACGATCAGGCCAGTCGACGCGGTGTCGGGTGCTGCAAGGGCACGGGACAGCTCGCCGAACTGCATGGTCCCAGCGAACCCGTAGGCGAGCGAGATGCCATACAGCAGCAGCCCGGAGGCCAACGCCCCGAGCACGAAGAACTTCAGCCCGGACTCCGCCGAGCGCACGTCGTCGCGGGCGAAGGCGCACAGCACGTAGAGCGCCAGCGATTGCAGTTCGAGGCCCATGTAGAGGGTCATCAGGCTGGACGCGCTGCACATAACCATCATGCCGACGGTGGACAGCAGGATCAGCACCGGGAACTCGAAGCGGCTAATGCCCTCGCGCACGTTGTAGTCCAGCGCCAGCACCGCCGAGAACCCTGCGCCGGCCAGGACTAGCAGCTTCATGAAGCTGCCAAAACCATCCACCACGAACAGCCCGCGATAGGCGCTGCCGGACCCTGCACCGAGCACCAGGACGGCTGCGAGCACGAGCGCGCCCAGCGACAGCATCGTACACAGGAATGCCGGGTCCGGCTTGCGCAACACGCCGAACACGAGGATGGCCATCGCACATACGGCCAAAACGATTTCAGGCAGCGCCACGGTCCAGTTCATGGCGTGTTCCCTGCAAGTTGCGGGGCCGCGAGCGCCGCCGTGTGGTAGTCGACCATGGAATGCACGGTTGCGTCGAAGAACTGGGTGAAACTCGACGGGTAGATGCCCATCCACAGCACGAGGAAGATGAGCGGCGTGAAGATCGCGATCTCCCGCGGCGACAGGTCCAGGATGCCGCGCAGGTCGTCCCGCGTGATCACGCCGAAGATCACCCGGCGGTAGAGGTAAAGCATGTAGGCGGCGCCGAGGATCATGCCGAAGCTGCCGAGGTAGGCCAGGTAGAGGCTGACTTTATATGCGCCGACCAGCACCAGGAACTCGCCGACGAAGCCGGAGGTGCCGGGCAGGCCGACGCTCGCCATGGTGAACACCATGAACACGAGCGCATAGGCCGGCATGCGCGCGGCGAGGCCACCGTAGCGGGCGATGTCGCGGGTGTGGATGCGGTCGTAGACCACGCCGACGCAGAGGAACAACGCGGCCGAGACAATGCCGTGCGAGAGCATCTGGAATAGCGCGCCTTGAATGCCCTGGGCGTTGAAGGTGAAGATGCCGATCACGACGACGCCCATGTGCGCGACCGACGAGTAGGCGATCAGCTTCTTCATGTCGGTTTGCGCGAGCGCCACAAGCGATGTGTAGAGGACGGCGACGACCCCCAGGGTAAACATCATCGGCGCGAATTGCTGGCTGGCCTGGGGCAGCATGGGGACGGAGAAGCGCAGAAAGCCGTATGCGCCCATCTTCAGCAGCACGCCGGCCAGAATGACCGAGCCGGCCGTTGGGGCTTCAACGTGGGCGTCAGGCAGCCAGGTGTGGACGGGCCACATCGGCACCTTGACCGCGAACGAGGCGAAGAAGGCCAGGAACAGCCAGAACTGCATACGCACGGGGAACGGCGTCTGCATCAGCACTGCGAGGTCGGTGGTCCCAGCGTGATACCAGATGGCCAAGAGCGCCAGCAGCATCAGGATGGAGCCGGCCAGGGTGTAGAGGAAGAATTTGAAGCTGGCGTAGACCCGGCGCGGCCCGCCCCAGACACCGATGATCAGGAACATCGGAATCAGCACGCCCTCGAAGAACATGTAGAAGACGATGAAGTCTTGGGCCGAGAACATGCCCACCATCATGGTTTCCAGCACCAGAAAGGCCAGCATGTACTCACGGACGCGCGTGGTGACGCTATCCCAGCTCGCGAGGATGCAGATGGGCGTCAGTGCGGTGGAGAGCAGGACGAACAGCACCGAAATGCCGTCGACGCCCATGCGGTAGCCGACGCCAAACTCCGGCAGCCAGGCGATGCTTTCCTTGAACTGGAAGCCCGCGTCGCTGGTGTCGAACTTGACCCACAGCACGAGCGAGATGGCGAAAACGATCAGGCTGGTCCATAGCGCCGCCCAGCGTGCGTTGCTGGCGACCACGGCTTCGTCGCCACGGACCGTCATGATGAACAGACCGCCGGCCAGCGGCAGCCAGGTCAGCAGGGATAGAATGGGAAAGCCAGCGGCGTTCATAGTATCACCGGAACAGCAGGAAGATGCTGACCAGCAGCACGAGGCCGATCAGCATGGTGAAGGCGTAGACCGCGATCGAGCCGGTCTGGATGCGGACCACTTGCGCCGATCCGTCGGAGGTGAGCGCCGCGATGCCGTTCGGGATGCCGTCGATCACCTGGGCGTCGCCGACCTGCCACAACACGCGGGCGAGCCAAATTGCGGGACGGACGAAAATGGCGTTGTACAGCTCGTCGAAATACCACTTGTTCAGCACGAAGTCGTAGACCCTGGGCACCGCGGCGGCGAGACGTGCGGGCAGGGCCGGCTGTGCCACATACATCACGTACGCCA
>JAABUY010004687.1_pt1 | contig 14162 bp, 13 predicted proteins | sample 5560271 | NCBI WGS metagenome assembly JAABUY01 (sample SAMN10711886, study PRJNA513374) | rock metagenome | isolation source: Antarctica rocks | place: Antarctica: Victoria Land, University Valley
AAGTCGTGCGCGGGCTCCGCACAGGGACTATCGCCCTTGTTGACCCGTCCGTTTGTGCCTGGGCCAGATAGGGCAATATGGCTAACCTACCCCTGAGAGCTCCCCCCCTCCCCCCATAGCATATACCATGATGTGTCGGGGACAATTCTGTTGCCGCGCCCGATCCATGGATAGAATGGGGACAACTAACACGGCTTCCGCGGGGCGAAAGAGGGGTGTTCGTCATGGGGCGTATCCGCCAGGTCGTGCCCATCTCCGTCTTCCTGGTGTGGGCGGCCCTCATCGGGGCAGGGCTGCTTGCCGCGACGGTGCGCGGGCGTATCGAGCCGGTGGACTACCAGACGTATCACCGGGCGGCAGTGGCCCTCGCGCGCGGGGCGAGCCCCTACCAGACGCCGGCGCAGAGCCGCGCCCTCTGGCGCTCCTACCACCGCCTCGACGCGGCGATCCGGGCGGCCCATACCCTCCGTGCGGCGGGGAGCGACCCCTCCGCGCGGACGCCGCCCGGCCCGTATCTCTACCTGCCCACGCTGGCGCTGCTCGTGTGGCAGCTCCATCTCACGGCCGCGCCGTGGGAGATCCTGGACCTCGCGTGCGTCGCCGCCTTCCCCCTGCTCTGGCTGCGCAGGGCGCGCACCTCCTGGTGGTGGTTGCTGCTCGTCGCGGGGTCGTGGGACGTGTGGGCCACGTACAGCGGCGGGAACGTCGAGGGGATGCTGCTCGCCGCCGTGCTCGTCGCGTTCGTCGTGCTGGCCAAGCCATTCTATGTCCTGTTCTTCGTCGCGTTCGGCGTCGTGCTCCTGCTCGCCGCCGGCGAGCCGCGCCGCGCGACGCTGCGCACTCTTGGCGCCGTCGCCGGCCTGGCTGTGCTGCTGCTCGCGGGGGAGGTCATCCGCTGGGGGCCGGCGCTGCGCGGGGACGCCGTGGGCTACCTGGCGCACACCCTCGACGCGCAGTGGGTCGTGCTGCCCGTCACGCAGCAGACGCCGATGAGCGCGTGGAACCGCACGCCGCTGCAGGCGCTGATCGCGCTCGGGCTGCCGGCCGCGCCGGCGCAGCTCGTCGCCGGCCTGGTGTGGCTGGCCGCGCTCACCGCCTCGGCCTGGGTCGTGCGTGATCGGCGGCCGTCGTTTGCGCAGGCGTTCGCGCTCGCCTTCGCGCTGCTCTACCTGGGGCGGCCCGTGGGCTGGACGCTGGTGGGCCTCGATCTGGTGGTGTGTGTCGCGGCGTGGCCAGCCCTGCCTCGCGCCGGCCGCGCCCTCCTGCTCGTGGGGGTCCTGGCGTTGCTCGCGTCGCATTGGGCGGCGCTCGTGCTGACGGGCCTGGGCGACGGACTGCCGCTGCTGACGCTCCAACCGGCCGATCGGCCCTGGGAAACGTGGCTTGTGTTGCCCCTCGCTTGGGCGCTTGGCGTGTGGGCGGCACGGCGGTTGAGCGTTGGTCGAGAGATAGCTAGCACCAACGCTGCCCGGATTATCGTTATCGAACGGTAGGGTCGGGGTGGTAGCAAGCTATCACGGTGACTGTACTGTGGGCACAGGTCAAGGAAGCGTTCCCATCTCATGATGGACCGCACTTATTGACAAGATGCCATGGCTTAGCGTGGTGCTAGCTTGCCTCATCCGAGCTGTTTCATTGCTTGATGAGGCAAGCCTGTATAGGAGCGTGCGTGCGTGCGGGAGGTCAGGATGGTGATCTGCTAGCTCGGCGCCGCCCGGTCGGCTGTCGTTGGGGGAGGCGACGCGCGTCCGACGCCACCCCCGGCCAGCTCACTCGTCACGCGGGCTGCAACGCGCACCACGAGAGGGCGTGGTACGACGCGCGGTAGCTGGGCCAGCAGGTAGTTCTGCCACCCGTCGATCACATAGCCCTGTCCGCGCTCCAAGGCGCGCAGGCCGCTGGCCACGACCTGCGCGGGACGGCGCAACCTCCCCGCCGGGCTCTGCCGGGCGGTATCAAAGAAGGCGGTGGAGGTCTCCCCGGGACAGAGCGCGAGCACACGCACACCGTGTCCGCGCACCTCGACGCCCAGCGCCTCGGAGAACGAGAGCACGAACGCTTTCGTGGCCGCATAGAGGGCGATGTAGGGCATAGGCTGGAAGGCCGCGAGCGAGACCACATTGATGATGCCGCCACTGCCGCGCTCCAGCATGGGCGCGACCAGTGAGCGGCTGAGCTCGACGAGCGTCGTCATGTTCACCGCCATCATGTCACGGACGCTCGACGGCGGTTGGTCGGCCACCACGCCGTGATAGCCGAATCCCGCGTTGTTCACCAACAGATCGACCGTCAGCCCCCGGGCACGCACCGCCTCCACGACCTCCTGCCCCGCCCCGGCGCGACTGAGGTCGGCGGCGATCACCGCCGCCCGCACCCCATGGCTGCGCGCCAGGGTGTCGGCCAGTTCGCGCAGGCGCTCCTCCGACCGGGCGACGAGGACCACGTCCATGCCCCGCCCGGCCAGCTCATGCGCGAACGCGCGGCCGATCCCCGACGAGGCCCCGGTGATAAGAGCGGTCTTCCCGCGATAGGTCCAGCGTTCCCCGTGTGCCATCGTCCTGCTCCTCCCGTACACCTAACCCCTGTCACCGGCCAATCTTTACGATGCCAAGATGACACTGCCAGGATATGCTATAATCTTGCTGTTGTCAAGATCAAGGGGCGGACGATGGCGCAGGCGCGCAAAGGGGAGCACTATCACCATGGAGACCTGCGGCGGGCGCTGCTCGACGCGGGGTTCCGTGTGGCCGACGAGCGCGGCGTCGAGGCGGTGACGCTGCGCGAGGTGGCGCGGCAGGCGGGCGTCAGTCACGCGGCGCCGTATCATCACTTTACCGATAAAGCGGCCTTGCTCGACGCGCTGACGGTCCAGGCCTACGGTGCGTTGACCGCGGCGCTGCGTGCCCCCCGTGAGACGACGCTGGGCGATGCGCTCGACGGTCTACGCGCGATCGGGGTGGCTTATGTTCGCTTTGCGCTCGAGCGCCCAACGGCCTTCCACTTCCTCTATCGCCCGGGCCTGGGGGAGGATGAGTCCTCTGGCGCGGGCTGTAGCGCGGAGATCCAGGCGGCGGCCCACGCCGCTTACGCCGTGGTGCTCGACGCGATCAAGGGAGGGCAGGAGGCGGGCCTGGTCGTGAGCGGCGACCCGGAAACACTCGCGTTGACCGTCTGGGCCACGGCGCACGGGCTGGCGGTCCTGCTGCGCGACGGCGCGTACGACCAGCACGCGCGAGGAGCAGTCGAGGTGGACGACCTGGCAGCCCTGGTGTTCGCACCGCTGATCGCCGGCCTGAGTGCGTGATGTCCTCGCGCGCCCTAAAAGTGACACCACGGTGAGATCGACAGACATCGCTACGCTGCGAGCAGCGATCAACCAACGTCTTGTGTACAACGTCGTCCCGTGCGGTTGGGCGGGGCGTCTATGCGGGGGATCGGGGGAGGGGGACACGATGGTCCAGTATCAGTATCAGGGTAAGACCGCGCTCGTCACGGGCGCCTCGGCGGGGATCGGCGCCGCGTTCGCTCGCGCGCTCGCCGCGCGCGGGACGAACGTGATCCTGGTGGCGCGCTCGGAGGACCGGCTGCGGGCGTTGGCGGACGAGTTGGCGCGGGACCACGGGGTGCGCGCCGAGGTGGTCGCGGCCGACCTGACGCGCGCGGGCGCCGCGCGCGGGCTCTACGACGAGGTCGGCCGGCGCTCCTTGGCCGTCGACCTGCTGGTCAACAACGCGGGCTTCGGCACGTACGGCCCCTTCGAGACGCTCGCGCCGGAGCGCGATCACGACGAGGTGGCGCTCAACGTGGCGGCGGTGGTCGACTTGACGCACCTGTTCCTGCCGGCCATGCTCGCCAAGGGTGACGGCGCGGTGGTCAACGTGGCCTCGGTGGCCGCCTTCATGCCCGGCCCCTATAGCGCCGTCTACGGCGCGACCAAGGCCTTCGCGCTCTCGTTCTCGGAGGCGCTGTGGGCGGAGTGCCGCGGGCGCGGCGTGCGCGTGCTGGCCCTCTGTCCAGGCGCAACCGCGACGGAGTTCTTCGATGTGCTGGGGACCGACGCCGGGGCGCGCGGCGCCAAGCGCGCCCCGGCGCAGGTCGTGGAGACTGGCCTGCGCGCCCTGGAGCGTGGCCGCCCCTACGCCGTCGACGGCCGGGCCAACTACTTGATGGTACAAGTGCCGCGCGTCGTGCCGCGCGGCCTTGCCGCACGCCTCGTGGCGCGCGCGACGCGACCGCGGCAGGCCGTCCCCCGGCAAGACGCCGTGGCGCAGCATCGGTAGCCCCGCGCAGCCGCGCGGGTGAGGTGAACTAAAAGGCGCATGACGACAAGAAAAGGGGTCCGCGCTGTCAAGGACGACCTCTAAATATCTTAGCCTACTCTCTCGCGCACGTGCGAGGCGCTGTGACGCGCCAGGAGAGGCAAAGGGAGTCACAACTCTATGCCCTTTAGACGGTCGTGTAGCGCCCCTGAGCGCCTGCTGGCTAGCGATCTGGCACGGCGACGGAGAACAGGGCATCGGCCGCGTCCGCGTCGGGCTCCTCCGTCAGGTCGTCGGTCCCCTCCCCGGACCCAGTGGGCGGGGCGACGACGGGCGGCCGCACGACCGTCACGTTCCGCGATCGGCCGTGAGGGCGTCCGCCTGGCCCGTACCCTGTGCCCCGTCGCTGCGCGCGGGGCTACCCGTCCGCGCGGCCTGTGTGGGGCGTCTAGCGCAGCGATGGTACTAACGCGGCGATGGTACTAGAGCTATGGATGGTGACTCACCCAGGATAAAGAGTAGCTCCATAGGCGCGCGAACCCCCCCTTTTCCTGTGTGAAATGGGGCTCTGGCGTAGCTCCATACGTTTGGTACTAGAGCTACCGATGGTACTATGTTTTGAGGCCCGTTGGAGCTACCGTGGTACTAAAATAGCACCACGATATGAGGCGTGTCGGAGGGGCAGGAGCGCCACGCCGGGAGGGTGCGCGCGGCCCTGGTAGGAGGGCTAGCGGTGGCCGTCCAGACGAGGCCGCACGACACGCCGGACGGCAACGATGAGCAGGACGGTGAGGGCCACAGACGCGCCGACGAGGACGGCGGCGAGGACGGTGACCACGACGTGAAGGGCGGTCGAGGAGGCATGGGCCAGCGGGGTGAGCACGACGACGAGGGGGCCGGTGAGGGCCGCGAGGACGAGGGCGGCCAGGCAGAGGGTCCAGACGCGGGCGCGGGCCTGAGCGTCGGTCATGCCGTGCCTCCTGGGCCTGCCTCCCGCCCAGGCGCTGGGACGCGTCGCCCGCGTGGCGCAGGGCCTCGACCCCAGCAGCGCCGGTTGGGGCGCGCGGGAGGCGGCAGGGGGGGCGTCTGGGGGTACTGGGAAGAGGTCGAGGTCAGCCGTGGCGGCCTCCTTAGTAAGGGCGAGGCGGAAGAACGGATCGGCGAGGGCGTCGATGAGGCCAGGGAGCACACGGGCGTAGGCGTGGGCCTGGCCCGCGCGCAGGAGGGCGCGGAGGTGGTGGGTGCCGTGGCGCACCGGGCCGCTGGGACTGTCCGCCAGGGCGGCGACGAGGGCAGGGAGGTCCCGGCCGGCGACGAAAGACGCCAGGCGGTCGGGGGTGAGGGGGCCGGGCTCGACGGTGCGCAGGTGCCCGGCAACGACGACGAGGAGGGCCACGGCGATGCGGTCGTTCCACCCAGGCAGTTGAGGTGGCGGCCGGCGCGTCGGCTCCCTCATGGTGTCTCCCTCCCTCTCCCTGTGCCCATCCCGTCGCGCCGCCAGCGGGCCTATCCCGCCGGCGACGGCGGGTCGTCCGGGCCGGACGAGGCGCTGGGGACGACAGGCCACGCGTCGTCCTGCAGGATGCCGCGCCGCCAGGTGGCCCACACCTGGATGCGCGTGCGCACGTCGGCGAGCGTGCGATGCGCGCGCGGGTCGATGATAAGGGTGCCCAGCCCCTCGTAGGCGGCGATGGCCGGGAGGATGCCGCGCGTGACGTGGTGGACGCGCACGGCGTCGTCCTCGGGGTTTGGGACGACGCCGACGACGACCGTGGGGTGGGCCATGGCGCAGGCGGCGGCGATCTCGTCGGCATGGGCGAGCAGGACGCGCTCGGCGGCGGCGATGGCCGCGAGGGAGGTAGGGCTGGCCATGGCCGGCGTCCCCGCGCTGCCCCTGTTTATGCGCGTTGTACCACTCCTCCCCGTAGGGAGCGCGCAGCGTGTCGAACTCCACATTGACGCAGGTGTCGCACCGGAGCTTGCCGGGCGCAGCCGGCTGCTCGCAGGTGGCGCAGGTGTCCGCCCTGTCGGCGGCCGCCGGCGCGACCCTCGGCAGCGGGGCGTCGGCCAGCGCGCCGTTACCGCTGTCCCCCATGCTCACGCGTCGCCACCTTCCTCAAGCTGGGCGAGATCGGCGCGCAGCATGCGCAGGACGGTGGCCGTGTCGGCGGTGTCGAGCGGGCGGGGCTCACCGTCGCGGCCCTCACGGAGCTGGATGATGCGGAGAGCGCGGAGGTCAACCTGGCCCTGCGCGGCGGGCGCGGGTGACGCCGGTGTGGGGGCGGCTAGTGTTGGGGCGGCCGGTGGTGGTGTGGAGGCGAGGGCGGGGCCGCTTGGGAGGTCGCCTAGCGCGACGCGGAGCAGGTCGGCGACGTAGCGGCTGTGCGGGACGCCGTGCGCGGCCGCCTCGGCGCGCAGGCGGCGCGCCAGGGCCAGCGGCAGGCAGAGGCTGACGCCGCGCTCCGTCTCGTCGGCGTACCGCCGGCGCCACGCGCGTGAGCGGCGCGTCGTCGCCGGGCTGCGGCGTCCCGTCGGATGTCGGCATCGTCCACGTCCTCTCTACGGTTCGGTGTGTCGTGTCCCCCTAGTATCGCTCACTTTATGTGATGCGTGAGCTATCGGCGCCTATCACGCACGCAGACATGCTAACGATTGCCCGAAAATAGACTGAGTACCATTGATGGGGCGCCTACTCAGTTGCGACGCTGCTGCACAATTATCCACTGCGCCACGATCGTCAACGGTTCCCGTGGACCCGCATCATGCGTCCCATGTATCAATCACCTGTCATGCGGAGAGGGCAGCAGGCACGTCGAAGCGGGCCGCGACGTTAGCGGAAGCGCCCTTCGTATCGTGGACTCAGGCATGAAAGCCTTTCGCCGACGTACTGCAGCAGTGCGGAGCACAGCCTCATGCACGACGGTCGTGATCGCGCGGCGCGGCGCGGACAGGACACATTGCGCAGCGTGACGGACATCGCGTTGCCTGAAACAGTGGGTAGCCTCTGCCATTCCACGCCACATGGCAGTTCACCAATCGCTGCCCCGCTTTCAGGCGCTCACGGTCGATCCGCCTCAGCGCCGGGCGGACCAGTTCCTCGGCTGGTGCGGCTCCTTACGACGGCCGGACTGGATAATCCGCAGCAAGGAAGGAGGTGATGTGCGGCGTCAGCCGCGCGTGCTCGATGAGGAAGGCATCATGCCCGTACGGCGAGGAGATCTCGACGGCTTGGGCCAGCCGGCCGCTCTCCGCGAGCGCCGCGACGATCTCACGGGACTGCGCCGTGGGATAGAGCCAGTCGGTGTCGACCGAGATGACGAGGAACGCCGCGGGCGACTGCCCGAGAGCCGCGGCCAGCGCCGGGAAGCCATGGGCCACGTCGAAGTAATCCATGGCGCGCGTGAGGTACAGGTAGGAATTGGCGTCGAAGCGGCGCACGAAGCTGGCGCCCTGGTGGCGCAGGTAGCTCTCGACCTGGTAGTCCGCCCCGAAGCTGTAGCTGACGCTTTCGCGCTGGTGCAGCCGGCGCCCGAAGCGCGCCTCCATCCCAACCGGGCTGAGGTAGGTCAGATGCCCGATCATGCGCGCCACGGCCAGGCCGCCGGCGGGCGGGTCGTCAGGGGGATAGTGGCCGTCGCGCCAGCGCGGGTCGCCCACGATGGCCTGGCGCCCGACCTCATTGAAGGCCAGGGCCTGCGCCGTGAGGCGGGCGCAGGAGGCTAGCACGATAGCGCGCGCGACGCGGTCGGGATAGTGGACGGCCCACTGCAACGCCTGCATCCCCCCCATCGAGCCGCCCGCCACGGCCGCGAGCCGTTCGATCCCCAAGGCGTCGAGCAGGAGCGCCTGAACGTGGACCATGTCGCCGATGGTGATGATGGGGAAGTCCGTGGCGACGGGGCGGCCCGTCGCGGCGTCCGGCGAGGTCGGGCCAGTGGTGCCGCGACAGCCGCCGAGCACGTTGCTGCAGATGACGGCATAGTGGTCGGTGTCGAATGCCTTGCCCGGCCCCACCATCTCGTCCCACCACCCCGGGCGCTTGTCATGTGGCGTGTGGTAGCCGGCGGCATGCGCGTCGCCGGAGAGCGCGTGGCAAAGCAGAATCGCATTGTCGCGCCGCGCGTTCAGCCGGCCGTACACCTCGTAGGCGACGGTCACGCCGTCAAGCGTGCGCCCGCTCTCCAGGCGCAGCCGGCCCGGCAGGCGGAGCGTGTGGGTCCGCACCAGGCCGACAGAGCGCCCCGGTGCCGTCTCCGCGGCGGGGCGCTCACCCTCACTCTGCATGGCGCGGCGTTGCGCCGCCATCGCGCCGGGCGCGCGGCCGGTGGGTACGCGCCCGGCGCCCCTGGCGATGGAACCGTCCGCGGCGTCCGCACGGATCATGGCCGGCGCATCGTCCTGCGAGAGGGCCACGCGCGCTACGCCCCCGAGCGGCGCCCGCGCGCCGAAATGATGCCGGTCGAGAAGCCCATCGTGTGCATCCGCCCCCTGTGGCGGCCGTGCTCAACCTTCAAGCAGCGATCCATGACCACGGTCAGGCCGGCGGCGGCGGCGCGCCGCGCCGCTTCCTCGTTGATCACCGTGAGCTGCATCCAGACGGCGTCGGCCCCGATGGCGATGGCGTCCGCCACGATAGCCGGCGCCTCGGCGGGGCGCCGGAAGATAGCGACGATATCCACGTGCTCCGGGATGTCGCGCAGTGAGGCCACGACGGGCCGATCCAGGATCGCGCCGCCTGCGTAGCGCGGATTGACCGGGTGGAGGCGGTAGCCGGCCGCCTGCAGGTAGACGGCGACGAAATTGCTAGGGCGCAGTGGATCGGCCGAGAGCCCCACCATGGCGATGGTGCGGGCGCGCGCCAGCAGCGCGCGGATCTCGGCGGCCCCGGCCAGGCCGCGCACGGCCTCATCACCCTCCGGCGTGCGCTGGTCGGCGCGCCACTCCGGACGCGGCGCGGGCGTCTGTCCGGTCGTCATTAGCCGGCGACCCGTCGCGCGACCGTCAGCGCACAATCCAGGTCCCAGATGATGTCCTCGACATCCTCCAGACCGATCGAGAGGCGGATCAGGTCGTCGCCGACGCCGGCGTCCGCGCGCTGCGCAGACGACAGCTGCTGGTGCGTGGTGCTGGCGGGGTGGATGACCAGGCTCTTGGTGTCGCCGACGTTGGCCAGGTGCGAGAGCAGGCTCAGGTTCTCGATAAAGGCGCGGCCGGCGGCCAGGCCGCCCCTGACGCCGAAAGCCAGGATGCCGCCGCACCCCCGCGGGAGGTACTGCTGGGCCAGGTGGTAAGAGGGGCTGGAGGCCAGGCCGGGATAGCTGACCCAACCGACGGCCGGGTGCCGCTCCAGGAAGGCCGCTACCTCCAGCGCGCTGCGCGAGTGTCGCTCCATGCGCAGGGCCAGCGTCTCCAACCCTTGTAGGAACAGGAAGGCGTTGAAGGGGCTGAGCGTGGCCCCCTGGTCGCGTAGCCCCTCGGTGCGCGCCTTCATAAGAAAGGCAAATTGCCCGAAGGTCTCGTGGAAGCGGATGCCGTGGTAGGCCGCCGAGGGATCGGTCATGCGCGCGAAACGCCCGTTGTCCCAGTCAAAGTCACCCGCGTCCACGATGACGCCGCCGATGGAGGTACCGTGCCCCCCAATATATTTGGTCGCCGACTCAACCACGATGGTGGCCCCGTGTGCAATGGGGCGGCACAGCGCCGGGGTGGCGAAGGTATTGTCGATGATCAGGGGTAGGCCGGCCTCGGCGGCGACGGCGGCGACGGCGCCGATGTCCAGCACGTCGAGGCGCGGGTTGCCGATCGTCTCGGCGTAGATCGCGCGCGTGCGCGGGGTGATGGCGCGGCGGACGTTCTCAGGATCGGAGACGTCGACAAAAACCGTGTCGATGCCCCACTGACGCAGGGTCACGTCGAGCTGCGTGTAGGTCCCGCCGTACAACGTGCGCGACGACACGATGTGGTCGCCCGGCTGCAACAAGGTAGTCAGCACGAGGAACTGCGCCGCGTGGCCGGAGGCCGTCGCGATGGCTCCCACGCCGCCTTCCAGGGCGGCGATGCGCTCCTCGAAGGCGGCGGTGGTCGGGTTAGTGATGCGCGAGTAGATGTGGCCGTACTGTTGCAGCCCGTAGAGGGCGGCCGCCTCGGCCGTATCCTCGAAGACGTACGAGGTCGTCTGGTAGATCGGCACGGCGCGGGCGCCGGTGGCCGCATCGGGCCGCGCGCCGGCATGGACGGCGCGCGTGTGGAAGCCGTAGGCGCGCGCGGCCTCGCCGGCGCGCGCGGTCGACGCCCGGCCCTCCTGTTCATGTACCGTCTCGTCCAGCAGCGTCATCGCCTGTTCTCCTTCCCTGGTGTCGCCCGACGCCTACTCATCCGCGGCATCCGCGGCGGCCACGGCTTCGTCCACGATGATGTGGCTCTCCACCGGCACGCCGCCCGTGAGCGTCGCGCGCACCACGCAGTACTGCTCGGCCTTCTCGATCAGGCGCGCCACGCGCCCCGGGTCGCCGTCGGCGCGCACGTGTATCTCGCAGACGATGCGCTGATACCCGATCGGCGCCGCCCGGTCCGTGCCCATCGTGCCACGAAAGTCCATCTCACCCGTGACGGTCACCTGCAGGTCGCGGAGCGGCAGGCCCATGCTCGCGGCGACCATTTTGAGCGTGATCTCCTGGCAGCCGGCCAGGGCCGCCAGCAACACGTCGCCCGAACACGCTTCTTCGTCGGGGCCGCCGGCCATGCGGTGCGCGGCGATCTCCCACGACGCGGCCCCGCTTGTGATGCGCGATCGCAGCGGATCGTCGAGCGCCGGCGTGGTCCGCACGCTATGGACCAGCGTGGCCGCCGCCGGGTCCTGCCGGTAGCGGTCTTTGAGCGGCTGCTGCCGCTCCCGTAGAGTGAGTGCCATGACTATCCTCCTCTAGACGCCCTCTCACTGAGGGGCGCCATCTTTCGCGGTCATCTCTATACGCGGCCCTACTCGTCGGGCTTGCGACGTATGGCCGGGTAATGCGGCCCGACGGCGCCGGGCCGCAGCGCCCGCCACAGCTGCACAATGTCCGTGCCGAGGCGGCGACAGGCGTCGCGGACAGCCTTGTCGACCAGCCGCCCCTCTTGAAAGTGCGCGTTCTGCGCGTAGACGGCTCCAGGAACGGTCTGCGCTTGGAAGAACGAGAGCAGCGGGCGCATCTGGTGCTCGATCGCCAGGAAGTGGTGGTCGCTGCCCCCAGTGACGACGATGCCCGCGACCTTGCCGTGCGGGGCGTCGTTGGGCACGAGGTCGAACAGGTTTTTGAGCGCGCCCGTGTAGCTGCCGCGGTACAGCGGTGAGCCGACGACGTAGGCGTCCGCGGCGGCCACCAGGTCGATGACCGTCCGCGTGTCGCCGGTATAGTCGGCGGGGTTGCGCCCGTCGCAGAAGACGACGTCGTAGGCGCGCAGGTCGAGTAACGTGGCCTCGACCGCGGCGTCGTACGCGACCGCCTCTTCCAGCACGAGACGGAGCACGTCGGCCGTGCGCGACGAACGGGTCAGGCTGCCGCTGATAGCCAGAAGCTTCATTACGCCGACAGGGCCTCCCCAATCGACGCAGGCCGGTTGCTGCGCAACGCGCGCACCAGTGGAATGACGCGGCGGCCGAAGTCGGGCAACTCGTCGGTGTAGTGGAGGAAGCCGCACAGGACGAGGTCGACGCCGACGGCCTCGTACTCCGCGATGCGCGCGGCGATCTGCGCGGGCGTGCCGATCAGGCGGGTCTTGAAGCCATCGTTGTACTGCACCAAGTCCTCAAAGGTCGACTCCGCCCACATGCCCTGCTTCTCGGCCGTGGCCTGACCGGCATGCTTGACCTGCGAGGCAAAGCCCTCGACAGCCTCGCGGTCGGCGTTGGCGATGATCTCGCGCAGCGTGGCGTGCGCCTCCTCCTCGCTGTCACGGCAGATAACGAAGCCGTTCAACCCGAAGCGGATCTCGTCGGGGTTGCGGCCGTTAGCCGCCGCGAGGGCGCGGATCTCCTGGACCTGCGCGGCCACGTGCTCCACGCTGTTGCCGTTCATGAAGTACCAGTCGGACACCCGCGCCGCCATTTGCCGGGCCGCTTTGGAGTTGCCGCCCTGGAAGATGGGCGGATGCGGCGTCTGCACGGGCTTGGGCTTGAGCGGCGCGCCGTTAATGCGGTAGAAGTCGCCCTTGAAGATAAATTCGTCTTCCGTCCACATGCCCTTGAGCACGCGGATAAACTCCTCGGACCGTCGGTAGCGCTCGTCGTGGTCCAGCCACGGCTCGCCGTAGCCGATAAACTCGCCCTTGAACCAGCCGCTGACGACGTTGACGGCGGCCCGTCCCTTGCTGATCTGGTCAATGGTGGCCACGGCTTTAGCGACGACGCCGGGGTGCCACAGACCAGGGTGGATCGCGGAGATGAGGGTGAGCTTACTGGTCACGGCAGCAAGGGCGCCGGTCAAGGTGAGCGCCTCGAGCTGGTTCTCCGCCCCATAGCTGGCAAAGAAGCGCGCCTGCGAGAGGGCATACTCGAAGCCGGCCTCCTCGGCCGCCTGCGCCAGCCAGACGTTGTAGTCGAAGGACCAGTCGGTCCGCTGGGGTATCGTGGAAACGACGAGACCGCCGCTGACGTTGGGGACCCAATAGGCAAATTTAGTCTGCATCCGCTCTGTTCTCCTCCTGTCCGGCCTGTCCGGCATACGACTCCCGTGCGCTCTCTTGCGCGCGCATCAGGTTGGCGGGTTGGCGTTGTCTCCTCACCTCCTTAGGGTGGTGTTGTCTCCTCATCTCCTTAGGGTGGTGTTGTCTCCTCATCTCCTTAGGGTGGTGTTGTCTTCCCCTCTCCCGCCGTACCGAACGCATTGAGCGAGATAATGTGGCGCGGATCGGGCCGCTCGACGGCGCGGGGCTCCTCGGCGGCGTACCCAACGGGCATGACCGCGGCCAGCACGAAGCGTTCGGGCGAGTGGCCCAGGAACGCGACCAGGCGATCGGCGATTAGGTCCTCCCAGTGCTGCAGCGAGGTCGCGAGCCCCTCGGCCACGACGGCGAGCCAGAGCGCGAGCTGCACCATGCCCAGTCCCTGGTCCGCGAACGAGTGCGCCGTGCGCGCGTCGATCCGCCAGGCGTCCCGCATGGCGTCCACATTTTGACGGTCCTCGTAGACGAGCAGGACGGCGACACCGCCGCGGAAGCCGCGCAGTCGCGCGAGGTACCGCTCCAGGCGGTCACCGTCGAGCCGTTCGCGGAAGACCTGCTCGACGAGATGCCAGAACTCGGCGCGGCGCTCGTCGAGCAGCACGATATGCCAGGGCGGCCGGTTGTAGGCGGCGGGGGTGAGCGTCGCCGCTCGCAGGATGTGGTGGCGCGCCGTCGCCGGAAAGGGGCCGTCACGCAGCCGGCGCACCGAGCGGCGGTGCGCCAGGAGCGCGGCGAGATCCCGCCCATCCCGCCCATCCGGCAGCGCCTCCTGCCCATCATCAGCGCGCCCAGCAGGCAACGCGTCGCCCCCGGCCATGGCGCGCCTGCCGGGCAGCGCCTCCTGCCCATCGTCATCATCCTGCACGGCCAACACAGCGCGCTGCGTCATCGCCCAATCCTTCTTTCGTTGCCTTGTCCCACTCCGGCCGTGGCCCGCGCCGACAATAGCGCACGCAAAAACCCGATCGTGAACGATGAACAATATAGCGCTGCCGTGTGCGGCTGTCTCGATCGAATATACGCTAATCCTATCGGAAATTATCAAGGGTTGTCAAACGGCATCCCCCACACGTGAATGGCGCGAAACGCGTCAGGAGGCGGCGGGGGTGTCGTCGGCGTCGGCGTCGGCGTCGGCGTCGGCGTCATCGTCGGCCGCGAGCCAGTGGCGCAGGGTGGGGCGGCGCAGGCGGGCGAGGGCGC
>JAABUY010004689.1_pt1 | contig 14150 bp, 13 predicted proteins | sample 5560271 | NCBI WGS metagenome assembly JAABUY01 (sample SAMN10711886, study PRJNA513374) | rock metagenome | isolation source: Antarctica rocks | place: Antarctica: Victoria Land, University Valley
CCGCGTCGAGTTCCGTCAGCGCCGTGGCCCAATCCAGCGTTTCGGCCACGCCGGGCGACTTGAACAGGTCCTCGCGGCGGATCCGCTGCACGAAGCTCACGAGTTCGCGGGTCAGGGCGCTGGCGGCACCGGGCGCCTTCTCGGCCACGATGCGCCGCTCACGCTCGGCGTCCGGAAAGTCGATCCAGTGATAGAGGCAGCGCCGCTTCAGCGCGTCGTGGATCTCGCGGGTGCGGTTCGACGTGATGATGACGATCGGCGGCGCGGGCGCCTTGAGCGTGCCGAGTTCGGGAATCGTCACCTGGAAATCCGACAGGATCTCCAGCAGGAAGGCCTCGAAGGCCTCGTCGGTGCGGTCGAGTTCGTCGATGAGCAGCACGGGCGCCCCGCCCTCCTGCGGCTCCAGGGCCTGGAGCAGCGGCCGCTTGACGAGGTGGCGTGCCGAGAAGACGTCCTCCTGCAGACGGGCGCGATCGGTGTCATGGCCCGCTTCGGCAAGCCGGATCGCCATCATCTGGCCGGCGTAGTTCCATTCGTAGACGGCGCTCGCCACGTCGAGGCCTTCGTAGCACTGCAGGCGGATCAGCTTCCGCCCGAGGGCCGAGGCCAGCACCTTTGCGATCTCGGTCTTGCCGACGCCGGCCTCGCCTTCGAGCAGCAGGGGCCGGCCGAGCCGCAGGCTGAGAAACAGCACGGTGGCCAGCGCGCGGTCGCCGATGTAATGGGCGCGACTCAAGAGCGCCAGCGTCTCGTCGATCGTGGTGGGCAGTGACGTCGGGATCATGGGGTAGCCGAAACCAACACGGGGACGGGCGGATTCATCACCGCGTGACAGAACGCGCCGCGGCACACCAGCCCCCGCAGCACTATTGCATCCATATAGCGGGATCCGCCTCCGTGACAGAGTAGCAGGTCAGCCCACGGCGGACTTCAAGGCGCGCCGCGCCATGACGCCAACGAGATGCGCCCTGTAGGCCGCGTCGGCATGGATGTCCGAATTGAGCCCCTCGGGCGAGGCCTTCAGCCCCGCGATGGCACTGTCCGAGAAGTTCTTCTGCAGCGCCTCCTCGAAGGCCGTCAGACGGAAAACGCCGCTGGCGCCCGCCCCCGTGACGGTGACGCGGACCTGGCCATCCTTCCGCTTGGCCACGAAAACCCCTACCATGGCGTAGCGCGACGCCGGGTTGCGGAACTTCTCGTAGCCGGCCTTCTCGGGCACCGGCCAGGCGATAGCCGTGATGATTTCGCCCTCGGCCAGCGCCGTCTCGAACAGGCCCTTGAAATAGTCGTCGGCCGGGATTTCGCGCTTGTTGGTCACGACCGTGGCGCCAAGCGCCAGCGCCGCGGCCGGATAATCGGCCGCCGGGTCGTTGTTGGCCAGCGACCCGCCCATGGTGCCGCGCGAGCGCACCGCGGGGTCGCCGACCACGCCCGCCATGCCGGCCAGCGCCGGAATGGCCTTCTGCAGCAGTCCCGAGGTCGCGATCTCGTCGTGACGTGCCATGGCGCCGATCACGATGCGGTCGCCATCCTGGCGGATCGCCGACATGGCCGCGCGAACCGCCCCGAGGTCGACCACGTCGGACGGGTTCGCGAAGCGCAGCTTCATGGCGGGCAGCAGCGTCTGGCCGCCGGCCATGAGCTTGGCGTCGCCGTTGGCGGCCAGCAGAGCCACGACCTCGTCGAGGCTGGCAGGGCGGTGGTAGTTGAAGGCGTACATGGAGCATGTCTCCGAAGCGTTCGGCGGTCGAAAATCGTATCATCGTTGCGCCGGGCTAGCGTCGAGCAACCCAGCCGCGGGCCGGTGGAGGCTGGATCGCTTGCTGCGCCCGCAATGACGGCGGAAGTGTCGCGACGTCTACTCCGCCGCCATCTTCATAGGCCGGCGCTGGGCAGCGCGCCAGACCACCTGGGGCGTCGCCGGCATCGGCACGTCCTCGTGGCCGAGCGCGTCCGTGATGGCGTTGATCACGGCCGGCGGCGACGCGATGGCCCCTGCCTCGCCGCAGCCCTTGATGCCGAGCGGATTCGACGGGCAGCGGGTCTCCGTGGTCTCGACGACGAAATTCGGGAAATCATAGGCCCGCGGCATCTGGTAGTCCATGTAGCTCGCGGTCACGAGCTGGCCGGACTTGTCGTAGACGGTGCCCTCGAACAGCGCCTGGCCGACGCCCTGGGCGATGCCGCCATGCACCTGTCCCTCGACGATCATGGGGTTGATCAGAACCCCGAAATCGTCGACAGCGACCCAGCGCTCGATGCGGGTCACGCCCGTCTCGGGGTCGATCTCCACCTCGCAGATATGGACGCCCGACGGGAAGGTGAAATTGGTCGGGTCGTAGAAGGCACCCTCCTTGAGGCCCGGCTCCAGTTCCTGGCCGTTGAACTTGTGCGCCACATAGGCCTGCAGCGCCACGGAGCCGAAGTCGATCGACTTGTCGGTTCCCTTGACCGTGAACTTGCCGTCCTTGAACTCGATGTCTTGATCGCTGGCTTCGAGCACATGGCCTGCGACTTTCTTGGCCTTGGCCTCGATCTTGTCGAGCGCCTTGACGATGGCCGACATGCCGACCGCGCCCGACCGGGATCCGTAGGTCCCCATGCCCATCTGCACCTTGTCGGTATCGCCGTGCACGATCGCGACGTTGTCGATGGGGATGCCGAGCCGGTCCGAGACGAGCTGGGCGAAGGTGGTCTCGTGCCCCTGGCCATGGCTGTGAGACCCGGTCAGCACCTCGACGGTCCCGACCGGGTTGACCCGCACCTCGGCCGATTCCCAGAGGCCCACGCCGGCACCGAGCGAGCCGACCGCCGCCGAGGGCGCGATGCCGCAGGCCTCGATATAGGCCGAGAAGCCCAGGCCTCGGAGCCGCCCGCGGCGCTCGCTCTCGGCCCGGCGCGCCGGGAAGCTCTTGTAGTCGATGGCGAGCAGCGCCTTATCGAGGGACGCACCATAGTCCCCCGTGTCGTAGCACATGATCACGGGCGTCTGGTGCGGGAAGCTCGTGATGAAGTTCTTGCGGCGAAACTCGGCGGGGTCGAGCTTCAACTCGCGCGACGCGATCTCGACGATACGCTCGACCACGAAGGTGGCCTCGGGGCGCCCGGCGCCGCGATAGGCGTCGACCGGCGCCGTGTTGGTGTAGACGGCGTCGACTTCGACGTAGATGGCCGGGATGTCGTACTGCCCCGACAGCAGCGGCGCGTAGAGGTAGGTCGGCACCGAGGACGAGAAGGTCGACAGATAGGCGCCGAGGTTCGCGACCGTGTGGACCCGGAGGCCGATCATCCGGTTGTCGGCGTCGGTCGCGAGTTCGGCATGGGTGACGTGGTCGCGACCGTGAGCGTCGGACAGGAAGGATTCCGTGCGTTCCGCGGTCCATTTGACCGGACGGCCGACCTTCTTGGCGGCCCAGACGCAGACCGTCTCCTCGGCGTAGATGAAGATCTTGGAGCCGAAGCCACCGCCGACATCCGGCGCGATGACGCGGAGCTTATGCTCGGGCGCGATGCCGATGAAGGCCGACAGCACGAGGCGCGCCACATGCGGGTTCTGGCTCGTGGTGTAGAGCGTGAAGCCGCCGGTGCCGCTGTCGTAGTCGCCGACCGCGGCCCGCGGCTCCATGGCGTTGGGGATCAGGCGGTTGTTGACGAGGTCGATCTTGGTCACGTGGGCCGCCCTGGCGAAAGCCGCCTCGGTGGCGTCCTTGTTGCCGAGATGGAACTCGAACACGGTGTTGTCGGGCGCGACCTCGTGCACCGGCTCGCCACCCGCCGTGCGGGCTGCGCCGGTCTCGGCCACCGCGGCCAGGACGTCGTAATCGACGACGATCTTCTCGGCCGCGTCCTTGGCTTCGGCGTAGGTCTCGGCGATCACCACGGCGACATGGTCGCCGACGTAGCGCACCTTGCCCTGGGCCAGGGCCGGGTGAGGCCCGGCCTTCATGGGCGAGCCGTCCTTGGAATGGATCATCCAGCCGCAGATCAGCCCGCCGACCTTGTCGGCCGCGAGGTCCTGGCCCGTATAGACGGCGAGCACGCCGGGCTCGACCTCAGCGGCCGCACTGTCGACCGAAACGATGCGTGCGTGGGCATGGGGCGAACGCAGGAAATAGGCGTAGGCTTGGCCGTGACGGTTCACGTCGTCGACGTAATTGCCCTTGCCGGTCAGGTAGCGATGGTCTTCGAGGCGACGCACTGGCGCGCCGATGCCGGTTGCACTCATGGTTTCCTCCGAAACGTGGCACCGGGCGATGGTTGTTGTGCGGAGCGTCGGCCCATAGGGCCGCGCTCGCCGCTCCGGCTTGGTATCTGGGCCGATGGACGAACTATTCCGCCGCGATCAGCGGGGCCGCCACGGGCGCTCCCATGGCCTTGGCGCCGGCCGCGACCGCCTTGACGATGTTGTGATAGCCGGTGCAGCGGCACAGGTTGCCTTCGAGTTCCTCGCGGATCGTGTGCTCGCCGAGGTCGTTGCCCTTGCGGGCCACGAGGTCCACCGCCGTCATGATCATGCCAGGCGTGCAGAAGCCGCATTGCAGGCCGTGGTGCTCGCGAAAGGCTTCCTGCATCGGGTGAAGATGGCCGCCTTGCGCGAGCCCCTCGATGGTCGTCACCGTGGCACCCTCGCTGGACAGGGCCAGCGACGTGCAGGCCTTGATGGCCTTGCCGTCCACGTGGACCACGCAGGCGCCGCACTGGCTGGTGTCGCAACCGACATGGGTGCCGGTCAGCCGCAAATCGTCACGCAAGAACTGCACGAGCAGCGTTCGCGGATCGATCTCCCGCTTCACGGCCTTGCCATTCACCGTCATCGATACGGTCTGCATGAACCCTCCCGGTCGCAGCGAAGCCGAGCCGAGGCATGTCCCCCGACGCTACGGCTCGATTGTCGTCGACTTTGGAACGGCACCTAATTGGGGTCAAGCGGATGTTCCGTCGCGGTGGCGACCGGCACAGGCCTTCAGCGGCACGACGAGCATTGGATCCGTCATCATATGACGCTAGAAGCCGTGCCTTGCTGGAGAACGGCAGTGCGTACCACGGTTACTTTGGACGATGAATTGATGGCTGATGCTCAGAGGGTGACCGGGCTCACCGAGAAGTCGGCAGTGATCCGGGAGGCTTTGAAGGCCCTGGTGGCCCGCGAGGCGTCACGCCGATTGGCTCGCCTCGGCGGAACTCAGCCGGATCTGCTGTATGTTCCGCGACGACGGCGGGACGAGGAGGAGGTCTGACTGGTACTGATCGACACGTCGATCTGGATCGATCACATTCGAACATCCGACGAGGTTCTGACCGAACTCCTGGACGGCGCATGCGTGTCGATGCACCCCTTCGTCATCGGGGAACTCGCGATCGGCCACCTGCCGGATCGTCAGCGCATCATGCGAGATCTGCATCGCTTACCGCAGATGGCAGTGGCGACGCCCCACGAAGTCCTCCATCTCGTCGAACGCCATAGGTTGTTCGGTCTGGGAATCTGCTATGTCGATGCCAACCTGCTGGCCTCGACGAAACTGACGCCGGGGGCGTCGCTCTGGACGCGTGACAAGCGCCTTCGAGCGGCCGCGCAGGCGCTCTCCCCTGACGCGAAGACGACCCACTGATCCCGCCCTCGGCTCACTTTACGCATTCGGCCGCGAAGCTGGCGAAGAACTGGTCCGCCGTCTTCTTGGCGACGCCGTCGATGAGCCGGGACCCCATCTGGGCGATCTTGCCGCCCACATTGGCCTGGACGTCGTAGCTGAGCAGCGTGCCGTCCGGCACCTCGGTCAGGGTCACGTCGGCACCGCCCTTGGCGAAGCCCGCGATGCCCCCCTCTCCTTCGCCGCTGATCCGGTAGCCGTTCGGCGGATCGATGTTGGTCAACTCCACCCGGCCTTTGAAGGTGGCGCTCACCGGGCCGATCTTCATCTTCACGGCCGCCGAGAACGTGGTGTCGCTCGTGCGCTCCAGAGTCTGCACGCCGTTGATGCAATTTTTCAGCACGTCGGGATCGTTGAGCTTGGCCCAGACGGTCGCGCGGTCGGCCGGCAGGGTGACCTCGCCCTTCATCACCATGGCCATCGCGCCCGCTCCCCTGATTCTCGTCCGGCTCGTGGGAGCTTAGCCGCCTGCGGCGTTTCGGCAAAGCGCCCGGTCGGTACGGATCCTCTTGGAGCCGATCAATCGGCGGCCGCGTCGACCGCCACTTGGTGCCCGGCCGCGAGTTCCGCATCCTCAGTCGTCACCTTGGCGACGCTCGGGCGCCGGCTGAACGCTTCGATATAGCGGGCGATCTCGGGCTCTTTCGGGACGAGCCCGAACATGGTGGTCCAACTCAGCGCCATGCCCCAGAGGATGTCGGCGGCCGAGAAGCGGGTCCCGAGCAGATAAGGCCCGGCCCGTAACTGCTCGACGACCGTCCGTATCACGAGGTCGTAGTCGCCGTAGGGGCCATGGCGCGGGTGCCGGGCTCGCGCTTCATGGCGCGGTCGACGACCGCCGGCTCGAAGCACGACCCGTAATAGACCATCCAACGCAGGTAGGACCCGCGCAAAGGGCCTCCGATCGCGGGCGCCAAGCCCTTCTCCGGGAAGCGGTCGGTGAGGTAGATGAAGATCGCCGCCTGCTCGGTCACGAGTTCGCCGCGGTCGAGGATGGCCGGCACTTTGCCGGCAGGGTTCACGGCCAAGTAGGCGGCCCCGCGCTGCTCGCCGGCCTTGGTGTTCAGGACCTCGAGATCGTAGGGGGCACCGAGTTCCTCGAGCAAGACCTTGACGCCCGACGAGCGCGACTGCGGCGAGTGGTAGAAAGTGACGTCGGCCATCCGTGTTCCTCCGAGGCTCTGCTTTGCCGGCGCCGTCCCGGCTTCAGCGCACGATGACGTTGGCGAACTGCCACGGGTCGTCGCGGTCGAGCTCCTCGGGAAACAGGATGCCCCGGTTCTCGATCGGCGTCCAATCCGTATAGGCCCCGGTCAACGGGCCGAGATAGGACGTCTGCACGGCGAGGCAGCGGCGAAAATCCATCTCGTCGGCTTCCACGATGCCGGCCTCCGGGTTCTCGATGGCCCAGACGACGCCGGCCAGCACCGCCGAGGTGACCTGCAGGCCCGTGGCGTTCTGGTAGGGGGCGAGCGCCCGGGTGTCTTCGATGGAGAGCTGCGACCCGTACCAATAGGCGTTCTTGTCGTGGCCGTAGAGCAGCACGCCGAGTTCGTCGATGCCGTCGAGGACCTCGTCCTCGCCGAGGATGCGCCACTGCGCCTGGCGCTCCCAGGCGTTGCCGGCCATCTCGTCGAGCGACAGCACCGCATCGTCGGCCGGGCGGTAAGCGTAATGGCAGGTCGGGCGGTAGACGGCCCGCCCGCCTTCCTGAACGGTGAGATAATCGGCGATCGAGATCGACTCGTTATGCGTAACCAGGAACCCGTGCTGCGGCCCCGCGGTCGGCGTCCAGGAGCGGACCCGCGTGCCGGCGCCCGGGCGCAGCAGGTAGATGGCGCAGTCGGGGCCGAAATCGTGGTGCCGGCCCTCCGGCGGCAGCTGCTTTTCGTGCGTACCCCAGCCGAGTTCCGCCGGCTGCAGCCCCTCCGACACGAAGCCCTCGACGCTCCAGGTGTTGACGAAGGTGCCCATCGGCTTAGGCCGTCGTGCGCGCTGCGTATCGCGCTCGGCGATGTGGATGCCCTTGACGCCGAGCCTCATGGCCAGCCGGCCCCAGTCCTCGCGGTTCGCGGGTTCGGCACCCCTATGACCCACGGCCTTTGCGACGTCGAGCAGGGCCTGCTTGCAGAACCAAGACACCATGCCGGGATTGGCCCCGCAGGTGCTGACCGCGGTCGGCCCGCCCGGACGTCGCCGGCGCAGGTCCATCAGGGTCTCGCGCAGGGCGTAGTTGGACCGCTGCGACACGCTGAGCCGCGTGTCGGTGTAGAAACCCGGCCAAGGCTCGACCACCGTGTCGATGTAGAGCGCCCCGATGTCCTTGCAGAACTCGATGAGGGCGACGGAGGACGTATCGACCGACAGATTGACGATCAAGCCCTGCCGGCCGCCGTGGGTCAGCAGCGGCGTCAGCACGTCCTTGAAGTTGTCGCGCGTGAGGGCGAGGTGATCGAAGCGGATGCCGCGCTCGTCGAGGATCTGCCGGTCGGCGTCGTCGGGCGCGATCACCGTCATCCGGGCCTTATCGAAGCCGATATGACGTTCCAGCAGAGGCAGCGTGCCCTTGCCGATCGAGCCGAAGCCGATCATCACGATAGGGCCGTCGAAGCGCGCGTGGACGGGCCAATCGGTCATAATTCGGGTTCCTTGGCGCAGTGCAAAAATCTGCCGGGGTTAGAGCCAAGGCGGGTGTCACGGTCAAGGCCGCGAGCCTATCAGGCCCCGGCTCACAGTTTGGGCGGTACCGGTGCGGCCTTCTCCTTCTTGAACTCCTCCACGACCTGCTCGGCGATCGATTGACCCACGCGTTGGCCGACCTCAATCATGGCCTGGTTGATCTCCGGCTGCTTGTCGATGAAATGCTGGCCGGTCGGCGATCGATCGAAGGCGAGCAGGGCTCCAAGATCGTCCTCGGAAAACTCCCGCGCATAAACCTGCGCCGCGAACTCCGCAAAGCTGTCCAGTTGCTGATCGAGACGCTGTGTCGAGCGCTGCAGCAATGTATCGATCGTCTTCGTCTCGGCCGGATTTTGCTGCACGAGCATCGTCCGAACCTGCGTCATCAATGTCGGCACGATTTTGCGCATATTGTCGACCGTATGGGTGACGACAACGAGTTCGCGAGCGAGCTTCAACCGGCTCGCGTCGTCCGCCCTGGCAGTGGAACCGACGAGAACGGCCACGAGTGCGAGGGTCGCCATCATGGTCCAACGCATCCGCGATACTCCTCTCCAGTGTCGACGATCCCGAATGTCGTCGCTCTGCACCACTCAGGTTGAGAATCTACCACGGGACTGTCATCGGCGTTGATTGTCGATGCTGACCTTTGCCGGCATTCGCCGACCGACGAGGGGAAAGTGCCTGATCACGCCGCCAGGCGGAGAGGCTCGTTTCGACGGCGCTCGAGCAGTTGCCCCGTGCCGACTACCCGGCCGGAGGCATCCCCAAGCGCGCCCGCGACCAGCTCCAGCCCGAGTAACCGCGCGGGATCCACCGGGCTCGGCAAGGTCAGCCTCGCCACGGGCGCGGCCGCGAAGCCGAATCGCGCATAATAGGGCGCGTCGCCCACCAGCATCACGCTCCCGTGGCCGAGCTTCCTGGCGCGCTTGAGCCCGTGCTCGACGAGCGCGCGGCCGATGCCGGCCGAACGACAGGCACCCTCGACCGCCAGCGGCCCCAGCATCAGCGACGCATGCCGACCGGCCTCGACCGGCCAGAAGCGCAGCGTGCCCACGATAGCGCCGCCGCGGACCGCGACGAAGCTCAGGCCCTCGGCCGGCAGCCGACCTTCGCGCAGCCGCTCGCTCGTCTTGGTGAACCGCGCCGGGCCGAAGCCTCGGTCGAGCAACGCCTCGCGCGCCTCGACGTCACGTGGGCGCTCGTCGCGGATGCGGAAGCTGGGTCCCACCGGTCGCAGCATCGGTCCGAAGCCGGCCGCCGATGCAAGGGCCGCCAGGGCGGGAAAAACGTGAGCCACCATCTCGTCCGATCCTTCGCCGATGCGGGGAGCGCAGGGCCGCCGTCGCGAACGACGGACGACACGGTATGTTACGACAGGGCGCACCCGGCGATGGCGCCGGGGGCAGGGATCAGATCACGTAGGATTTCAGCGGCGGGAAGCCGTTGAAGCCAACGGCCGAATAGGTCGTGGTGTAGGCGCCGGTCCCCTCGATCAGCACCTTGGAGCCGATCGCCAAGCTGACCGGCAGGTCGTAAGGCTCCTTTTCATAGAGCACGTCGACGCTGTCGCAGGTCGGTCCCGCGATGATGCAGGGTTCGGTGGTGTCGCCGTCGAACGCCGTGCGGATCGGGTAGCGGATCATCTCGTCCATGGTCTCGGCGAGCCCGTTGAACTTGCCGATGTCGAGGTAGACCCAGCGCATCCGGTCCTCGTCGGACTTCTTCGACACCAGCACCACCTCGGCCTCGATCACACCTGCGTTCCCCACCATGCCGCGGCCCGGCTCGATGATGGTTTCCGGGATGCGGTTGCCGAAATGCTTGCGCAGCGCCTCGAAGATAGCCTGGCCGTATTGCTTCACGGCCGGAACGTTCTTCAGGTACCTGGTCGGAAACCCGCCACCGAGGTTAACCATCTGCAGCGTGATGCCGCGCTCGGCGAGGTCCTTGAAAATGGCCGCGCTGGCCGCGAGCGCGCCATCCCACATGCGCGGGTTGCGCTGCTGCGACCCCACATGGAACGACAGGCCGAAGGCCACGAGGCCGAGCCGGTGCGCGTGTTCGAGCACGCGGGCCGCCATGTCGGGCGCACAGCCGAACTTGCGCGACAACGGCCATTCTGCGCCGGAGCCGTCGCACAAGATGCGGCAGAACACTCTGGCACCGGGTGCCGCGCGCGCGATCTTCTCGACCTCGGCTTCGCAATCGACCGCGAACAGGCTTACGCCGTAGGCATGCGCCCGGGCGATGTCGCGCTCCTTCTTGATCGTATTGCCGAACGAGATGCGGTCGGGCGCGGCACCGGCCGCCAGGACCTGCTCGATCTCGACCACCGAGGCCGCGTCGAAGCAGGACCCGAGCGTGGCCAGCAGGTCGAGGACCTCCGGGGCCGGGTTGGCCTTCACGGCGTAAAATACGCGCGTGTCCGGCAGGGCCTCGGCAAATGAGATGTAGTTGTCCCGCACGACATCAAGGTCGAGCACCATGCAGGGGCCGTCTTCCTGACGGCGGCGGAGGAAATCGACGATACGGTCGGTCATGGCGGCATCCCTTTTTGGCGCAGCGAGGCGCCGAAGACGACAGAAAGGGTGCGGGGACAGGCCGTCGGTCGCTCGCGCGGTGGAAACGCGAGCGTTGACGGACATGGCCAACCGCGATCGGCTCGACCGACGATCCACGGATGACGTGGACCGGCGCCGTGCCGATCAGATGCTGCGCCGTTGGCTAGACGCAGTTCGACCAGGGTCGAGCCGCGCATAGCCATCGATTGGAAAGGGATTCCCCTTCCGCACACCCGGCAAGATAGACAAGCCTCTTCGGTAAGCCGACCTTTGGAGGGTCGACAGAGACGAAAAAGCCCGGTCCGTCGTTGCTTTAAGTCGCGTCCCCCGTTTGGCGGGGTTCGCCGGTTCGCCTCCGGCTGCCGGTTGGTACTGACGGTTTATCGGCCTCTTGTCCGAACCCCGCCAACCGACACACGACCACAGGCACGTGCGAAATTGGGCAAGAAAAGAGATAGGGAAAACTCAGCTCCGGCACAAGCGTTTTCTCGAAGTTTTTTCGTCGCTCCTGACCGAAATTAACGCTCGGAGTCGCTTAGGCAATTTTCAAGTTTGCGCGAAGCTTGCCCGGGTGACACCAGCCAGGGATCGCGACGGGGCGACATGGCTGCGAAAGCCTCACGACGACATGGGAGTGCGCGGGGAGTTCCGACGGCTGCGCTCACCATGGTTCGATGGCCCCGCCTCGGCGTCACGCGCGGCCATCATGGTTTCGGCGGCCCTCATCGGAGGCACAGCCTCGAACAGGGCGCCTCACGCGACGACTTTCCCGCAAGGTCGCCTGTGGCGAGTCGTTCTGCTCAGAAGGTCGGCGCGCCTGCCGGGGACGGCAATTCTGCAGGTGCGATCGGAGGCAAACCCCAGCCTGGCGGGTCGACGACGTCGGCACCAGGCTGAGGCGCACCGGTAGGCTCATCCCGCGCATCCTCGCCCTGGACCGGCGGGTAGGCCGGCGCAGAGCCAGGCACCTCTGGGTCGGCCGGATTGTTGGGGTCGGTCCTGGGCCGCGGCTTGTAGTCCGGAGGAAGGTCTGTCGGCATTTGAGGCATCCCGTTGGCCGGTCGGATTCGACCGTGTCATAGGGGTCAACGCCTGGACCCTGGTAACGGTGCCGAACACCAGGCCAGTCACCTTGCGAGCGAGACGCCCCGCTTCTCCGGCCGGGTAGCCGTGCCCCATGTTTCGGCCCCGGCTTCGATCTGACCGAACAGGACGAGCCCGGCCAAGCCGCCCTCCATCGACAGGCTCTCCTTGGTGCAGGCGCTGGCTATGGCGCGTCCGTGCTCCCGCAAATGGGCGCGAGCGTTGCAGAACAGAGCCAGCGCTGCGCGTTCCGACACGCCCAGCAACAGCGAAATCGTGCGGGCTTCTTCAGGAGTCGATCGGCAGACCTGGGCGAACAGCGCCTCCTGGACCTGCGCACGATCGGTCGTGCCGCCGTGGGGACCTGCGTATGCTTGGCGCGTCATGGGTCGGCTCCTCGACCGAGAATATCCGCCGATCCTGCCCGTCCATGGTTAACAAGACGTTGTCTGGCGTGCGGGTCTTCCGTCCTCGGCCCAGTTCGGCTGCGCCGTGCCCCCCGCCTGGGAACGTTGCTGCCAGTCGAGAGTTAGTCCCGGCCAGCGACGTGACGACCTGTGACCAGGTTGTTTCGACGTGTCGAGATCACGACCTCGCTGTCCATGCGAGTGACCAGGAACTGGAGGATATTTTGCGCAATCTGATCGCACTGACGGCTGCAACGATGTTGATCGCGAGCCCCGTCATGGCTCAATCTACACAGACGGCACCTGCCGGCGCCGCGGCTCAACCCGCTTCCCCGGGCACCGACACTGCTACGGGATCTTCGAACTCGGCCGTGAACGGGACCGGGAATACCGGCTCGGACGTCAACGCGTCGGGCACCGTGAACCTCGTCGCCGTCTCCGCCCTGGAGAACGGCGCCAACAGCTTCACCGAGGGTCAGGCGAAGTCCCGCCTCGCGAGTGCCGGGTTCACCAACGTGTCCGACCTCAAGAAGGACGACCAGGGGATCTGGCGCGGAACTGCGATGCGGAACGGCAAGAACCAGCAGGTCGGCTTCGACTACAAGGGCAACATCGGCGCTCAGTGACGGCGGCAAATGAAGCCGACGACCACCCGACGCAACCGAAACGGAGACTCCATCATGGTTACCAAGACAGCGACCGCGCTCTATCATCGCTATAACAGCGCCGTCGAGGCCGTCCGCAAGCTCGAAGCGGCCGGCATTCCGCACAGCGACATCAGCATCGTGTCGAACGATGAGGAGAACCGAGGGAAACATGGCGACCATCCCGGAACCGGGACGGGCGCCTCGCTCGGTACCGTCGTGGGCGGTGGCGCAGGGCTCCTGGCCGGGCTCGGCATGCTGGCGATCCCGGGCCTCGGCCCGGTCGTCGCGGCAGGCTGGCTCGCCTCGACGCTCGTCGGCGCCGGCGTTGGGGCCGCCGCGGGCGGCCTCGTCGGTTCGCTCACCGACGCGGGAATCGACAGTGCCGACGCCGACGCCTATGTCGAGGGCGTGCGCCGCGGCGGCACGCTGGTCACGGTCCGCACCGACGAGGCCATGATCGACCGCGCCTCCCAGATCATGGACATCGACGGCGCTGCCGACCTCGACGAGCGCCGCACGGCTTGGGGCACCGAGGGTTGGACGGGCGCCACTGGATCCGCGGGGCTCGGGTCCACCGGGACCGGATCCACGACGTCGGGATCCACGATGGCCGGCTCGACCGGCGTCGGCGAGGCGATCCGGGAGGGTGCAAGCCGCGCCACGGGCGCGGTGGAGCGCGCCGGTGCCCGAGTGGCCGATGCGATAACGCCGTCGTCGAGCACCACGACGAGTTCGACCCTGGGCGCGAACCCGACGAGTTCTCGTCCCGGCACCATGGGCACGGGGACCGGCACGGGCCTCTCGGGTCAGTCCGGCCGCAAGGTTCGAATCTACTGACGTCGTAAGCGAGAGGCCGCCCGGAGGCGAGCCGTCGAACCTCTCGAGGCCAGATGCCCGCCAACCGTTCACCCGGATAGCGGGCATCCCATCGTTAAACGGGCGCTGTGCCGATTGGCGGATCCCGGGAGGACCGACACCCGCCGTTCGGGAACTCTTTGCGGAGCGCCTTTCGCGCTGTGGAGCCTTCAGCCATCCTCGAGTCGATCGTCGGCATTTTGCGCCGACGAACTTCGACCGGCCCTCCAATGGATTCACCGTGTTGCGGTCCGACCAGGGACTCCT